>Ga0102943_1000193_pt1 | contig 42355 bp, 37 predicted proteins | sample SalPonC_black_MG_FD_78174 | JGI IMG/M metagenome (GOLD analysis project Ga0102943, IMG submission 78174) | Salt pond soil microbial communities from South San Francisco under conditions of wetland restoration - Salt Pond MetaG... | ecosystem: Environmental > Aquatic > Marine > Intertidal zone >...
CCCAGGTAAGGTTCCTCGCGTATCATCGAATTAAACCACATGTTCCTCCGCTTGTGCGGGCCCCCGTCAATTCCTTTGAGTTTCATCGTTGCCGACGTACTCCCCAGGTGGATCACTTAATGCTTTCGCTCAGTCGCTTACTGTGTATCGCAAACAACGAGTGATCATAGTTTACAGCGTGGACTACCAGGGTATCTAATCCTGTTCGCTCCCCACGCTTTCGTGCATCAGCGTCAATCATAGTTTAGTAAGCTGCCTTCGCAATCGGTGTTCTGTGTAATATCTATGCATTTCACCGCTACATTACACATTCCGCCTACCTCAACTACATTCAAGAATAACAGTATCAATGGCAATTCTACGGTTGAGCCGCAGGTTTTCACCACTGACTTACTATTCCGCCTACGCACCCTTTAAACCCAATGAATCCGGATAACGCTTGCATCCTCCGTATTACCGCGGCTGCTGGCACGGAGTTAGCCGATGCTTATTCCTACAGTACCGGCAACACCCTACACGTAAGGTGGTTTCTTCCTGTAGAAAAGCAGTTTACAATTCATAGAACCGTCTTCCTGCACGCGGCATGGCTGGTTCAGTCTCTCGACCATTGACCAATATTCCTCACTGCTGCCTCCCGTAGGAGTCTGGTCCGTGTCTCAGTACCAGTGTGGGGGATAATCCTCTCAGAACCCCTAGCCATCGATGCCTTGGTGAGCCGTTACCTCACCAACTAACTAATGGCACGCATGCCCATCTTTAACCGCCGGAACTTTAATTTATAAACCATGCAGTTCATAAATATTATGGAGTATTAATCCCGATTTCTCGGGGCTATCCTCCCGTTAAAGGTAGGTTGCATACGCGTTACTCACCCGTGCGCCGGTCGTCAGCTTAGAAAGCAAGCTTTCTAACTGTTACCCCTCGACTTGCATGTGTTAGGCCTGCCGCTAGCGTTCATCCTGAGCCAGGATCAAACTCTTCGTTGTATTAGAAATCGTTTAATGTCTGCGCTCAAAATCATTAGATTTACCTGGAAATCTCAGGCTTTTCCTTTTTTTGCTGCTTCTATCTCAATCTTTCAAAGAACTTCTTTAATCCCCTTTTCAAACCCTGCTTACTCTCTCTCAAATTTGGGATTGCAAAGTTAAAACTTTTTACCGCTTTTCCAAAATAAAAATTGATTAAATAATAAATTCTTACCTCTTTATCATCCCTCTTTATCGTCCCGCTTAAAGCGGCTGCAAATATAAAAACTTTAATTCCTCTTTTCCAAATCTTTTTCCAAAAAAAATTAAAATATTTTTTCGCTCGTTTTTCTCTACTTCTTTAGAACTTTTTCCCGAATTGGGAGTGCAAATATACACTTATGTTTTAATTAGCCAGCCTATTTAATAAACTTTTTTTTTAGTTGTTTATAATTAACTGGTTAATAGAACAATATTTTTTACAAATTAAGCTCAAACAAGTATAAAAACAGTTATTTGAAATAAATGTTATATCTTCGCTTGTAAATAAAATCTTATGAACTTTTAAAAAATGAGTAAAAGTAAAAACTTAGTAATTATACCTACTTTTAATGAGAAAGAGAACATCGAAAAGATGATTAATTATATCTTTTCTTTAAGCATTCCTTTTGAGCTGTTAATAATAGATGATAATTCTCCTGATGGAACTGCAGATATTATCAAAAAAATGCAAAACAAATATCCCGACAGACTACATTTAATTGAAAGAGAGGGAAAATTGGGATTAGGAACAGCATATATTAAGGGTTTCAAATGGGCCTTATCCAATAAATATGATTTTATTTTTGAAATGGATGCTGATTTCTCTCATAATCCTGATGATCTTATCAGACTTTATAAAGCTTGTTATGAGAATGGGGCTGAAGTGGCTATCGGATCGAGGTATATATCCGGAGTTAATGTGGTTAACTGGCCAATAGGCAGAGTACTTATGTCTTACTTTGCCTCCTATTATGTGCGTTTAATAACAGGGATGAAGATTAAAGATACAACCGCAGGCTTTAAGTGTTATAAACGTGAAGTTTTAGAAACCATAAATCTTGATAAAATAAAACTTAAAGGCTATGCCTTTCAAATTGAAATGAAGTTTACCGCCTGGAAGCTCGGGTTTAAAATAGTTGAAGTTCCAATTATTTTCACCGAAAGACAAGAAGGATCATCAAAAATGAGTGGAGGAATATTTAACGAAGCAATATGGGGTGTTATTAAAATGAAGATCAACAGTTTTTCTAGAAAGCACAAAAAATAAATGTAATTTGTACACTTAATATTAATGTAATTTGTACACTTAATATTATTATATATATGGAACTTCTTATTAAAAATATTGTAATAGTCAATGAAGGAAAGCAGAAAAACGCTAGTTTACTTATTAAACAGGGGAAAATAAGCAAAATATTATCTCCAGAAGAAGAAAATAAGGTTAATGCTAAACAAATTATTGATGGAAAAGGGAAGTATGTTTTCCCGGGAATTATTGATGACCAAGTACATTTTAGAGAACCAGGACTAACTCATAAAGCAGATATTTATACCGAATCAAAAGCAGCAATTGCCGGAGGCATTACCTCATACATGGAAATGCCCAATACAATACCTCAAACAACAAATCAGCAATTATTATCCGAGAAATTTGATTTGGCTTCTCAAAAATCATTAGCCAACTTCTCTTTTTATTTTGGAGCTACGAATGACAATTTAGATGAAATAAAAAAAATAAACCCCAAAGAAGTATGTGGGGTTAAAGTTTTTATGGGTTCTTCGACCGGAAACATGTTGGTAGATGATAAAAAAGCTCTGGCTGCTATTTTTGCTGAATCGCCGGTATTAATTGCCACGCATTGTGAAGATGAAACTACCATTAAAAACAACATCCAAAAATTTAAAAATGAGTTTGGCGAAAATGTTCCCATTCAATACCACCCCATGATAAGAAGTGAAGAAGCCTGTTATACATCTTCATCTTTAGCTGTTGAATTAGCACAAAAATACAACGCTCGTTTACATATTTTACATCTGAGTACTGCTAAAGAACTCGAGTTATTAGACAATAGCATCCTCTCAAAAGAAAAAAATATTACGGCTGAAGTATGTGTACATCATTTATGGTTTTCCGATCTGGATTATCAAAAAAATGGAACACGTATTAAGTGGAATCCTGCCATAAAAACAATAAAAGACAGGGACGGACTTTTACAAGGACTAAAAAACAATAAAATTGATGTAGTCGCAACCGACCATGCACCCCACACGTGGAAAGAAAAAGATAATTCTTATTTCAAAGCTCCGTCAGGAGGCCCGCTTGTGCAACACTCGTTTATTGCCATGTTAGAATTATATCATCAGCAAAAAATTTCACTCGAAGAAATTGCAGATAAAATGTGCCACACGCCAGCCGATATTTTTCAAATTGACAAAAGAGGCTATATACGTGAGGGATATTGGGCTGACCTGGTTTTAGTTGATTTAAATACGCACTGGACAGTGCAAGAAAACAATCTATTATATAAATGCAAGTGGTCGCCTTTCGAGGGTCAACTCTTTCATTCAAAAGTTACCCATACCCTTGTTAATGGCAATATTGTTTTTGAAGAAGGGTCCTTTAATGAAAACAAGAAAGGAATGAGATTAGAATTTAATAGATCATAATCAATAAATCAAATTGTATGAAACAGTTATCTTTTATTACACTTATACTATTCCTAATAATTGGATGTAACAATCAATCCAAAGATCAACCCAAAGAGAAAACTCAGATTGATGTAGACAAATTAAAAACTTATGAAGTTATTGCCGATACTATTATAAATGATATTGTGATTAAGAATCCGAATAATGATGAGTGGACTGAATTCTGCTTAAGAAAATTGGATAAAGCTTCATTAGTTGACTATATTTTTGAGGCTGTTTATGCAGAGGAACTTACTCCTTACGATTTCTTTGATGAAACGGTTTTAACAATCGACGATATTCAAAAGCTGGAAAATAATCCGGAATTTGATCGGAACAAAATTGCAAAAGTACAATATGAAGAGGCATGGTACTATGACAAACAAAATAACACAATGATTAAAAAAGTACATTCTATTATGCTGGCTTACGAAATATACAATAGCCAGGGAGAGATAAAAGGTTACAAACCTGCATTTAAAGTTTATTTTAACAATGAAAGTATTCAATAATAATTATAAAATTCTTTTTGTTGACTCGACCCATGAAATTTTACCGGATAAATTAGCTAAAGCTGGATTTATCTGTGATTACAAACCTGAAATTAATGGTACAGAAATCATTAATATTATTCCCAGTTATGAAGGGTTAATCATAAGAAGTAAGATTAAAATTGATAAGGCTTTTATTGATAAAGCGACAAATCTTAGATTTATAGGAAGAGTAGGTGCCGGTTTAGAAAACATTGATGTAGAATATGCAGAAAAAAAAGGGATAAAATGTTTTAACTCACCCGAAGGCAACAGGGATGCCGTTGGAGAACATGCATTAGGATTGTTATTATGTTTACTCAATAATGTTTTAAAAGCCGATGCCGAAGTAAGAAAAGGTCTTTGGATTAGAGAAAAAAACCGGGGAACAGAAATAAAAGGAAAAACTGTAAGCATCATCGGCTATGGAAATATGGGAGGTGCATTTGCACAGAGATTGAGGGGCTTTGGAGCCCATGTAATTGCTTACGATAAGTATAAATTCAACTATTCTGATGAATATGTAACCGAAAAAACATTGAATGACATTTTTGAAGAAACCGATATTCTAAGTTTACATATCCCATTAACCGACGAAACACAATTTATGATCAATGACCATTTTATTAATCAGTTTAAAAAGAATATATACCTAATAAATACAGCCCGGGGGAAAGTAGTAAAAACAGATGATTTAATTAAAAATATCCGATCAGGAAAGGTAATTGGAGCTGCATTGGATGTTTTAGAATACGAACAAACCTCGTTTGAAAATTTACATTCTGCAGAAAAAATACCTGAGACATTTGAATATCTTACAAAAAGCGACCGGGTACTTTTAACTCCGCACATTGCCGGCTGGACTCACGAATCGAATATAAAATTATCTGAGTTTATTGCTGATAAAATTATTCGTACTTTTAAATAACTACTTTATCACAAAATGGGCAGTATGTCGGCTTCTTTGTTCAATATAAATCTTACGCCCTTTGGTAACTTCTGCAATAGCCTCTGCTGTATAATGCCTGATAGTTAATAGTTCTAACTGATCATTATATAGCACCTTATAATCCTCTTTTAAAAGCTCAATCAGTTGCTGTACTTTATTATTTGTATTATCAAAACAAAATGAAAAACTAATCGCCGAATTCTGGATCAAGTTTATTTTAATTTTATTATCAGAAAGATACCTGAATATTTTACTTAACTCGTCTTCAATAACAAATGATAAGTCTTTAGGAAACAAGCTAACTAAAACCTGATGCTTTTTTAATATTATAACGGGCAAATTTTCATCATATGCATCGAAACATTGAATTACAGTCCCCTCTCCCTGAGGATTAATAAAAGATTTTACCAGTAAGGGGATATTTTTATTATGTAGAGGCTTAATCGTTTTGGGATGAATTACTTTAGCCCCAAAATAAGCCATTTCAACCGTTTCCTGATAGGATAATCTATTCAATTTAAATGTATTGGTAAAATATTGTGGGTCGGCGTTTAAAACACCTTCCACATCTTTCCAAACAATAACCTCTTTAGCATTTAAAAAATTGGCAAGCAATGCCGCAGTATAATCTGAGCCTTCTCTTCCCAAAGTAGTCGAAAGCCCTTCTTCTGTCCCCCCAATAAAACCCTGTGTTACATATGCTTCAACAGTTTTAAAATTAAAAGCAGATTGAATATTTCCCTCAGACTTTATAAAAACAACTTTTGCATCACGAAAAGTTGTATCAGTTGCCAGTTTTTCCCTAATATCAACCCATTGATTATCAAACCCTGTTATTTTAAGATATTCGCTGATAATTTTAGTAGAAAAAATCTCGCCAAAGGAAATTACCTGGTCATATTTTTGGTCAAAATTTTCGTACGTTGTTTTTTCAATATTCTTTTCTAAATCATGAAACAGAGATTTTATAATCTCAAATATTGGATGGGCTTTATTATCAAAAAGCTCATCCATAATACGATAATGATACAAAAATAAATTTTTCAGCTTATCTTTAGCTAAAGATACATTATCGTATGAAAGGCTCAGAATATCTTCCAACGCATTGGTTGTTTTTCCAAATGCAGAAACAACAATAATTAATTTATCAGATACTGATTTAATAATACGGAAAAGATTTTTTACTCCATTGGCATCTTTAACGGAAGCTCCCCCAAATTTATAAACAATCATTTTGGTACTTTTTTTTAAAAAGCAAATCTTACAAATTTAATACTTCTTAAGATTAATATCGTGATAAAATAAATAAACTTTCTATTCGAGTGATTTTTTAAATATTTTGTTCGTATTCATAAAATTAAAACTATTTTTGTAAATAATGCTACAAATTTTATCATGCATTTTGGGGCTTAGCAAAACCAAAACCTTAGTTTTCAAATGAAAGGATACAATATAACTACACTCAACGAATTTATTATCCGCCGACAGGCAAATATTCCCTATGCAAAGGGAGAGTTATCAAACTTACTACACCATATAGGTATAGCAGCAAAGGTAGTAAACAAAAAAGTTAACAAAGCAGGCTTAGTTGATGTACTTGGAGAGGCCGGGAATGTAAACATACAGGGAGAAAGTCAACAAAAACTGGATGTATTTGCTGATATGCAATTTACAGCTGCTTTAAAAGATAGTGGCGAATGCTGTGGGATTGCTTCTGAAGAAGATCAGGAGATAATTACGTTTGAAGATGAGCTGTCGCTTGACGGGAAGTATATTGTTTGTATGGATCCGCTTGATGGTTCATCAAATATTGATGTAAATGTTTCCATTGGAACTATTTTCTCAATTTATCGCCGCATTTCTCCGCGGGGAGAAAAAGCACAACTTATAGACTTTTTACAAGAAGGAAACAAACAAATTGCAGCCGGTTATATAATTTATGGATCATCTACTATGCTTGTGTATACAACAGGCATGGGTGTCAACGGGTTTACTCTTGATACCGGTATCGGTGAATTTTGTCTTTCACATCCCAATATAGAGACTCCTCAGGAGGGGAAAATATATTCGTTAAATGAAGGGAACTACAACAACTTCCCGGTTGGTGTAAAAAAATACATTAAATATTGCCAGGAAAAAGACAAAGAAACATACAGACCATATAAGGCAAGATATATTGGATCGTTAGTAGCAGATTTCCACAGGAATCTTTTAAAAGGTGGAATATTTATTTATCCTTCAACGGACAAATCACCCCAAGGAAAATTAAGGCTGCTATATGAATGCAATCCTATTGCATTTATTGCAGAACAAGCCAGAGGTAAAGCTACTAATGGAGAAAAAAGAATTCTGGATTTAAAACCGGAATCATTACATCAACGCGTTCCTTTGTATACCGGTTCAACAAAAATGGTAGATAAGGCTGAAGAATATTTAAAAAATTACAAATAATTAGTAACGTAATAAACATTTTATCTTTAAGGTGGTTGAATTAACAACTACCTTTTTACTTTATGGATAATTCTAAAATTACACAACTCCGGGATATATTAAAATTTTATAGTCGTCACCCCAAGGTTACTGAAACTCTGCAACAACTAAAAGGTGCAGATGACAAAGTTTATCTTAACGGATTGCAAGGATCATCTAAAAGCTTTATTGCCGGAGAAATTATTAGTAATAGTAAACAAGCTCATCTTTTTATTTTTCAGGATAAAGAAGATGCAGCCTATTTTCATAATGATATATCCAATATTCTGGGAACAGAAACTTCTTTTTTCCCAACTTCTTATAAACGTTCGGTTATTTATAGAGAAGAAGATAGTGCAAACTTACTGCTCCGTTCTGAAACACTAACCCGCTTGGCTGATAATAAAAATCTCATTATCACAACTTATCCCGAAGCTGTTGCTGAAAAAGTTATCAATAAAAATAACCTGATACAATCAACCCTGAATCTACAAGTGGGTGAGCAGGTAAATATTGATTTTATTGAAGAAATTTTAGAAGAATATCATTTTCAATATGTTGATTTTGTTTATGAGCCGGGGCAATATTCTATTCGGGGGAGTATAATCGATATTTTCTCCTTTGCTTCCGATCATCCCTGGCGAATAGATTTTATGGATAATGAAGTAGAATCCATCCGTTCATTCGATATCGAAAACCAGCTTTCGATAGAAAAATTTGAGCAAATATCAATTGTTCCTAAAATTGTTAATCCTGATTCAGAAAATCAGGAACTAAAACAAACCGAATCTTTTTTCAGCTTCCTATCCCCCGGGACAACAATCTGGACAGACAATTTATCTTTTATTAATGATAAAATTGCTGATATTTATCAAAAACTAAACGAAAATAATCGGGAAGAACTAATTATTCCTGTTAACGAATTTATTGAATCAGTTCAAAAGTTAAGACATATTGAATTTGGACAAACAAATTTTTTTAATAGCCGGGAAGTTCAATTTAACACCTCGCATCAGCCAGCCTTCAATAAAAATTTCAATTTACTGGGTGATAATATTATTTCAAATATTGAAAATAATTATCTAACGTATATTCTTTCTGATAATGAAAAGCAGATAGAACGATTACGAAATATTTTTGAAGATATCAATCCAAAAATACAATTTACCCCTGTTCTGCAAACCCTGCATGAAGGTTTTATAGATCATGACTTGCAAGTTTGTTTTTATACTGATCATCAAATTTTTGGCCGATATCATAAATTCAAAATCAAGAACAGTTTACAAAAAAAAGAACAAATTACCCTTCGTGAATTAACCAGTCTTCATCCGGGCGATTATGTAGTACATATTGATCATGGTATAGGCAAATTTGGCGGATTGGAAAAAATTGAGATTAACGGTAAGATACAAGAGGCCATAAAACTGGTTTACAAAGATCAGGACACATTATATGTAAGTATACATGCATTACACAAAATAAGTAAATACAAAGGCAAAGATTCAGAACCTCCTAAAATATATAAATTAGGTACCGGAGCCTGGCAAAAGCTCAAACAAACCACTAAACAAAAGGTAAAAGATGTAGCCAAAGAGCTGATACAATTATATGCCAAAAGAAAAGCGCAAAAAGGATTTGCTTATACTCCCGATACTTATATGCAAAAAGAACTGGAATCATCCTTTATATATGAAGATACTCCCGATCAATTAGTAACAACCAACGCGGTTAAAGAAGATATGGAATCGTATACTCCCATGGACCGGTTAATTTGCGGAGATGTGGGATTTGGTAAAACAGAGATTGCTGTACGCTCCGCTTTTAAAGCTGTTTCAGACAACAAACAAGTAGCTGTTTTGGTGCCAACAACAATCCTTGCCTTACAACATTACCAAACTTTTTCTGATCGCTTAGCCGATTTTCCTTGTACTATTAATTATTTAAGCAGGCTTAAATCAAGAAAAGAACAAACAGAAATTATCAAGAATCTATCCAATGGAAAAATTGATATTATTATTGGTACACATCGATTGGTTGGAAAAGAAATCGACTTTAAAGATTTGGGATTATTAATTATCGATGAAGAACAGAAATTTGGTGTATCGGTTAAAGAAAAACTAAAAAAGATAAAAATAAACGTGGATACTTTAACATTAACTGCAACCCCTATACCCAGAACCTTACAATTTTCTATGATGGGAGCCCGTGATTTATCCATTATTAATACACCACCACCCAACAGATATCCCATTATTACAGAACTTCATACCTTTAACGAAGATATTATAAAAGAAGCTATCGAGTATGAATTTCAACGTAATGGGCAGATATTCTTTATCCATAACCGGGTTCAAAATATTGAAGAGATAGAAAAGTTAATCAATAAGTTATGTCCTGATGTGAGAACTGTAATTGCTCACGGCCAGATGGAAGGAAAAAAACTCGAGAAAGTAATGCTCGATTTCATACAATACGAATATGATGTTTTAATTGCAACAACAATTATTGAGTCGGGGCTTGATATCCCTAACACGAATACGATAATTATTAACAATGCCCAAAATTTCGGGTTAAGTGATTTGCATCAATTACGCGGACGAGTTGGACGTTCGAATAAAAAAGCTTTCTGTTACCTGCTGGCACCACCCCTTATTTCGGTTACACAAGATGCCAGACGCAGATTAAAAGCTATAGAGGAGTTTTCAGAACTGGGCAGCGGATTCAATATTGCCATGCAGGATTTAGATATAAGAGGTGCCGGGAATTTATTGGGTGCAGAACAAAGCGGGTTTATTACAGACATTGGATTTGAAACATACCATAAAATATTAAATGAGGCTATTTTAGAACTAAAAGAAACCTCCTTTAAAGAACTTTATCAATCGGAGCAAGCAAAAGAAGCCGACAAACAAATACAGAATCAAAAATTTATCAGCGATTGCCAGATTGATACTGATTTAGAAATTCTTTTCCCCGACAGTTATATTAGCAATATCTCAGAGCGCGTAAGGCTTTATCGCGAATTGGATAATACAGAATCGGAAGAACAATTGTTATCTTTTGAATCGCAGCTTAAAGACCGTTTTGGAAAGATTCCGCCACAAACTAAAGAACTTACGAATATTGTAAGACTCAGATGGTTAGCAATTGACTTAGGCATTGAAAAAATTATAATAAAAAATAATAAGTTAGTAGCTTATTTTATTAGTGATCAAAATTCTCTATTTTACAAATCTCCGGTTTTTACCAAAATTCTAAGTTATCTGCAACATAACCCACAAATGATAAAAATGAAAGAGATTAATAATAAACTAACCATAACTATTCCTAAAGTTGACAGTATAGAAAAAGCCATTCATATTTTTAAACAAATTGACGACTATCAAAATTAATAACAGAACAGCCTGTTTAAATTGATAATTTATTATATATTTACGCCTGATTTTTAACAGATTATATTCATGAATCTTACCATTGATATAGGGAATAGCAGAAATAAATTTGCTGTTTTTCGAGGAGGAGAAATTTTAGAGGTTTTTAGTTTTACAGATTTATCCCCAAGAATTTTAGGGACTATCACTAAAAAATATCCTGAAATAAAATATGCGATCCTTTCAACAGTAAAATCCATAGATTCCGCTTTTATATCGTTTTTGCAATCAGAATTTTCATATTTCACTGAACTAACAGACAAAACTAAGTTGCCTATTGAAAATTTATATCATTCAAAAAGCACCTTAGGAAAAGATCGTTTAGCATCGGTTGTTGGTGCAAACAATATTTATCCAAATACCAACGTTTTGGTAATTGATTTAGGGACAGCAGCAACTTTTGATTTAATCAATGATAACAATCAATACCTGGGGGGGAATATTTCACCCGGTTTAGCCATGCGATTCAAAGCATTGCATAATTATACTAACAAGCTTCCATTATTGGGGAAAAAGAATAAATATCCCTTTATTGCCAAAAATACAAATGATGCAATCATTTCGGGAGTACAAAATGGCTTATTATTTGAAATAGAAAGTTATATAAATACCTTAAAAACAAAATTTAACAATTTAAAAATAATTTTAACAGGAGGAGATGCTATTTTTTTTGATAAAAGGGTAAAAAATACCATCTTTGTAAATTTGAATTTAAATTTTGAAGGATTAAACAGAATCTTAGAATACAACATAAAAGCATGACAAAAAAAACATTATTAACAATAGGAATCACAATAATAACATTATTACAAATTTCAGCGCAAAGCCTTACCAATTCGCCTTATACACGATTTGGCATTGGCGAAATTGACCGCAGCGGTTTTCCCCTGAATAAAGCAATGGGAGGAATATCTGCAGGATTGCGATCTGACAACCATATTAATTTTCTAAATCCAGCTTCTATAAGCTCCCAGGATACCATGTCTTTTATTTTTGATGTTGGTATCAACGGAATAAGTAAAGAACTACAATCGAAAGAAAACAACCTTACGTTTAACAACTTTGCCTTTGATCATCTGGCTATTTCATTTCCAATTAAAAATTGGTGGTATATGAGTGCCGGGGTAACTCCATATTCTAAAATAGGATATAACATAAACAAAACAGATGCCTATGATTTGGTTGACACGGTTGATATGAAATACAATTATTATGGCAATGGAGGTATTACCCAACTTTTTTATACCAACTCATTTAATTTATACAAAGGTTTGTCGGTTGGATTTAACTTTAACTATTTATTTGGTTCAACTGAACAATACAATCAGGCATATTTAAATTTAGCAGAAAGTTACTCAACGGTTATCATTAACAAAATAAAAATGAATAAAGTAACTTTTGACTTTGGAATCCAGTATAAAGGTGAAATAAACGAAAAATATTTTTATGTTGCAGGTATTACTTATTCGAACAAAATAGACTTTAATGCAACGAATGATCAATCTGTTTTAATGACCGATAATTACAATATATACGATGTAAATGTAATTGATTATTTAGCAAATTATCAAAGTGATTACGATACCATAAGCAGTGAAACAAACACAAACTATAAAGTTGAAATACCCGAGCGATACAGCTTTGGCTTTACAGCGGGAATAAAAGATAAATTAACAGTTGGGGTTGATTATAGTTACCAGGACTGGTCGGCTATTCAATCACTAAATGTAAACGACAATTATACAACAGACCAAACTTTACGTTTGGGCATAGAATATATTCCTGATAGCAGATCGTTAAGAAACTATTTGAAAAGAATTAAATACAGGGCTGGTTTTTACCATAATAACAGCTATTTAAAACTAAATGGAGAACAAATTGAAAATTATGGCATAACTTTTGGATTAGGATTACCAATAGCAAATAATAAAACAAGTATAAATATATCTTGTGCTTATGGTAAAAACGGAACAACCAATTACGGGTTAATAGAAGAAAACTATTTTAAATTTGGAATTAGTTTAACGCTTTATGACTTTTGGTTTATCAAACGAAAATTTAATTAACAAAAACTAAATTAATACTATGAAAACATTAGCAAAAGGGATTTTAACAACACTGCTTTTAACATTAACAATTGGGTTCTCATTTGCTCAAAAAGGTGTTGAAGACGGATCAAAATACGGACACGGAGAAGACAGTGTACGTTGTATTATGAATTTATCCTTATACAGAGAATATGTAAAACAAGACAATTTCAAATATTCCATTGAACCATGGACAATTGTATATACAGAATGTCCGAAAGCTAGTAAATATATTTATATCGATGGGATAAAGATGATTGAAAATGCTATTCAAGAAGAGCAAGACGAAGCAAAAAAAGAAATTCTTGTGGATAGCATGATGAAGATTTACGATAAAAGAATAAAATATTATGGGCAGAAAGGCTATGTTTTAGGAAAAAAAGGAACTGACTATATTAAGTATTCGAAGAACACTTCCGAGAACATGGAGACCGGATACAACTGGCTAAAAGAGTCTATTAAACTTGAACAAAAAGAAAGTGGTCCGGGTGAATTGGTTACTTTTATGAATGCTTCAAAATTTCTGTACAATGCCAATCAAATTAATGCCGGACAGGTAGTAGATGATTATGGTTTTGTTTCAGATGTTATTGACAAAATATTAAACAATGGTAAAAAAGGAAGTATTAAAAGAGCTAAGGAGATGGTTGACAAAATCTTTGAAAGCAGTGGAGCAGCAAGCTGTGAAGATTTAATTCCTTTTTATGCTGAAAAATTTGAACAAAACTCACAAGATGTTGAATTCTTAACCAAAGCAACCGATCTGTTACGCTCAACAAAGTGTACTGACTCTGATCAGTTTTACATCATGGTAAAACAACTAAATAAATTAAGCCCAAATGCTGAACTAGCATATGAAATTGCGAAACTGAGTTCTAAAAAAGAAAAATTTGAGGAGGCTTCAGAATATTTCAAACAAGCCATTGAATTGCAAGATGATATTATTCAGAAAGCAAAATATTATCTTGAGTTAGGTGATATTACACGCCGAATGGGAAATTACGAAACAGCCAAAAGATATGCATTAAAATCAGCAGAATTAAATCCCGAGAGCGGTTATCCATATCTTTTGTTAGGAAATATTTATGCAGCCGGAAATAAAACCTGCGGAGAAAAAGAATTCGAGCATAAAGCAGTATACTGGGCAGCTGTTGATAAATTTACTAAAGCAAAACAAATAGATCCTGAGTTAGCTGATGAAGCAAATAAATTTATTGAAGCATATACCCCACACTTCCCCAATGAGGAAGATGCTTTCTTTGAAGGTTATCAGAATGGAGACACATATACTGTAGGATGCTGGGTCAATGAAACAACAACGGTTAGAACAACAAAATAAAATTTTATACAATTTCTCATATAAGATAATAATTTCTGCTTTGGCAGGAATTATTATCTTATTTAATGCTTGTGAAAAAGGGGATATTGAAAAGATAAATACCCTGACTAAACATCATGACGCACCTTCAATGACTGTCGAAAATACAGAGATTGTTTACAGCGAAGATGCAACTATAAAAATAAAAATCACTTCTCCGAAAATAAACCGATATCTTGAAATTGAAGAACCCTATTCCGAGTTTCCCCAGGGCCTTCGTGTTCAATTTTTCGACTCAACACAAACACCAACTTCTTTTATCCGTGCTAATTATGCAATTTTCGATGAAAATGAAAATATATGGACCGCGGAAAATGATGTAGTTGCTATCGACGAAGTAAAAGGGGATACACTTAATACAGAATACCTTGTATGGGACATGGATAAGAAAAAACTTTATTCCGACCGCTTTGTCCGTGTTTCAAATAAAGATGGGATTATTCATGGAACAGGTTTTGAATCGAACCAGGATTTTTCCAATTGGAAAATCAAAAAAACATCGGGAACGATAAATATTGAAGATGAAAAATAAACTTGCAAAAGGGGTTGAGTTCTTATGGATTGCGACATCAATACTTTGTTTAATTTCAGGGGTACACCAAACAATTTACCAGGGTTTTTCCAAAAGTTATCTCTTTTTTATATTTTCGCTTGTAGCTTTTTTTATGTTTCTAATAAAACGACATATTAGAAAAACAAATAATTCTGGTAAAACAAATGGATGATCCGTTTTTATATGGGCTGTTATTTATACTTACAATATTTTTCTCTGCCCTAAAAACTGCTTTTTACGCAATAAACCAATTACGGCTAGAACTTGACAAAGAGAAGGATAATTTTCATTCTAAAATATTGAATTTTATCAGTAAAAACTTCTGGGACTTCTCACTGGCTATTGTTATTTGTTATAGTATCATTTTTATTATCTTTATCTATTTCATCAATTTCGAATTATCAGCCTTTTTAGAAATTCACAACCTTCATTCTACCATCAGTTATTGGATTAAAGTTCTGCTTATAGGTCTTGTTATCATCCCAATTATTGAAATCTTACCCCAAACTATTGGGAAAATTTTTGCCAATAGATTAATCAATTCCCTGGCACTGATTATTTTTTTAATATATATTTTGTCTTATCCTTTAACAAAATTATTAATTGCAATTTCTACACTTTCGGTTAAAATAATCTTTAATGATAAATTAAAAAAAATAAAAAAAGAGAAGTTTGGAATCGAAGACCTTAGTCAACTGGTAATCGATAACGAAAGCATTGAAACAAAGAAGCAAGAGAGAACATCAGATATTAAACTTTTTAAAAATGCCCTTGAATTTTCCGATATCAAGCTACGAGAATGTATCATTCCTAGAACTGAGGTTGTAGCTATTGAAATCAATGACTCATTGAATTTATTAAAAGAAAAATTTATTAAAACAGGGCTCTCAAAAATCCTTATTTATCGGGATACCATTGATAATATCATTGGGTATATAAAAAGTAAAGATTTATTTTCCAAGGATAAAAATTTCAAAAAACACATTAAAAATTTACCGGTATTTCCTGAATCAATGCAAGCCAATAAACTTTTGCGCTATTTTATCAGAACAGGCCAACAATTAGCCATTGTTGTAGACGAATTTGGTGGAACTTCCGGTATTATAACGATTGAAGATATTTTGGAAGAAATTTTTGGTGAAATAAAAGATGAACATGATGTGGTCGAACATTACGAGAAGAAATTAAACGATTCACATTTCATTTTTTCCGGTCGTTTAGAAATTGATTATATCAACGATAAATATGATTTAAATATGCCTGAAAATGATGAGTACGAGACTATCGCAGGCTTTATTTTATACCATACCGAAAGTATTCCAAAAATCAATGATCAAATTATCATCGAAAACTTAAAATTCAGTATCTTAAAAGTAACTAACACCAGGGTTGAACTCATTAAATTAGAAATAACCGAATAATTTTAGTCCTTATTTTTTTAATTTTCTTAAATAAAGCTAAAAGAAAATAATAAAATATTAAATTTGCGGATTAATTATGGGCAACATACCCAAAAAAAAGATTTAAATTATTATATTCGAACCTTTAAAATTTAAGACAAAAAAAGAAATTCAATGGCAACTTTAGAGAAAATTAGAAATCGAGCAGGCGTATTAGTTGCAATAGTGATAGGAATGGCACTATTGGCATTTATTTTAGGAGATTTTCTGAACTCAGGCGGAGCATTATTTTCAAATTCGCAATTTGAGATTGCCGAAATATCCGGAAAATCAATCTCATTCCAAAAATATCAAAAAGAGTTAAACAATTTAATAGAAATTACCAAGTTTACCTCCGGAAATAATGCCCTTGATGAAGAAACAAGAGAACGCATACAGGAACAAACCTGGCAACAACTTTTAAGAGAAAATATACTTAACGAAGAATACAAAGAATTAGGTATTGATGTTAGCAGCCAGGAGTTATGGGATATGGTACAGGGAGAAAACATCCACCCTATCATCCAAAATTTGTTCACGAATCCCGAAACCGGTGAGCTAAATACGATGGCTGTTATTCGATTCTTAAAATCTTACGACCAGGACCCTTCCGGACAACAAAAAGCTTATTGGTTGTTTATTGAAGATCAGATGGTACAGGAAAGAAAGTTTTCCAAATATACCAACCTTATTAAAAAAGGTTTATATGTTACAGAAAAAGAAGCTCAGGCAGAGCTAAACAAAATAAACACAATCGTTGATTTTGATTTTATTGCTCAAAATTTTTCTCAAATACCTGATAGTTTAGTAAACGTTACAGAAGACGATTTAAAAACCTATTATAAAAATCATGAAAATGATTTTAAACAAACTGCATCCCGAAATGTAGAGTATGTAACTTTTGATGTGAAACCTTCAGCAGAAGACCGAAAAGCTGCAGAAGAATGGATTAACAACATAATCAAAGATTTTGCGAAAACAGATAGTGATAAAGATTTTGTAGGTTTAAACAGTGACATCCCTTTTGATAGTAAGTATTACAAAAAAGAAGAACTTCCTGAACGATACCGGGAAGAAATATTTAATGCAGAAGAAGGCTTTATTTATGGACCTTATTTCGAAGATAAAACCTTTAAACTAGCAAAATTATCGGATATCAAATATTTACCCGACTCGGTAAGGGCTCGTCATATTTTACTTCAACCCTCGCAACAAGATACTGACTACAGCCAGTTATATACACTAGCCGATAGTTTAATTAACATGTTAAAATCAGGAGCAAACTTTGCCCAATTATCCGCTCAATACTCAGCAGATAAGACAGCTAACGAAAAAGGCGGCGATTTAGGCTGGTTCAAAGCAGAAGAAATGATTAAACCCTTTAGTGATAGTTGTTTCAATGCTAGCGTAGGTGAGTACAAAACGATACCTACACAATATGGTTTACATGTTACCCAGGTAACTGACCGCGGAAGAGAAGTAAAAAAAGTGCAAATTGCTGTGTTAGGCCGAAAACTAGAGCCCAGCTCTGAAACCTATCAAAATATTTACGCTGAAGCGAGTAAATTTGCAGGAAATAATCACACGTACGAAGAGTTTAATCAGTCTATCCGGGAAAATGAGGAATTAACGAAAAAAGTTGCCAGTAATATAAAAGAAAATGATAAAAACATTCCCGGACTGGAAAGCCCAAGAGCATTCATCCGGGCAATATACAATACCGATCTTAATAAAATTATTAAAGCTCAAAACAACCCGATTTTTGAGTTAAATGATCGATTTGTAATAGGCTTTGTTACGGATATTAAAGAAGATGGAATTGCTCCTTTGGAGCAGGTTCGTTCTCAAATATTAGTTCAGGTTAAAAAAGAGAAAAAGGCAGAGCAGCTTGCAGAAAAAATCAATCAACAGTTAGCTGATGAAGATAACATTAACACATTGGCTTCGAAACTTGATACAGACGTTAAAACAGCAACCAATATCAATTTCAGATCGTACTCTGTTCCTGAAGCTGGTGTTGAACCAAAACTTATTGCTGTTGCCACTACCATAGAAAAGGATAAATTATCTAATCCTGTGAAAGGAAATACAGGCGTTTATATTGTTCAGGTTAAATCAGTTAATGTTACTGATAACGGAACTATTGAGATGCAACAAAACCAAGGGATGATGCAATTTAGTAACCGGGCAAATTTTGAAGCGTTTGAAGCCTTAAAAGAAATGGCTAACATTGTTGATAAAAGAGCTAAGTTTTATTAATATTTTATTCATCAAAATAGAAAGGCTGCCTAACCAGGCGGCCTTTTTTGCTTTTAAGTGTCTTACAAGAAAGTTCCACGAACTGGAAAATGTAATAAAACGAATACAGATACTCCACGAGGCCAATTAACTAAATGTATTCGAGGATAATAACTTATTAAATCATTTGATTATTACTAAATTTTATATTACTTTGTTTAAGAAACTATCGCAAACGTTAAAAATGAAGAAAATTATTACCTTATTAGTTTTTGTTGCATTAACAACAGAGCTATTTGCCCAGGATGAACTCAAACCTTTCAATTTTAAATTTTTCCCATCTATACATGTTGGATTTTTCGATCCTTCAGATGTAAACAACTACATATCAGAAGATTTAAGCGAATATACTATTACCTTTGGAACTACCGATATGATTATGAATTTTACCCTTGGTATTGGTTCTAGTTTTCGTTTTTTCAATTTATTTGAATTACAACCTGTTGCCGAGTATTCTATCTCGCCTAAAATTATTAGTGGGGCTGATGAGAGTTATACTTTCAGTAAATTCTCTGGTGGATTAATAGGAAATTTTCTAATACCGGTTGCAAAAAACAGAAAACATAGTATACTTATTGGTGGTGGAATGATATATAATAATTTATCTTTTAAGGAATTTAATGGATCTTCTTTAAATCCACGATTCCAGGCTGGATTTAGTTTAAACAATAACAAATTTAATCCACAAATTATCCTATCCATAGATATGGCTAAAACAACAGATAATTCAAACGAAATTCAATCATTTAACCTCGACTACAGTTCTTTCCGTATAGGGGTTAATTTATGTTTCTAAATAATGAAATTACGACATAAAAGCCTACCAACTAATTAATGGACTTTTGATTTTTTAGCATTTTTTCAACTCTTAATAAAGTTCTAAACATCGGTTCATTGATTTTATTTCTTTTTCGGTAGGTCATGGCTATTTTCATTAGTTCAGGTGATGGATCTGTTTCTATAGAATTTAACACATTGTTTCTTTTACTTATCTCGGTGTCCAGTATTTGAGTTAACTTCTCTTTACCTAACCCAGGGCTTACATAAAACATAGGATAGATAACACTATCATTAAGTGAAGTAACTCCTTCTTTCAGAGCTATATCATATAATTGTGTATCGGGTATAATTCGAATTCCTTCGGTAATATGAACCATATCTTCCGGTGAAATATAGCGGTCGATAAAATCAAATGTTTCAAAAATTGTTTCTTCAGTTTCGCCAGGGCCTCCAAGCATAAAAAACCACATAGTTGGCATATTGTATTTACGAATAACTAAAGCACATTTTATAAGTTTCTTTTTCGAAAAATTTTTCCGGTAGGCCTTTATCATAGTCTCAGAAGCTGAATCGGGGGTACAATCTATTTGCGTAAAACCGGCTTTTTTCATCAAAAATATCAATTCATCCGTTACATTGTCCGGGTTTACTCCCATGGTACGTAATTGAACTTTTAGCTCCCTACGGATAATTTCTTTACAAATTTTCACAGTATGTCTGTAAGGGGCATTAAACACAGAATCAACAAATTCGAAAGTAACATTTGGAATTCTTTGATTTACAGCCTCAATCTCGTCCACAATTTCTTTAACCTCTCTTAAACGGAAATGATTACCCTCAATATTGGGATATGAACAATAAATACAACGAAAAGCACATCCCCTTTTGGTTTGAACAGGGTAACTACCACGAGTATTATACGGACCATAATCAATAAAAGAATCAATATTTGCCTGTGGTAATTCAATATATTTTCTCTTATTATCTTGTTTCGTATAGCTAATGTTATTTTTTGAAATAATATTATCAAGAACAATCTCCTTATCCTGCTCCAAAGCTGTTAACAATTCAGGCAATTTATATTCTGCCTCGCCAATAATACCATAATCAGCCTTAAAGAAATCGAGGATTTGTTTTGGAGCTATACTAAAAGCACTACCTCCAATAATTATTGGGCCACGATAATTTTCTTTAACAGGCTTTATTATTGATGATTTGATATCGTTAAGATACCACTTACAATCCCGCATGGTAACATTATCAATATTACGGATTCCAATACCCACAAAATCGGGAACAAATTCATTGATTATTTTAATCAGTTCATCTTTAGTATTAAATGCAGCATCAAAAACCTTTACGTTATATTTTTTTTTCAGCGATGAGGCTATAAGGGCTAATCCTAATGGAGCTACAGGATAAGGAAGAATTTCTGTATTTGAATTGATAATAAGTACTTTTTTCATGATTTAAATTATCCCCCTGAATTCACTTTCAAAAATAAAAAAAGAGATCATCAAAAAGTGAAGATGACCTCAAAAGATACTTAAAAAAATTTATTATTCATCTCTAAGACTCTTGGCAGGATTAACTGTAGCTGCTGAATATGCTCTGTAACCCACAGTAATAATGGCCAATAGAAAAGATATAACTGATGCGAATATAAAAACTTCAAAACGAAGGTTTATTTTAAAAGCAAAATCCTGCAACCATTTACTCATTAGATAATATGCAACAGGCCAGGCAACTATAGTAGAAATTAAAATTAGCAGAACAATTTCTTTAGAAAGCATAGCAATAATTTTTGTTACCGATGCACCCATAACTTTTCGTATACCAATTTCTTTCGTACGCTGTTCAGCCATAAAAGAAGCTAATCCCAACAACCCTAACAAAGCAACAATAATAGCCAGAATAGAAAACAAAGTGAACAAAATACCGGTTTTCTTCTCATTTTGATATCTCATTTCTAAATCATTACTTAAAAAGGAATAGACAAAAGGTTGATTAGGAACAAATTTACCCCATTCATTCTTTAAAAAGTCAATTGATTGAGAGACTTTATCGTTATCAATTCGAACTAACAAGTTCCCAGCTACTCTATCGTCTAAAAGAATAACTAATGGCCTTAAATTATGATGCAACGATTCAAAATTAAAATTAGTAACCCCTATGATATCAAGGTCAATATTATTATTATTTCCCTGAACCAAAGACAGTTTTTTGTCTAGTGAATTCGGGGCATATCCTAAGGTACTTAATACAGCACTATTAACAACAACGGCTGAAGAATCAGAAGCAAAATCTCTGGAGAAATAACGTCCCTGCTCAATATTTAATCCAATGGTTTGAGCAAAATCAAAGTCTGCAGCACAAAACCATAATGCCCTGCCTTCATCTACTCCTAAGCCTTCAGGTACAAATACTGTATTCCCATAATCTTCCCCGGGTAATGTTGTAACATAACTTGCATTTACTATCCCAGAATTTTTTAATATATTTTCCTTAAAAACATTTGCACTATTTCCCAAAGACAAAGAACGTTTAATAACTACCAAACCATCTTTTTCAAACCCTACATCCTTTTTATTGATATAATTCAGTTGATTATATACAACCAGCGTAGCAATAAACAAAACAATCGTGATTACAAACTGAAATACAACCAAAATATTTCTAAACAAAGAATTTTTAGCCCCTGCATTAAGAGAACCTTTTAAAACTTTTATCGGCCTGAAAGCAGATAAATAAAAAGCAGGGTAACTACCGGAAAAAACTCCAACTACAATACCTAAAATAACCAATCCTACTAATATTTCCGGATTAGCAAAATAATTTACAGATAATGATTTATTGGTAAACTGATTAAAATAAGGCAAAGCCAGCTCAACTAATAAAATGGCAATAACTAATGAAATAAAAGTTATTAAAACCGATTCTATAAAGAATTGAGCAATTAACTGTTTTTTCTTAGAACCTACTACCTTTCGAATACCTACCTCTTTAGAACGATTGGCAGAACGCGCTGTAGAAAGATTCATAAAATTAATGCCTGCTATCACAATTAAAAATATGGCTATAACAGAAAAAATATAAACGGTTTTAATGGAACCATTAGATTCAATTTCATAATCGAGATTTGAATGTAAATGAATATCTTTTATGGGAGTTAAATGATATCCCCACTTACTATCTGATTTTTCAAATTCACTAAATGATGTTCCTAATATACTTTCAAATTCAGGTCCTACATATTTTTTTATCATTTCAGGAAATTTAGCCTCCAGATTCTCCGGTTTGAAATTTTCCTGTAATAAAACATAGGTGTAATTATTATTGGTTATCCACATATCAAAAGCTGGTTGAGACAACCTGCTATTAAGAAATGGCACAATAAAATCGTAATGAAAGTGTGAATTATGAGGTATATCTTCAATGAGATGAGTAACTTCAAATAATGTTTGCTCATCGCCAAATGCAATCATTTTTCCTAAAGGATTCTCACTACCAAAATATTTTTTAGCAGCAGATTTGGTAATTGCCATGGTATTGGGCCGATTCATAAAGTTATTCGGGTCGCCGTCAATAAATCCTACGGTAAAAACATCAGCGTAGTTTGAATCAGCATACATCACACGGTCTTCAACAAAACTGCGATCTTTATATTTTAAAATAATCCCATCGTTAAAAGTTAACTTAACGGCATCTAATACTTCAGGATAATCATTGACTAAAGCTTCGCTTAAAGGAACAGAAGATAAAGCAATATTCAAATCTTGTCCGGCTACACGTCCTTTTAGGGAAATCCGGTATATCTGTTCGGCCTTTTTGTGGTGATCGTCGTAACTTAACTCATCAACTACATAAAATAAAATGAGCATTGCACTGGCCAGACCTATGGATAAACCCAAGATATTTATTGAGGCAAATCCTTTATGCTTAATTAAATTCCGAAAAGCGACTTTAAAATAATTTTTTATCATAGCTGTTAAATGTTTTTTATCTTTTTAAACAATACTTATGCCGTTTTTTTCAAAGTGCTTATTTATAGAGTATTAACTAAAGTAATGCATTTTTTAGAATAAGATTGATTGTACGGTTTAGGATACTGTTTGTTCGAATTTGAACATAATCTCAAACCCTATACCTTTTATCCTTCGCAGTTATAAACGACAAATTCGGAATCAAAAAACCTGCTAAACGATATTCATCTTCAGGTTATATATAATTTTAAGATGATATTTATTCTATCTTTCTAAAATAATTATCAGTGCCATCTCTGTAACTATCATTAAACAACAGGATCTTATCGCATAAAAATATTTGACCGTATAAGTACTGAACTGGTTCATCTAATTCCAGTTTAAACAGATCGCTACTATTTACAGGAGCAACCATCCATTGAGTAGATTCAACAAGCTCATCCTTAACAAAAACGTTTAAAGTTGAATCACTCAAAAATTCAAAAACCCTGTTTTCGTTTTCGGTATTTTGTCCTTCATCAGGTGCCCAAAAGTTTTCTGTATAAATCCATTGCCATTTCCCGGTTAATTCTTTAGCAATGATGTTTTCGTTCCACTCATTTTGACGATAACAATCTGACATATTTTCAAGGCTAACAGGCCTTTTTGAAACATCTTCATCATCACAACCAATAAAAATAAAAATAAAAACAGATAATAAGACGATTATTACTCCTTTCATCTCTAATCTATTCATTTAGCTAATAACACTTTAACTTTATCGGCAATAGCTTTGCCTTCGGCTTTGCCAGCCAGTTTCTTAGTTGCGACACCCATTACTTTCCCCATATCTGCCATGGTAGAAGCACCTACTTCATCAATAATAACTTTTATTGAGCTGGTAAGTTCTTCATCACTCATTTGCTCGGGCAAATAATTTTTTATAATCTTAGCTTCGCTCAATTCTTTGTCTGCTAAATCGTTTCTTCCCTGTTTCTGATAAATCTCTGCCGATTCTTTTCGCTGTTTAATCAACTTTTGTAAAAGTTTCGTTTCGTCATCTTCAGACAGTTCAGCAGAGCTCTTCTCGGTTTTAGCCAGCAGCAAAGCAGACTTAATGGCTCTTAAGGCAACAAGCTTATCCTTCTCTTTTGCAAGCATAGCCTTTTTTATATCCTGGTCAATTTGATTTTGTAAACTCATAATACTTCTTAATTTTTAATCCACATTATCATGTAAATACGAATTATTTGGTCTTAATCGTGTTGTATTTTCATCCTCATCATCTTCGAGCGAATATCTAGATATTTCGGAATCTTTTTTATTCACTGGTCGGTCAATTTTAAGGTTTTTTCGTTTATAAGCCGGCTCATTTTCAATTTCATCAATATTTTCTTTCATTTTAGATGATTCCATCCGGCGTTCTTTCATTCTTTCTCTTGACTCCTGCAATTTTTTCTGAATTTCCGATTTTTTAGTTTCAACCGCTACTTCAGACTCGTTCTCAGGCTGATGCAATACAATGGACTTATCTGCTTCGCGGTCCTTTCTAATATCAAAATCGAGAGTTCGTTGTTTAAAATCTAAGCACTCATCAATATCGTTACTTTGTTCATTATTAACTGTAGGAATCTGGGCTTGCTTTTTCCTTGGTTTAGCTTTGGGTTTTGATTCTTCATCGGCCAGGGTTATTGTTTTTTTGGAAGTTTTTTTGGCATACAATTCAGGGATACTATTACTTTCAAATCCGGTAGCAATAACGGTAATACTTATCTGATCTTCCAGTTTCTCATCGTATCCTGTACCCCAGATAATATTTGGATTAGAGCCCACTTCGTTGTTCACAAAATCGGCAATTTCTCCAATTTCATCCATGGTGATTTCATCATTACCAAAAGTAATATTTAGCAGTATATTTTCTGTCCCTCCAATATCATTATCATTTAGCAACGGCGAAGTTAAGGCTTGTTGAACAGCGCTAACTGCCCTATCTTCACCTTTTGCCATTCCTGTTCCCATAAGTGCAACGCCACTATTGGTCAGCACAGTTTCAACATCAGCAAAATCAACATTAATATATCCGGGCACGGTAATAATTTCTGCTATTCCCTTGGCAGCTGTTGCTAAAACATTATCGGCATACGAAAAAGCCTCAGAAAACTTCAGATTACCACATACCTCTCTAAGCTTTTCGTTGTTAATTACAAGCAACGAATCCACATATTTTTCTATTTCGTTAATCCCTTCTATAGCCTGATTAATTCTTCGTGTGCCTTCGAAACGGAAAGGGATGGTTACAATAGCTACCGTAAGCAATCCCATTTCTTTGGCTGCTTTGGCAATTACCGGGGCTGCTCCGGTACCTGTTCCTCCGCCCATTCCGGCGGTAATAAATACCATTTTGGTATTCCCTTCCATTACTTCCCCTACATCATCAATATTTTCGATAGCTGCCTGGCGTCCAATTTCCGGTTTATTTCCGGCTCCGCGTCCTTCGGTTAAGGATTCACCTAATTGTACTTTAATTGATACAGGGCTGTTTGATAATGCCTGAGCATCGGTATTGCAAACAATAAAGTTTACATCCTTAATACCCTGTTTAAACATATGGTTTACAGCATTACTCCCGCCGCCACCAACTCCAATTACTTTAATAATCGAAGACCGGTCGACAGGTAAATCGAAATTCATTAAATCATCAGCCATAATATTTTATTTTTTAGCGTTTTCAAAATCGGATAATATGTTATGTTATGAGTCAGTTTAATAAAATACAATTTTACATCTCAGCATCGTCTTCATCAAAAATATCGGTAAACACCCTTTTTAAGGTACTCATGATTCCTTGTTTAGACTCTTTTTTATTTGTACTTTCATCTTCTTCCTTCAGTTCTTTTTCAGGTTCAATGTTTTCAGGTTCGGCAATAAAATTTTTCTTGTTTTTTTCAATATGCTCATACCCTTTAAGAATAAGTCCAACACTGGTAGCAAACATTGGGTCATTTACTTCTGAATTATTATCGTTCATTAGGAATTCAGACGGGTAACCAATTCGAACATCCATTCCGGTTTTAAATTTCACCAAAGCAGGTAAATGTTTTAATAAGGCACCACCACCGGTTATAACTATACCTGCACTTAACCGGTCGAAATATCCAGAATTCTCAATTTCATAAATCACCGCATCAAGTACTTCTTCCATTCTGGATTGGATGATATAAGCCAGGCTTTTGAAAGATATTTCTTTAGGCTCACGTCCGCTAATTCCGGGAATAGAAACTACTTCTTCTTCTTTGGCCAAATCGCCCAAAGCTGACCCATACTGTATTTTTAATAATTCAGCCTGACGTTGCAAAATAGAACATCCCTCTTTAATATCTTTGGTAACCACATCACCCCCAAAAGGTATAACAGCAGTATGTCTTATAATATCATCATAAAATACAGCAATATCTGTTGTTCCACCGCCAATATCAACTAAAGTCACACCCGCTTCTTTTTCATCGGCTGTTAATACTGCTGCCGATGAAGCCAGAGGTTCGAGAATTAATGAGTTTAATTTTAATCCGGCTTTGGTAATACATTTACTGATATTGCGTGCCGACGCTACCTGACCAATTACAATATGAAAGTTGGCTTCAACACGTTTTCCAGACATTCCTACAGGATTTTTCACGCCTATCTCATTATCTACAATGTAATTCTGGGGCAGTACATGAATAATTTCTTCCCCTATATCAATCGGGATTTTATACATATCATTTATTAAAGCATCAATATCTTCGCGGGTAATTTCATCATCGTATGAATCGCGATTAATGTACCCCCGGTTTTTGATACTCCGGATATGTTGCCCTGCAATACCTACATAAACATCCTTAATTTCTTTACCAATGGAAAACTGAACATCTTCTACGGTTTTCTGAATAGAATTAACGGCTTCTTCGATATTGAGCACAACACCTCTTTTTACTCCTTTCGATGGTGTTTTGCTAATACCTAAGATTTCAATTTTGCCGTTTTCTTTTTTCTTACCGACAATGGCAACAATTTTGGTTGTTCCAATGTCAATAGCTGCTATTAAATCTGTTTTATGACTCATAACTTTTATCTTTTAGTACAAATAACCTGATTTTCGTATTTTAAATTAATTTTATCATATTTATTCCACCCGACATTATTTAATCCCTGGTGGTAAAAAGCTTCTAAGTTTCTAAATTTCTCCTGATAATTATCAATATCTCCAAAAAATATTTGATGTGCCCCTACCCGGGGAATTAACTCAAATTCCATTTCATCATTCACATAAACCTGTTCTATCTGTGCTTTCCAAAACTCATGTTCATCAATAAACTGGCAAAGTTTAAATAAATCACAAATCATTCTGTTTTTTTCAAATTCTTCACTATTGATATCACAATTTATTTTTTGTGCCCGATTCAATTCGAACGGTTCAACAATATGGCCATTAGCAATTAATACATGCGATGCATATTTCGCAGATAAGGGCATTATAGCTCCTTCCTGATCGATATAATAACTTTCCCCTTTTTTATTAATAATTCGCACAATAGGTTTTCGTTGGGTAACTTCAACGTTTATTTCGCCATTAACACTTACAAACACTTCGGCATTTTTTACCGAGTGGTTGTTTAATATCTCTTCTTCCAGTTTTTTTGTATTTATTGATGTTATCGGATTTCCTACGATATACATTTCCGGTTGCCGCAGAAATTGAATAATATCAGCCTGTGTGACAAATTGATTTCTGCTACTATCAATAATAGTAACATGAAGTGAATTGCATACAACCGATTGTCTTTTCTTTGCAACAAAACTCATCGATGCAGCAAGATATGCAATCATGAAAATCCAAATCAATATGTTTTTTATTTTTTTCATATATAATTATTCAAACAGTTCTTTTATCGGTTGTACAAGCTCGTCAATATCTCCGGCTCCCAAAGTAATGAGCACTTCAGGATTTCTTACTTTTAAAATCTCCAGCACATTATCTTTAGTACATAAAACCTTATTCGATTTTTTTAGTTTATTGAATATCATCTCAGAGGTAACTCCCGGAATAGGCTCTTCTCTGGCAGGATAAATATCCAACAATATAATTTCATCCAATAAATCAAGACTCTGAGCAAACTCATCGGCAAAATCGCTTGTCCGCGAATACAAATGTGGCTGAAAAATACCTGTTACCTTCTTATCCTCAAAAAGTTCTTTAATCGATGTAATCGCTGCTTTCAATTCTTCTGGATGATGTGCATAATCATCAATATAAACAAAATCCTTTCGATGAATCTGATAATCGAACCTGCGCTCAATACCTTTGAATTTTGGTACAGCATTGTATATTTCGTCTTCATGAGCTCCATTCAGATATGCCATGGCTATAGCAGCCACAGCATTTTCAACATTAATGCGTCCGGGTAATCCGAGTTTTAAGTCACGGATTTTTATTTTCGCTCCTACAAAATCAAATACATATAATCCATTATCTATTCGAATGTTCTCTGTTTTAAAATCCGAATTATCATCTAACGAATAGGTATAGACTTGAATATCATCTCTGTTTATTTTTACATCAATCCCTGATTTTATAATTAATGTTCCATTTGGTTTAATTTGCTGAATAAACTGCTCAAAAGCTTCATTTACATAATTCTTACTTTTATAAATATCCAGATGGTCGGCATCAATAGCTGAAATAATTGCATGTTGCGGCTGCAGATGTAAAAATGAACGGTCGAATTCATCAGCCTCCACAACCATCAAATCACTATCGGAATTTACCACCAGGTTGTTGTTAAAATTTTTCGAAACGCCACCTAAAAATGCATTACATCCAACTCTCGATTGCTGCATAAAATAAGAAACCAAGGTTGTTATCGTAGTTTTCCCATGTGTTCCGGCAATGGCAATACAGTTCTGTGAATTAGCAATTATGCCCAGCACCTCGGAACGTTTTTTTATGGTAAACCCCTGCTCAAGAAAATAGTTTAGCTGATGACTTGATGTTGGAATGGCAGGTGTAATAATAACCAGGGTATCTTTTTTATTTTTAAAATGTGCGGGAATGCTTTCTACCTCATCTCTAAAGTTTATACTTATTCCTTCGTGCTGAAGTTTATCGGTAATCGGTCGGGACACTTTATCGTATCCCCCTGCTCGTTTCCCGTGTGCATTAAAATAACGGGCAATAGCGCTCATTCCTATACCGCCAACACCTAAAAAGTAAATATTATGTATGCTTTCCAGATTCACCATTATCCTAATTTTAAAACTTCTTCAGCAATTATTTTAGCAGAATCGCGCAAAGCCATTCCCTTTATATTTTTAGATAAATTTTCTAATTTTTCCTTATCATGGACTATATTTAAAATCCAATCAACCAGTTCATTTTTAGCATTGCAATCTTTTACCATGATAGCTGCGTTTTTATTTACCAATGCCATGGCATTTTTTGTTTGATGGTCTTCGGCTACATTGGGCGATGGGACCAATACCACCGGCTTACCTACCAGTTCCAGTTCAGAAATAGTTCCTGCTCCGGCCCGTGAAATAATTATATCAGCCAAAGAATAGGCATAATCCATTCGAACAATAAAATCCAACACGTTAATATTTTCATATCCTGATTTCTCTACAACAGCCTTGGCATCCTCATAATAATATTTGCCGGTTTGCCATAACAGCTGAAAATCACTTTGACCAATTTTATTAATATCAGCCATAATGCTTTGGTTTATGGTACGTGCTCCCAGGCTTCCTCCAATAACCAATACCGTTCTTTTATCCTTATCCATTTTAAAATAACCAGCAGCTTCTGATTTGCTCCCCATTTGGTCGAGTAAATCCTGCCTGATGGGATTCCCGGTTAAAATAATCTTTTCTTCAGGAAAATATTTTTCCATTCCTTCGTAAGCCACACAGATTTTTTGTGCTTTTTTAGCCAGTAATTTATTGGTAATCCCGGCATAGGAATTTTGTTCCTGAACAAGTGTCGGAATATTTTTTCGATTAGCCATATATAATACCGGCCCGCTGGCATAACCTCCTACACCAACCACAACATCCGGTTTAAAATCTTTTATTATCTTTTTTGATAATCTCAAACTTTTGAGCAGTTTAAAAATAAAAACGATATTTTTAAAGGTTATTCTGCGTTGCAATCCGGCCACAGGTAATCCTTTAATTTGATATCCGGCAGCCGGTACTTTATCCATTTCAATTTTACCCAATGCACCCACAAATAGAATATTACTATCTGGTTCTATTTGCTTAATTGCATTGGCAATAGAAATAGCCGGGAACACATGTCCGCCTGTTCCACCACCACTAATAATTATATTTTTATTCTTCGTCTGGTTCACTTTCGTTTTCTGATTCAGTTTCTAGTTCAATATTTTTTTCTACACCCCGGCTAACACTCAAAATAATACCCAATGCCACACCGGTGAATAAAATAGATGATCCTCCCATACTCACTAATGGAAGTGTTTGTCCTGTAACCGGGAATAAATGCACTGCCACACCCATATTTATCATTGCCTGAAAAGTAAGGCTAATGGTAAGCCCTATGGCTAAAAATGCTGCAAAAGTGCGATTGCTCTTCCGCACAATAACACCTGCCCGGTAAAGCAAAAACAGGTATAAAATCAATATAATTACTCCACCAACAAAACCATACTCTTCGATAATAATTGCATAAATAAAATCGGAATACGGATGGGGCAAAAAATTTCTTTGCGTACTATTTCCCGGGCCTTTTCCAAAAAAGCCACCTGTTGCAATAGCAATCTTACTTTGTTCAACCTGATAATTATCCTCGCTATCTCCACTTACAAAGCTTTCAATTCGGTTCTGCCATGTTCCTACACGCCCCTGACTTCCGGTAAAAACAATGCTGGCAATAAGCAAAGTGATTATAAATACACCAATACCGGCAACTAACATTAAGTATTTCACCTTAACTCTGCCAATAAACATCAGGATAAATGAAGTGGCAAATAATATTACTGCAGTAGATAAATTAGCTGGCATGATTAATCCGCAAACAGCCACTATAGGAATGATAAGAGAAACAACAATCCCGTTAAAATCATCAATTTTATGCTGCCGTATGGATAAAATACGTGCTATATACATAATTAGCGCTAACTTGGCAAAATCAGATGTTTGAATGGTTAATCCTAACCCGGGCAATGTTAACCACCGGGTTGCCTGATTAAGGCTGGTTCCCATAATTAGCGTAACAGCCAATAAAAATATGGCCAGGTACAAAAACAACTGCGATAATTTTGAATAAAATTTATAAGGAATTAAATGAGTAATATAAATAATTCCCAACCCTACCATTAATAACACAAAGTGCTTTAAAATATAATATGCTGTATTTCCGCCCTGATATTTGTATGCAAGCGTACCTGTAGAGCTGTAAACCGCTAACAATGAAAACATGGATAGCGCAAATATTACAACCCAGATTACCCGGTCGCCTTTGAAATATTTTGAAAGTATCTCTGTTAATCTCATACAATTACCAGATTTTAAAAAATCAATTAATCGTTTATTACAATTCTCTTACTGCTTGTTTAAATTTATTCCCACGGTCTTCATAGTTTTCAAACAAATCAAAACTGGCGCAGGCAGGAGATAAGAGTACCGTATCATCTTTTTTAGCAAGGTAATACGCTGCTTTTACAGCTTCAGAAGCAGACTCGGTATCAATAATGGTAGATACCATGCGTCCAAAAGCCTTATGCAATTTAGTATTATCCACTCCCAGACAAATAATTGCCTTTACTTTTTTGCGAACTAAATCTTCGAGAATCGAATAATCATTTCCTTTATCAATCCCTCCAACAATCCAGATAACATCATCAGGAACACTTTCTAATGCATACCAGGTTGAATTTACATTGGTTGCTTTGGAGTCGTTGATAAATTCGATGCCATGGACTTTCAGAACAAATTCTAAACGATGTTCTACGCCATGGAAATTACTCAGGCTTTCGCGAATAATTTCTTTTCGTATTTTTAGCACTTGTGCGGAAATACCGGCAGCCATAGAGTTATATGTATTATGCTGCCCTTTTAAAGCTAAATTATGTATTGACATAGTAAATTGATTATTTAAATAATTGATTTTTATATTATTATCTTCGATAAATGCTCCTTTGGTAAACTTTTCTTTAATTGAAAAAGGAATTTTTTGGGCTGCTATATGCCTCTTCTCAATTTCTTTTTGGGTGATTTCATCATCCGTACAATAGATAAAATAATCTTTTGTTGTTTGATTCTGAGTAATGCGAAACTTTGAATTCACATAATCCTGCATGGAATTATACCGATCGAGATGGTCGGGCGTAATATTCATTAAAACAGCTATCTCGGCTTTAAAATCGTACATCCCATCCAGCTGAAAACTGCTTAACTCAATTACATAGTAATCATAATCATTTTCGGCAACCTGCCATGCCCAGCTTTGCCCGACATTTCCGGCCATACCCACATTCAATCCGGCATTTTTTAAAATATGATAAAGCAGCTGGGTGGTTGTTGTTTTACCATTGCTCCCGGTAATACATATTTTATAGGCATTACAAAATCTTGAAGCATATTCGATTTCCGAGATAACAGGAATATTTTTTTCAACAGCCCGTTGGACAATTTCAACTTTTTCAGGAATTCCCGGACTTTTAATAATTTCATGAGCATTAAGAATAAGCTCCCGGCTGTGTTTCTCTTCTTCCCAGGCTATCTCATACTTATCAAACAGATTTTTAAATTTATCCTTAATGACTCCAAAATCAGACACAAAAACATCGGCACCATTCTTTTTTGCAAGAATGGCTGAACCAACTCCGCTTTCGCCTGCACCTAATATGACAATCCGTTCGCTCATGTTTTATTATCTGATTTTAAGAGTTACTACCGATATTACGGCTAATAAAATCCCAATAATCATAAATCGCATCACAATTTTTGGTTCGGGATATCCTTTCATCTGGTAATGATGATGTAAAGGAGACATTAAAAATATTCGTTTCCCTGCGCCAAATTTTCGTTTGGTATATTTGAAATAACTAACCTGCATAATAACCGAAAGGCTTTCCATAAAGAATATCCCACAAAGTATTGGAATAAGGAGTTCTTTACGGATAATAATAGCAAACACAGCAATAATACCCCCAATAGAAAGGCTTCCGGTATCACCCATAAATACCTGGGCCGGATAAGAATTATACCATAAAAAGCCAATAGTAGCTCCGATAAAGGCACCCATAAATACTACCAACTCGCCTGTTAACGGGATATACATTATGTTTAAGTAATCGGCATAAATCATATTCCCCGATAAATAAGCCAAAATACCCAATGTTGTTCCAATAATAGCCGACGACCCGGTTGCCAGCCCATCGAGTCCGTCGGTCAAATTCGCCCCATTAGAAACCGCTGTAACAATCAAAATGACAAAAATGACAAAAACTATCCATGCTGCCTTTTGGCTATGGTTGCCTAAAAATGATACCAGGTATTCGTAATCAAATTCATTATCTTTTACAAATGGGATAGTCGTTTTCGTACACTTTATATCATTAGTGTATTTAACCACATCATTATCAGCAATATCAACTCCTTCAACAATTTCCTGATTGGTTACATTTTGTTTCTCAAACACTGTTTCACGAATCACTACATCATCGCTCAGATAAAGGGTTAACCCCACGATAAGCCCCAATCCAATTTGTCCGATAACTTTAAACTTTCCGGCCAGTCCTTCTTTATTTTTTAAGAATGTTTTGATATAATCATCAAGAAAACCTATGGTACCAAGCCATATGGTAGTTACAAGCATTAAAATGACATATACATTTAACAAATCACCAAACAAAAGTGTTGGGATTATAATGGATGCAAGAATAATAACACCTCCCATAGTTGGTGTTCCTTTTTTCTGCATCTGTCCTTCTAATCCTAAATCCCGAATATCTTCGCCTATCTGTTTTTTTCTTAAGAAATTAATAATTCGTTTTCCAAAAATCATGGAAATGATTAATGAGGTAATTACAGTCATCGCCGATCGGAATGAGATATACTGAAACACCCCGGCTCCCGGGAAATCAAATTTATCTAAATATAAAAAGAGATAATAAAGCATAATCTGGTTTAGTTATAGATTTCGTTAAAAGTTTGCTTAATGATTTCCCTGTCATCAAAATGATGCTTTACTCCGTCTATTTCCTGATATGTTTCATGCCCTTTGCCTGCTACCAGGATAATATCATCTTTTTTTGCCAACAGGCAGGCTGTCCTTATTGCTTCTCTCCTGTCGGTTATAGCAATAGTTTTTTTTCTGTCTTCATCTTGTAAACCCGTTTTCATATCTTCAATAATCAGATTTGGGTCTTCGGTTCTGGGATTATCTGATGTTAAAATTACTTTATTGCTGTTTTTTACAGCGATTTCTGCCATCTGCGGTCGTTTTGTTTTATCCCGGTCACCACCTGCTCCTACCACTGTAATTAAATCCTGCTCTTTTTTCCTTATTTGGTTAATAGCGTTTAAAACATTTAACAAAGCATCCGGTGTATGCGCATAATCGACAATAGCCGTAATACCATGCTGAGAACGGAACGTTTCAAATCGCCCCTCAACCGGTTTCATAAGGCTTAATGTGGTTAAAATCTCCTGTTTATTGAAGCCCAACATTGATGCTGTAGCATATACACTTAAAAGATTATAAGCATTAAACGTACCCACAAAGTAGGTCCAAACATCTGTATTATCTATTCTTAATAAAGACCCCTCAAAATGGTTTTCGATAATTTTAGCCTTAAAGTCAACCGCTGATTTTATTCCGTATGATTTTATCGTGGCACGGGTATTCTGAACCATCACACGCCCATTTTTATCGTCCGTATTAATAAGTGTAAAACTATCCGGATTCAGGTTATCGAAAAACCTTTTTTTTGCTTTGATGTAATCGGCAAATGTTTTATGATAATCGAGATGGTCGTGGGTAATATTGGTAAATACCGCCCCGGTAAAATCTAATCCGCTAATTCTGTGCTGGTCAACTGCATGCGAGCTTACCTCCATAAAACAATAAGCACAACCCGATTCTACCATTTCTTCCAGCAACTGATTAATCTGAACTGCATCGGGAGTAGTATGTGTTGCTTCAATAACTTTATCATCAATATAATTACGAACCGTAGACAATAATCCGGCTTTATGTCCCAATTTACGAACCAGATTATAAAGCAATGTAACAGTAGTTGTTTTTCCGTTGGTACCTGTAACCCCCACCAATTTAATTTTTGATGAAGGATGATTATAAAATGCCGAAGCAACCCGGCCTAAGGCTTCTGCAGAATTCTTTACCAGAATATAGGCAATACCACTTACTACTTTTTCCGGTAGTTTTTCGCATATTATGGCAGTGGCACCTTCTTCAACAGCCTGATTAATATATTGATGCCCATCGGCTTGCGTTCCTTTAACGGCAATAAAAAGGCACCCGGGAGTAACTTTTCGTGAATCGAAAATAATTTCCTTCACAGGAATATCAATATTACCTGTCTGTTTAATAATTTGAACCTCTTTTAATATGTCGTTTAACGCTTTCACTCCAATCTATATTTTTTTATTGTATCGACATTTCAAGGACAACAGTTTGTCCTTCTGTCATTTTAGATCCTGGTTTTACCGATTGTTTCAAAACTGTTCCTCTCCCATTTATTTCAACCTCTAATCCTAAATTTTCGAGAATAAAAACAGCATCTTTCACTCCCATACCTGCCACATTAGGAATAAATTGATGATCGATAAAACGATTGGATAATTTTACACACGAATCTTTTTTGGTGGTAAGCACCCAGTCAGAATCAACCTCTTCATCATAAACATGGATGCCCAGATTTTTCAATACAAAATCGAGCTCTTGCTTATAGCTGTGTTTTGTATAAGGCACCTTTATATCATCACTAATATCGGCCAGTTCTGTTCTATGCATATCAAAACGGGTTGCATATACCTTATCAGCAATCTCCTTAAAAACAGGGCCGGCAACCAGGTTTCCATAATAAATATTTTTAGATGGAGAGTTAACCACTACAATACAAGAATATTTAGGATTATCTGCAGGGAAATAGCCAACAAACGAAGCCTGATAACTTAATTTTGATTTATCGGAATACCCCGATTCAATATTCGCAATTTGCGCTGTTCCGGTTTTCCCGGCAATTTTATAATTTTTATTTTTTATATTGGTTGCAGTTCCGTTTTCAACTACACCTTTCAACATTTTTCTCACTTTACTTAAAGTAGCCTTAGAACATACCGAAGGATTAATTACTTCCGTTTCAAATTTATTTACCACATCTCCATGATACATTAATGCTTTAACAAATTTGGGTTTTACCATTTTGCCATTATTGGCTATAGCATTATAAAAAGTCAGGATTTGTAAAGGCGTCATCCTCACTTCGTATCCAATAGACATCATAGGCAATGATACACCTGACCAATATTTATCTCCCGGGTATTTTATTTCCGGGCTTCCCTCGCCTTTAATATCCAAACCCAGTTTATTGTTAAGATTCATCCGGTAAAGCCGGTTAATAAATTTTTCTTCTCGCCCTGTATAACTTTCAGTAATAATTTTAGAAACGCCGACATTAGATGAAACCTCAAACACTTCTTTTACCGTAATTTTGCCGTAACCGCCATATTTTGAATCGGTTAATTTTTTGTCATAATACTGAATCTCTCCTTTGCCCGTATCAATGGAGTCATTTAAATCAACATACCCATCTTCCAGGGCCGCAATTATTGAAGCCAGTTTGAAGGTAGACCCGGGTTCGGTACTTTCTCCGATGGCATAATTATACGTTTCTTTATAAAGACCTTCATCTGTTCGTGATAAATTTGCAATGGCTTTTATTTCTCCGGTAGCAACCTCCATCAAAACTGCGGTTCCGTGGTCTGCTTCATGTTTTAAAAGCTGCTTAAGCAAAGCATTGGTAGCTACATCCTGAACATTAACATCAATGGTGGTAACCAGGTCCATTCCGTCTTTGGGCTCTACCTCGTTTCCATCATTTACCGGCATCCAAACATTGCCCTGTATACGCTGCATTAATCGTACACCTTCAACACCTTTTAACTTTTTGTCGTATGCACCTTCAATGCCCACAATATTTCCACCTGCCCCTTTGGTGGTGTAACCTATGGTTCGAGAGGCCAGGTTCACATGCGGCTGTATACGAATATTGGTTTGCATAGCAATAAACCCTCCTTTGTATCTTCCATGGCGGAAAATTGGAAAAGTCTTAAGCTCTTTAAGCTGATTATAATTAACTCTTCGTTTAATTAAATGGAACCTTTCTCCATTTTTTCGTGCATTTACCAATTCTCTTTTATAGGCAGATGAAGATTTATCTTTAAAAAGATGTGCTAAACAGATAGAAAGAGAATCAATGCCCTTTGCAAAAGTTCCGTCATCCATTCCGGTACTGCGGGTATCCATTCGAATTTCATAATAGGGGACTGAACTGGCAAGCAATCTGCCATCATCAGCTAATATATCACCCCGGTTAGATTCAACAGTAATATCTTTTAACGTAAGTTTTTGTGCTTTTTCAATCCAGGTATTTGCATCAACAAATTGTAAAAAAAGAATTTTGCCGGCAATAAGGATAGCAAAGACAAGCATAATGATATATATTACGCCAACTCTCCATACTATTTCTTTTTTTAACGACATAAATTCTTTATTCTTCGATAACAATTTTTCGTGGCGGCTCGACTGACTCCTCCAGGTCAAGTCCCCGTTTTTTTACCAATTTTACCACTTCTGATTGTTTGCTTATAAACATCAACTCAGAAGAGGTGGTAATAGCTTCTGCTCTTAACTCATTAATTTCTTTTTGTAGTTCGGCATTTCTTCGTACCATCTTTTCAGCATGATACCTGTTGCCTATATAAATGAATGCTATAAAGACCAGAAAAACAATGTAGGGCAGCTGCCTTACCACAAAATCATTGGCAATAAGAGACCCATCGAGAAAATCTTTTACCGAGCCGAACCTATGTTCTTTCCGCTCTTGTTTCTCATCAATAAACTCTACATGTTTGTCATCGTCTTTTATCATAATCTTTCTGCAATTCTTAATTTTGCACTTCGGGCCCTGTTGTTTTCTGCAATTTCTTTTTCATCGGGCACAATAACTTTACGATTTATTGCTTTAAAAGGAACGCTTGTCCTTCCATAGAAGTCTTTTTCAGCCTCGCCTTCAAACTTCCCGTGTTTAATAAAATTTTTCACTAACCGGTCTTCCAACGAATGATAAGTTATCACCACCAGCCTACCTCCCGGCTTAATAACCTCGGCTGTTTGCAGTAACATCTCTTTCAAAAAATCCATTTCACGGTTTACTTCAATTCGCAATGCCTGGAAAATTTTAGCTAAAAACTTATGTTCTGCATGTTTTGGAATAAAAGGCATCAGTAAATCGGTAAACGACTTAATGGTATTGATTTCTTTGTCTGTTCTGTTATTAACAATAGCTTTTGCCAATTTACGGCTGATTTTTAATTCGCCGTATTCCCAAAATATCTTAGCCAATTCCTGCTCCGGATATTGATTAATAATATCTTTTGCCGAAACTTCAGCGCTACGGTTCATTCTCATATCCAGCTCGCCATCATATCTAAACGAAAAACCTCTTTCCGGTTGGTCGAAATGATGTGATGAAACACCCAGATCGGCTAAAATGCCATCAACCTTTTCAAAACCGTGGTATTTGAGGAAATTTTTTAAAAACCTGAAATTATGATTCACAAAAACAAACCGTTCATCATCTATCAGATTCTGCAGTGCATCATCATCCTGATCGAAAGCAACCAATTTGCCTTTATTTATTTTTTTTAAGATTTCGTGTGAATGACCTCCGCCCCCAAAAGTAACATCAACATAAATCCCCTGTGGCTTGATTTGCAAACCGTCAATACTCTCTTTAAGCAATACTGGCGTATGATAACCCATATTTTAGTCATTTTCCGGATTTACGTTTCCCCCCATTATTTTTTCAGCCAAAGCTGCAAAATCTTCGTGACTTTCCTCAGCTGCCTCATACAGTTCTTTCGACCAAATTTCAATTTTGCCATACTGACCGGCTAAAATTGCTTCTTTAGAGATTTCTGCAAGTTCAAGTAATCGCTTGGGAATCAGCAGTCGATTATTACCATCAAGGACAATCTCTGCAGAGCCCCGGTAAAAATTTCTTAAAAATTTATTATGTTCCTTATTATAAGGATTAATTTTGCTTCGTATGATTGCATTTTGCCTTTCCCATTCCTCAATGGGATACAAAACCAGGCATTGTTCAAAGATGTCTTTTTTGACTACAAAGCGATTCTGCGAAGCAGCATCCATCTGCTTCTTCAATGATGAAGGGAAAGTAACCCTCCCCTTTTCATCTACCCTGCAATTATAATCGCCAATAAACGTTGTCATAAAAAAAACATCTTAATTAACTTGTAAAAATATATAAAAATTTACCACAATATACCACTTTCTACCACTTTTTACCACATTGTTGATAACTTTTCGTCAGTTGTTAAAAAGCAAACACTTTAAAATATCACTTGCAAAAACACTAACTTATTAAATATAAGGCACTTAAAAATTTAACACACATTTCTAAGCCTTAAATCATTCTTTCAAAAAACATCACATCGTGCAATTCAGATACTTTTTGTATTTTTGCTTGCAAATTCAGGTATCAGAAAATGGAGCAAACAGAAATTTTTACAGAACAACAGAAAAAGCTGGCTCGTTATGCAAAAGCCATGTCGCATCCGGTAAGGATATATATTTTAGAGCATTTGGGGAAGCAATCGTGTTGCTATAGTGGTGATTTAACAGATATTCTTCCCATTGCCAAATCTACCTTATCGCAGCATTTAAAAGAATTAAAAAATGCCGGATTAATACAGGGCGCAATAGAAACTCCCAAAATTAAATATTGCCTGAATAAAGAAAATTGGGAAGAAGCTAAAAAATTAATGCTAAAATTTTTACGATAAAAAAATTTTAATACTTTTGTTCGTAGTTTTACGAAATACAAACTATAAAAAAATAATATCATGGAAATAAAAGTATTAGGAACCGGTTGCCCAAAATGTAAGAAACTGGAACAAGTTACCAGAGATGTGGTAACAGAAATGAATATTGATGCAAGCATTTCAAAAGTTGAAGATATCGCTAAAATTATGGAGTATGGCGTAATGCTTACGCCAGCACTGGTTATCAATGAAAACGTTGTTTTTTCGGGACAACTCCCATCAGCGAGTGAAATCAAAAAACAAATCACTAAAAACCAATAAACGTATGAAACTATTTAATTTTTTAACCATTGCATTTATTGCCATAAGCATAAACTTTTCGTGCACTGCACAGGCCAATAAAGATGAAAAAATCGAAACTACCGTTAAAGCAGAAAATGTTGAAGTATTCTACTTTCATTACACCCGTCGCTGTGCAACCTGTAATGCTGTAGAGAATGTAGCCAAAGAAGCTATTGAAGAATTTTATGGAGATGATGTTTTCTTTGTATCTTATAATCTTGATGAAGCAGATGGCAAGCAAAAAGCTAAAGAAATTGGGATATCAGGCCAGACTTTAATAATTGTAAGTGGCGAAAATAAAATGAATATTACCAACGAAGGATTTCTGAATGCCCGAACGAATCCGGAGAAATTGAAACAAATCATTAAAGAAAAAATAGATTCGTTACAATAATTACTTATGGAAGAGGTTTTAAGCAGTTTAATGAGTAACAGCTCATTACCCATACTTTCAGCATTTGTGCTCGGACTGATGACAGCCATCAGTCCATGCCCGCTGGCCACAAACATCACAGCCATTGGTTTTATCAGCAAGGATGTAGAGCACCAGAAAAAGGTTTTTAGAAACGGATTGGTTTACACCCTGGGAAGAGCCATATCTTATACATTACTTGCTGTAATCATCTTTATCGGTGCCGACCAGTTTAAAATATCCGGTTGGTTTCAGCAGTATGGAGAAAAAATACTGGGCCCGTTATTAATTATTATCGGGCTGTTTATGCTTGATATATTGAAGATACGATTCCCCGGAGTGAGTGGTTTAAGCAAACGATTTCAGAAAAACGGAACCAACAGTTACCGGGAGGTTTTACTGCTGGGCATTGTGTTTGCACTGGCTTTTTGCCCTTACAGCGGGGTGCTCTACTTTGGCATGTTAATTCCAATGACCATCAGCAGCGCCTCAGGATTATATTTACCGGTTGTGTTTGCCATTGCAACAGGAATTCCGGTAATTATTTTTGCCTGGTTACTGGCTTATACCGTTTCCGGAGTTGGTAAATTATATAATAGCTTAAAAATCTTTGAAATATGGTTTCGCAGGGTAATTTCGGTTATTTTCATTGGAATTGGAATATACTATGTCATCATCATCTATTTCTAAAGTAATAGAGAAAATAATTTATTCCTATTAAAAAGTTAAAAATATGGAGATGAGAAAAGAACTTAAAATACTGGGTTGGATAATTGTAGTATTTGTCTTTGCCTATTTTATGCCACTCGATAGTGCCCGTTTTACCGAAGCCATTATGGCGATGTTCGATCTGGCCAAATGGTATGCACAGGAGCATGTAATTTTATGTTTGCTGCCTGCCTTTTTTATTGCCGGTGTTATTGCTGTTTTTGTAAGCCAGGG
>Ga0102943_1000195_pt1 | contig 42299 bp, 44 predicted proteins | sample SalPonC_black_MG_FD_78174 | JGI IMG/M metagenome (GOLD analysis project Ga0102943, IMG submission 78174) | Salt pond soil microbial communities from South San Francisco under conditions of wetland restoration - Salt Pond MetaG... | ecosystem: Environmental > Aquatic > Marine > Intertidal zone >...
CGCTGCGCACGCTGGTGGAGGAGCGCCTGACGGCCGGCGAGACCCTGCTGCTGCTGGTCCTGGACGGCGTGCAGGACCCTCACAATCTGGGCGCCTGCCTGCGCACCGCGGACGCCGCCGGGGTGGACGCGGTGGTCATCCCGCGCCGCCACGCAGCCGGCATCACGCCTGCCGTCCGGAAGGTGGCGACGGGGGCCGCCGAGTCGGTGCCGCTGGCCCGCGTGGAACGCCTGCCCCGGGTCATCGACTGGCTGCACGACTACGGGGTGCGCGTCATCGGTACCGCGGACGGTGCCGAGGCCGGCCTCTACGGTACGGATCTCACCGGTGCGGTCGCCCTCGTGCTCGGCGGCGAGGAGAGGGGCATGGCGGCGGCGGTCGCGGAGCGCTGCGATGCCGTGATCGCCATCCCGATGGCCGGCAGCGTGGAGAGCCTGAACGTGTCCGTGGCGGCCGGGGTGTGCCTGTACGAGGTCTGCCGACAGCGCCGGTCGATTGCGTCTGCGCCGGGGCTCGGTTAATATTCGCGGCCCGCTTCGGCGCGGGACTCCACATAACCTCTTGCCGCACCGGATGGCGGGCGGCTGTAATCCGAAAGGGGATACGATGAGACACTACGAGATCGTGTTTCTGGTCCACCCTGACCAGAGCGAACAGGTACCGGCCATGGTGGAGCGGTACGAGAGCATGATCACCGACGGCGGCGGTACCGTTCACCGCCTCGAGGACTGGGGCCGTCGCCAGCTCGCCCATCCCATCGCCAAGGCCCACAAGGCCCATTACGTCCTGATGAACATCGAGTGCGCCAGAGAGACGCTCGATGAGCTCACCGGCGCGTTCAAGTTCAACGACGCCGTGCTCCGCCACCTCGTGATCAAGCGCGACAAGGCCGTCACCGAGGCCTCGCCGATGGCCAAGGCCGTCGAGGACGAGAAGGCCAAGGAGCGCGAGGCCCAGCGTCGCCGCGACGCCCGCGCCGAGGCCGAGGCCCGTGCCCGTGCCGCCGAGGAGGAGGAGAAGACCGAGGACGAGAACGAGAAAGAGGACGAGACGAAGGAAGAGACCGTGGAAGCGGCCTCTGCCGAGGAGAGCGGCGAGGAAGTCGCCTCCGAGACGTCCGCAGAAGACAGCGAGACGGCGAAAGCCGGCTCCGCCTGAACAGGAGTATTGCCATGAGTCGCTATTCCCGCCGGCGCAAGTACTGCCGTTTCACCGCCGAAGGCATCGAAGAGATCGACTACAAGGACATCGGCCTGCTGAAGAGCTTTATCTCGGAGACGGGCAAGATCGTTCCCAGCCGCATCACCGGCACGAAGTCCCACTACCAGCGGCAGCTGTCCACGGCCGTCAAGCGCGCCCGCTACCTGGCGCTGCTGCCTTACACCGACCGTCACTGACGGCCGGGCCGCCGGCCTCTCCGAGCACAAGGCCGGCGGCGGGTCCCATGCGACAGATCGCTGTCTGGATTACTGCCCGCTTTCATCGCGCGGTGCTGGTGATAGCGGCGCTGTTCCCGGTACTGCCGGTGTTGAGCGGCGCGACCACCGTGCTGACGGTGCTGGCTCGGGGCCTGCGCGAGGGAGCCGCGGCGGCCTTCCTGGCTTCCGTGCTGCTGATCGCCGCGGTGGCCGTGATGCAGGATTTCCAGATGTCGCTGGTGGGGTATCTGGCGCTGGTGCAGGGAGGCAGCCTGGCCGCGGTCTGGCTCCTCGTGTCCACCCGCTCCCTGACGCTGACGGCGCAGGCGCTCGCGGTCCTGATGCTGATGGGCGTCGGTGTGTTCTACGCGCAGGTGGACGACGTGGCGGGCTTCTGGCGGCCGTTCCTGGAGCAGTTCGCCGGCAATATCGCCGAGGCCGGCGGCATGGCCATGGACGCCTCGGCGTTCGTGGCCACCGCGCAGGTGCTGATCACCGGTCTGGCCTTCGGCATGACCTGGGTCGGCACGATGCTGGTGATCCTGCTGGGCTATGCGCTGTATGCCCTGCTGCCGGAGCGCGAACCCGTATTCGGCCGCTTCCGGGAGCTGAACCTGGGGCGCACACTGGCGCTGGCCACGGCCGTCATCAGCGTGGCGGCGACACTGACCAGCTCGCCGTGGCTGGTGAATTCGGCGCTGGCGCTGCTGGTCGCGTTCGTCGTGCAGGGCCTCGCGCTGGTGCACGGTTTGTTCGTGGCGCGGCAGTGGCCGCCGGCGCTGCTGATCGTGATATACGTACTGGCGATACTGCCGTCGCCGGTCTCCGGTGCCGTCATCGGGATGCTGTCCCTGGGCGGTTACCTCGACGCCTGGATCGACATCCGCCGGCGCGTGCCGGCCGTCTCCGGGCAGGAATGAATCTGGTAACGTAGGCTGCCTGGCGCAGCACTCTGACAACGGGTGAACGGAATGGAAGTGATACTGCTCGAGAAGATCGAAAACCTCGGCACCATCGGCGACAAGGTGACCGTGAAGTCCGGCTACGGCCGCAACTACCTGCTGCCCCAGGGCAAGGCGACGCTGGCCACCAAAGCCAACGTGGCGAAGTTCGAGGCCATGCGCGCGGAGTTCGAGAAGCAGGCCGCCAGCGAGCTGGATGCCGCCAAGGCCCGGGCGGAGAAGCTCGCCGACATGCGGGTCGAGATTCCGGCCAAGGTGGGTCCGGAGGGCAAGCTGTTCGGCTCGGTGGGCACCGCCGAGATCGCCGACGCGGTGACGGAGAAGGGCGTCGAGATCGAGCGCGCCGAGGTGCGACTGCCGGAAGAGGGCCCGCTGCGCGAGGCGGGCGAGCACACCGTCGGTGTGCACCTGCACGCCGACGTCGACGTCGAGATCACCGTGGCGGTGGTCCCGGAGGAGCCGGAGACGGGCGCCCCGGGCGCCTAGCAGCCGCAGGGGGGAGCCGTCGACGACTCGATAACCATGGTCCGGGCACTGGAAGAGCAGGAGGCGCGCGAGGCGGCGGAAACGCGCCTGCGCACGCCGCCGCACAGTATGGAGGCCGAGCAGTCGCTGCTCGGCGGGCTGATGCTGGACAACGCCGCCTGGGACAAGGTGGCGGACATCGTCACGGCGCAGGACTTCTACCGCAAGGACCACCAGCTCATCTTCGAGGCCATCGGGCGCTTATCCGAGAGCGGCCAGCCGTCCGATGCGGTCACGCTGCACGAGCACCTGGACAACCGCGGCGAGCTGGGCAAGGTCGGCGGTCTGGACTACCTGGCCACGCTGGCGAACGAGACGCCGAGCTCGGCCAACGTGCGCGCTTACGCGGAGATCCTGCGCGAGCGCTCCGTGCTGCGCCAGCTGATCTCGGCCGGCAACGAGATAGCGGGCAGCGCGTTCACCACGGAAGGGCGCACGGCCAGCGAGCTGGTGGACGATGCCGAGCGCCGGGTCTTCGAGATCGCGGAACAGGGCTCCCGGCGGGGCGGTTTCAAGAGCCTCAAGTCCATCCTGCCGGAGACCATCGACCGGATCGACATGCTGCATCAGTCGGACGGCGATATCACCGGCATCTCCTCCGGTTACACGGAGTTCGACAAGATGACGGCGGGCCTGCAGAACGGCGACCTGATCATCATCGCCGGCCGCCCCTCCATGGGCAAGACGACCCTCGCCATCAACATCGCGGAGAATGCCTCCATCGGCGCGAAGGTGCCGACCGCCATCTACTCCATGGAGATGAGCGCCGACCAGCTCGCCTTCCGCATGATCTCCTCGCTCGGCCGCGTGGATCAGAGTCACCTGCGCACGGGCCGCTTCCCCGACGAGGACTGGTCCCGCATCAACACGGCCGTGCAGCTGATGTCCGACGCGCCGATCTTCATCGACGATACGCCGGCCATGTCGCCGACGGAGATGCGGGCCCGCGCCCGGCGGCTGAAACGCGAGCACGGTCTCGGCCTGGTCGTGGTGGACTACCTGCAGCTGATGCAGGTGCCGGGCAACAAGGAGAACCGGGCCACCGAGATCTCGGAGATATCCCGCTCCCTGAAGGCGCTTGCCAAGGAACTGTCCGTGCCCGTCATCGCGCTCTCGCAGCTCAACCGTAGCGTCGAGCAGCGCCAGGACAAGAAGCCGGTGATGTCGGATCTGCGCGAATCCGGTGCCATCGAGCAGGATGCCGACATCATCTGCTTCATCTACCGGGACGAGGTCTACGATGCCGACTCGCCGCGCAAGGGCATCGCCGACATTACCATCGCCAAGCAGCGCAACGGCCCCACGGGCGAGTTCCCGCTCACCTTCCTGGGCCGTTTCACCAAGTTCGAGAACTGGGCGCCCGACGCCTGGGGCGACGGACCGTATCAGTGAGGGCGACGGCCTGCGCGCGGGTGCATACCGGCGCACTCAGGCACAACCTGGCCGAGCTGAAGAGACGCGCGCCAGGCTACCGGGTGATGGCCGTCATCAAGTCGAACGGCTACGGCCACGGGCTGGTGGCGGCCGCGACGGCGCTGGATGCCGCCGACGCCTTTGCGGTGGCACGCATGGAGGAGGCCCTGCGGCTCCGTGAGGCCGGCATCGACAAGCCGCTGGTGCTGCTCGAGGGCGTATTCGACAGCCACGACCTGGCGCTCGCGAGAGCGCAGCGGCTCGAGCTGGTCGTCCATTGCGCCGAGCAGATCGGCCTGCTGACCGATTCGGCGCCGGAGCTGCCCCTGACGGTGTGGCTGAAGGTGGATACCGGGATGCACCGACTGGGCATCGCCCCGGAAGACGTGGCGGAGGCGGTATGCGCGCTGCGCTCCTCGCCCGCCGTGGCCGAACTCCGGCTCATGACCCACTTCGCCCAGGCCGAACGGCTGGAAGACGCCATGACGCCGGTCCAGATCCGTTCGCTGCAGGCGGCCGCCGACGGCTTCGACGGCGCGGTCACCCTGGCCAACTCCGCAGCCATACTCGGCTGGAAACCGGATCTGGACGCGATGGCGGCAGGCGGTCCGGCTTTCGGTCCCGCCTGGATCCGCCCCGGCATCTGCCTGTACGGCATATCGCCGTTCCCCGACGCGACGGGCGCGCAACTCGGGCTCGATCCCGCCATGGAGTTCCTCTCTACGCTGATCGCGGTCAAGCCGGTGGCCGCCGGAGAACGAATCGGCTACGGCGGACGCTACCGGGCGGAGCGCGACATGCGCCTCGGCATCGCCGCCGTGGGCTACGGCGACGGCTATCCCTGGTGCATGCCGGACGGCGCGCCGGTACTGGTCGGCGGCCGGCGCGCGCCCATCGCCGGGCGCGTGTCGATGGACATGATCACGGTCGATCTCAGCGACCTGCCCGAGGCGGCGGTGGGCGACGAGGTGATGCTGTGGGGCAGGGGGCTGCCGGTCGAGGAGGTGGCCCGCTACGCCGGCACGATCCCGTACGAACTCGTCTGCCGGGTCACGGAGCGGGTGATAAAGGTCACGGAATAACCCGCATCGGCGGGAGCCGCGCGAGCAATCAGGTCAGGAAAAAGCCCATCTTGACGCCGGCGAGCTGGAGCACGTCGTTGTCGGTCAGCTTGCGCGCCTGCGGCCCGATCGACTCGCCGTTGACCCGCGGATAGTCGCCTTCCTTGCCGCTCTCGACGTGCACCACGTAGTAGCCTTCGGCGCGCCGGGTGATGGCCGCCACCTGTACGCCGGGCCGGCCGAGCGTGGTCAGCGCCTTGGTCAGCTCGAGCTCCCGCCCGGCGAACGCGCCCGAGAGCACCTGCAGCTTCGCGGTGGGCAGTGCCGCCGGCGCCGGCGCGGCGTCCGAGGCCGCCGTAGCCGTGTGGGCAGGTTCGGGTTCCGGCGCGACGCCGGCCGCCTGGTCGACGGCCTTCTGCGCCTCGTCCAGATGCTCCGGCCTGTGCTGGCTCGGCGGGATCACCATCGTCTTCTCGAATTCGTCCTGTTCCACCTCGTTGGCCTGTTGGTCCACGAAGCGCAGCTGGTGGTGGCCGATGGTGATGGTGTCGCCGTGCTGGAGCGCGTGCTTCTTGATCAGCTTGCCGTTGACATAGGTGCCGTTGGTGCTGTTCAGGTCCTCGAGGAACGAGTCATTGAGGATATTGATGATCAGCGAGTGATGGCCGCTCACCGCCGGGTTGTCGATGCGCACGTCGTTATCGGGCAGCCGCCCGATCGTGTAGCGCTCCTTGGTCATGTTGTATTCGGCCAGTACCTGGCCGTCCAGACTCAGAATCAACCGTGCCATTTGCTGTCACTCGCTCCTGCCGATGGTGCAAGACGCCCCCCGGGGCGACATCCCTGCGATCATTGCCGGAAAAGTCCGGAAACTCTGTCGATCAGTCCGCGTTTTGCGGGGAAAGACTCCAGGACCCTGGCCAGCATGATGGAGACGTTGTCCCGGCCGCCGTGGTCGTTCGTGAGCTGGACCAATTGTTGACCAACTACATCAAGGCTAGCACTAAACGTGCTGATAGTTAAATGAATATCTTCATCTTCCACCATGTCCGGCAGTCCGTCGGAGCAGAGCAGATAGACATCGTCCTTCTCCACCTCGTACTCCTGGACCTCCACCTCGACCGCCGGCTCAACCCCGAGCGCCCTTGTAACATAATTCCGGTTCGTCGACCTCTGCGCCTCTTCCGGCGAATAGAAACCGCGGTCCACCAGCTCCTGCAGCAGGGAGTGATCCAGCGTCAGCTGCTGGAACTGGTCGGCTCGCAGGCGGTAGGCCCGGGAGTCGCCCACGTGGGCCACCGAGATCCGGTCGTCGAAGAACAGGCAGGCGACGATCGTGGTGCCCATGCCCTCGCACTGGGGCTGGCTCTGGGCGGTCTGGTAGATGATCTTGTTGGCCCGGGAGATGGCATCGCGCAGAGAAATGGTCTGGCGCATCAGGCCGGAGGTGGGCTCGACCTCGCCCCGGTTCTCCCGGTTGGCGGCCTCGCTGACCAGGTCGAAGACCGTCTTCACGGCGATGCCGCTGGCGACCTCGCCGGCGTTGTAGCCCCCCATGCCGTCGGCGAGCACCATCAGCCCGATGTCGGGCTGGGTGGCGATGGCATCCTCGTTGTGATCGCGCACCTTGCCGGTGTCCGTGATCTCGGAGAATCCGATCTTCCCCTTGAGGCTCATTCTGCTTGCCTGTCTACCGGTCCAGGTTGTGCGTGCTGTCGTTCTCGCCGCGGGACGTCAGCGCCGTGCTGGCGTGCCCGCGTGCCGGTTCCGGTTCCCTGGCAAGTGCCTCTCGTCCGTTGTTCTCCCGGGCAGGCCGTCCCGCAGTGCGGCCGGCCCGTCTGAGCGCCGCTTTTCGTCGGTGGCTCGCATGTGCCCGGTCCGCCATGATGGGTGCCTCGATCGGGAGCACTCCCTGTGCCGATCGCGTAAGGGTAACACCAACTGAACATAAGTCGGAACGTCGCACGCGACAGCGGCGGGCCGCCCGGCGTGGCCGGTCGGCGGTGCTCGCGGAGGGCGGCACGGCAGAAGAGGCCGGCGCCGCAATCGTGTCGGTCGTTGTTGTTTTCATCGTGGAATCACCCGGCGGGCAGTATAGGTCAAGCGCCGCGGGATTATTGAGATACCGTTACCACTTTGGCCTGCGAACCGGTGCGCGCGGCGATGCTATCATCTCCGGTTTTACGGGCCGGCGGCAGGCCGGCAGCGAATCATGGCGAAGACACGCACTGCCTACGTCTGTTCCTCCTGCGGCGCCCACAGCGTCAAGTGGCAGGGCCAGTGTGCGGACTGCGGCGACTGGAACACCCTGAGTGAAGTGCGTCTGGCGCACGGTGGCGGCGCGGCGGCGTCGGGCGCCGGTGCCGGTCTGGCGGCACTCGCCACACTCGCGGAGGCGGGCGCCGAAGAGCGCGAGCGCACCACCACCGGTTTCGGCGAATTCGACCGGGTGCTGGGCGGCGGGCTGGTGCCGGGCGCAGTCATACTCCTCGGCGGCGATCCGGGCGTCGGCAAGTCGACGCTGCTGCTGCAAGTGGCGGCGCGGCTGCGAGGTTCGCTGCCGGTGCTCTACGTGAGCGGGGAGGAGAGCCTGCGGCAGGTCGCCCAGCGGGCCCGCCGGCTGGGGGTGGCTGACAGCGATCTGCACCTGCTGGCCGAGACCCGCCTGGACGTCATGCTGGATGCGGTCACGCGCTCGCGGGCCTCCGTGCTGATCGTCGATTCCATGCAGACCATCACGGCGGACGGCCTGGACTCGGCGGCGGGCAGCGTCAGCCAGCTGCGCGAATGCGTCGCGCGGCTGGTGCGCCTGGCCAAGGAGCGCGACGTCGCCGTGTTCATCGTCGGCCATGTAACCAAGGAGGGCGCCATCGCCGGGCCTCGTGTGGTCGAGCACATGGTGGATACCGTGCTCTATTTCGAGAGCGATCCCGCGAGCCGCTTCAGCATGGTCAGGGCCGTCAAGAACCGCTTCGGTGCGGTCAACGAGATCGGCATGTTCGCCATGGGCGCCGAGGGCTTCCGCGAGGTGAAGAATCCGTCCGCAATCTTCCTCTCCCGGGACACGGCAGAGACCGCCGGCGGCGTGGTGACGGTGGCCTGGGAGGGCAGCCGGCCGATGCTGGTGGAGGTGCAGGCGCTGGTGACGGAGAGTGCGGGCGGCTATCCGCGACGGTTGTCCCAGGGCCAGGATCAGAACCGGCTGAATCTGCTGCTGGCCGTGCTGCAGCGCCACGGCGGGCTGTCGCTGGCCGGCGACGACGTGTTCGTCAACGTGGTCGGCGGCATCCGCATCGCCGAGACCGCGGCCGACCTGCCGACCTTGCTGGCCGTGGTGTCGAGTCTGCGGGACCGGGTGCTCGACCGGCGCACCATCAGCTTCGGCGAGATCGGCCTGGCAGGCGAGGTGCGTCCCGTGCGCTATGGCGAGGAGCGGCTCGCCGAGGCGGCGAAGCAGGGCTTCAGGCGGGCGATCGTGCCGAAGGCGAACGCGCCCCGGCGAGCCCTGGAGGGCATGGAAGCGATACCCGTGTCGGGGCTCTCCGAGGCCCTGGACGCGGCCTTCGGCTGACCGGCTGACCGCTCAGTCCGCGCCGGCGGCCAGTCGCGGCGGCTCCCGTTCCCGGATGCGCGCCGAGCGCACCATGTTCTCGCTGGTCGCCAGGATCTCCACCGGGTAATCGTTGAGTTCGAGCACCGTGCCGGGCTCCGGAATGGTCTCCAGCGTTTCCAGGATCAGCCCGTTCAGGGTCTTCGGCCCGTCCGTCGGCAGCTGCCAGCCCAGCAGGCGGTTCAACTCGCGCACGTTGGCGCTGCCGTCGATGATCCAGCCGCCCGCGCCGTCGGGCTGCAGGTCAGGATGCTGGTCCGAGGGCACCGTGCGGAACTCGCCGACGATCTCCTGCAGGATGTCTTCCAGCGTCACCATGCCCTGGATGTCGCCGTACTCGTCGACCACCAGCGCGAGGCGGCGCTTGCGCTGCTGGAACTGGACCAGCTGCGTGCTGAGCGGCGTGCCCTCCGGCACGTAATAGGGCTCCTGCAGCGCCTCCACCAGGTCGTCGCGCGTGAGGTCCGCCTTGCGCAGGGCAGTGACGAGCCGCCGGATGTGCAGAATGCCCACCACGTTGTCGATACTGTCCCGATAGGCGGGCAGCCGCGTGTGCTGGCTGGCCTGGATCTGGTCCAGGATCTGCACCATCGGCTCCTCCAGATTGATGGCGATGATCTCGTTGTGGGGCACCATGATGTCGTCCACGGTGACCTTCTCGAGGTCCAGGATGCTGGTGAGCATGCGCCGGTAGCGCCGCGAGATCATCGCGCCGGCCTCGTTGACCACGGTGCGCAACTCTTCGCTGCTGAGCGAGTGGGACTGCGCCTCGTCGTGGCGGACGCCGAACAGGCGCAGTACGGCATTGGCCAGCAGGTTCGTGACCCAGACGAACGGATACAGCACGCGCAGCAGCGGGTAGTAGATGAACGCTGCGGGCAGCGCCACGCGTTCCGGGTGCAGGGCGGCCAGGGTCTTCGGCGCCACCTCCGCGAAGATCAGGATTACCAGTGTCAGCAGGCCGGTGCCGATGGCGATGGCCGCCTCGCCGCCGACGCGCAGGGAGATCAGTGTGACCAGCGAGGCGGCAGAGATGTTGACCAGGTTGTTGCCGAGCAGGATCAGACCGATCAGGCGATCCGGCCGACGAAGCAATGCCTCGGCGAGCTTTGCCCCCCGGTGGCCGGAGCGGGCGCGGTGTCGCAGGCGGTAGCGGTTCAGGCTCATGAGAGCCGTTTCGGTGCCCGAGAAGAATGCCGACAGTATCAGCAGCAGCCCGAGCAGCCCGAACAGGAAGCCCATAGGTTGGTCTTCGGTCAAAGAGGGGGCACCCCGTCTCCTTTCAACTTGGTAGCGAGCAGTTGACCAACAGGGCAGCGCCGCTGTCAAGCGCGCGGATCGCGGCACGGCGGGCAGGGCCGCCCCCGCGCGACGCCGCGCTCAGCCCCAGGGCCGGTGCAGGATGTACTCGAGGACGATCTTGCTGCCGTAGTAGGCCAGCACCAGCGTGAAGAAGCCGCCGAGGTAGAGATAGATGGCGCGCCGCCCCCGCCAGCCCGCGAGCTGGCGCCCGATCAGGAGCACGCCGAACAGGCCCAGCGCGATGAAGGAGAGCACGCTCTTGTGCAGCAGATGCTGGGCGAACAGGTTCTCGACACGCACCAGGCCGCTGAACACCGCCAGGAGCAGACAGAGGAAACCGGCCATGGCCACGCCGTAGAGCAACGACTCCATGGTCTCCAGCGGCGGCATCAACCGCGTGTAGAGTCCCATCTTCGCCTTGCGCAGCAGGCGGTCCTGATGCAGGGCGGCGAACGCGAGCACCGCGCCCACCGCGAGCAGGCTGTAGGCGAACATCGACAGCATGACGTGGGTGCGAAGTTGCCAGGTCAGGCTTGCGGTGACGTTGGCCTCATTGCTGAAGCCGGTGCCGAGCGCCGCCACGCCCGCCACGAGGAAGAGCATGGCCGAGAGGCCGCGCAGCCGCTCCCTGAGCGCGGCCAGCGTGGCCAGGATGGCGACCTGCCACCCGGCGAGAGACGTCATGCTGAAAATGCTGAGCCGCAGGGCGTCGCCTACCAGGATCTCGCGTGCCAGCAACTGTTCGTGGGCCAGTAGTCCCGCCAGCGCCAGCGGCAGGGAGAGCCAGAACAGGACCTCGTGCCGATGCTCGTATTTCGGCATCTGACCGGCCGCCAGCAGGCAGCCTGCACCGGCGTACAAGGCGAGAATTGTGATTTGAAACACGGAAACCCTGGGAGGCGTCAAATAGGTTTAGAAGCACCGAAATCATCGCACATGGTGTCCCTGTTTAGAACCCTGTCATCCCGACGCGCAGGCGCTTGGCCGGCCAGGGACGGGCGAGCTTCGAGCAGAGACCGGAGCGGGTCGAAAGCCTATGCGGATCAGGATCATGGGATGCAGCGGAGGGATAGGTGCGGGAACGCGCACCTCCGCCATGCTGATCGACGACGACGTCCTCCTGGACGCCGGCACCGGCGTCGGCGATCTGCAGCTAGACGAGCTCTCGCGCATCCGCCACGTCTTCCTCACCCACTCCCACCTCGACCATATCGCGGGACTGCCGCTGTTCCTCGACAGCGTGTTCGAGAGCCGCGACGGCGAGCAGATCACCGTCTACGGTCGGCGCGAGACGCTGGAGGCGGTGCAGAAGCACCTGTTCAACTGGGTGATCTGGCCCGACTTCTCGGTGCTGCCGACGGAGGACGATCCCGTGCTGCGCTATCGCGTCTGCAATCCCGGCGACACGGTGCGCATCGGCGCGCGGGAGTTCACCGCCGTGGACGTCGCCCACAGCGTCCCGGCCCAGGGCTACACCATCAACGATGCGGGCAAGGGCTTCGCGGTGAGCGGCGATACCGGCACCAACCGCACGCTGTGGCCCATACTGAATTCCCTGCCGGAACTGCGGGCCCTGGTCATCGAGGTCTCCTTTCCCAATGCGCAGGAGCATCTGGCGCGGGAATCGGGCCACTACACGCCGATTACCATGGCCGAGGACATCGCCCAGCTCCGGCACACGCCTGACATCTGGCTCACGGCCATGAAGCCGGGCGAGGAAGAGGTGATCCTGCACCAGGTCAAGGAGGCACTGCCCCTGCGCCGGGTCGAGATGCTGTCCCGGGGCGCCGTACTCGACATCTGACATCCGGTTTTCCGGCCGGCTGCCGAACCGCTAGAATAAGCCGCTGTCAAAGGCCTCTCACGGCCTCCAGTCATTCACGCCCGCGGGCGACGGCAGCATGTTCGACAATCTCAGCGATCGACTGAGTGGTGCGGCGAAATCCCTCACGGGCAAGGGCCGCATCACCGAAGACAATATCCGGGACACCCTCCGGCAGGTGCGCATGGCCCTTTTGGAGGCCGACGTGGCCCTGCCCGTGGTCAAGGACTTCATCGGCCGGGTGCGCGAACGGGCGCTCGGCGAAGAAGTCTCGCGCAGCCTCACGCCGGGTCAGGCGTTCGTCAAGATCATCCAGGCGGAGCTGGAGCGGGTGCTGGGCGGGGAGACCCAGGCGCTGGATCTGCGCGCGCAGCCGCCGGTGGTCATCCTGCTGGCCGGCCTGCAGGGCGCGGGCAAGACCACCACGGCGGCGAAGCTCGCCCGGCGCCTGATCGAGAAGGAGAAGAAGTCCGTCGCACTGGTCAGCGTCGACGTGCATCGGCCGGCCGCCATCCTTCAGCTGGAGCGCCTGGCCGGCGAGGTGGGCGCCGAGTGGATTCCCTCCGAGGCCTCGGAGGCGCCCACGGTCATCGTGCAACGGGCGCTGGAGGCAGCCCGGCGTGGCTTCGCGGACGTCCTCATCGTGGATACCGCGGGGCGCCTGCACGTCGACGACGAGATGATGAGCGAGGTCCGTGCGGTGCACGAGCTGGCCTCGCCCCACGAGACCCTGTTCGTGATCGATGCGATGGCGGGCCAGGACGCCGTGAACGCGGCCCGGGCCTTCTCCGAGGCGCTGCCGCTCACCGGGGCCGTCCTGACCAAGGCGGACGGCGACGCCCGCGGCGGGGTCGCCCTCTCGGTGCGCGAGATTACCGGCAAGCCCATCCGCTTCATGGGCGTCGGCGAGAAGACGGACGCGCTGGAGGTGTTCCACCCGGGGCGTATGGCCACGCGCATCCTCGGCATGGGCGACGTGCTCTCCCTGGTCGAGGAGGTCGAGCAGAAGGTCGACCGCAAGAAGGCGGAGAAGCTCGCCGGCAAGCTCGCGAAGGGCAGGGGCTTCACGCTCGCCGACATGCGTGATCAGTTCCAGCAGATGCTGGAGATGGGCGGCCTCGAGTCCCTGCTCGACAAGTTGCCGGGGATGGGCAAGATCAACCCGGCGGCGCTGAAGGGCCAGGCCGACGACGGTCAGTTGCGCCGCCAGATCGCCATCATCAACTCCATGACCCCCGGCGAGCGGCGCTTCCCCAAGACCATAAACGGTTCGCGCAAGCGGCGTATCGCCACTGGCAGCGGGGTGCAGGTGCAGGACGTGAACCGGCTGCTGAAGCAGTACACGCAGATGGAGAAGATGATGAAGCGTTTCTCCAAGGGCGGCATGAAGAAGATGATGCGCGGCATGCCCGGAGGCGGCATGCCGCCGATGGGCCGCTGACGGGCTGTGCCGCGAGCGCCGGAACCGCCCGGTGAACTGCCCCCAGTGAACCGCCTAAAAGTTCTTCACTTTTTCGGGTATTGCAGTAGAATGACGTGTTTTCTCGGGCGCCGGGCCGAGCGATTGCCTGCGCCCGCGTCTATGCTTTTCAGAAAACGGTTTCAGAATCGAGAATGGGCGAGGTCCATTAGTACATGGTCAGCATCCGGTTAACCAGGGGAGGGGCGAAGAAGAAGCCCTTCTATCACGTCATCGTGACGGACAGCCGCAATCGGCGGGACGGCCGCTACATCGAGCGGCTCGGCTTCTTCAACCCGCAGGCGAAGGAGGACGAAGAGTCCCTGCGCCTCGACGTGGCCCGTGTCGAGCACTGGATCGGTCAGGGCGCCCGGCCGTCGGAGCGGGTGGCTTCGCTGCTGAAGCAGGCCCGCAAGACCGCCGCCAGCGCCTGAGCGGCATCCCGCCCGGCGGGACCGTGGAAGGACGCGTTCCGGCGGAAACGGGCGACCTGGGCGACCTGGTCGCCCTGGGCCGGATCAGCGGCGTCCACGGCATACGGGGATGGGTCAAGGTGTTTTCCTACACCGATCCCCGGGAGAACGTGCTCTGCTACCCGGAGTGGTGGCTGATCAGGGGCCGGGAGCGGCGCCTGGTGCGGGTGCGCGACGGCCGCGCGGGCGGCCGCACGATCACCGCCGCGCTGGAGAGCATCGAGGACCGTGACGCGGCAGAGGAGTGGGTCGGGGCCGAGATCGCCGTCGAGCGCTCGAGCCTGCCGGAGCCCGGAGAAGGAGAGTTTTACTGGGCCGATCTGATCGGCCTGGAAGTGCGCGACAGCCGCGGCGAGCGGCTGGGCCGGGTCGGCCAGATGCTGGAGACCGGCGCGCACGACGTGATGGTGGTCGAGCGCGGCGAGGGAGAGGATCTGCTGATCCCCTTCGTGATCGACCGGATCGTGAAGGCGGTGCGCCTGGAAGAGGGCTGCATCGTCGTCGACTGGGAGTGGAGCTGACCCCGTGCACATCGAAGTGGTCAGCCTGTTCCCGGACGAGGTCCTGACCGTCGGGCGCTTCGGCGTCGTCGGTCGGGCCGTGGACGGCGGGCTGGTGTCGCTGGGCGCGGTGAATCCGCGGGATTTCACCGAGGACGTGCACCGCACGGTGGACGACAGGCCCTACGGCGGCGGCCCGGGCATGGTGATGAAATTCGGCCCGCTGGCGGCCGCGATCGGCGCGGCCCGCGGACGGGCCGGAGGCGGGGCCCGGGTGGTGTACCTGAGCCCCCAGGGCAGGCGCTTCGACCAGGGCCTGGCGCGGGAGTATGCGACGCTGCCGGGGCTGGTGCTGGTGGCCGGACGCTACGAGGGCGTCGACGAGCGGCTGATCGAGGCCGGCGTCGACGAGGAGGTCTCGGTCGGGGACTTCGTCCTCAGCGGCGGCGAGATCGCGGCCATGGCGGTGATAGACGCCACGGTGCGGCTGCTGCCGGGAACGCTGGGCGACGCGGAGTCGGCGGCGCAGGAGTCGTTCGAGACGGGACTGCTCGACTGCCCGCATTACACCCGTCCGGAGGTCGTGGACGGCCGGCGGGTGCCGGCGGTGCTGACCTCCGGCGACCACCGGGCCATCGCCCGCTGGCGGCTGAAGCAGTCGCTGGGCAGGACCTGGGCGCGGCGGCCGGATCTGCTGCGCGACAGGCAGCTGACGGACGAGGAGCGCGAGCTGCTCGAGGAATACAAGGCCGAAGCAGAGAATGCCGCGGCCGGAATACGGTAAGACATTCAACATTCGACTGAGACAGCAGGAACAAGCCATGAGCAAGGTCATCGACGCTTTGGAGCAGGAACAGATGCAGCGCGAGGTACCCGAGTTCGCCCCGGGCGACACGGTAGCCGTGCAGGTACGCGTCAAGGAAGGCGACCGGGAGCGTCTCCAGTCCTACGAGGGCGTGGTGATCGCCAAGCGCAACCGCGGTCTGAACTCGTCTTTCACCGTGCGCAAGATGTCCCATGGCGAGGGCGTGGAGCGTGTCTTCCAGACCTACAGCCCCTCCATTGGCGACATCATCGTCAAGCGCAAGGGCGACGTGCGCCGTGCCAAGCTCTACTATCTGCGTGGCCGCACGGGCAAGGCGGCCAGGATCCGCGAGAAGATCTGACGGCGATGCCGTGACCCCGTCCGCCGTAGGAACGAAGCCTGCCGGCCGGGGTCACAGCTGACATGACGGAACGCTCCCGCAACAAGACCCGCGCGGGCCTCGTCGCCCTCATGGCGGCGGCCCTGGGATCGACCGGCTGTGCCTCGCTGGTTTCCTCCGCCGCGTCCGGCTTCGCCGACAACCTGAGCTCGGCCGTGCTGAATCAGACTGATCCGGAAACGGTGCGCGACGGTGCGCCGGCGTATCTGCTGCTGCTGGACAGCCTGGTTGAGGGCAACCCCGACGATCCCGCCGTTCTGCAGGCTGCCGCCGAGCTCTATGCTTCCTACGGCGCGGTGTTCGCCGACGACCCGGAGCGTGCCCGGCGCCTCACCCGACGAGCCCGCGCCTACGGCGAGCGCTCCCTCTGTCTCGAGTACCGGCCCGCCTGCGCCTGGCACGAGCAGGACTACGCCGCCTTCGAGGCGTCCCTGGAGGGCCTGAAGCCAGGCGATGCCGATGCACTCTACAGCTACGCCCTGTCGTCGCTGGCCTACATCCGCGCGCACAGCGACGACTGGAACTCGCTGGCCGAGCTGCCGAGGATGGAAGCGATACTGGAGCGCCTGCTCGTGCTGGACGACGGCGACTACCAGGCGCAGCTCTATACCTATCTCGGCATCCTCGCGACGCTGCGGCCGCCGTCTCTCGGCGGCGAACCCGAACTCGCGCGAAACTATTTCGAGCGCGCCATCGAACTCACGGACGGCAGGGACCTGGCCGTGAAGGTGGAGTACGCGCGGGGCTATGCGCGTCTGCTGTACGAGCGGGATCTCCACGACCGGCTTCTGAACGAGGTTCTCGAGGCCGATCCCGTGGTGCCCGGTTACACCCTTACCAACACGCTGGCCCAGCGCGACGCGGAAGTGCTGCTCGAGAGCGCCGACGCGTATTTCTGAGCCCGGACTCCGAGCGAAGAGCTACTCACAGGGAGTGCAAGTCATGAATGCCCGAATCATCGTCCTCATTGCCCTCACCGCGCTGCTGCCGGTCGCCGGCCCGGCATCCGCGGTGGATCTGAAGATCGCCACCATCGCCCCCGAGGGTTCGACCTGGATGAAGGACATGCGGGCGGCGGGCGCGGAGATCGCCGAGCGCACCGACGGCCGGGTGAACATCAAGCTCTATGGCGGTGGCGTCATGGGCGACGACAAGAAGGTGCTGCGCAAGATCCGCATCGGCCAGCTGCACGGCGGCGTCTTTACGGCCAACAGCATGGAGCAGTACTACCCGGACCTGAACATCTACGGCCTGCCGCTGCTGTTCGAGAACCACGGCGAGGTCCGGTACGTGCGCGAGCGCGTCGACCCGAAGCTCGAGGCCGGACTCGAGGAGGCCGGCTTCGTCAGTTTCGGTTTCGCCGGAGGCGGCTTCGCCCGGTTCCTCTCCAACACGCCGGTGCGCTCGGTGGACGACCTGAAAGGCAAGAAGGTCTGGGTGCCGGAGGGCGACCAGATCAGCTATCGGGCCATGGAGGCGCTCGATCTGTCCCCGGTGACCCTGCCCGTGACCGACGTGCTGACCGGTCTGCAGACCGGCCTGATCGACATCGTCGCCTCGCCGCCGGTGGCGGTGCTGGTGCTGCAATGGCATACCAAGGTGGATTACCTGACCGAGCTGCCGCTGCTCTACACGCTCGGCTACCTCGCCATCGACAAGCGCGCGTTCTCCCGCCTGACCGACGCCGATCAGGCGGTCGTCGACGAGGTCATGAACCGTGTCTACGAGAATTTCGACCGTATCAACCAGGCCGACAACGAGCAGGCGCTGGCTGCGCTCGCCAACACCGGCGTGGACTTCGTGGAGCCGGTGGACGGCGCCATCGACCGCTGGCGTGAGCCGGTCATGGCCGCAAACCGGAGTCTGGCGGAAGAGGGCTACCTCTCGCCGGAGCTGCTGGACGAGGTGCAGACGCTGCTGGCCGAGTACCGGACCCGGGCTGCCGCGACGGCCCAGGCGGACGGCGACGGCCCGTGACCGAGGCGCCCGGGCGTCTCGGCGGGCGTCTGAGCGAGCGCCTGGAGCGTGCAGGCCGGCTGCTGGAGGACGCGGTCCTCATCGTTCTGCTGTCCGCGATGATCCTGCTGGCCACCACCCAGATCATCATCCGCAACGCTTTCGACTTCAGCTTCATCTGGGCCGATGAAGTGCTGAAGCTGATGGTGCTGTGGGTGGCGCTGTTCGGCGCGGTGGCGGCCAGCCGGGCCGACAAGCACATCAGCATCGACGTGGTCTCGCGGTTTCTCTCGCCGGGGCTGCGCCTGATCTCCGAACTGGTGGTCAATGTCTTCACCGCCGCGGTCTGCGCCCTGCTGGCCTGGCATTCGGGACGCTTCGTCTATACGGCATGGGAGTTCGGCGACCAGCTGGTGGGCGGGCTGCCCGCCTGGTGGTTCCAGATCGTCATGCCGATCGCCTTCGGACTGATGGCCTGGCGCTATCTGCTGTTCACCGGCTCGAGTGCCGTCCGCCTCGGCAACCGCCTGCGTTACCGGGAGCCGTGATGGTCCTGTTCGGTATCGCCCTGCTCCTGCTGGCGCTGCTCGGTGCGCCGCTGTTCGCGGTCATCGCCGCGAGTGCCATGTGGGGTTATTACCAGGCGGACATCGATCTCTCCGCCGTGGCCATCGAGTTCTTCAGCGTCGGCACCATGCCTTTCCTGCTGGCGATACCGCTGTTCACGTTCGCGGGCTTCGTGCTGAGCGAGAGCGGCGCGCCCCGCCGGCTGGTGCGCATCACCCGCGCCCTGCTGGGCTGGATGCCCGGCGGGCTCGCCATCGTCTCGCTCGCCGCCTGCGCTTTCTTCACGGCATTCACGGGCGCCTCGGGTGTCACCATCATCGCGCTGGGCGCCATCCTGTATCCCGCGCTGACTCAGGCCGGTTATCCCGAGCGCTTCAACCTGGGGCTGGTCACCAGCGCCGGCAGCCTGGGCCTGCTGTTCGCGCCGTCGCTGCCGCTGATCCTGTACGGCGTCGTCGCCCAGCAGTCGATCGACGAGTTGTTCCGGGCCGGCGTGCTGCCCGGCCTGCTGATGCTGATCATGCTCTCGGGCTGGAGCCTGTGGGTGAACCGTCACCAGCGCCAGCCCCTGTCGGACTTCTCCTGGCGGGAGGTGGCGGGCGCCATGCGCGAGTCCGCCTGGGAGATCCCGTTGCCGGTCGTCGTGCTGGGCGGCATCTATTCCGGACTCATCGGCGTCTCCGAGGCGGCAGCGGTGACGGCGCTCTACGTGGTATTCGTCGAGGTCTTCATGCTGCGGGAGATCCCGCTGCGCGAGTTGCCGCGGATCATGCGCGAGTCCATGCTGCTGGTGGGCGGCATTCTGATCATCCTCGGCGTCTCGCTGGCCTCGACCAACATCATGATCGATGCCGGCGTGCCGCAGAAGCTGCTCGCCGTGGTCGAGCAGTTCGTGAGCGGGCCGCTCACCTTCCTGCTGCTCCTCCTGGTGTTCCTGCTGATCCTGGGCGCGATACTGGATATCTTCTCGGCATTGGTGCTCGTGGTGCCGTTGATCCTGCCCGTCGCCGCGCAGTACGACATACACCCGATCCATCTCGGCATCATCTTCCTGGCGGCGATGCAGCTCGGCTATCTCACGCCGCCGGTGGGTCTCAACCTGTTCATCGCCAGTTACCGTTTCGAGGAGCCCATCGTCCGCGTCTATCTGGCGACGTTGCCTTTCCTGTTGATATTGCTGATCTCGGTCATCATCATCACCTACGTGCCGGCACTGTCCCTGTGGCTGCTGCCGGGCGTCTGAGCGCGGTCTGCCGGAGGCGCCGACGTCATTAACCGGATTCGATACAGCGGCGCAGGCGCGCCGGACTGAGGAGTGAGAGCATGGCCCTGGGAAACGCCCTGATGAGAGTCCTGCGTGCGCTGTGGCGCGGACTGGACGGCATCCGCAAGATCCTGCACCTGCTGGTGCTGCTGTTCCTGTTCGCCCTGGTGGTCGCGGCCCTGTCGCCGCCGGTGGCCGAACTGCCGCGCAAGGCGGCGCTGGTGATCGCGCCGGAGGGCTACCTGGTGGAGGAGTTCGAGGGCAATCCGGTGGACCGGGCCCTTGCCGAGGCCATGGGCGACGGCGTCGGCCAGACCCGGCTGCGTGACGTACAGGATGCCCTGGCGTGGGCCGCGGAGGACGAGCGCATCCCGGCGGTGGTGCTCGAGCTGGACGCGTTCCTCGGCGGCGGTCTGACCAAGCTGCAGGCGGTCGCGAACGCCATCGAGACCTTCAAGGCATCGGGCAAGCCCGTGATCGCCATGGGCAACGCCTACACCCAGGCCGGCTACTACATTGCCGCCCACGCCGACGAGGTGTGGCTGCAGGATCAGGGCGTGGTGTTCGTGCAGGGCTACGGCATCTACCGCAACTATTTCCGCGACGCCATCGACAAGCTCGGCATCGACTGGAACGTCTTCACCGCCGGCACCTACAAGTCCTACGCGGAGCCGTTTACCCGCAACGACATGTCGGAGGCCGCCAAGTCCGCCAATCGGGATCTGCTGGGTCAGCTCTGGCAGGCCTGGCTCGGCGGGGTGTCGGCCGCCCGCGGCCTCGACGCCACGCGGCTGCAGGCCGGTATCGACAACCTTCCCGAGGAACTCGAGGCGAGCAACGGCCGTTTCTCGGATATGGCGCTCAGGCTGGGCCTGGCCGACCGGGTAACCACCCGCGCCGAGTTCCGGGAACACATGATCGGCATCGCCGGCGCCAACGGCGGGCAGGAACGCAGCTACCGCTCCATCGGCATGGACGCCTACCTGGACGGCCAGCGGCTGCTGCGCGGCGAGGAGGCGGCAGCCAGCAACGTGGCGGTGGTCGTCGCGTCCGGCCCGGTAGTGGAGGGCGACGCGCCGGCCGGCAACATCGGCGGCGAGTCCACCAGCGACCTGATCCGCCGGGCCACGGAGGACGACTCGGTGAAGGCGCTGGTGCTGCGCGTCGACAGCGGCGGCGGCAGCACGTTCGCCTCGGAGCTGATCTTCGACGAGATCCAGGCCTTCAAGGCGACGGAGCGACCGGTGATCGTGTCCATGAGCAGCGTGGCTGCCTCGGCCGGTTACTGGATTTCGTCAGCCGGCGACGAGATCCTGGCGCACCCCACGACCATCACGGGCTCCATCGGCGTGGTGGGCATGTTCCCCACGTTTCAGCGCACGCTGGAGAAGGTCGGGATCAACACGGACGGGGTGGGGACGACGACGCTGGCCGGCGCGCTGCGCCCGGACCGTGCCATGGGCGAGACGCTCCGGCGCACGATCGAAATCACGGTGGATGCGACCTACCGGGACTTCGTCGGCGGCGTCGCCGAGCAGCGCGGCCTCGATCGCGAAACGGTCGACGACATCGCCGAGGGCCGGGTCTGGACCGGCCAGGACGCATTGGAATTCGGGCTGATCGACCGATTCGGCGACCTGGACGATGCCATCGAGGCGGCGGCGGAGCGTGCGGGTCTCGCGGCGGACGAGTACGGCGTGAAATACGTGGAGCGGCCGTTGACGCCGGGTCAGGAATTCCTGCTGCAGCTGCTGAACTCCCGCATCGGCCCGACGGTGGCAGAGATCGGCTTCGCCGGCCGCGGCTCGCCGCTGGCGCCGCTCGTCACTGCGGTCGAGGACGCGTGGCGCGGCATCGCCCGCTTCAACGACCGCCGCGGCACCTACGCCGACTGCTTCTGCGACGTGCTGCGCTAGCCGGAAAAAAGGACCCGCCGGCTGCGGCAGCCGCCGGCCGCCGCGCGTCAGGCGTGCCAGTCGAGCACGACTTTGCCGGACCGGCCGGAGGCCATCGTCTCGAAGGCCTCGCCGTAGTCGGCCAGGGCGAAGTGATGCGTGATGATCGGGCCCACGTCGAGTCCGCTCTGCAGCATGCTCGACATCTTGTACCAGGTCTCGAACATCTCGCGGCCGTAGATGCCCTTCACCATCAGCCCCTTGAAGATGATCTGGTTCCAGTCGACGGCGGTGTCCTCGGGCGGAATGCCCAGCAGCGCCACCCGGCCGCCGTGGTGCATGACGCGCAGCAGTTCCCGCAGCGCGGACGGCTGCCCGGACATCTCCATGCCGACGTCGAAGCCCTCGGTCATGCCCAGTGCCGCCATGGCGTCGTCGATCGAGTCCCGCGTGACGTTCAGCGTCATGGAGGCGCCCATCTGTCTGGCCAGATCCAGGCGGTAGTCGTTCACGTCGGTGATCACCACATGGCGGGCGCCCGCATAGCGGCAGATGGCTACGGCCATGATGCCGATCGGGCCCGCGCCGGTGATGATGACGTCCTCGCCCACGAGGTCGAAGGAGAGGGCGGTGTGGGTGGCGTTGCCCAGCGGGTCGAGAATGGCTGCCATATCGTCCGTGATGGCCTCGGGCAGCTTGAAGACGTTGAAGGCGGGCACCGAGATGTACTCGGCGAAGGCGCCGGGGCGGTTCACGCCCACCCCCACGGTGTTGATGCACAGGTGACGACGGCCGGCACGGCAGTTGCGGCACACGCCGCAGGTGATGTGACCCTCGGCCGAGACCCGGTCGCCCGGTTCGAGGCCGCGCACCTCGCTGCCCACCTCGACGATGCGGCCGCAGAACTCGTGTCCCACGGCCATGGGCACCGGGATGGTCTTCTTCGCCCAGTCGTCCCACTGGTAGATGTGGATGTCCGTGCCGCAGATGGCGGTCCTGGATACCTCGATGAGGACGTCGTTGTGGCCGACCTCGGGCTCCGGGATGTCCTCGAGCCAGATGCCGGGTTCGGCCAGCTTCTTCACCAGTGCTTTCATGTGGCCTCCGCTGCTAGCTGATGACGCCTAGGTCGCGGCCCACGGCCGCGAAGGCATCGATGGCCCGGTCGAGGTGCTCCCTGTCGTGTCCCGCGGACATCTGCGTGCGAATGCGCGCCTTGCCGTGGGGCACCACCGGATAGGAGAAGCCGATCACGTAGATGCCGTGGTCCAGCAGCCGCTCGGCCATCCGGCCGGCCAGACGCGCGTCGCCCAGCATCACCGGGATGATGGGATGCTCGCCCGGCAGCAGGTCGAAGCCGAGCGCTTCCATGCGGCTGCGGAAATATTCCGCGTTGGCGGCGAGTTTCTCGCGCAGGCCGTTGTCGGATTCGAGCAGATTCACCACCTCGATGGAGGCGGCGGCGATCACCGGCGCCAGTGTGTTCGAGAAGAGATAGGGGCGGGAGCGCTGCCGCAGCCAGGCGACGATCTCCCGTCGTGCGGCGGTGAAGCCGCCGGAGGCGCCGCCCAGCGCCTTGCCGAGCGTGCTGGTGATGATGTCCACCCGGCCCATCACGCCGCGGTACTCGTGGGTGCCGCGGCCCTCCCGGCCGAGGAAGCCGGTGGCGTGGCAGTCGTCGATCATCACCAGTGCCTGATACTCGTCGGCGAGATCGCAGATGCGCTGCAGGTCGGCGATGGTCCCGTCCATGGAGAAAACGCCGTCGGTGACGATCAGGCGCGCGCGCGCGTCCTTCGCGGCCCGCAGCTGTTCCTCCAGGTCCGCCATATCGTCATGCCGGTAACGGTAGCGTTGTGCCTTGCACAGACGGATGCCGTCGATGATGCTGGCGTGATTCAGCGCGTCGCTGATGACGGCGTCCTCCGGTCCGAGCAGGGTCTCGAACAGGCCGCCGTTGGCGTCGAAACAGGAGGGATAGAGGATCGTGTCCTCGGTGCCCAGGAAACCGCTGATGCGGCCTTCCAGTTCCTTGTGCACGGTCTGGGTCCCGCAGATGAAGCGCACCGATGCCATGCCGTAGCCGTGCTCGTCGATGGCCCGGCGGGCCGCGGCGACGATCTGCGGGTGGTTGGCCAGCCCCAGGTAGTTGTTGGCGCAGAAATTGACGACGTGGCGCGTGTCGCCGTCTTCGCGCACGTCGATCTCGGCCTGCTGGGGGCCGGTGATGACCCGTTCCTCCTTGTACAGGCCCTGCTCCTTCAGCTCCTCGGTCGCTTCGGACAGCGATGCCAGAAACGCGTCTTTCACGGCGATACTCCTTGCTTGCGCTGGCTCGGAGTATATCAGCCGCGGCCGCGGCGGCCTCTGGAGTATGGGCCGGCGAGGCGCGACAATGCGGGCATGACCGAAGACGCATTGCGCATCGACAAGTGGCTCTGGCACACCCGGTTCTTCAAGACCCGGGGGCTCGCTGCGAAAGCCGTCTCCGGCGGGCACGTGCACGTCAACGGCGAGCGGGTGAAGCCGTCGCGCACGGTCCGGGCGGGCGATCGGCTGGAGATCACCCGGGACCGGCTGACCTGGCGGCTGACCGTGTTGACGCTGCCCCCGCGCCGGGGCCCCGCCCGTGAAGCCGAGGCCTGCTACCATGAGGAAGAGGGGAGCCGGCGGGAGCGCGAGGCGCTGATCGAGACGCTGCGCCAGGACCGTCGCGCCATGCCGCGCACGGACGGCCGGCCGGACAAGCACACGCGGCGCGAACTGCGCCGGCTGAATCGCAAGGACTGAACCGCCCGCTCGCCGGGTGGCGGGCCGCAGACGAGCGAAGGGCCTTATCGCCGACAGTACATGAACAGGGAAACCACAAAGGGCGCCGGCCGGCGTCTGCCGGATCAGTCGGCCGCGGCATCGCCGCTGGAGCGCGCCGTCAACGAGCGCTACCTCGCCGACGAGTCGAAGGCGGTGGCGGAGCTGCTCGAGCGCGCCGACGCCGGGCAGGCGCTGCGCGAGCGGGTGCGCGAGACGGCGGTCGAACTCGTGGCCCGGGTGCGCGAGACGGAACGCCGCCACGGCGGGCTGGACGCCTTCCTGCACAAGTACGACCTTTCCTCCCAGGAAGGCGTGGTGCTGATGTGCATCGCCGAGGCGCTGTTGCGCATTCCGGATGCGGATACCGCAGACCGTCTCATCGCCGACAAGCTGACCTCGGGCCGCTGGGAGGAGCACCTCGGCAGCAGCGACTCGCTGTTCGTGAATGCCTCCACCTGGGGGCTGATGCTGACCGGCCGGCTCATGCGGCTGGACGAGGCCACCATCCGCAATCCGGCGAAGTTCCTCGGCAAGCTGACCGGCAAGGCGGGCGAGCCCGTGGTACGTCAGGCGATGCGCCAGGCGATGAAGATCATGGGCTACCAGTTCGTGATGGGGCGGGACATCGAAGAGGCGCTGGAGCGGGCCGGCAAGGGCGACAACCGGCGCTATCGCTACTCCTACGACATGCTCGGCGAGGCGGCGCTCACCGCCGGGGACGCCGAGCGCTACTTCCGGGCCTATGCCGGCGCCATCGAGGCCATCGGCGGCGCGGCCGGCGACGACGTCATCGCGGCGCCGGGCATCTCGGTGAAACTCTCCGCCCTGCATCCGCGCTACGAGTTCACGCATCGGGCCCGACTGCTGGACGAGCTGGTGCCGCGGCTCGCCGGGCTGACGGAGATGGCTCGGGAGGCGGGGATACCGCTGACGGTGGATGCGGAGGAGGCCGACCGGCTGGAGATCTCGCTGGAGATCTTCGCGGCGGTCGCCGAGAGCACCTCGGCGGCCGGCTACGATGGCCTGGGCCTCGCCGTGCAGGCGTACCAGAAGCGGGCGCTGCCGGTGATCCGCTGGCTGGCGGAGCTGGCCGGGCGCACCGGCCGGCGTATCCCGGTGCGCCTGGTGAAAGGCGCTTACTGGGACACCGAGATCAAGCGCGCCCAGGAGCAGGGGCTGGAGGGCTATCCGGTGTTCACCCGCAAGGCGAACACCGACGTCTCCTTCCTCGCCTGCGCCCGCGAGCTGCTGGATGCCGGCGAGCGGCTCTATCCCCAGTTCGCCACCCACAACGCGCATACGCTGGCGAGCATCCTGCACCTGGCGGGCGAACGGCGGGACTACGAGTTCCAGCGACTGCACGGCATGGGCGGGGAGCTCTACGAACAGGTGGTCGACCCGGAGCGCTACGACCGGCCCTGCCGCGTGTACGCGCCGGTGGGCAGCCACGAAGATCTGCTGCCCTACCTGGTGCGGCGGCTGCTCGAGAACGGCGCCAATACCTCCTTCGTCAACCGCATCGTCGACGAGGAGGCACCGGTGGAGGAGATCGTGGCGGATCCGGTCGAGGCGGTGCGGCGTCTCGAGTCGTATCCCCATCCGCGCATCCCGCTGCCGGCGGCAATCTACGGCGAGGAGCGGCGCAATTCCCGCGGCCTGAACCTGGCCGATCGGGCCTTCCTGGGCGGCTGGCTGGAGCGGATGCAGAAGGCCCTGGACGGCGGTCATCATGCGCGACCCCGCGTGGGCGGCCGGACGCTGTCCGGACGGCCGGTGGAGTCGCGCAATCCGGCGCGTACGGGCGAGATCGTGGGCGTGGTCGAATACGCGGATGCCGCCGCGGTGGACCGGGCGCTCGGGTCGGCGTCGGAGGCCTGGTACGACTGGAACGCGACGGATGGGGGGACGCGCGCGGACGTCCTTCGCCGTGCCGCGGACCTCTACGAAGAGGAGGCGCCCGCCCTGATGGCCCTGTGCGTGGCCGAGGCGGGCAAGAGCATCGGGGACTCGCTCGGAGAGGTCCGCGAGGCGGTGGACTTCCTGCGCTATTACGCGGCCCGTGCGGAGGCGCTGTTCGGGGCGCCGCTGCCGATGGCGGGGCCCACCGGCGAACGCAACGAACTCCGGTTGCAGGGCAGGGGCGTGTTCGTCTGCATCAGCCCGTGGAACTTCCCGCTGGCGATTTTCACCGGCCAGGTGGCGGCGGCGCTCGCGGCCGGCAATACCGTACTCGCAAAACCGGCCGAGCAGACTTCGCTGATTGCGGCGCGGGCAGTCGACATCCTGCACCGGGCCGGCGTGCCGGGCGAGGTGTTGAACTTTCTGCCCGGCGAGGGCGGGGAGGTCGGGGCCAGGGCCGTGGCCGATCCGCGCGTGGCGGGCGTCGCGTTCACCGGCTCCACCGAGACGGCGCGGCTGATCAACCGGACGCTGGCCGAGCGGCCGGGGCCCATCGCGGCGTTCATCGCCGAGACCGGCGGGCAGAACGCGATGCTGGTCGACAGTTCGGCCCTCCCCGAGCAGGTGGTCAAGGACGCCGTGTATTCCGGGTACAACAGCGCCGGCCAGCGCTGCTCTGCGCTGCGCATCCTGTGCGTGCAGCGCGACATCGCGCCGCGGGTGATCGAGCTGCTGACCGGCCATATGGATGAGCTCAGCGTGGGTGATCCGGGTCTGCTGAGCACCGATGTGGGTCCGGTCATCGATACCGACGCGCAGGAGATGCTGGAGCGCCATGTGGCCGACATGGGCGCGAAGTCGTCTCTGGTGCACCGTACGCGGCTCGGCGAGGGCACGGAAGGTGGCACCTTCGTGGCGCCGACGGCCATCGAGATCGAGAGTATCGACCAGCTGGGCCGCGAGGTTTTCGGGCCCGTGGTGCATATCTGTCGCTTTCGCGCCCGGGACCTGCGCAAGACCGTGGAGGCGATAAACGCCACGGGTTACGGGCTGACCATGGGCGTGCACAGCCGCATCGACCGGCGTGCGCGGGACATCGCCGCCTGGGCGCGGGTGGGAAACCTGTACGTCAACCGCAATATGATCGGTGCCGTCGTCGGTGCGCAACCCTTCGGCGGCCAGGGCCTGTCCGGAACCGGGCCGAAGGCCGGCGGACCGCATTATCTCCTGCGCTTCGCCACCGAATGCAGCCTCAGCAACAACACCGCGGCGGTAGGCGGCAACGCCACCCTGCTTTCCCTCGCCGCGGAATAGGAATAGGTGCCGGACCGAACTTTTCCAACTTTCTGAACTTATTCGAAGCCGGCCAGCTCGGGAGGATTCCCTGCGACCCGGAAACTTAAATAAGTTGGAAAAGTTCGGTCCGGCACCTAATCGCCGGCACCTAATCGGTGCGGTCGTGGATTCTTTTGGGGTAGTCGTAGGCGACCAGGCGGAACTCGGCGGTGAAGAACTCCCGCCAGTCCTTTGCCTCGGCGCCGACGGTGACGAAGCCGGCCGTGACCAGGTTGTCGGTGAGGCCCGGCAGCAGCCTGTTCACCAGGTCAGTGAGCCCCGGGTTGTGGGCGCAGATCAGCAGGTGGTTGAAGCTCCCGTCCTGGCGACCGATGACCTCCACCAGCGTCCCCGCGCTGGCGAGATACAGGTCGGCGTCTCGCTGCAGGAACTCGCGCGGATAGCCGATCACCCGGGCGATTGCTTTCGCAGTGGCCCATGCCCGTTTGGCGGGGCTGCTGACGATCAGCGAGGGACGGACGCCGGCCGTCTGCAGCCGACGCCCCATGTCCGGAGCATCCCCGCGGCCGCGGCCGCTGAGCGGCCGGTCGAAGTCGGAGACGGTGTCGTCCTTCCAGCTCGACTTCGCATGGCGCAGCAGCGTCAGCGTCTTATCCCGGTCGCCCGGCGGCTGGGAGGGATGGCCCCGCTGCTCGATCACATCATGCCCGTCTGCAGCCGCGCCTCGTCGCTCATCATCGACTGGTTCCACGGCGGGTCGAACACCAGTTCCACCCGCACGTCTGCGACCGTCGGGATGACCGACACCTTCTCGCGAACGTCCTCTACCAGGATATCGCCCATCCCGCAGCCGGGCGCAGTCAGCGTCATGTCGATGTCCACGCGCCGCTCGCCCTTGCCGAGGCTGCTGATCTCACAGCGGTAGATCAGCCCGAGGTCGGCAATGTTCACCGGGATCTCCGGGTCGTAGCAGGTCTTCAGCTGGGACCAGATCACGGCCTCCAGCTCTTCGTCGGTGGCATCCTCCGGCACCTCCGGCGGCGGCACGGGGTCCTTGCCCAGCGCATCGGCGTCGGCGCCGGCGATGCGGAACAGATTGCCTTCCAGAAAAATGGTGAAACTGCCGCCGAGCGCCTGTGTGATGTGGGCCGTGGCGCCCTCGCGCAGCGTCACCTCTTCGCCTACGGGAATGATCACCGCCCGCACGTCGCGGGTGAGGGTGACCGGTTCGCTGTTGTGCCCGAACATCATGATTCAGTGCTCACCTTACCTTGTTGCCTCGTCAGTGCCGCGCGCAGCGCATGCCAGGCCAGACTCGCGCATTTTACCCGGGAGGGGAAATCCCGCACGCCTGCCAGCGCCTCCAGCTTGCCCAGCCCCGCGCCGGCGTCCTCGCCGCGAAGCATCGCCTGGATCCCGTCCGCCGCGTCCAGCGCCTCGGCCTCGGAGTGGCCGGCCACCGTCTCGGTCAGCAGCGAGGCCGAGGCCATCGAGATGGCGCAGCCGCTGCCTTCGAACGCGGCATCTCGCACCTCGCCGTCCTCGACGCGGAAGTAGAGATGCAGCTTGTCGCCGCACAGGGGATTGATCCCTTGCGCTTCGTGCGTGTAGCGCTCCGGCCGCCCGAAGTGGCGCGGGCGCCGGGCATGGTCCAGGATCAGCTCCCGGTACAGCTCGCGCAGTTGCCCGGTGGAGGATTCCGCCACGGTCAACCTCCGAAAATCTCTTTCGCCCGCCCCAGCGCCGCCACCAGCCGGTCCACGTCCTCGCGGTTGTTGTAGAGCCCGAGCGAGGCGCGGGCGGTACCCGGCAGGCCGTAGCGCTCCATCACCGGCATGGCGCAGTGATGGCCGGTGCGGATGGCCACCCCGAGCTGGTCCAGAATGGTGCCCAGGTCGTGAGGATGGATGTCGTCCAGCATGAACGAGACCACGCCCACCTTGTGTGGCGCCGTGCCGATGATGCGCAGCCCCTCCACGGTAGCCAGCTGCTGGTTCAGGTAGGCCAGCAGCTCGGTCTCGTAGCGGGCGATCTCGACCGGTCCGATGTCGGCCAGGTAATCCACCGCCGCGCCGAGGCCGACGGCACCCGAGATGTTCGGCGTGCCCGCCTCGAACTTGTACGGCAACTCGTTCCAGGTGCTGCCCTCGAAGGAGACGGTCAGGATCATGTCGCCGCCGCCCTGCCACGGAGGCATCTCCTCCAGCAGCGCCTCCCGGCCCCAGAGCACGCCGATACCGGTAGGCGCGTACATCTTGTGCCCGGAGAAGGCGAAGAAATCGCAGCCGAGTTCCTGCACGTCCACCGGCCCGTGGGGCACCGCCTGTGCGCCGTCCACCAGCGTCACGATGCCGCGCTCGCGCGCCAGCGCGATGATCTCCCGCGCCGGCGTGATGGTGCCGAGGGCGTTCGACGTATGGGAGAAGGCGATGAGCTTCGTGCGTTCGCCGATCAGCGCCTTCAGCGCCTCCAGATCCACCGCGCCGGCGTCGTCGATGGGGGCGACGCGCAGCACCGCGCCGGTGCGCTCGCAGAGGAGCTGCCAGGGCACGATGTTCGCGTGATGCTCGAGCCAGGTGATCAGGATCTCGTCTCCGGCGCCCACGTTCTCCGCAGCCCAGCTGCTGGCCACCAGGTTGATGGCCTCCGTGGTGCCACGGGTGAAAACGATCTCCGAGGTGCCGGCCGCGTTGATGAACCGCCGGACCTTCTCGCGCGCGCCCTCGTAGGCCTCGGTCGCCCGGTGACTCAGCGTATGGACGCCGCGGTGGACGTTGGCGTGGTCGTGCTTCTCGTAGTGCTCCACGGCCTCGATTACCGGCAGCGGCCGCTGGGAGGAGGCGGCGCTGTCCAGGTAGGTGAGCGGCTGACCGTTCACGTCCTGGAACAGGATGGGGAAATCCGACCGCCGGGCCTCCACGCTCGCGGTGGCGAGATCGCCTGCTATCTGATTCTGCTCTGCGCTCACAGTAACGACTCCAGTTCGTCGAATTCCGGCAGGCCGCCCACCAGCATGCGCTCCATCCGCCGCGCCAGTGCCGGGGTGCCGGTGCGGCCGAGCAATTCGCGCAGGAAGGCGAAGATCAGCAGGTGCCTTGCGCTTTCCGTATCGATGCCCCGGGAGCGCAGATAGAACAGCGCGGTCTCGTCCAGCTGGCCGACCGTGGCGCCGTGGCTGCATTTGACGTCATCCGCGTAGATCTCCAGCTCCGGCTTGGTGTCGATTTCCGCCTTGTCCGAGAGCAGCAGATTGCGGTTCGACTGCGCCGCGTCCGTGCCGTCGGCACCGGCATGCACGATCACCTTGCCGTTGAACACGGCGCGGCTGCGGTCCTTCAGCACGCCGCGGTAGTCCTCGGTGCTGACCGTGTCCGGCGCCTCGTGGTCGATGCGGGTGTGATTGTCCACGTGCTGATCGCCACCCGTGACGTAGATGCCGTTCAGGCTGACGGCGGCTTCGCGGTCGGTGAGGCGCACCATCGTATCGTGGCGCACCAGACGCCCGCCCAGGTCGAGACTGTGACAGTCCAGCCGCGCCCGCGCCGCCAGAGCGGCATGCAGGCGGCTCACCTGAAAGCTCTGCGCCGGCTGCCGCTGCAGCCTGAAGTGCTCGATGCGCGAGGCCTCATGCTGGACGATGTCGGTGACGACGTTCGTGAATCGCCGGGCGTCCGCCTCGCCGGCATAGTGTTCGACGATCGTCGCGCGGGCGTGGGCTCCGGCCTCGATCACGATGCGCGGGCTGGCCACGGCGCTCGCCTCGCCGGTGACCACGAACACGAGGTACAGCGGCCGATCCAGCACGGCAGTGTCGTCCAGGGACAGCCGCAGGCCGTCCGTGAGGAGGGCGCCGTTCAGCGCGGTCATCGCATCTGCGGAGGCGCCGGCGGCACTCTGCGGCGGCAGCCCCGTCTTCAGCAACGGTTCCAAGGAGACGCCTTCCGGCAGGGCGTCGGGGAGGGAGTCGGCGTCCAGGCGCCCGTCGACGAACACCACGGAATGGGCGTCGAACTCGCCGAGCACCTCCCGTGCCAGTGTCGCCGCGCGGCGCTCCGCCGTCTCGCCCGGCGCCTCTGCGGTGCCTGCCAGCCAGTCGTCGCTGAAATCGGCCAGCGGCGCGAGGCTGGTGTACTTCCAGTCCTCCTGGCGGACGTGGGGGAAGCCCGCCTCCAGGAAGCGCTCGAGGTTCGTCTCGCGGAACCGGGCGACCCAGTCCGGCCCCGGCCGGGCCTCGACCGCCTGGCGCAGCCGCTTCTCGTCGAGGGACGGTGCCTTCATGCGCTAGCCGCCTCGCGCAGCCAGTCGTAGCCGCGCTCCTCGAGTTCCAGCGCCAGGTTCTTGTCACCGGAGCGCACGATGCGCCCCCGCGAAAGCACGTGCACCGCGTCGGGCTCGATGTAGTCGAGCAGGCGCTGGTAGTGGGTCACCATCACGATCGCCCGGTCCGGCGTGCGCAGGGAATTCACGCCGCCGGCCACCACCTTCAGCGCATCGATGTCCAGGCCCGAGTCCGTCTCGTCGAGAAGACACAGCGTCGGCTCCAGCACGGCCATCTGCAGGATCTCATTGCGCTTCTTCTCGCCGCCGGAGAAGCCCTCGTTCACGCCCCGGTTCAGGAAGCTCTGGTCCATCTGCATGAGGCTCATCTTCGAGCGCACGAGCTTCAGGAAGTCGATGGCATCCACCTCGGGCTCGCCTCGGGCATGGCGCACCGCATTCAGCGCGGCCTTGAGCAGGTAGGCGTTGTTGACGCCGGGGATCTCCACCGGGTACTGGAAGGCGAGGAAGACGCCTTCCCGGGCGCGCTCCTCGGGCTCCATCTCCAGCAGATCGCGGCCGCGGAAGCGCACCTCGCCATCCGTGACCTCGTAGTCCTCGCGGCCTGCCAGGACGTGGGCCAGCGTGCTCTTGCCCGAGCCGTTCGGGCCCATGATGGCGTGCACCTCGCCGGCGTTCACCGTGAGGTCGAGGCCGCGGAGGATCTCGGTGCCCTCGACGGTGGCATGCAGATTCGTGATTTCGAGTAAGGGTTCCATGTAGTGTCCTCTTCAGCCCACAGCGCCTTCCAGGCTCACGTTCAGCAGAGCCTGGGCCTCGACGGCGAATTCCATGGGCAGTTCCTTGAAGACTTCCTTGCAGAAGCCGTTCACGATGAGATTGACGGCATCCTCCTCGGAGATGCCGCGCTGGCGGCAGTAGAACAGCTGGTCCTCGCCGATCTTCGACGTGGTCGCCTCGTGCTCCACCTTCGCAGAGGGGTTCTTCACCTCCACGTAGGGGAAGGTGTGCGCGCCGCATTCCTTCCCGATCAGTAGTGAGTCGCACTGGGTGTAGTTACGCGCCTTGTGCGCACCCGGCATCACCCGCACCAGTCCGCGGTAGGCCTGCTGGGCGCGGCCCGCGGAGATGCCCTTGGAGACGATCGTGCTCGTGGTCTCCTTGCCGATGTGGATCATCTTGGTGCCGGTATCCGCCTGCTGCAGGTTGTTGGTCACCGCCACCGAGTAGAACTCGCCCACGGAGCGGTCGCCCCGCAGGATGCAGCTCGGATATTTCCAGGTGATGGCCGAGCCGGTCTCCACCTGGGTCCAGGAGATCTTGGAATCGTCGCCGCGGCAGTCGCCCCGCTTGGTGACGAAGTTGTAGATGCCGCCTTTGCCGTCCTCGTCGCCGGGATACCAGTTCTGCACCGTCGAGTACTTGATCTCGGCGTCCTTCATGGCGACGAGTTCGACGACGGCCGCATGCAGCTGGTTCTCGTCGCGCATGGGGGCCGTGCAGCCCTCGAGGTAGCTCACGTGGCTGCCTTCCTCGGCGACGATCAGCGTGCGCTCGAACTGCCCGGTATTGGCGGCGTTGATGCGGAAATAGGTGGACAGCTCCATGGGGCAGCGCACCCCCTTCGGCACGTAGACGAAGCTGCCGTCGGTGAAGACGGCGGAGTTCAGCGCCGCGAAGAAGTTGTCCCGCCGGGGCACCACACTGCCGAGATACTTTCGGACCAGCTCCGGATGCTCGCGGATGGCTTCGGAGAACGAGCAGAAGATCACGCCGGCCTCGGACAGCTTCTCCTTGAACGTGGTGGTGACCGAGACACTGTCGAAGACGGCATCCACGGCCACGCCGGCCAGGCGCGCGCGCTCGTGCAGGGGGATGCCCAGCTTGTCGTAGGTCTCGAGCAGCTTCGGGTCCACCTCGTCCAGGCTCTTGGGCCGGTCGGCATCCGACTTCGGCGCCGAGAAATAGGAGATGGCCTGGAAGTCGATGGGTGGATGCTGCACGTGCGCCCAGTTCGGCTCGCGCATCTTCAGCCAGTGCCGGTACGCCTGCAGGCGCCACTCCAGCATCCACTCGGGCTCGTCCTTCTTCGCCGAGATCATGGCGATGACGTCCTCGGACAGGCCTGGCGGCACGGTATCCGCCGCGATGTCCGTATAGAAGCCGTGGCGGTACTTGCTCTTGACCAGTGTCTCTACTTCGGTGCTGTTGGTAGCCATAGTGCGCTCAGTGTGCGTCCGTGTTGTCTTCCCGGCCGATGTCTGCGGTCGCCGCGGTGGCGGGGGTCGCCGACATTGGCACGAGCGTGAATGTGGGGATGGCGGGGCGCTGTTTCTGCAGCTCGGTGAGGCTGATGCCGGCCAGCGCCCGCCGGATCTGCCGGTTGATCTGCTGCCAGGAACTGCCAACGCTGCAGTTCTCCTCAAGTTCGCAGCTCGACTCACGGCCGCTGCACTCGGTGATGGCCAGCGGGCCCTCCAGGGCGTCGATGATATGGGCTGCGCTGATGTCCTGCGGTGCCTGCGCCAGACGGTAACCGCCGTTCGCGCCGCGCTCGGAGGCCACGAGACCCGCGCGCGCGAGCTGTTTCAGCAGTTTGCTGACCGTTGGGGCGCCCAGCCCGGTCGCCGCGGCGATCTCGCTCGCGCTCTGCAGCTGCTGGTCGGCGTCCACCAGGTGCGCGAGCACCACGGTGCCGTAGTCGGTGAGTTTCGAGATTCTCAGCATTGCGGCTCTCTCGATTAATGAATCGGGCCAAGACCGATCGACGGATCGGGGCTGAAGCCGACCGACGGATCGGGGCTGAAGCCCCTCCTGAGCTTTATAGGGGACCATTTTAGTACTAATTCGTATCCGATGCCAGATCGGGGTCGGATTCCGGGCGGCCCGGGGCGGGGGATTTTGCTATCCTCTGCCGCTTGCGCGAGCGCCCGGACCCGGGCCCGGCGCACTGGCGGCAGAGGGACGAAGATGGCCCAAAAGACGGAAAACGTGGTCGAGATCCGCGGCCTCTGCTATGCGCGGGGCCAGCGTCAGATATTCGACCATCTGGATATCGACATCAAGCGTGGCAAGGTCACCGCGGTGATGGGCCCCAGCGGCACCGGCAAGACGACCCTGCTGCGTCTGATCACGGGCCAGCTCGTGCCTGACCGGGGCACGATCGTCGTGGATGGCGAAGACCTCTCCAAACTGAACCGGGGCGGCATCTACCGGATGCGCAAGAAGATCGGCATGCTGTTCCAGAACGGCGCGCTGCTCACGGATTACCCCGTGTTCGAGAACGTGGCCTTCCCGCTGCGCGAGCACACCGATCTGCCGGACCGCCTGATCCGCCACATCGTGCTCACGAAGCTGCACGCCGTCGGGCTGCGTGGGGCCGCCACCCTCATGCCGTCCGAACTCTCCGGGGGGATGGCCCGCCGGGTGGCGCTGGCCCGAGCCATGGTCATGGACCCGGAGATCCTCATCTACGACGAGCCCTTCGTGGGACTGGACCCGATCTCGATGGGCGTGATCGTGCGCCTGGTCCGGCGCATGAACGACATTCTCGGCATCTCCAGCATCGTCGTCAGCCACGACGTGCAGGAGATCAGCACCGTGGCAGACGTGAGCTACCTGATCTCGGACGGCAAGGTGGTGGCGTCGGGCAGTCCCGAGGAGCTGAGCGGCGCGCCTTCGGAACTGGTCAAGCAGTTCATGCATGGCATGGCGGACGGCCCGGTGCCGTTCCATTACCCGGCACCGGACTATGCGGAGCAGCTCCTCGGCCGCGAGGGCGACTGAGACCGTGCTGCGGGAGCTCCTCTACGCGCTGGCCGGCTTCCTGCAGACCTTCGGTCAGCTGCAGCTGTTCTTCCTGCGCCTGGTGGCCGCGACGCCGCGGGCGATCTGGCGCCGCTTCCCGCTCATCGTGCAGCAGGTCCACAACACGGGCGCGCTCTCGCTGCCCATCATCATCACATCCGCCTTCTTCGTGGGCGGCGTCCTGGGCCTGCAGGGTTACGACAACCTGTCGCGGTTCGGGTCGGAGGACGCGCTGGGCGTGTTCGTCGCGCTCTCGCTCATGAAGGAACTCGGCCCCGTGGTGACCGCGCTGCTGTTTGCCGGGCGTGCCGGCACGGCGCTTGCCTCGGAGATCGGTCTCATGCGGGCCACGGACCAGCTCTCGGCCATGGAGATGATGGCCGTGGACCCCATACGGCGCGTCGTGATGCCCCGCTTCCTCGGCGGCGTCATCGCCATGCCGTTGCTCGCTGCCATCTTCAGCGCGGTGGCCATCTTCGGCGCCTACATGGTGGGCGTCGTGCTGATGGGGGTTGATCTCGGCGCCTTCTGGGCGCAGATGAGGGAGAGTGTGGAGCTGGCCGACATCATGGAGGGCGTGGTCAAGAGCGTCGTCTTCGGTGTGGCGGCCAGCCTGCTCGCCGTATTCGAGGGTTACAATGCCCTGCCGACGGCGGAAGGGGTCGGCAGGGCGACGACGCGCACGGTGGTCATTTCCTCCATCGCCGTGCTCGTGCTCGATTTCATGATCACCGCCGTCTTGATGTGAAGGTACAGCGCTTATGCAACAGACCAGAGCCGTAGAGATCAGCACCGGGTTGTTCGTATTCCTGGGCTTCGCCGCGCTGTTCTTCCTGATCACGCAGACGACCACCATCGGCGGTTACGTGCAGGACGACACCTACGAGGTGACGGCCCGCTTTCAGAACGTGGGCAGCCTGAAGGTGCGCTCGCCGGTGAGCATGGCCGGCGTTACCATCGGGCGGGTGAGCTCGATCGAATTCGACCCGCGGCGCCTGGACGCCGTCGTGACCATGCGCATCGAGAATCGCTACGACCAGATTCCGGAGGACTCCGATGCCAGCATCCTCACCGCAGGACTGCTGGGCAGCCAGTACGTCGGACTTCAGCCCGGCGGCTCGGACATGTACCTGGAGGACGGCAGCGAGGTGCTGTTCACCCAGTCCGCGGTGGTGCTGGAGAACCTGATCGGCAAATTCCTGGTGAACATGGGTTCGGGAGACGACGAATGAGAATGTGGATGACGACCCTGGCGCTGCTGGGAGTCTTGCTGAGCCTCCCGGGTGTCGCCCGGACGGAGGACCCTGCCGCGGTCATCGAGACCGCGGTGGACGAGCTCTCGCAGGCCCTCGAGGGCCGCAAACTGGAGCTCTCGGAGAACCGGCAGGAGCTGTACGAGGTAATCGACGGCATTCTGCTGCCGCGCTTCGACCGCCGCTACGCCGCCCAGCTGGTGCTGGGACGCTACTGGCGCACGGCCAGCGAGGAACAGCAGGAGCGGTTCATCCGGGCCTTCTACCAGGCGTTGCTGGAACGCTATGCCGACGGCGTGCTGGAATTCGACGAGGAGCGCATCGAGGTGCTGCCCTTCCGCGGCGACCCGGAGGAACGGCGCACCACGGTCCGGACGCAGGTCAAACTGGACGACGGCACCGAAGTGCCGGTGAATTACGGCCTGGTGAAGCGCGAAGACGGCTGGAAGGTCTACGACGTGACGGTGGAGGGCATCTCCTACGTGCGCAATTTCCGCACCGAGCTGAATGCGGAAATCGCCAGCAAGGGACTGGAGACCGTCATCCGGCGCCTGGAGCGCGAAGCGGGACTGCGTGAAGGCGAGGACGGCGAGGGCGGCGAGGGCGACGAGTCCGACTCCGCCGACGCAGAAGGCTAGAGCGAGGCGTGAGCGAGCGCTGGGAATTCCGTGACCTGGGCGAGGGTCGTTTCGCACTCGAGGGCGAGATGACGTTCGCGACGGCGGCCGCGATATTGCGGGAGAGCACCGAGCACTTCGCCGATCACACCATGCTGGAAGTGGACCTGGGCGGCGTAACGAGGACCGACAGCGCCGGCCTGGCGCTGCTGCTCGAGTGGATCACGTGGGCGAATCACACCGTGCGCGAGATTCACTTCCGGAAGATCCCGGAGAAGGTCACAAACATCGCCCAGACCAGCGACGTGGAGGAGCTCCTGAGCGTGGGCGAGCGCTGGGTCGGTTTCATCGAGGATCGCCGGGGCGAAGAGACCGCCGCGCCGCCCTGAGGCTCCGCGCCGGGTCCGGCGCCTGGCACTACCCGTCAGCCGGCCGTCAACCCGGCGTGAGCCGATCGACAACCTATCGTCAACCTATCGTCGACCGATACCAGGATTGCGGCCGGGATCGTTCCGCGCCACTTCCCTGAGCTGCTCCTCGCTCAGGTATTCCTTGATGAAATCGATACGCGCCTCGAAGCGTGCGCGCTGGATCGGCTCGGTCTCCGGCAGCTCCAGTGCGCGTGACAGAAAGCCGACGGCTCGCACCAGGTCGCCGATCATGATGTTGTACTCGGACAGGTAGTAATGAGCCTCGGCGGTCTCGCCGGCCGCGATGGCGGCCCGGGCGATCAGCCGCACCTGCTCCGGCGTCGGCGGCGTGTTGTTCAGCAGATCGAGCAGCATATCGTGGGCCATGTCGCCCCGGCCGAGCTGCAGCAGCGTCTCGGCATAGCCGATCACCAGCGGCACGTTGCGCGGGAACAGCTCCCGGGCGTTCGCATACGTGGAAAGCGAGGCCATCTCGTTGTCGTTTGCCATTTGCGCCTCGGCCAGGCCGATGTGATAGGCGATCACGTCCTCGTTGCGGTCGATCAGCCGCTCGAAGATGCGCTGCGCCTCGGCCGGCCGATCCATGCGCAGCAGCACCAGCGCTTCGCCGTAGAGCGCGGCATCGCCCGCCGGCGCGGATTCGCGGAAGTAGGTGAGGGCATCCTGTGGCGAGGTACGGCGCTGCGCGATGATCCGCGCTTTGGTCAGGCCGTAGCCCATCGTTTCCTCGACGTCGGCCACGTTCAGCGCGGCCGCCCGGGAGCGGGTCTCGGCGATGCGGGCGCTGGAAACCGGGTGGGTGCGCAGGAACTCGGGAACGCTGCTGGCGAACGGTCCCGCGCGACGGCCGATGGTGGCGAAAAAGTCCGGCATGCCCTGGGGGTCGAAGCCGGCGGCGGCCATCGTGGCCACGCCGACCCGGTCCGCCTCGTACTCGTTGCGGCGGGTGAAGTCGATGCGGTTCTGCACCATCATGCCCTGGGCGCCCATGATGGCGCCCTGGGTGGCGTCGCTGCCGCCGTCCGCGGCCATGCCCACCAGGATGGCGCCCAGCATGGTGGCCAGCGTGATGATGCTGGCCCGGGAGTTGTTGTAGATGGAGCGCGCGATGTGTCGCTGGGTGACGTGGGCGATCTCGTGGGCCAGCACGCCGGCCAGCTCGCTCTCGTCCTCCGTGGCCTCGATCAGGCCGGTATGCACGCCGATGAAGCCGCCGGGCAGGGCGAACGCGTTGATGCTCGGGTCGTCGACGACGAAGAATTCGAACTCCTGCTCGCCGTCGTTGGCATGCGCGACCAGCCGGTGGCCGACCGCCTCGATGTACTCGGTGATCTGGGGGTCGTCGACCACCGTGCCCCGGCTCCTCAGTTCGCGCATGATGGCGCGGCCGATGCGGGCCTCCTCCGACTTGGGCAGCATGGCGTTGGCCGGGCTGCCGATGTCCGGCAACTCGTCGGCCGCCAGCAGGGGTCCGCCGCTCGCGAGTATCGCCGCAAGCGGCGCGAGCAGCAGCACCGTCCTGACAGTCAGGGCCGCCAGTCTTCGGAAGTCAGTCAACATGGAAAGTAGGACAATGGCCGGCATACTGCGTTCCCATTATACGGCTGCCGTCGGCGGCGGACCGTCAGGAAGTGTCAGCGGGAAAGCCGGACGGGGCCGCGGCTTCAGGCCAGTTCCTTCGCCGCCTCGAGCACTTCCTCGGCGTGGCCCTTCACTTTCACCTTGCGCCATTCCCGCCGCAGCTTGCCCTTGTCGTCGATCAGGAAGGTGCTGCGCTCGATGCCCATGACCTTGCGCCCGTACATGTTCTTTTCCTTGATCACGTCGAACTGGCTGCACAGCTTCTCCTCGGCATCGGACAGCAGGTCGAAGGGGAAGTCGTGTTTGGCGCGGAACTTCTCGTGGGAGCCGACCGAGTCCCGTGAGACTCCAAGGATCACCGTATTGGCCCGCTTGAACCTGCCATGCAGATCGCGGAAATCCTGTCCCTCCGTGGTGCACCCGGGCGTGGCGTCCTTCGGGTAGAAGTACAGCACGACGTTCTTGCCGCGCAGGTCCTTCAGGCGGACCGTCTTGTCGCCCGTCGCGGGTAGCTTGAAGTCCTTGACCACCTTGCCGATCTCGGGTGCGCTCATCGGGTCTCCTCCTGCAATGGAATGCATGCCGGCCGGCTGCCGGCGTCAGGCTTTCACGGGTTCGAGTATGGCGTCCAGGTTGTACTGGTCGCACATCTCCATGAACTCTTCGCGAAGCTGGGCGATGTGGATACGCTCCGGCACGCTGACGTTCATCTGCACGGAGAACATGGGCGCACCGGTGTGGGCCGCCGCGTAGCTGCGGGTGCTGAGTTCGGCGATGTCGATGCCCCGGCTCGAGAAGAAGCGGGCGATATTGAACACCACGCCCTGCTGGTCGAGACAGACGACGTCCACGGCGTAGGGGAGGCTGTCGCGCTTCTCCGCCCGCTCCCGGGTCTGGCGCAGGGTGGCGTTGATGCCGTGCTGTTTCTCGAGCTTGCCGAGTTCGGTCTCCAGCCGGTTCACCGTGTGCCAGTTGCCGGAGACCAGCAGCAGCATGGCGAATTCCTGACCGAGGGTGCTCATGCGGCTCTCGATGATATTGCCGCCGCACTCCAGGATGGTCTCCGTCAGGTCCTGAACCACGCCGGTTCGATCGTTTCCTATAGCTGAAATAACAATGAGTTGGGACATTTTTCTCGAATAGGTTGTGCGTCTGGCGCGGCTGGCTGGTCGCCGCAGTGTACTGTGATTGTAGCGGCGTGCAAGCAATTGATTTGCCGCGCACTCTTGCCGCGGACCGGGCCCGGCCAGTACCATCGCCGGCTTGTTCACGCGGAGGAATCCATGATCCAGGGCAGCCTGGTCGCGCTCGCGACGCCGTTCACCGATGCCGACGAGGTCGACTACGCGGCGCTCGAGCGCCTGATCGATTTCCACTGCGAGGCCGGAACGGACGGTCTGGTGATCGCCGGGACCACGGGCGAGTCGGCCACGCTCCTGAAAGAAGAGCATGCTGCGCTGGTGCGCCGCTCCGTGGAACTCGCGGACGGACGCATCCGGATCCTGGCGGGCACCGGCTCGAATTCCACCCGACAGACCCTAGCGCTGTCGCAGGCGGTGGACGGCGCCGGCATCGACGGCTTCCTGATGGTCGTGCCGTATTACAACAAGCCGACCCAGGAGGGCATGTTCCGGCACTTCTCCACCGTGGCCGACGCGGTGAGCAAGCCGGTGATGCTCTACAACGTACCCGGCCGGACGTCGTCCGATCTGCTGCCGGAAACCGTGGCCAGGCTGGCGGCGCACGAGCGCATATTCGGTATCAAGGACGCCACCGGCGACATCGACCGGCTGCGGGCGATGCAGGCGGTCTGCCCCGCGGATTTCCGTTATTTCAGCGGCGACGATTTCACCAGCGCGGATTTCCTGCTCGGCGGCGGTCACGGCGTGGTCTCCGTGACGGCGAACGTGGCGCCGGCCCTGATGGCGGAGCTCTGCCGGGCGGCCGCCGCCAGCGACGAGGCGACGGTGCGCGAGATCGACGCGCGTCTGCAGCCGGTGAACAAGGCCATGTTCCTGGAGTCGAACCCCATCCCGGTGAAGTGGGCCCTGCATCGCATGGGCTTCATGGGTATCGGCATACGGCTGCCGCTCACGCCGCTGGACGTGCGCTTCCGGCAGCCGCTGGACGAGGCACTCACGGGCGCCGGCATCATGCTGGGCACGGAGAAGAACGAATGAAACGACGGATCCTCTGGCCGGCGACGGTGACGGCGACGGCAATGCTGCTGAGCGGCTGCTTCGGGCTGGGCCTGGGCGGCGATGACTGCAGCGAGGTCAAGCCCTACCAGGAGAGCCGGCTCACGGATCCGGTCAAGGTGCCGGAGGGCCTGAGCGGCCTGGACGAGCGCCGGGACCTGGAGGTGCCGGTGGCCTCGACGCCGCCGGGCGTCGGGGAGGGCCGCTGCCTGGAAGAGCCGCCGCCGTTCTCCCAGCGCGTGGCCGAGACCCGCGACGACGACGAGGAAGATTGAACTGGCGGGGCCGCTGCAGTAATCTGCGCGCCCGCTCTGGCGGGACGAGAATTCCGGAGAGGTGGCCGAGTGGTCGAAGGCGCATGATTGGAATTCATGTATAGGGTAACCCCCTATCGAGGGTTCGAATCCCTCCCTCTCCGCCAACATCAAGAAAAGGGCCCTAGTGGCCCTTTTTTGATGTTTGATCAGACGGAGTTCGAGTCCTCCGTATCAGACGCTGGCAGACAATCAGGTTCGACCCGAGGCCGGCGTAGCCGGCGGGCAGACGGCGAGCGCAGCGAGCCGCCCGAAGGGTGAGTCTGAGCGGCAGGCGAATCAGTCCCTCTCTCTGCGCTTCGTTGATTGCGCACCCGCAATCCGGAAACGCGGACTCTGTTATCGTGGCACCCGAGCCCAGCGATGAAGTCGTGGCGGCTAG
>Ga0102943_1000196_pt1 | contig 42266 bp, 38 predicted proteins | sample SalPonC_black_MG_FD_78174 | JGI IMG/M metagenome (GOLD analysis project Ga0102943, IMG submission 78174) | Salt pond soil microbial communities from South San Francisco under conditions of wetland restoration - Salt Pond MetaG... | ecosystem: Environmental > Aquatic > Marine > Intertidal zone >...
AATTCGTGGTACCGGAGACGAGACTTGAACTCGTAAGGGCTTGAAGCCCGGAGGATTTTGAATCCTCTGCGTCTACCAATTCCGCCACTCCGGCATGGTGTCCTTTTTTTAAAGGAATACGGGGAATTTGTCAATACGTAATGCGCAGGGCAATGGGGCGTCAGGCAAGGGCCTTGAAAATTTTTTGGTCGGGAATCGCCCCGTTTCGGAGGATGACGGCAGGGGACTGGGTGATATCGACGATGGTGGAGCCTTTGCCACCCTGGACCTCACCGGCATCCAGCACCAGGTCAGCCTGCTCCAGAATAGACCGGGGAAGGGCCTGGGGCCGGGTGCAGCCGGGGGTCCCGGACAGGTTGGCCGAGGTCCCGGTGATGGGGAAATCCACAGCGTCGGCCAGGGCCCGGGCCACAGGATGGCCGGGCATGCGGATACCGATTTTCCCGGTGCCTGCTGTCAGTTGCGGGTTGACATGGGCTGCCGCTTCAAAGACCAGGGTGAGGCGGCCGGGCCAGAAGGTTTGCATGAGGGCCTCTGCAGCCGGAGGTATGGATGTCACCAGCTGTGCCAGCATGGACCTGTTTTTGACCAGGACCAGGATGGGGTTGTCCTTTGGGCGCTGCTTGAGGGAAAAGACCTTTTCAACGGCCTGGGGAGAGAGGGCATTGGCTGCCACCCCGTAGAGGCAGGCAGCCGGAAAGATCACCACCTTGTTGCAAAAGAGCCCCTTTGCCGCCCTTTGGATCACAGCTTCGTCCGGATGGCGGGCATCCACCCGGACAAGGCTGTTTACCGGGGCAGGGCCCTGGGGATCAGGCAAAGGACGCGGCCTTTTTGGCCACCTTGGCGGCCATCTCTTTTTTAAAGGCCGCCAGTTTTTCGGCAACCACGGGATCAGAGACCCCGATGATCTGGGCGGCGGTGATGCCGGCATTGTGGGCGCCGGATTTACCGATGGCCATGGTGGAGACCGGGATGCCCGGAGGCATCTGAACCGTGGCCAGAAGGGCGTCCATGCCCTGCAGCGCTGAGGAATCAATGGGGACCCCAAGCACGGGCAGGGTGGTGTGGGCCGCAATGACCCCGGCCAGGTGGGCGGCGTGGCCAGCCCCGCAGATGAGCACTTTTATGCCCTTGTCCCTGGCTGTGGTTGCCAGTTTAGAGGCTGCCTCTGGGGTCCTATGGGCCGAGGCCACTGTCACGTAGTAGGGAATATCGAATTTTTTAAGCATGGCAAGGGCCTGCTGCATCACAGGGAAGTCTGAGTCAGACCCCATGATAACCCCGACCTGGGGGGGGATGGCCATGCGCGCAAGCGCCTTGGCCCCGATATCTTTTCTCATGAAGCAGTCCTTGAAAGAGATCTTGGCGCAGGCTGTGTATGCGGTGTCAATGGCAGCCTCAACAGAATCGCCAAGGGCGGTGACGCCCAGGACCCGGCCACCTGATGCCGTTACCTTGTCTCCTTCCAAAGCGGTGCCGGCATGAAAGACCACCGTGTCTTTGACTGCGTTTGCCGCGTCCAGCCCGGTGATCTCATGTCCGGTATCGTAGGACCCGGGGTAGCCGCCAGCAGAGATGACCACACACATGGCGGCCCGGGGATCGATTTTAATGGTGTGGTTGTGAAGGGTGCCGTCGCAGCAGGCCGCCATCAGGGGGACCAAATCGTTTTCAAGGCGCATGAGAATAGGCTGGGTTTCAGGGTCACCCAGGCGGGTGTTGAACTCCAGGACCTTGATCTTGTCTCCGTCCACCATGAGGCCGGCATAGAGGACCCCTTTAAACGGGGTGCCCTCCTTGGCCATGCCCTGGACCGCCGGGATCATGACTTCATCCATGGCTTTTGTTCGAAGAAAATGGTCCAGAACCGGGGCCGGGGAGTAGGCGCCCATGCCCCCGGTGTTGGGGCCTTTGTCATTGTCAAAGATCCGCTTGTGATCCTGGGATTCGGGCAGGGGCAGAACGGTTTTGCCGTCGGTGAGGGCAATGAATGAGGCTTCTTCCCCTTTTAAGCACTCTTCCACCACCACAATGGCTCCGGCGTCTCCGAAGGTATTTTTCTCCAGCATGCCGTCAATGGCATCTTCTGCCTCGTCCAGGGAGGTGCAGACGATCACGCCTTTGCCGGCGGCCAGGCCGTCAGCCTTGACCACGCAGGGAGCGCCCAGGGCTCTGGCATAGGTCTTGGCCTTTTCAGGGTCGGTAAAGGATTTGCCCATGGCGCAGGGAATGCCGTGTTTGAGCATATGGGTTTTGGAAAAGACCTTGGAACCTTCAAGCCGGGCAGCAGCTTTGCTGGGGCCAAAGGCAGCCAGGCCCTTGGATTGGAAAACATCAACAATCCCCTTGACCAGGGGGCCTTCAGGGCCGACCACGGTGAGATCGATATTGTTGTTTGTGGCAAAGGCGGCCAAATCGTCAATATTTTCGGCGTTGATGGCCACATTCTCAGCCAGGGTGGCTGTGCCGGCGTTGCCCGGGGCACAGAAGATCTTGTCCACCAAGGGGCTCTGGGCAATTTTCCAGACCAGGGCATGTTCGCGTCCGCCGCTGCCTACAACGAGGATTTTCATTTTGCTCTCCTTATGTTTGTTCGTTTATTTTCTTCGATGGCCAGGGTGATGAGTTTGTCCAGCAGGCTTGAAAAGGTATACCCTCCGACCTGGGCGGACTGGGGGAACAGGCTGGTGGCTGTCATGCCCGGGATGGTATTGGTTTCAAGCACGAACAATTCGCCGTGCCTGAGGATAAAGTCTGTTCTGGAGTAGCCCTTGAGAAACAGGGCCTTATGGGCCTCAGCCGCCAATTTTTGGACCTTTTGGGTGGTGGCCTCATCAATGCGGGCCGGGCAGATTTCCTCGGTTTCTCCGGCCACATACTTGGCCTGGTAATCAAAATAATCGTGGTTGTCTCCGGGGATGATTTCAATCACCGGAAGGGCTTGTATGTCCTGGTTGCCGATGACCCCGCAGGTCAGCTCCGTACCCTGGATATACCGCTCTATAATCAGGGTGTCGTCATGGGCAAACCCCTCTTGAATGGCCGCTGCCACATCTTCTTCCTTCCTGGCAATGGTCATGCCTACGCTGGAGCCGGCACAGGCCGGTTTGACCACCAGAGGAAGGCCCAGGTTCCGGACCACATGGGGAATGGAGATCTCGTCGAAGAGATTAAAGAACAAGTAGCCTGGGGTGGGGATTTTTGAACCCTCATAGAGCTGTTTGGCCGTGAGTTTATTCATGGCGGCTGCAGAGCCCAGGACCCCGGCGCCCTGGTAGGGGATATCCAGAAGATCCAGCAGACCCTGGACCGTTCCGTCCTCGCCAAAGGGACCGTGAAGAAGGACCAGGGCAGCGTCTATGTAGGGGGCATCCGTGACCAGTGAGATCAGATCATTCTTTGGATCATACCGGGTGATTTCATATTTTTTTTTGTCCAGGGCCTCAAAAACCTGGTTCCCACTGTTCAGGGACACGTCCCGTTCTGTGGAAACCCCGCCGGACAGCAGGGCCAGTCTGATCTTTGTCATGAAAACTCCTTTTGATTGACACTCTATCCCTGGATGATTTTTTCCCGTGCTGTTTCAAACTCGTCCCTGGAAATTAAATTTTTTTCATACAATGTGTTGAGTTGCAGCATTTTTTGTTCGGTCTGTTCCACAGCGCTTTCAATGAGCCTGGCATTGGGGTAGAGGCTGTCCTGGGTCTGTTCCAGCAAAGGGGTGGTCTGCTGTTTGGCCTTGATTTCAAAAGAGGCCAGTCCCCCGAGCAGGCGGACTTCAACGGCCCGGTCCTGGAATTCCGGGGCCCCCAGGACCTCGCTGAGACTGGCGGAAGTGGTCCGCATTCTGTGGTAAATGATCCAGGCAATGCCCAGGACCAGGATGGCGATGCCGGACATGATCCAGGGCAGATAATGGTAGACCCCTTTGAACAGGACCACGGTCAGGCCGATTCCTGCCAGCAGAAAAACATGCAGCAGAAGGATGAAATAGGCCACAAATATATTTTTGAACAGCCCGTCTTTGTCTTTTTTTCGAATATTCATGATAGTTTTTTGATCATCGCGTTTCTGTATTGGTCCCTTGCCAGGGCAGCGGTGCAGCTGTCGCCCTTCAGGGTGTCCAGTTTGGTCAGAAGATAGTTGAGCCGTTTTTGAACCCTTGTCTTTTCAGGACCTGGCGCCTCAATACTGTCCAGAAGCTCCCGGGTCTGGGTGATCTGTTTCTTGACTTCGACCTGGGGCGGAAGGAATCCGGCATTCTTGAGAATCTTGTGTGCCATGCGCAGTTCTTCGGGGACATTGGCCGCTTCCACGGGCAGGGGTTTTCCCTTTCCGGGCAGATTGTCGAACTCCCCCTTTTTCTGGGCTTTTTTTATTCTTTCTTCTACAATGGCTTGGAATCCGGGAATCATGATTACATCTTTCTGGACCCTGTCTGGCAGGGAAGATACCGTTGGTTCGCAGGGGCCTGTACGGCCGTCTCATTTTTCAGGCAGTTTCTGCCTGGTTTAAGACATTCGATTTTATAAAACCCGCACGGGTTTTGCAAGCTATTTTCTTGACAGCCCAAGGGCAATACTGTATCAAATAACATTTTAAATCAAAGAATTTAGGACCCTTGTCTTCCATGGAAATCCCATTGACATTCAAGGCGGCTCACGCCCCGGTAACCGCACGGCAATACCATTGCAGGGTCAGGGTGCTGGCAGCTGTCCTGGTCTTTGTGGCGGGCGTGTCCCTGGGAACAGGGCCGGCCCATGCCGCACCAAAGCAGGCTGCAGGTGATCTGACAGAGGGGTTCCTTTACTTCAGGGACAAGTCAGGGATGTCTTTGCGGGCAGTGGCCAAATTTTTTTCAAGGGACCTGGATGCCCATGAACTGGGGGTAGCTCTGGTTGAGGCGGTCATGGCCGGGCCGGCGGCAAAGGATCTTGTCCCGGTATTTCCGAAAGGGGCGGCAGTGGGGGCATTGTTCATCACTTCTGACGGGGATGCATATGTGGACCTGGTGTTTGACGGCGAGCAGATGCCCCGGGCAGACACCCTGACCGAGGTGCTGGGCATTTACAGCCTGGTCAACTCCCTGACACTAACCATACCGGAAATCCGCCGGGTGAAGTTTTTGAAGAACGGGGTTGAAAACGCCACCCTGGGCGGGCATGTAAGCCTGGCTCCTTTTTTTAAAACCAATATGCTGATTGTAAAATAAAAGCGGAAGATAAAACAGCAGATTATGAGCAAGCAAAAGAACATATCCAAGATCAGAAATATCGGTATCATGGCCCACATTGACGCGGGCAAGACCACGGTGACTGAGCGTATCCTCTACTATACGGGCCGTTCTCATAAGATCGGAGAGGTCCATGACGGCGAAGCCACCATGGACTGGATGCAGGATGAACAGGACCGGGGCATTACAATTACCTCGGCTGTGACCTCCTGCGACTGGAAGGGAGCGGCCATTCAGATTATTGATACCCCGGGGCATGTGGACTTCACCGTTGAGGTGGAACGGGCCTTAAGGGTGCTGGACGGGGCCATTGGCGTGTTCTGTGCCGTGGGCGGGGTAGAGCCCCAGTCCGAGACGGTCTGGCGCCAGGCCGATCGGTACCATGTGCCCAGAATGGCCTTTATCAATAAAATGGATCGGACCGGTGCTGATTTTTTTGCGGCTGTGGATTCCATCCGGGAGAGGCTGGCTGCCAATCCGGTGATGATCCAGATTCCCATTGGTTCTGAAGACCGGTTTGCCGGGGCCATTGATCTTATCGCAATGAAGCAGATCACCTGGAATGACGAGACCATGGGGGCTGAATATACGGCGTCGGACATTGCGGCGGACTTTGGGGAACTGGCTGCCGAGTACAGGGAGAAGATGCTGGAGGCGGTTTCCGAGGCAGATGATGCCATCATGGAGAAATACCTGGGCGAGGAGGAGATTACGGAAAGTGAGCTTAGAGCTGCCATCCGCAAGGCCACCATTGCCCGGGAAATGGTGCCGGTACTCTGTGGCACCGCCCTGAAGAACAAGGGGATCCAGCCCCTGCTGGATGCCATTGATTTTTACCTGCCCAGCCCCAAAGACGTTCCGCCGGTTCAGGGGCTTCACCCTGATACCGGGGATTTGATGGAATTCAAACCTGAGAAGAACGGGCCCCTGGCCGCCCTGATTTTCAAGGTTTCCATGATCGAGGGCCGCAAACTGTCCTTTGCCCGGATCTACTCCGGCAAGATCGTGGCAGGAAAGGATGTCTTTAATCCGGTCCTGAACAAGAATGAGAAACTCTCCAGGATCCTGAAAATGCACGCCAACAAAAGAGAACGCCTGGACGAGGCCTCTGCCGGGGATATCGTCGGCATTGTGGGACTGAAAAATTCAGGCACGGGAGAGACCCTGTGCGCAAAAGAACACCCTGTTTTCCTGGAGAAAATGGAGTACGAAGACCCAGTCATCTCCATTGCCATTGAGCCCAAGACCCATGCAGACCAGGAAAAAATAGACGAAGTTCTGGATAAATTTCTCATCGAAGACCCCACCCTCAAGGTGAGCAAAGACGAAGAAACCGGTCAGACCATCCTGTCGGGCATGGGGGAACTTCATTTGGAAATCATCATTTCCCGGATGGTCAAGGAGTTCAACACCAGCGTGAACGTGGGCAAACCCCAGGTGGTTTACCGGGAAATCATGACCGCGCCGTCCCGGGGCCAGGCTGTTTTCGACCGGGAGATCCAGGGCAGGCAGCACTATGCCGACGTCACCGTTGAACTCAAGCCCCTGGGACGGGGCGCTGGGGTTACCTTTACGTCCCTGGTGGACGAGGATCAGGTGCCCGCCGCCACCCAGGCTGCCATGGCCCAGGGCATCCGTGAGAGCCTGGAAGGTGGCTTTCTCAAGGGCTATCCCCTGGTGGATGTGGAAATTGTTCTGGTTTCTGCGGCATCGGAAGAGGGGAAAAGCTTTGAACTGGGATTTTCGGTCTGTGCGGCCATGGCCTGCAAGGAGGCCCTGAAAAATGGCGCCATGGCACTGCTGGAACCCATCATGGATGTGGAGGTCTTTGTGCCGGATGCCAATATGGGGGATGCCATTGCCGACCTCAACGCCCGGGGGGGCAAGGTGGAATCCATCACCCCCAAGGCCGATATCCAGATCGTCAAGGCCGTGGTTCCCCTGGCAAGGATGTTCGGTTATTCCACTGCCCTGCGGTCCGCCACCCAGGGCCGGGGCACCTTTACCATGAAGTTCAAAACCTTTGACAGGGTTTAAGAAGTCACCATAAAAGGGCATCAGCCCTGCCGGTGTTTTTTGTCTTTGAGATCTGCCAGTTCCTTTTGGGTTTTTTCCCTGTAAGCCGGATCCTTTAATGTCTCCAACGCCCGGTTCAGGTGAAAAACGGCATTCTTAACATCCCTTGTCCGGGCATGGTAGACTCCCAGGTAATAGTGGGACATGGGCGAGTTGGATGTCCTGGACATGATATGGGCCAGGTGGAAGTTGGCCTTGACAAAGCTGTCAGGGGCTGTTTCAAGGACCTGGCGCAGGCCGGCCTCGGCCGAGGGCAGGGCCCCGGTTTCAATCTGGGCAATGGCGGTATAATAGGTGGCCAAATCGCCCAGCACCTTGTCCGCCGTTATCCCGGAAAGCACGGTGATGGCCTTATTAAAATCGCCCTTGTCAATGTTCAGCCGGCCGATCTCCAAGAGAATCAGAGGATCAAACAGCCTGACTGAAAGCGCCTTTTGCAGATGGGCCTCTGCCTGGTCAAGCTGGTGCAGCCGGCGGTAGAGCAGGCCCATGCCGTAGTTCAGCGCGGCACCCTCAGGCTGCCGTGCCAGCCTGGCCTTCAGGGTGGCCATGTACTTGTCCGGATTTCCGTAAAGGCCGATGATTCGGTATTTCACCATGGAAAAGTCAATGGTTTTGGGAGGCCCGGGTTTATCTGCCGGATCTTCGTGATCTGCCAGGATGGCGGCAAGGTTGACAATACGATTGCCCGTGCCTGGATGGGTTTTAAAATAATCCGGGATACCGTCCATGCCAAAATAGTCGGCAGCCCTCATCTTCTGCAGGCTGGTCAAGAGGCCCTGGGGGGAATAGCCGGTAGCGTCAAGAAAGAGTTGACCCTTCTGGTCAGCCTCGGTTTCGTTTTCCCTTGTATAGGCCAGCATAGAGGATTGCCCGGCAGCCATGGAACCGACGGTGACCGCGGATGCCGCATCTCCTCCGCCTGATGCCCCGATAAGCGCCCCTGCCAGCATCCCGGCCATACTGCCGATGGAGATAAGCTTGGACCGGTCAATGGACTGGGACACATGGCGGCTCACCGCATGGGCAATTTCATGGGCCAGAATGCCGGCGAACTCGTCAATACAATCCAGTGAGGCGAACAGGCCCCGGTGGACAAAAATATTGGCCCCAGGCGTGGCAAAGGCGTTAAAAGAATCATCGTTGATCAGGTAAAAATCATAGTGAAAGGGCTGGGGGGGGACGGCCCTGAGGATATGGTTGCCCACGGTATTGATCAGGTGGTCGGCCACTGGATCATGAAGAATCAGCCCCTGATCCCGGATCTGCTTCATGAAGGTTTTTCCCAGTTTCTGTTCATCCGGGATGGAGATGGCCGATGCCGTGGGGGCGGACAAGAGTAAAAAAACAAGACAGATGGACAGAAGTTTTCGCAAGACAACCTTTTAACCAGGCTAAAACAGCCGGTGTCTGATTAGATATTAATAAATTCAGTATGTTCCATGGCGATTTCTATGCGGAAGCTGTAGTTTCCGATTTTAAAGGACAGGCGCCGGTTTTCCGCATAATACGCATCAATGACAAGGGTGATGGCCGAATTCAGGGTCAGGGCCTTGGGCTGGCCGATTACTGCGTTGAGATCGAATTTTTCCTCTACATCCTTGATGACCTGTCCCATGACCTGGTTGGTGATCTCTCCAATGGAATCGGCCACCTCAGGGGATGAGATGGACGAGGCCAGCTCGTCTTCGGGCATGCCCATCTGAAGCATGTATCTTTTATAGAGTTCAAAGGCGGCTTCCGCGGTGAAGTTAAGAATGACCAGACCGATATAATCGCCGTCAAATTGAACAAAGCAGGTCAGGTCCGGCTTCATGGAAACCTTGGGGATCCGCTGTATGGTTTTTGAGTAGCTCATTGTCTGGCCCGTGCTTTTTTCAAGGGTGGCGCTGGCAGTGGTGAGAAAAATATTGGATATTTCATCAATGGACAGGGTATTGCCTGGTGTGTGGTCGCAGGTTCCCATGAAAGACTCCTTGTATGGTGGATATCATGCCTGAAAAGCGGTGCTGCCCTTCAGGACGGATGATCAAATTATCAATAATTTCATCTGAAAAGTCAAACCTTAATCACCGCTCGCCCCTTTTGTAGGGTGTGGCCAGCATGGCCGGGGCGTTGAGCTTCCTGGGGTCCCGCAGAGAGATAAGCAACAGAATAACCAGGGTGGCGACATAGGGAAGCATGGCCAGAAAGTTGGGAGAGATTCCCAAGGGCTGCAGCAGGTACTGGGCCACAAAGATGCCGCCAAAAACAAAAGAGGCCCAGATGGCCCGTCCCGGGTTCCACAGGGCAAAGATGGTCAGGGCAATGGCAATCCAGCCCCGTCCCGCGGTCATGCCCTCTACCCAGGATTTTGAGTAGGAGATGGACAGGTGGGCCCCGGCCAGGGCGGAAAATCCCCCGCCGATGATCACGGACCAGTATTGAAGCAGGTAAACGTTTACCCCTTGGGTTTCCGTGGCCCTGGGATTCTCCCCGGTAGAGCGGACCTGAATGCCCAGCCTCGTGCGTTCCAGGAAAAACCAGGCCACAAGAGCCAGGAAAACGGCCAGGTAGAAAAACGGGCTCTGGTTGAAAAAGATATTTCCCACCACTGGCAGGTCGCAAAGCCAGGGAATGGCCACATCGTCCATTTTAATGGTCAGGGGTTTGCCCACATAGGGTTTGCCCATCATGCCGGACAACCCCAGGCCCAGCATGGTCAGGGCCAGGCCGGACACCACCTGGTTGGCCTGGAGAGAGACCGAGGCCACGGCGTGGATAACGGAAATGGCCATGCCTGCGGCCACTGCAGCCAGTACCCCCAGCCAGGGCTGACCCGTGGTCATGGTTACGATAAAGGCCACCACAGCCCCCACGGCCATGACCCCTTCAACCCCGAGATTGAGGATGCCGGACCGCTCGCAGAGCACTTCACCGGTGGTGGCCAGCAGCAGCGGGGTGCCGGCAACCATGGTCCGTTGAATGGTGGATATAATGATCTCTTCCATTGGGTACCCCTATTTTTTTTTAAACCGGATCTTGAATTGATGGTTGAGAAAATAGTCTCCCATGATCAGGAAGATGAGCAGGGTGCCGTTGACGATCTGCACCGTGGCTGCCGGCAGTCCCAGGGAGATCTGAATGGCGTCGCCGCCCACCACGATGCCGGCAAAAACCAGGCCGGACAGGATGGCGTATACCGGGTTGAGTTTGGCCAGCCAGGCCACGATGATGGCGGTGAACCCATATCCTGAGGAGACCGACGCCGGATACCCCAGATAGTGATGGATGCCAGCCACCTCACCCACGCCGGCAAACCCGGCAAGGCCCCCTGAGATGGCCATGAGAATCAGGCTGGTCTTGAGAAAATTAATGCCCGCGTATTTGCCTGCATCGGGATTCTCTCCCACCACCCGGGCCTCGTAGCCGAACCGTGTCCGGTAGATGACCACCCAGAGAATCAGGCAGGACGCCAGGGCCAGGATCAGGGTGGCGTAATGGATCCTGGATCCTGAAATAATTCCGAGTATGGCCGAATCCGGCAGGTTGTCCGTGCCAGGGAAGCCAAAGCGGGTCTTGCCCTTCCAGGGTCCCACAATGAGCATGGTTAAAAATTCCGCACAGATATAGTTAAGCATCAGGGTGGTGATGACTTCATTGATGGCGTATTTAATCTTGAGAAAGGCCGGGATGATCCCCCAAAACGCCCCGCCGATGAACCCTGCGGCAAACATGATGGGTACAATTGCCCAGGAGGGAAGGCTCGGCCCTAAGGTCTGGGCAGTCCAGGTGGCAAAAATGGCGCCCATGAGCAACTGGCCTTCTGCCCCGATGTTCCAGAATTTGGCCCGGAATGCCAGGGTGAGGCCGGCGCCCACCAGGATCAGGGGGATGGCCTTGGTGATGGTTTCCTTGATGCCGTATACCGAGCCAAAGGACCCCATGAATATCTCCGAGATGGCGTAAAAGGGATTGACGCCGACAAAGGCAAAGATGAGGCCGATCACAATGAGACCTGCGGCAAAGGCCCCCGCACTGGTCATCAGGGAGCGCAACGGGGTGATGTTGTATCGGTCACTGAAGCTAATCTGTATCATGGTCACGCTTTTTACTCGTTAGTCAGGCGGTTGGGCCTGGGGTTGCCGGATTCGGCCATCCGTTTGGAGCCGGCCATCATCAGGCCGATATCGCTCAAGGCCGGGTCATCGGCATTGAGAATGCCCATGAGTTCCCCGTCAAATATGATGGCCACCCGGTCACATAGTTCAAATATCTCATCCAAGTCTTCAGAAAAGAGCAAAACCGTGCTGCCCTGGCGCCGCAGCTCCAAAAGGTGCTGGCGCAAAAACTCCGTGGCACCGATATCCAGTCCGTAGGTGGGATGAGAGGCCACCAGCAGTTTTGGTTTTTCACTGATCTCCCTGCCAAGGATCAGCTTTTGGATATTGCCTCCGGACAGGTTTCTGATCTGGTTGTTGATCGAGTGGGTGGAGACCTTGAAATCCGATACAATACTTTTGGCGTGGGTTTTCACCTGGTTGTACTTGAGAAAATAGCGTTTGGAGAACTTTTTCAGGTGGTGTTGTTTTAATATGGCATTGTCGTAGAGAAACAGTCCCGGGGCAATGCCGAACCGGATCCGTTCCTCAGGCACATGGGAGACCCCGTAGTCGTAAATTTTCCTGGGAGAAAGGTTGGTGATCTCCTGATCCGTGATCCGGATGGTTCCTGAGTCAATCTTGCGGATGCCTGTAATGGCTTCGGCCAGTTCCCGCTGCCCATTTCCAGCCACCCCGGCCACTCCGAAAATTTCGTTTTTGAACAGGTCAAAAGAGACCCCTTTGACTGCAGGCATTCCCTTGTCCCCGGTGACATGGATATTGTCCACGGACAGGGCCTTGGCGCCTTTTTCCATCTTTTCCTTGTCAATGGAAAAGACCACGTCCCGTCCCACCATCATCCGGGCCAGGCCTTTTTTATCGGTGTCAGCCGTGTCTGCATGGCCCACAATCTGTCCTTTGCGCAGCACCGTGACCCGGTCGCAGATATCCATGATTTCATCCAGCTTGTGGGAGATGAAGATGATAGAGTGGCCCTCGGCCTTCATGCGTCGCAGGATATCGATGAGTTCTTTGATCTCCTGGGGGGTGAGCACCGAGGTGGGTTCGTCCAGAATGAGCAGGTCGGCCCCGTTCAGCAGGGCCTTTATGATTTCAATGCGCTGCTGCTCGCCTGCGGAAAGCTGCCAGACCTTCTGGTCCAGATCAATGGAAAAGTCAAATTGCTCGGAGAATTTGCGTACCTTTTCCCGGAGTTTGACTTTTGGAAAAAAAAAGGGGGTATCTTTGTAGCCCAGGGCGATGTTTTCAATGACCGTGTGGTTCTGGACCAGCATGAAGTGCTGGTGGACCATGCCGATGCCGTGGGTGATGGATTCCACGGGGGTGGTGATCCGGATGGGGTTGCCGTTGATGCAGATCTGACCTGTTTCGGGCTGGTACAGGCCGTAGAGGATATTCATCAGGGTGGTTTTGCCCGCCCCGTTCTCTCCTAAAAGCCCCAGGATCTCTCCTGAGTCCACATGGAGGTTGATCTCTTTATTGGCATGGATGCCGTGAAATGACTTGCTGATGTCCTTCATTTCAAGGCGTTGAATTTTTTTCATAGTCTGTGTGAAAAAAAGGCCGGGAAGGGCATTCCCGGCCTTTCATCTCCATGGGATACAGGGTTATTCGGGGATGTCGCCGTTAACCCCGTCCACGTAGTACATGATGCTGAGCAGGTCTTGCTTGGAGGCCCGCTCACCAGCCGGGATCTTGATTTCACCCTTGTTGTCCTTGATGGGACCGGTATAGGGGTCAAAGACCTCAACACCCTGTTGCATCTGGGCGTAACGTTTCATGACCAGGTCATAGGCCGAGATCTTGCCAAAATCTGTTGTATCCACCATGGCCGCTTTGAGGGCCGGGACAAATTTCGGGTTGATGGGGTCTGTAAAGCTGCCGCCCAAAAGGGCTGCTTTTTCCTTGGCCAGCCACCAGATGTCCTCTTTGGGATTCCAATTGCCGTTGTAGATGTCTTCCAGGATTTTTACGTAAATCCCGCCCCAGTCCATGAGCTGACCGGAGACAACCGAATCCACGCCATACGGCTGCATGGCTGAATAATGGGAAAAGGTGTAGATCTGCTTGCCCTTTTCGGTGTGGTCCTGGCCCACTTCAATCACGGCCGGGGTATCCTCGGTAAATGCCAGGGTATCGCAGCCTTCAGCGATGAGGGCTTCGGCCGCTTCCCTGGCCTTGTCCGGTCCGTACCAGGCATAGATCCATTTGACATCAACGCTGGCCTCGGGATTGACGGCCTGTACCCCCAGGGTATAGGCATTGATATGGCGGATGAGTTCGGGGATGGGAAAGGCGGCCACATAGCCGACCTTGTTGCTTTGGGTCAGGGCCCCTGCCATGATGCCGTTCAGATAGTACATCTGGTAAAGGTCACCAAAGTAAGTGCCCAGGTTGTCGCTGCGCTTGAAGCCTGAGCAGTGCAGAAATTTTTTATTGGGATACTTGGCCGCAGCCTTGACCGTATCCTCCATGTATCCAAAACTGGTGGTGAAGACCACATCGCAGTTCTGCTGCTGAACCAGGCGGTCAATGATCCGCATGGAGTCGGACTCTGCCACGGATTCCACAATCACAGTTTCCAGCCAGGGCAGTTTTTCTTCTGCAAATTGTTTGCCCAGGTCATGGGCATGGGACCAGCCGTAATCCCCGACAGGGCCGACATAGATAAAGCCGGCTTTGAGTTTTTTCTCTTGTGGTGCTTCTGGGAGGGCTTTTTCTACAGATTCAGCCACCTTGTGGTCTTGTTTTTCCGGGGCGGTTTCTTCTTGCTGCTCACCGCAGGATACCAGAAAAAGACTGCACATAAAAATCACACATGCCGCAATGGAACAGAGTTTTGTCTTCATTGTACTCTCCAGAGAAATGTTAAAAAAATTTTAGGGGAATATACGATATTTGCGTGTTTCCAGTCAACCATTATGATGGTTGGGTTTGCAATGTTTGTGTGTTTTCAACCAGTTCCGTGAGGCATTTTATGATTCAGGCCAAACCCTAGCTCATAAAGCTCCAGAGGATACCGGCACTGACCGCAGATCCAATGACGCCCGAAGAGTTACAGGCCATGGCATGCATGAGCAAAAAATTGGTCGGGTCTTCTTTGAGCCCCACCAGATGAACCTCCCGTGCTGAGCCGGGAACGGCAGACACGCCGGCTGCCCCGAGCAGGGGATTGATTTTTTCTTTTATAAAAAGGTTCATGATCTTGGCAAAGATAACCCCTGATGCGGTGGCAATGCTGAATGCAACGGCGCCCAGCAGAAAGATACCCACGGATTCCTTGGTCAAAAAGACATCTGCCTGGGTGGATGCCCCCACAGTAAGTCCCAGGAATATGGTTGCCGTATCAATGACCGCGGTGCGGGCCGTATTGGCCAGGCGGTCAACCACACCCGACTCTTTCATGATATTACCAAAGAAAAAAGGGCCCAGCAGGGGGATAGAGGCGGGGGCCAGAAAACAGCAGAGAAAGAGGCCGACCACCGGAAAAATCATCAGCTCTTTTTTGGATACGGGCCTGGGCTCGGGCATACGGATAATACGTTCTTTACGACTGGTCAGCAGCCGCATGATCGGTGGCTGAATAATGGGGATCAGGGCCATGTAGGAGTAGGCTGCTATGGCGATTGGCCCGATAAGGTGGGGGGCCAGTTTGGCGGTTAAAAAAATTGATGTGGGACCGTCAGCCCCGCCGATAATTGCGATGGAGGCGGCTTCTTTGGGCATGAAGCCCAGGGCCAGGGCGCTCAAAAGGGTGACCCAGATACCGGTCTGGGCTGCTGCACCCAAAAGCATGAGTTTGGGCCTTGCCAGCAAAGAGGAAAAATCTGTCATGGCCCCGAGTCCAAGAAAAACGATGGAGGGATATACGCCGGTGGTCACCCCGAAGTAAAGATAGTGCAGAACAGAGTTCGGCTCATAAATACCCAGGCCAAATCCTTTGAAAAAAGGGATGTTACCCACCAGAACACCAAAGCCAATAGGCAGCAGCAGGAGGGGTTCATATTTTTTGGCAATGGCCAGGTATACAAATAAGCAGCCAACGGCCAGCATCAGAAAATTTCCAGATTGTGCGAGGTTGAATCCGGTGTTTGATAAAAACTGGAGAAGCAGGTCCATTCTTCTTTCCCTAATTATTATATATGGTTTTCCTAAAACTAATCACAACGGCCGGGGAGCTGGCGTTCACAGTTTATATGGTTGATTGCCGATGTTGGAAGAATCCTTGGGCAGGTCATTGGAATTGTTATCTGTTCCAGACAAATAATCCCTCACCCTCGGGTCTTAATATGCCGGCTTCCCTGAAACGGGTGGCCGTCAGAACAGGGTGCGGAAAATCGTTGTCTTCGGCAGCCTGGTAAAGATCTTTTAACCCAAAGGGCTGCTCAATCGTATCAATCAGTTGCTGATAGATTTCGGCTGTTTCCGAAATATCATTGGGCAACACCTTGGGAACAATGATCCCTTTGCACTTGATCGGGACTTGTGCGGCCGGTGTTTTTTTGTCAAAGATGGCGACCAGTTTATGCAACTGAGAGATGATAATGGACAGGATGGTTAATCCCGTCATCACGATCAACGGCCCGATAGCGGCCATTGCCCATCCATTATGAGCACTTATGGCTTCTAATCCGTACAAAATAGATCCTCCTGTCTCTTTGGATCAGTTCAAAAAATCCCGGCTGGATATTGACAGCACCTCTCCTCTCCGGGTGGCTTTGACGGCTCCGATACAGTGGAATGGACAAACAGCTGTACTCATAACAGCCTCCTTTTCACATGTAAACCTGGGTTCTAACTAAATAATATTCAGATGTCAAGTTGGACCGAACCGGGTCAGGGCCAATACCCGGTGATTGCATTAAGGCTAAATCAGATGTACCATGGACCATCATCACCCCGGGACACTATATTGGGGCCTTTTACCCCTGATAACCTAAAGGAGCGTTTCCCAAATGGATCTGATTTTTTTCCGGCTGTCAAAGCTGATCTGGATGGTCATCTGTCCGGACAGCCTTTTGGTCATCCTGATACTGATCGGGGTTGTGCTGCTGATGGCCGGTGCCGTGAAAAAGGCAAAAATACTTTTTTCAATAGTCGCCCTGTTCATCCTGGCAATTTGTTTTTTGCCGCTGGGGACCATCCTGCTGGCCCCCCTGGAAAACCGGTTTTCCTCTCCACCTAAGCTTCCGGTGCATGTGGACGGGGTTATCTGCCTTGGTGGAGCGGAAAAGGCCTATCTTTCATCATTTACCGGGCAGGCTGAACTTGGGAATGCTGCTGAACGCTATCTTGGCTTTATCCGGCTGATGCGGCGGTATCCCCATGCCATTCATCTTTTTTCCGGCGGTTCCGGCAGCCTTGCCCACCAGGCGTTCAGGGATGCAGATGTGGCCAGGGTGGTGTTTGCGGATTTGGGACTGGACACCTCTTCTATTATTTTTGAATCCCGTTCCAGGAATACCTATGAGAATGGAAAGGTTTCAAAATCCATTGTGAATCCCACACCGGATCAGAACTGGATCCTGGTGACCTCCGCCGGCCATATGCCCCGGGCAGTGGGCGTATTCAGAAAACTTGGCTGGCAAGTCATTGCCTACCCTGTTGATCATGTCGGGTCCCCAAAGATACCCCTTACTTTTGCCTTGGACTTTTCAGGCCATTTAAACCAACTCAAATGGACATTGCGCGAATGGACAGGCCTTGCCGCGTATTATCTGACAGGTAAAACATCGGAATGGATTCCCGGGCCTGCCCCAGAAGAGGGTTGATGGGCAGGAGAGGCCCCGGCACCCCGGTTCCTCTCCCTTGAGAATTTGCCGGGTGGCTAATCTGCCGGAATAAAGTCTGGATCCGTCATCACCATGACCGCGTAGCCGCCCTGGATATTTTTCACCCGGTTATATCCCACCTGATTGAGAAAGACCTGGGCCTCGTAGGACCGGGCACCGGTACCGCATAGCAGGTAGAGGTCCTGGTCTGCGGGCAGGGTTTTATACGTCGCTCTCAGGTCAACCTGGGGGATGTTGATCCACCGGTCCCCATATTGTTTGATAAAGGGTTCAGCCTCGGATGGCTCCCTTAAGTCCACCACCTTGATCTTGGTTTCCTTGAATTTTTTCAGGAATGCCAGCATGTCTGCGGGGGTATTGCGTTTTTCCATGATATTGTCCAGGGTATTGCCGGCATTGTTGATGACATCCATGGCCGAGGCAAAGGGCGGGGCATAGCCGGTTTCAAGGACGCAGACATCGTCCACATCAAGGCCTGTACCCAGGAGGGGGGCTATGGCGTCCACCCTGGCCTTGACCGCATCGAACTGGGCCCCGACAGCCTCAATGCCCAGGATCTTCCGGGTGGCCCGGTCGGCAATGAGCTGGATGAACATGAACTTGGACTCCGGATAAAAATGGGCCCGGTCAAACTGGGCCACCAGGGCGTGGACCGGATCAAAGCCTGCGGTCTTGGACTGGGCCACGGTAAGCCCGGCCGTGGCAACCCCCATGTCAAAGACTTTAATGCAGAAGGTGCCCACAGTTCCTCTGAACTGGGAGGCCCGGCCCATGATGTTGTTGGCAATGATTCGTCCCTGGCGGTTGGCCAGGGAGCCTAAGGGCATGGTCATATTGGCGCCGGAGACCAGGTTCCGCATTTCTATGCAGTCCCCGCCGGCATAGATATGAGGGTCTGTTGTTCTCAGGTTCCGGTCCACGATCAAAGCCCCGGTCTGGCCGACAGCCAGGCCGGCGGCCGAGGCAAACTGAGTATTGGGCCGGACACCGGCGGACATGACCACAAGATCGCAATCAATAACCTCTCCACCGATTTCCACGCCAATGACCCCGGTGGTTTCATCTCCGACAATGCGGGTGACCATTTTGTTTAAAAGCACCCGAACCTCGTTTTTTTCAAGCTGGTTTTCCACCATGCGGGCGATGTTTCTGCCAAGGGCTGTGGGCTGCACCTGGTCAGCCATTTCCACCAGATGGGTTTCTACCCCCCAAAGATCGGTCAGGGCTTCGGCCATTTCAATGCCGATGGCCCCGGCCCCGATGACCACGGCTTTGCCTACCCCGCCTTTTTGGATCATCTCCTTGATGTTCTGTGCCGAATGAAGGTTGGATACGGTAAATACCCCGGAAAGATCGGCCCCGGGAATGGGAGGACGCACCGGGGTGGCGCCAGAGGCAATGACCAGTTTGTCGTAGGCCAGATTCTCTTCCCTGTCATCGTTCAGATGACGGATCTTAACGGTCTTGGCGGCACGGTCAATGGCAACGGCCTCCACACTGGGCCGCATGGTTACCCCTTTGATGTCACGAAAGAATGCCGGGTCCCGCAGGGCATGGGAGGTGGTGGAGCACAGCTCTTCGATGTCGTTGATGTCGCCGCCGATATAATAAGGGATGCCGCATCCCCCGTAGGAGATGAGGCTGTCCCTGTCAATCACTGTAATTTCGGCATCCGGATCCAGCCGGCGCAGCCGGCAGGCAACTTTGGGGCCCAGTGCCACCGCCCCGATGATTAGAATCTTTTTACCCATAATATCCTTTTTACGCACCTTTAACGATGCGATTTGTTAGGTGGTGTTAAAAGGCTATAGTTTAGAAGTTTTTTTGGAAATTTCAATGGGAAAAACAGATAAAATCGTCAGGGTATGGGCAGGGAATCAGGATACCAGAAATGAAAATCCCTTGTCAGGAGGCTTGCATTTTTTCCATCAGGGCCTGGTAGGCCTCGGTGAGGGCCACGAATTTATCATGGTCGCCCCCGGCATCTGGGTGGTGTTTTTGGGCCAGTTTCCTGAACGTCCGGGTCAGTGTCTTTTTGTCCATGGCCTTGAATTCCGCCTTGGTGATGCCGAAGATCTGCCTGGCCCTGAACCGGGTTACCGAGGGTTTGGGGGGCACATTGGCGTAGCGGTGCCGGGCCCTGAAATCCCGCTCCAGGTCATCCAGCAGCACCGTGTCTTCGTAGGAGAAATCAAAGAACATGATCAGGTACCGGATCATGTATTCGTGAAGATGGCTGGAAAGCCCGTACAGGTTCAGGTTCAGGGCGCAGATTTCCTCAAGGAAATAGGCCTCCACCCGGCTCTGGTCCAGGGCATGGGGCATCTGTTTGGCCAAAAACCCCTGGAAAAACCGCTGGATGTCAAAGATGGTGTAGACGTAGCTTTTCAGCTCTTTTGGCCGCAGATGACGCTCCTGGGCCATAAACCATTGCTCGATTTCGTCCCGGGATTTTTTTCTGAACGGCTTGAACAGCACGGCCGGGATATTGATGAGGGGGCCCTGGTCCATGCTGCCGAATTTAAGAAAATGGGCCCGCCGCTTGTCAAAGGCATGGGTGGTCTGGGCCAGAATCTGCTTTTCCTTCTGGCTGGTCCGCTTGAATCCTGACCGGGGGGCGCGGTTCCTGAAAGCCTCTGTGGCCCGCTGGATTCCCGGGTGCAAAAAGGGCCAGAACAGGTCCTCGAGATGGGCCGGTGAATAGGTTATGGCGTGGTTGGCCACCCGGGTCTCAAGCTCGGGGCAGACATACCAGGCATTGCCCCCGGGATAGTCGATCCAGGCACCGGGCCGGGGACCCAGGTCGCAGATATCCTTTGGCGCGAACCCGTCCCCGGTTTTCACAGATTCCCTTAAGATATAGGTGACTGCTTGGTTATGCCTGACCTTTGCCATGTACATGACTCATATCATACATTCAGGCGTGGGCGGTGTCCATGGGTAAGTCTGACAGAAACTTGAGTACGGTTTGGTTAAAGGCCCTGGCCTGAATGATGTGGGTGGCATGGCCGCCATAATCAAAAATCTTTGTTTTTTTAAACCCGGGCAGGACCTCCAGCTTTCGGGTATGGGCCATGGGCATGGCAATGTCATCTTGAGAGGAGATGAGCAGAGCCGGGGCAAAAATGTCATGGAGCCGTCCGGTCAGGTCAAAGGTTTCACAGGCCTTTGCCTGCCCTTTGAATGCGGCTGCGGACTGGATCGTCTGCCCCAGTTTGAGGCTGTCAAGTCTGGCCTGGACAGCTGCAGCGGTTTCTATGCTGTTTTCCGGAAAAATCCAGATCAGCTGTTCCAGGGCCAAAAGATGATCCGGAATGCCGGCCTTTTGAAGGCCCATCCAGAGCCGGAGGCGCTGGCGGGCAAGGGGGGGAACGCTCGGGGCGGTGTGGGCCAATATCAGAGAGGCGATTCGGTCCGGTGCGGCCAGGGCCAGGGTCAGGGCGATGAATCCCCCCATGGAGGCCCCCAGGATATGGGCGGTATCCACGGCCAGGTGGTCCATAAGGGCCAGGACATCCCCGGCCATGTCTGTTATTGTATAGGGATGTTCCGGGGTGGAGGATTTGCCGCAGCCCCGGTTGTCAAAGCGGATCACCGTATGCGTCCTGGACAGGGTTTGGATCTGCATGCCCCATCCCTGCTGGGGCATGCCCATACCTGGGATGAGGACCAGGTATGGGCCGCTGCCCGATATCCGGTAATTGAGGGTGATGGATCCGATGGTCAGTTCAGGCATGGCGGCGTTTCTTTCTTTATTGGTGTCAGCCAAGGCAACGGCTTGAAAGTATACGAAAATTTGTCTGGCTTTGCAAATGGGCGGACAACAGGTGTTTCATCTTTGACGGATGGGGGTGATTTAGGGTATGTCTAGCCCCAAATGGAGGACCTATGCCGGAGTTTAAAAAATTAAAAGGAATTTACAGTCTGCTGGACAGACAAACCCAGGAATTTTCCCTGGCCTGCAGGGACAAATGCCCGGACTGCTGTACGGTGAATGTCACGGTCACCAGCCTGGAGGTGGCGTATATATTCAGCTGCCTTGGGGCGGGCCAGATCCGGCAGGTGATGGGGCGGCTTGCAATTGGTTTTCCCAAAAAAAAATATATGCCCAGCACCACGGTGAACGGGTTTGCCCGGGCCTGCATGGCAGGGGAGGCAATGACTGAAGACGAGAATGACCCGGATTGGGGGGCCTGCCCGCTTTTGGCACATGGGCGGTGCACCATTTACGATGTCAGGCCCCTGGGCTGCCGGGTAATGGTGTCTGAAACCCTGTGCCGAAAGAGTGGATTTGCCCGGATGCCCCCCTTTGCCCTGACCCTTTCCAATGTGCTGGCACAGGCTCTGGAACAGGTGGACAGGAAGGGGTTTACCGGGAATTTCTCTGATGTCCTGGCTGCCTATGCCCGGGCATGGGAATCCAGGACCGGGCCGGAAGATCGGCCGCTGTATTTGACCCTTGATAATATCCCGGAGTCTGATAAAACAAAGGTGTTTTTGGAAAATTACCCCGTTCCGGCCCTGATGATTCCCCCGGAGCACCGGGACCGGGCAGCCCCCCTGGTTTCAGAGATCCGGGCCTCAGGCTGTCTGGGCAAATAAGCTTTTTTTTGAAAAATTTTTGGGGACACAGCACAAACGTTTAAGATACAAAGGACAGATCATGGCAAAAAATGTGGTAGATAAAATCGATGACAGGGTAAAGATCAGGACCATGCTGGTCTCTGTATCCGATAAGACCGGCCTGGCCGATCTCATCCCGGGCATGCTGGCGGCCAATCCGGATCTGAGGATCCTGTCCACCGGCGGGACCTATGCACGGATCAAAACGATTCTGGGGGACCGGGCAGACCATTGCCTGGAGCAGGTTTCCCATTATACGGGCCAGCCCGAAACCCAGGGGGGACTGGTCAAGACCCTGGATTTTAAAATTTATCTGGGACTGCTTACGGAAACCTATAATTCCGCTCACCAAGATGACCTCAAGCGCACAGGGGGCCTGCCCATAGATATGGTGGTGGCCAACCTCTATCCCTTCAGCCAGACCATTGCAGCGGACGGGGTGATCCTGGAACATGCCAGGGGAAACATCGATATTGGCGGCCCCACCATGATCCGGGCCTCGGCCAAGAATTTTATCCGGGTGGCCTCGGTGGTGGATCCGTCGTCCTATGGGGGCATCCTTGCAAAGCTCAAGTCCCAGGAGGGCTGCCTGACCCTGGAAGACCGGTATGAATTGTCTAAAAAAGCCTTTGAACATACGGCCGTATACGACCGGACCATTGCCGATTATCTGGCGGGCCGGTCCCTGGCTGATGTCCAATCTTGCTACACCACAGGAGAATAACCATGGCCAAAGATTTAAAGCAGATGTACAAGACCATCATGGATGACCACTTCACCCCGAACATGGAAATCTCATTTGTGGACGGGGACCAACGACAGACCCTTTTTTATGAAAAGGTCTCCTGGGTGATTGAGGGCGTGGACAAGGGCCTGCGCTACGGAGAGAACCCGGGCCAGGAAGCGGCCCTGTACCGTCTGGCCAATGGCAATCTGGCCCTGGGCGACGCCAAAACCATTGTGCCTGGAAAATACCTGGTATCGGATATCGAGCTGCTTCAGTCCGGCAAGCATCCAGGCAAGACCAACCTCACTGATGCGGATAACGCCCTGAACATCCTTCGCTATTTTTGCGATACCCCCTGTGCGGTGATCGTCAAGCACAACAATCCCTGTGGCGCGGCCCGGGCAGACTCCCTGGAAGCGGCCTATGCCAAGGCTTATATGGCGGACCGGGTGGCGGCCTTTGGCGGCTGTATTGCCCTGAACACGTCCGTGGACAAGGCCACGGCTGAGGCCATTGCCGCCCAGTATGCAGAAGTGGTCGTGGCCCCTGAGTTTGACGACGGCGTCATTGATATTCTGGGGCGGCGCAAAAACTTAAGGGTGATCCGCATCAACGCCATTGACCGGCTCCAGTCTTTTATCGGGGAGCGGGTGGTGGATTTTAAAAGCCTGATGGACGGCGGGGTTGTGGCCCAGTGGTCCTTTGTCCCAACGACTCTGGACAAGTCAGATCTGACCCTGGCCTCAACCGAGTACAAGAAACAGACCTTCACGGTGGACCGGGCCCCCACCGAGGCTGAGTACGAGGACATGCTGTTTGGCTGGCTGGTCGAGTCCGGCCTCACGTCCAATTCGGTGATCTATGTCAAGGACAATTGCACCGTGGGCATCGGCACCGGAGAGCAGGATCGGGTGGGCGTGGCGGAAATCGCCGTGGACAAAGCCTATCGAAAACTCTGCGACCGGTATTGTTTTGAGCGGTACACCACCTCTTTTGCCGATATGACAGATGAAGATAAAAAGGCTGAGATTGAGGCGGATGTGGCCGAGGTCAAGGGTGGGCTCATGGGTTCGGCCATGATTTCCGACGCGTTTTTTCCCTTCAGGGACGGCATTGATGTGGGGCTTTCCCAGGGAGTCAAGGCCGTGATCCAGCCTGGCGGTTCTCTCAACGATTATCAGTCCATTGAGGCCTGCAACGAAAACGGGGCCACCATGGTCTACACCGGCCAGCGGAGTTTCAAGCACTAGGGTGGTTTAGAAGAAAAATCAATGTAAAACGGCCCGGGACGCCAAGCGCCCCGGGCCGTTTGCATTTACACGGTTGGGTATTGATCAGCTCAGATCAAACCGGTCCAGGTTCATCACCTTGTCCCAGGCTGCGATAAAATCGGTGACAAATTTTTCTTTGGCATCATCACTGGCGTAGACCTCGGCCAGGGCCCGAAGCTGGGAGTTGGAGCCGAAGATCAGGTCTGCCCTCGTGGCGGTCCATTTCAGGTCTCCTGAGGCACGGTCCCGTCCTTCAAAGACATTGGCGTCATCTGAGAGGGGTTTCCACTCCGTGGCCATGTCCAGCAGGTTGACAAAAAAGTCATTGGTCAGCACTTCTGGTTTATCGGTAAATACCCCGTGGTCTGTTTGATCGGCGTTGGTGTTGAGCACCCGCATGCCGCCGATGAGCACTGTCATCTCCGGTGTGGTCAGGGTCAGCAGCTGGGCCCGGTCCACCAGCAGCTCTTCTGCTGTTACGGAGAATTTGGATTTTAAATAGTTTCTGAAACCGTCTGCCACCGGCTCAAGAACGCCTGCCGCTTCCACATCGGTCTGTTCCTGGGCAGCGTCCATGCGGCCCGGTGTAAAAGGAACCATGAGGTTGAATCCGGCTTTTTTTGCGGCCTGTTCCACACCGGCACATCCCCCTAATACAATCAGGTCGGCCATGGAGACCTTTTTGGTGCCGGACTGGGACGCGTTAAACGTTTTCTGGATATTCTCAATGGCGTCCAGGGCCTTGGCCAGCTCCTGGGGGGCATTGACCGGCCATTCCTTCTGAGGGGCCAGTCGGATACGGCCGCCGTTGGCGCCGCCGCGTTTGTCAGACCCCCGGAAGGTGGACGCAGATGCCCAGGCCGTGGTCACCAGCCGGGAAACGGAAAGGCCAGAGGCCAGCAGCTTTGCCTTGAGATCCGCAATATCCTCATCAGTGATCAGGTCGTGGTCGACCTTGGGAATGGGATCCTGCCAGATCAGTTCTTCTGTCGGGGCCTCAGGCCCCAGATACCTTGAAGAAGGGCCCATATCCCGATGGGTGAGTTTGAACCAGGCCCTGGCAAAGGCATCGGCAAATTCCTCGGGGTTTTCCATGTACCGCCGGGTAATGGGTTCATAAATGGGGTCAAATTTAAGGGACAGATCAGCCGTGGTCATCATGGGCCGGTGTTTCTTGGAAGGGTCATGGGCATCCTCCACCATGTCCTGGTCATCCACATCCTTGGCCAGCCACTGGTTGGCGCCGGCCGGGCTTTTCACCAGTTCATAGTCGTATTTGAGCAGGACCTTGAGATATCCCATGTCCCATTGGGTGGGGTTGGGTTTCCAGGCCCCTTCAATGCCGCTGCCGATGGTATCCCCGGCCTTGCCGCTGCCGTGGCTGCTTGTCCAGCCCAGGCCCATCTCCTCAATGGGGGCGGCCTCGGGCTCCGGTCCCACCAGGGCGGGATCACCTGCGCCGTGGCATTTGCCAAAGGTATGGCCGCCAGCCACCAGGGCCACGGTTTCCTCATCGTTCATGGCCATGCGGGCAAAGGTCTCCCGGACATCTTTGCCTGAGGCCACGGGGTCGGGATTGCCGTCCGGGCCTTCCGGGTTGACGTAAATTAACCCCATCTGCACGGCTGCCAGGGGGTTTTCAAGATCCCGGTCGCCGGAATAGCGGCTGTTGGGTTTGTCACTGGTGGCCAGCCATTCTTCCTCAGCCCCCCAGTAGATATCCTCTTCCGGTTCCCAGATATCCACCCGTCCTCCGGCAAACCCAAAGGTCTTAAAGCCCATGGATTCCAGGGCACAATTGCCGGCCAGGATCATGAGATCGGCCCAGGATATTTTTTTGCCGTACTTTTTTTTGATCGGCCAGAGCAGGCGGCGGGCCTTGTCCAAAAGAACGTTGTCCGGCCAGCTGTTCAGGGGGGCAAACCGCTGACTGCCCGAACCAGCTCCTCCCCGGCCATCCCCCATGCGATAGGTGCCGGCACTGTGCCAGGCCATGCGGATAAAAAACGGGCCATAGTGGCCGTAATCCGCCGGCCACCAGTTTTGGGAGTCTTTCATCAGGTCAAACAAATCCTTTTTTACGGCATCAAGGTCCAGTGTCTTGAAAGCCTCGGCATAGTTGAAATCCTCGCCCATGGGGTTGCCGGCAGGCGGGTCCTGGTGAAGCATCTTAAGGTTCAACTGGTTGGGCCACCAGTCTTTGTTTCCCCCTGAGGCAGTGGGGGTTTTGCCGGTTACAGGGCATTGACTTGTCTCGCTGGTCATGTGAACCTCCTCTTTTAAACATGGGTTAGGGATACATTTTATTCAAGCGGTTAAGGGTTTATTTTTAGAACATATCCGGCAGATCCGCTGCAAAACGCTGTGCTGAAAGACAAGGATACCGGAATCGTGTCACGGTGGACAATGACTGGCATATCGGTTGGCTCCAGGGTGAACTGGCAGATCCGATATGGGGTGTACTTAATTTAATTCATACAATACATTGGCTTATGCTGGCAAGAAAGATTCCGGAAATATGTTTCACCGACTCAAATAATAATCCCTGCTGGTCCAAATAACGGATTTCGTGCTATGATCGTGCCATGGCGTATTTTGTCTTAATCAATCCAGCGGAACACCTTCTGCAGGTTTCCCTTTTTCAGAGGACCCCATGACACCGTTGACCATTATTTACACTGTGACAGATGAGGCCCCGGCCCTGGCAACCCAGTCCCTTCTCCCCATTATTCAGGCCTTTGCCCGACCGGCCGGCATTCATGTCGAGACCCGGGACATTTCCCTGGCCGGCCGCATTATTGCGGCGTTTTCCGAATATTTGTCCCCTGAACTGCAACTGGGGGATCACCTGTCTGAACTGGGGGAACTGGCCAGGACCCCTGGCGCAAATATCATCAAGCTTCCCAATATTTCAGCGTCGGTTCCCCAGCTCAAGGCGGCCGTTTCCGAACTTCAGTCCCAGGGGTATGATATCCCGGATTATCCAGAGAGCCCCGGCACGCCCCAGGAGGCTGCCATAAAAAAAAGATATGCAAAAATTTTAGGGTCTGCGGTTAACCCCGTGCTCAGAGAGGGGAATGCTGATCGGCGGGTGGCAGGGGCTGTAAAGGAATATGCCAGAAAAAATCCCCATGCCATGGGAAAGTGGTCGTCTGACTCCCGGTCCCATGTGGCCCACATGACGGAAAAGGATTTCTACGGCACTGAGCAATCCCACACCATGGCTGGGGCTGGTGGGGTATCTGTTGTGTTTTATGGAGAGGACGGCAGCAAGCAGGTACTCAAAAAGGACCTGCCTCTTGAGGCCGGTGAGGTGATTGATGCCTCGGTGATGCATGTCCGAGCCCTGCGGGCATTTTATCACAGGGCGATTCAGGAGGCAAAACAAGAGGGGCTGCTGCTGTCTTTGCACCTGAAAGCCACCATGATGAAGGTGTCTGATCCCTATATGTTCGGCCAGGCCGTTCAGGTCTACTTCAAGGATGTGTTTGAAAAACATTCGGCCTTGTTTGAACGGATCGGGGTGGATCCTGCCAATGGGCTTGGAGATATCTATGCCAAACTTGCAACCCTGGATCCGGATGTTCGAAAAACAGTGGCGTCGGATATCAGCGCCGTGTACAAGACCCGTCCGGATCTGGCCATGGTGGATGCGGACCGGGGCGTCACCAATCTTCACGTGCCCTCGGATGTCATCATTGACGCCTCCATGCCGGCCTGTTTGAGAAATTCCGGCAAGATGTGGGGACCGGACAAAACCCTTCGCGATACCAAGGCCATGATCCCGGACCGGTGTTATGCTGGAATTTACCAGCAGGTTTTTGAGTTCTCCAGAATCCACGGGGCCTTTGATGTCACCACCATGGGCAGTGTGGCCAATGTCGGGCTCATGGCCAAAAAGGCCGAAGAGTATGGTTCCCACGATAAGACCTTTATCATGGAGACCCGGGGCCGGGTTCAGGTGTCAGACAGAAAGGGCCGCATGATTTTTGAGCATGAAGTGGAACCGGGGGATATCTGGCGCATGTGCCAGGCCAAGGACGAGGCCATACGGGACTGGGTGGGCCTGGGGGTGAAACGGGCCCGGGCCACAGGAGCTGCCGCCGTGTTCTGGCTGGACCCGAACCGAAGCCATGACAGCCAGTTGATCGTCAAGGTCAAGACCTACCTGGCCGAGCATGATACCCAGGGCATTGATATTCGGATTTTCTCTCTGGAAAAGGCAATGACCTTTACTCTGGAACGGGTGCGCCAGGGCCTTGACACCATTGCCATCACCGGGAACGTGCTGAGGGATTATCTTACAGACCTGTTTCCCATCCTGGAACTGGGGACCTCGGCCAAGATGCTCTCCATCGTCCCCCTTCTGGCCGGCGGAGGGCTGTATGAGACCGGGGCCGGGGGAACCGCACCCAAGTTTGTTCCCAAGTTTCTGACAAAAAATCATCTTTCCTGGGACTCTTTGGGGGAGTTCCTTGCCCTGGCCGCATCTTTGGAGGATCTGGGCACCAAGCAGGGAGCTGACAAGGCCTTGATTCTTTCAAAGGCCCTGGACCGGGCCAATGCCCGTTACCTGATGGAGAACCGCTCTCCCTCTTCAACCATCAGACAACGCGACAACCGGGGCAGCCATTTTTACCTGGCCCTTTACTGGGCCGAAGCCCTGGCAGACCAAGACGAGGACAAGGATCTGAAATCCGTGTTCCGGCCCGTGGCCAGACAACTGGCTGCAGACAGTGAAAAGATCCTGGCAGACCTGATTCAGGTCCAGGGCCGGCCTGTGGCGGTGGGGGGCTACTACCATCCTGATGCCGGCCGCCTTGCAGAGGCCATGCGGCCCAGTAAGACCTTTAACCGGATCATTGATACCCTGTTCCCGAGCCTGGTTTAAAAGATCCTGATCCTGCCCTGGCATGATCCTGTAATACGCGTGCTCTGGCGGGCTTACATCTTGATGACTTTTCCGGCCAGGTGCATGGCCGTGACAATGTCCAGCATATTGGTGGTTTCACCGACTCTTTTTTCTTCCATAAGGTCAAAGTGGGTCAGGCAGGTGCCGCAGACCATGATGGATACCCCGTCTTTTTCCAGGGCCTGAATATCGGCCAGCACATCAGATCCCTCAATGGCAAGCTTGACTCCGTTGTTGACAAGGACCAGTTTCCACAGGTCTTTTCCCATTTCATTGACGGTTTTGATAAAGCTGATCATCAATTTTTTTCCCAGGTCGTCATCCCCGTATCCCATGCGGTCTGTACTGCAGAGAACCAGGATTTTTTCCGGTGCCTCTTCACCCTCCTCTTTGACTGCTGAAGGAATCGTTTCCGGTATTTTTTCCCGATCCCCGAAGACAAAAAAGTCTTGTCCTTTATTGGAAAGACTGGTGTTGAATCCCTGGGATTCCAGAAATCGCTGGACATTTTCCTGGGAGGCAAGGTTGTCCACGACCACTGAGACGGCGGCTGGTTTTTCCTTTTCAACGGCGGTTTTGGTTCGGATCACCGGTTCTGGACAGTTTAGGCCCCTGGCGTCAAGTTCCATGGTATATGTTCCTTTCAGATTTTAAGAGTGTGAGGGGTGGATCACAATGGTTTCTTCAGGCCCCGGGGTAACACTGCCGATGAGCGCCGCACATTTGACACCGCCGGCGGTTAAATCCCGGACCAGGGCCTTTGCATCATCGGGATGGACCGCCAAAAGCAGGCCCCCAGAGGTCTGGGGGTCAAATAGAATGTCCCGGGTGGACCGGTTGACTGCCTCGTCAAATGTCACCATGCCCTGGCGGAAATCCCGGTTGTTATAGGCCGCTGCAGGGACCAGGCCCATGTCGGCAAATTCTGCGGCTTTTTCCATTACCGGAATTTGGTTTGCTCCAAGGCAGATACCAGTGCCGGTGCCATGGATCATCTCCGCCAGATGCCCCAGCAGCCCGAAGCCTGTTATGTCGGTGCAGGCGCTGATATTAAATCGGGTCATGATTTCAGCAGGCGCCTTGTTCAGCTCTGCCATTTGTTTGACCAGTTTTGTGTAGAGATCCTCCGGCACAAGCCCGGCCCTGGCAGCTGTACTCATGATGCCGGTGCCCAGGGGTTTGGTCAGCACCAGGCAGTCCCCTGGCCTGGGATTGGCATTGGTGAGGATTCGGTCCGGATGAACAAATCCCGTCACGGAGAGTCCGTACTTGATCTCGGTGTCTTCAATGCTGTGTCCTCCCATGAGCACGGTTCCTGATTGGTGAAGTATATCGATGCCGCCCTGGATGATCATTCTGAGCACTGACAAATCCATCTGCTTTGAGGGAAAGGCCACAAGGTTCATGGCGGTTTTGGGCACCCCTCCCATGGCGTAGACGTCAGAAAGGGCGTTGGCCGCCGCAATCCTGCCAAAGTCCCGGGGGTTTTCCACCACAGGGGTGAAAAAGTCCACGGTCTGTATCAGGGCAACATCATCTGATACCCGGTAAACGCCGGCGTCGTCTGCATGGGTCAGCCCCACCAATACATTGTCATCACAGGGAAAATCCATTCCGCAGAGTGCTTTGTCCAGGTCCCCTGGCGCAAGTTTGGAGGCTCAACCGGCCCCGGCGGACATCTGGGTGATTAATGGGGGATTGCTGGTCATGGGGGTATATTCCTCTATTCCTGCCGATGTTAAGGCGAGGGGGGTGGTTTGTAAAAGCTAAGAGTAGGAATCTGGCCAGGCCAGGTCAAATCGTTAATTACAATGACAATTTTTTTCAGCATCAAAATATCCAATACCTGTAAAAGCTCGCTCATTAAGTTTGGCCAAGCTAATATTTGCCATTCATACAAAAGGCATTATGTTATGATTACGCAGCCTCTGTTGCTGTACATTCTAGAAGTTCCACAAAATATAAACAAGGAGTCTGAAAATGAGTGACCAAGAAAACTTGAGACTGGATGCTGACGGATATCTGAAAGATCCATCCACCTGGACCGAAAAAATCGCCTGTGCCCTGGCCGACAGGGAAGGTATCTCTGATGAGTGCCCGTTAAGTCAGGAGCGCATGGACATTCTGAAATTTGTCCGGGACTATTATGACCGGTTTGAGGCCTTTCCCATTATCCGGGCGGTCTGCAAGAATGTGGGCCAGGAAAAGACCTGCCAATACCAGCAGTTCCCCGATCCCATTACGGCGTGGAAAATTGCAGGCCTGCCCAAGCCGAACCCAGAGGTTCTGGCCAAGATTCGGCATTAGTCTTTTGCCGGCCAGGGATTAAACGGTGAACAGGGTCAGCTGGTTGCGCCTGGCATCGGCATGCTGGATGGTGACCTGGATGAGGTCCCCATGCTTGAGTTTGATCCCTGAGGCAGGCAGTCTGGCTTCGAGCATGAATTCCTTGATCAGAATATTGTAAAATCCCCGGTGGCAGTCCAGAACCAGTCCGTCAAAGGTTGACCCCCGCATGCCTTCCAGGTATTTGATCAGCCAATACCGTTTTCTGGCCCCCTGGACCCGACCGGTATTGGCCACGGGTACGGCAATGGCCTGGAGAATCTCCTCAAGGGACTGCTTGGAATACGGGGTGCCCAGGCCGAGAACCGCCTTGATCTGTCTTTGGGTTAAAAGGTCGTGGTAGCGGCGGATGGGAGAGGTGGCCGTGACATAGGCGTTGACTCCCAGGCCGGCATGGGGCTCCGGAGAGGTGGAGATGACGGCCCGGCTCAGTTGTTTTCTCTGCAGAAAGTTGGGCATGAGCTGGGTTTCAATCCCTTTGAATATTCGCTGCTTGGGTTGGGCCTGAGACCTGAATACCGCAGGCATGCTGTTGTTGGCTAAAAATTCCGCCATCAGGGAATTGGCCAGGATCATCATTTCCGAAACCAGCATTCTTGCAGGATTCTCCCGGTCCACATTGGCATAGTGCATCTGGCGGTGCTCATCCAGCCAGACATTGACCTCGGGCAGGGTGATCTGGATGGCACCGGCCTTGAGGCGTTTTTCCCTGAGCAAAGTGGCCATCTTGTACAGAGAGGTGATGGGGTCCCCTTTGCCGTTGAGCAGGTTGGCCTCGGAGTAACTCATCTGCTGGTGGACGCGGATGATGCTGGGAACGATCTCATAGTTTTGGACTTCAAAGAAACGGTTTACATGGACCATGGTGGAGATGGCCGGTCTGGTCTCGCCCTGTCTGAGAGAGCACAGGTCTTCGGACAGGCGCTGGGGGATCATGGGCAGTTTGTCGTCAGGCATGTAGATGGACAGGCCCCGGTACCGGGCAGCCATGTCAATGGGGTCGCTGTCCCGGATATAGGCCCCGACGTCAATGATGTGGATCCCCAGCCGATACCCGTTGTCTGTGCTTTCCAGACTGATGGCGTCGTCAAAGTCCTGGGTGGACTGGCCGTCAATGGTGATCAGGGGAAGGGCGGTGAGGTCCCGTCTTTTGGGATCGTCAAACACATGGGTGGTGATCCGGGACAGGTGTTCGGCAGCCTTGAGGGCCTGGGAGGAAAAGCGTGTGGGAATCTGAAGGGCCAGCAGGTCAATATTTTCATCCACGTCCCAGATCCCTGCCTTGACAAAGAGGGAAAAAATCTGGTCCCCCTGGCTCATCCCCGCCTTTTTGAGCATCTGCTTGGCCATGGCCGATGTCCTGGAATCGTTGCCAAACAGGTAATAATTGCGGATGACATCCACCACCTCAGGATCTGGTTGATCCGGCAGCGCCTCTTCATTTTGCAGGCGAAGCAGCCAGCCCGCCCCTGTGCTGATGATCTCCTCCCGCCGTTTTGCCTCCCGGATCTGACGCATTTTTTCCTCTACCTGGGCTTTGGTGTGGGCAAGAAACACGGCGTTATGAAATTTAAAATACAGGCGGTCGTTGAAAAAGGCCCTGAGAACGGCAGATTCATGGTCCTGGGTCAGGGGCGGATCAAAGCAAAACAGGGTCATGGCCGACAGATCTATGTCCTGGGGATCATCGTGGAGAATCTCCCATAACTCTTTGATATCAATGGTTTCGGAAAGTGTTCTCCGGTGTTCGGCAACCTGTTTCAGCTGGGTGACCAGGGCGATTTTAGACACCTCCGTATCCAGGCAGGTCCGGGACACGTGGGACAGGCGTTTTTCCGAAAAGTTAACCTCTCTGCTGTTCTCGTTGAGTAATCGGAGTTTGCCTTTTTTTTCGCTGAGTATTACCGCTGAAATAATTTTCTGCTGGTCAATGTATTCTACAATGCTACCTATTTTCATGACAGGACAATAACAGGAAGGGTGGGCAAAGTCAATTGTCCCAAAGGGGGGGCTGACAGGGCATTGGCCTTGAAATTAGCGTTTTATTCCGGTAGGATGCCTTGTATGAATAAGCGGCGTAAAAATAAAAAAAAGGGGGTCAGAACGCTTGGGTGCGACCGGGAGTTTTTGACCGCGTTTTTACAAGAAGACCCCCCGGCAGATTTCAAGCCTCGGACAGAGGAAGATAAGAAAATCAACCGGCACGGACTGCCCTTTGTAGAGGATTATGAAACCTGGTTTACCCAGGCAGGCCTTGCCCAAAGCAAGGGAAAAGACCATCCAGCGCCTGAATCTGTTGAAGAAGAGGATTTTGCACAGCTTCTTTCCGAGTCCTTCAAGGCCCATCCTCCCGAGAAAAAAACGGCAAAGCCGGTGCCTTTGAAAAAACGTCTGAAACGCTATCCGCCTCCTGAAGCAGATCTTGACCTCCACGGGTTCACGGCCATCGGCGCCGAAGCCCGGGCCAAATCCTTTATCCAGACGGCATTGCACCGGGGATATTTTACCGTAAGAATCATTGTGGGGCGGGGCGTGCACTCGCCGGACGGCCCGGTGCTTCCCCATGTGGTGGAAGATTTGCTCAAGATGCTAAAAGGCGATAAGCAGGTGCTGTCCTATGAGTGGGAAGGGGGGCAGAGAAAAAAAAGCGGCGCCCTGAAGATTTATCTGAACCAGTTCAACGATTGAGCTGGTACTTGCGCACCGCCTGATTGTGCGCCTTTAAGGTTTTTGAAAATTGATGGGTGGTGTCATTTTTTGAGACAAAAAACAGATAATCGGTCTGGGCCGGATACAGGGCGGCGTGCAGCGCCGCCTTTCCAGGGCTTGCAATGGGGCCCACGGGAAGCCCCTGGATCTGGTAGGTGTTATAGGGGGTGACCCTTCGCAAGTGTTTGTACCGGATCCTGCCATGGTAATCTTTTTGGCCGTAAATGACCGTGGGGTCGCTTTCCAAGCGCATCCCCTTTTTCAGGCGGTTGTGAAACACCGAGGCAATGATGGGTCGCTCTTCAGGATCCCCGGTCTCTTTTTCGATAATGGATGCAAGGGTGACAATCTCGTGGATCGAATAGCCCAGTGCCTTTGCCCTTGCCTGCCACTTCTTTGTAAACACACGGTCAAACCCCGAGGTCATCCTGAGAATCATCTGTTGACAGGTGGCGGTTTTGGGGTAGAGATAGGTGTCCGGAAACAGGTAGCCTTCCAGGGATCTGACCCTGAGATTGGCCTTGCGGATCAGGTCCCGGTCCCGGCACAGGGCAAGAAAGGTCTGGCGGTCGCAGATCCCGGACCCTGCCACCACCCTTGCAATCTGTTCCATGTTCAGGCCTTCGGGGATGGTAAACCGGTATAGCTTGACCTTGCCTTGGATCAGCAGAGCCAGCACACGGTCTGGAAGATCGGTTTTTGCCAGCTCATACTCTCCGGCTTTCAGCCGGGTGCCTGCCTTTTTATATCTGGCGTAGAGTTTAAATCGCAAGGGGTCGGTGATCAGCCCTGCCTTGGAAAGGTTTTGGGCAATGGCAGACAATCCCTGGCCCGGGGCGATGGTAAAGACCACCGGGGTATTGTCCCGGCCCGGCGGGGTGGTTAAAAAGTCCTGCATCCAGAAATAAATCAAGGATGCGGCCAGAAGAACGGCAAAAAGCAGTCCTGCGAAAGCTGCAGCGGATATTTTTTTCAGTCTGTTGGCGTTCATATGTATTGGGTCGTCACCTGTATTTTGCTTGGATCATAAATAAAAGGGTCTGCCCGGCCAACACCGGACAGACCCTTTTATTTATCTAACAGATTGCCCTATTTGGCAATGGGAAAATCCACATCCGGGTCGTAGCAGATCCGGCAGCAGTTCAGGCAGCGTTCTGCTTCTCTGTGGGCGTCTTCCTCGGACAAAACCTGATCCACTTCGATAAATGAGTCAAGACGCTCTTTCACAGGCAGTTCAGGCATTTTTGCCCGCTTGGACTGGCAGATGCCGGGGACCTCGGTGAAGATGGATTCATGGATTCGTTTGTGCTGGAGGCTGTCCAGGGGCGGTTCCACAGGCTCTCCTTTGAGAAACAGGTCAATGGACCGGGCAGCCCGTCTGCCGGAGCCGATGGCATCCACCACCAGGGCCGGACCTGTGGCAGCGTCCCCTGCGGTAAAGATATAGGGGATGGAGGCCTGGAGGGTTTCGGGGTCATTGTCAATGGTGTTCCACCGGGTCAGTTCCAACTCCTTGATCCGGGGGTGGGGGTCCTGATCCTTGAATGAGCTTTCCGGGGACTGGCCAATGGCTGAAATCACCATATCCACATCCAGCAGGGTCTCGGATCCCTCAATGGGGACGGGGCGCCGTCGGCCCGAGGCATCGGGTTCCCCCAACTGCATTTTCATGTATTCCAGGGCAGCGCAATGGCCGTCCTCATTGGCAACCACCCGGGTGGGCGCGGCCAGGAAGACAAACTCAATGCCCTCTTCTTCCGAAGCCACGATTTCAACCGCGTTGGCCGGCATCTCTTTTCGGGTCCGTCTGTACACCATATACACGCTATCAAGTCCCAGGCGCAGCAGTGTTCTGGCACAGTCCACAGCGGTGTTGCCTCCCCCGACAATGGCTGCGGTTTTTCCAAGTTCAATTTTTTCTCCGGACGAGATACGCTGTAAAAAATCAATGCCTGTGAAGCATCCGGGCAGATCTTCGCCTTCAATGCCCAGAGAGTAGTCTTCCCAGGCGCCCACCCCTAAAAAGACGGCATTAAAGCCGGAGGCCATGAGGGATCCCAGGCCGAAGTCTCTGCCGAATCTGACATGGGTAAAGGATTTGATGCCCAGATCCAGGATGCCCTGGATTTCCCAGTCCAGCACCTTTTTGGGCAGGCGGTATTCGGGGATGCCGTAGCGGAGCATGCCCCCCAGCTTGGGCATGCCTTCGAAGATGCTGACCTGATGGCCGATGCGGCGCAGGAAAAAGGCGCAGGACAATCCTGAGGGGCCGCCGCCGATGACAGCAACATTTTTACCCGTATCTGGTGCGCATTTAATGGGGATCCTGGCTCCGGTATTCATCTCATAGTCAGACACGAACCGCTTGAGCTGGTTAATGGAGACTGGCGTATCTTCAATTCTCCGGCGGCACTGATCTTCGCAGGGATGGGGGCATACCCGGCCGCAGGCAAGGGGCAGGGGGTTGCGCATGCGGATGGTCTGGACCGCCTCTTTGTACTGGCCGGCTTTCAGCTGGTTGATATACCTTGGAATATTGATTTCCGCAGGGCAGGTCTGGGCGCAGGGGGCCAGAGGATCGTGCTGCTGGTTGAACTTCATCAGCTTTTCAGTAAGGGTTTTGACCTCGATGATGTCCTTGGGGCAGGCCTTCTGGCAGGCGCCGCAGCCCACACATTTGTCTTCTATGACCACCGGGTGCCCTTCAGGGCCCATGTAAACCGCGCCGAACTTGCAGGCCCTGACACAGTCCCCAAGGCCAATGCACCCCACCGTGCAGATTCGCTTGCCGCCAAACACAACAGCCATGGCCTTGCAGGAAGATATCCCCATATAATGGTACTTGTCAGCCGCACGGTTGCCGCCTTCACACATATTGTAGGACAGGGGGCTTTCGGCTTCGCCGGCATCCACTCCCATGATCCGGGAGACGGCTTCCACCCCTTCTTTGGAGTTGATAATGCAAAGGGATGGATCTGCCTTGCCTGACACAATGGCCTCTGCTGCTGCTGAGCAGCCGGCAAACCCGCAGCCCCCGCAGTTGGCTCCGGCCAGATTGCCCTCCACCTGGGCAATTCTGGGGTCTTCGTACACGTAAAAGATCTTGGATGACAGGCTCAGCACAATGCCGCAAACCGCGCCGATACCTAACATGAACAATAAAGCTGGAAGCATACAATCACCTTTTCTGGGCACCGGCTGCCCCGTCATCAGGTCCGGTGCGTTATCCTAAGACAGCCTCTTTGGTTAGAGACCTGAGGGTTGTTGATTTATTCCAGTTGTTTTTTTTAAACCATACCCTTGAAGGCCGTAAAGCTCAGGGCGATGATTCCCGCAGTGACAAGGCCGATGGAGGTGTCCTGCAAGGGTTTTGGTACCCGGGCCAGATTGACCCGCTCCCTGACCCCTGCAAAGAGAATCAGGGCCAGACCAAATCCTAGGGCGTAGAAAAATGAGGCTGCCGTTGCCGTGACAAAGGTATACTCATTGGAGATGTTGAGCAGGCAGGCACCCATGACCGCGCAGTTTGTGGTGATCAGAGGCAGGAAAATACCCAGGCCGGCGTAGAGGGCCGGCATGCTCTTTTTAAGGAACATCTCCACAAACTGCACCAAAGAGGCGATGACCAGGATGAAGGAGACCGTGCGCAGATACTCGACATCCAGTCCCTTGAGCAGGTAAGTGTCCACCACCCAGGTGATGATCCCGGCCATGGACATGACAAAGACCACAGCCATGGCCATTCCCACGGCGGTTTCCATCTTCTTGGAGGTGCCGAGAAAGGGGCAGCAGCCCAAAAACTGTGCCAGCAGGATATTGTTGATTAAGATACAGCCGATTGCCAGTTCAAAATATGCCATTGTCGGCCTCCTTTACTTGCTTGGAATGAGGTTCATGATGGCCAGCAGCAGGCCCAGACCCACAAAGGCCCCTGGTGCTTCCACCATAAAGGAAAAGGGCTGGAAACTCGATGAGACCGTGGCCATGTCAAAAACCGGGGTGCCGCCCCAGATGGTGATGGTGCCGGCCCCTAAAAATTCCCTGACCGCCCCCAGAACCGACAGGGAGAGGGTGAAGCCGATGCCGATGCCAAGGCCGTCTGCAATGGCCATGATGGGATTGTTTTTTGAGGCAAAGGCCTCTGCCCGTCCCAGAACGATGCAGTTCACAACGATCAGGGGGATGAAGATGCCCAGCTTCAGGAACAGGGGGTAGGTAAAGGCCTGCATCACCAGTTCCACGATGGTGACAAAGGTGGCAATGATGACGATATAGCAGGCAATTCTAACCTTTGCCGGGATGACATTGCGGAGCATAGAGACCAGCAGGTTGGAAAAAACCAGCACAAAGGTGGTGGCCATTCCCATGCCAATACCGTTTTCAACGGTTTTTGTAACCGCCAGGACAGGGCATAGCCCCAAAACGAGCCTGAAAGGAGGAATCTCAGCCCAGAGTCCTTTTGTAAATTCTTTTGCCAAAGATTGTGCCATGGGGTATATGCCTCCCTGTTATTGAATCTGTTTTTCGATTTCAGGTTTGAGTTTTTTATACAGGTCCTGGGCCTCCAGGGCTGCCCGGCTCACTGCTACGGAGGTGACGGTGGCACCGGACATGGCATCAATGGCGCCGCCTTGGTTTTTCAGGGCCAGGTTGTCGGCAGTGGACTTGCCGGAAAACTGGGACACAAAGGCAGGATCGTCCTTGGCCCTGGCCCCCAGGCCCGGGGTCTCGGCATGGGTGGTCACCCGGGCGGCAATGATCTTATCGGTACTCAGGTTGAATCCGGTCATCAAACCCACATCTCCGCCATACCCACCTTTTCCCTTGGTTTCAAAGACCACGGCCTTAGAACCGTCAGCCAGTTTCCCGGGAAAAACCTGGAGTTCGATACCGTCGGCTGTCACCGGGAATCGCTCGGCAATGGGATCGTTGGTCACATCAGGCAGAATATCTGCGATGGCAGGGGCTTTTTGGAATTTGAGCACCTGCTCTTCAATCCTCAGTTCGGTTCCGGACTTCACCGCTGCCAAAAGGCCGCCGGAAACTGCGGTCAGACAGGTCAGAACCACAATCATGCTTATCATTTCACGCATGGGGCACCCCCTTTCCAATGGCTTTGGGTCTGATGTTGTCAACAAGGGGATTGACAAGGTTGATGAGCAGAACGGCCAGGACTGTTCCGTCGGCATAGGCGCCGATATTTCTCATGAGGATGATCATAAAGCCTCCCAGAAATCCGTAAATGAACATGGGGATAAGATTTACAGGAGAAGACGAGGATGCCGTGGCCAGGAAAAATGCCCCCAGCAGGGTGTATCCTGAAAACAGGTGGAACAGGGGAGAGGCGTAGGCCTGGCTGTTGCCAAGGTAAAACAGTCCCCCTGTGATGAGAATGCCTGCCAGAAAGGAGACCACGATTTCCCACCGGGTGTAGCCCCTGAGCATGAGATAGATACCCCCGAAGATGATACCGATGCCAAAGGTGGAACCGATGCCGCCAACCTCCTGCCCCATGAAAAGGTCGCCCAGGGAAAAGAGGCCTGTGGCGGATATGCCCTGGAACTTCAGGGCCGCCAGGGGCGCCAGGGCGGTATGGTTGAACTCATAAGCCACATAGGCGGCGTCAAAATCAAAGTATACCGGCCAGGACATCATGAGAACGGCCATGGCCAAAAGGGTCGGGTGAAACGGAGTTGCCCCGATTCCGCCAAAGATGAACTTGCCGATGACCACGGCAATAAAGGTTCCCACAACCACCACCCACCAGGGCATGGTGGCCGGGACCATCAGGGCAAACAGCAGCCCGATGACGGCGGCATCCAGGTCGCCGATGGGATTTTTTCGTCTGGAAGCCAGATTAATAACGGCTTCCCATAGCATGGCCGTGGACACGGACAGGGCAATGACGCCAAGGGCCAGGCCCCCGAACTGTGTGACGCCGAAAATGGCAGCCGGCAGCAGGGCCAAAACATAGTTCAGGTTCATTTTAAACAGGGAGTCTCCGTCGTGCCAGAATGGTGCATGGGAGACAATGAGTTTTGTACCGTTCATTTGAATCATTTGGATGCCTCCATATCAGGCCTCTGCGCGAAGGGCGAGAAGTTCGTGTTTACCCAGTCGGATATATTGGTAAAGGGGAATCCGGGCGGTGCAGACATAGGCGCACAGCCCGCATTCAATGCAGGATTCCAGGTCCAGTTGGTCGGCGGCCTCTTCGTATTGGTCGGCTTCCAGATAGCGAACCAGCAGGTTGACAGGGATCTGAACCGGGCAGATCCGGATGCATTTGCCGCAGTTGACACAGGGAGTGTCTGAAAGCTCGGCAATGGCCTCTTTGTCCTGGACAATGACCATGTCCATCTCCGGGGTCACGGGATGGTGGTGGGTAAAGGTGGCAAAGCCCCGCATGGGGCCGCCGATGATAATCCGATCCATCTCATTGATATGAACAGACATCCGGTTGAAAATTTTACTCAGCGGGGTGCCCATGGTGGCTTTGATCCTGCGCTGGGTGCCGGTCTTGTCCACCAGGGTGATGACCTTTTCAAATACCGGCTCCTGGGTTTTGAACACCCGTGCCAGGGAGACAAGGGCTTCGGGCCGGATGAAACAGACACCCATATCCTCCGGTGTCTTGCCTGGGGGCAGGACCATATCCATGTGGTCCTTCATGATCATGGCCGGAAGGGCCGAAGGGTAGATGTCCGATACCTTGAGCACCTGGAGGGTGCCAAAGTTTACCTGGGTGGTGAGGGCCTCGGGAATCGTGATGCAGATCCTGGGAACCCGAATCATCCGTTTAAGGATCTGGGCCCCTGCTTCAACCTCCCTGGCATAGGCTGTACATGTGTACTGCCAGGTAGAGGAGATAATGTCTGCATCTGCGCCGGTGATCACAATGGTGGATATAGACTTGCCTGCCGCAGCCAGCCTGGCAAAGGGCAGGGCACCTGGCAGATGATCCAGGTAGTCCCTGGCAAAGTCAATATTTTCTTTTGGAGTGATCTTCGCTGTGTCTTCCGGGGCGGTCCTGGCCGGATCCGGTTTGACAAGGATATAGGTGGCTGTGTTCCCAAAATCATCTGAGTATGAGTCAAGGGCATTGATGGTGCCGGCCACAGGAGACAGCACGTAAACGGTGCTGTCTTCGTAAAGTTTGAGTTTTTCCCCTTTTTTGAGGCTGTCCCCCTTGGCAAAGAGGGCCTTTTTGGTGCTGTCTATGGCTTCAGGCAATAACAGGGTAAGGGTGCCTGGAATGGGGATGGCTTCAGGGTCTGCCAGATCCGGGTTCAAAAGATCATAGGTCAGCGTTGGCTTGGATAGGGCGAAAAAGGATCGTTTAATCATAATAAGTCCTTGTTATGGGAAATCTTAATTCAGGACAAAAAAGGATGATTGAAAAATCATCCTTACAGCGCATGGCATGAATTGCATTCTTTGGGACCTGCACCATAGTCTTCGTGGCATCCTTTACAACTGGCGTGAAACGCGTCTGCTCTGGCCAGCAGGTCTTCATCACCAATTTTTTCGTGGCAATCGCTGCAGTTGTAGGTCTCGTCATAGTCAAGGTTGTGATGACAGTCCAGGCAGTCCAAACCATAGGAATCTGCATGGGTGAGGTGGGTGAATAATACCTTGCCGGCCTGATTCTGAAACATGAGTCTGACTGGGTTATCCGGGGTTGGCGATGAAAAGGATGCGTAGCAGGCAATACCTGTGACCAAAAGAACGATCATGATTAATACAGCTACTTTCAGGTCGCGTTGTGACGTCATAGTTCTTCTCTCAGATTAAAGGTTAGAGTTTAGATGAACCCACAACTGGACGCGTTTATAGTATATTGGATTTAGATTGGCAAGAAAAAAATAGTGAGAGATTGTTTATAAATGAGAACACCTTTCAGGGCTGGGGCTGGGCCGTTTTCGAACCAGAAAGGGTTGGTATCCGTTCTTTTCGGACAGGTGGGTCTGTCTTTTGCGCAGTAAAAGAAATGCAGCGGCAAAGAAGGTAAACGCAAGGGTCATGGCTGCCAGGGATTCATTGATTCCCAGAACAGGGGCCAGGCTGTCACCGATCAGGGCGCCGATGACCAGAAGAATTATGGGAAAGACGTACAGCAGAAAACTTAAAACCATCATGGGGCGGGTTTCCATGCCTATGACCACCAGGTCTCCGAGGGCCACCCCAAGGGTGTTTTTTACAGAGACCGTCATTTCTTTTGATCCGTGATGGCCAGCACCGCAGCTGTCTTTTGATGTGCAGCCTTCACAGGCGGCAGATTTTGTGGTTGTCACCCATGCGGTGTCCGTGGTTGCCCTGGTAACGATACCGTTTTCTGTAATCATATCGAAGATCCTGTTCTGGTGTCAGCAGTAAAAAGGCTGTTAATTCGTGGATCCGGGTCTGCTATAATACAAAGTGGCAGGGCTGGACAAGCAGGTATTGGGTCAGGCCACAATATTGACAACCTG
>Ga0102943_1000198_pt1 | contig 42084 bp, 37 predicted proteins | sample SalPonC_black_MG_FD_78174 | JGI IMG/M metagenome (GOLD analysis project Ga0102943, IMG submission 78174) | Salt pond soil microbial communities from South San Francisco under conditions of wetland restoration - Salt Pond MetaG... | ecosystem: Environmental > Aquatic > Marine > Intertidal zone >...
CTTTTGCTTTTTCTGATGATTCGGCAATTCCAAATAATCTTGATAAAACTCGATATACATTTCCGTCCAAAGCAGGTTCATCAATATTAAAAGCTATAGATGCAATGGCTGCTGCTGTATATTCTCCTATTCCTTTTAATTTAAGTAGTTTTTGATAATTCTCCGGAAATCTGCCCTCATAATTTTTAATTATATCATTAGCCGTATAATGCATATTGCGTGCTCTGGAATAATATCCCAGCCCTTGCCAGGTTTTTAGAACTTTTTCAACAGGAGCATTTGCTAATGAATATATATCAGGAAATTGTTCAATAAATTTATAATAATAATTAATCCCCTGGTTTACTCTGGTTTGTTGTAGAATTATTTCAGATATCCATATATGATATGGGTCATGGGTTTCTCTCCACGGAAGGGCTCTTTTGTTTTGTTTATACCAGTTTATAATAGTCTCGCTTATCTTTAACATTGTAAATGAATAAAATAAATTTATCTAAAATGACAAATTTAACCGTTTTGTATTTTATTAATCAAAAGAAAACATTTATATTTGCAGTTCAAAATAAGTAAATGATCTAAAATATTGATAATTAAAGTTTTTAAAAAATGACAAAAGCAGATATCGTTAACGAAATTTCAAAGAACACAGGTATTGAAAAAATAACTGTACAGAAAACAGTTGAAGCTTTTATGGAAACCGTAAAAGATTCTTTGGTAAATGATAAGAATGTATACCTTAGAGGTTTTGGTAGCTTTATTGTAAAAAAACGTGCAGAAAAAACTGCAAGAAATATTTCAAAAAATACTACCATTATTATTCCTGAACATTTTATTCCTTCATTTAAGCCTTCTAAAAGGTTTGTAAATAAGGTAAAAAATAATGTTAAACATTAATTTATAGTAGTTAATCTAAATAATATAATTATTATGCCGAGCGGAAAGAAGAGAAAAAGACATAAAATGGCTACGCATAAGCGAAAAAAACGCTTAAGAAAAAACCGTCATAAAAAAAGAAAATAGGACTATTTTATAATCCTTAAAAAACAAATTTGAACCTATTGAAGTACCAGCTTCTTTAGGTTTAAATTGTTTTATGTAATATATTTACTTACTTAATCTGGAGAAGGAACCGTGAGTACTGAACTGGTAATTGATGTAACACCCTCTGAGATTGCAACAGCCTTATTAGAAAACAAACAGCTTGTTGAGTTAAATAAAGAAAAAAGAAATTTACAATTTGCTGTTGGCGATATTTATCTGGCCAAGGTAAAGCGTATAATGCCCGGACTTAACGCTGCATTTGTTGATGTTGGATATGATAAGGATGCTTTCTTGCATTATTTAGATCTGGGCCCTCAATTTCAAACCTTGCAAAAGTTTGTTAAGAGCTCATTATCTAAAAAAGGCAAAGCACCTTCAATTCCGAAGATAAAGATTGAAAAAGACATTGATAAAAACGGCAAAATTTCAGATGTTTTAAAAAGTGGCCAACTGGTATTGGTACAAATTGCTAAAGAACCTATATCAACAAAAGGGCCACGATTAAGCTCCGAAATATCAATTGCAGGTCGAAATTTAGTACTTATTCCGTTTTCAGACAAAGTTTCTGTATCACAAAAAATTACTTCTCCCGATGAGAAGAAAAGATTAAAAAAACTTCTTGAAAGTATTAAGCCCAGAAATTACGGCGTAATTGTTCGTACAGTTGCCGAAGGTAAAAAAGTTGCTGTTTTAGATACAGAATTAAAAAGCCTGGTAAAAAAATGGGAGATGGCTTTTGAGAAGTTATCGCACAGTACTGTTCCTAAACTTGTGATTAGCGAACTTAATCGTACTTCAGCAATGTTAAGAGATGTATTAAACGGCTCGTTTAATCATATTTATGTTAATGAAGATACTGTATACCGTGAACTAAGAGATTATATTAATACCATAGCCCCCGAAAAGGAGAAAATAGTAAGACATTTCGATGGGAATTCTCCTATCTTCGACCATTATGGTGTAGATAAACAAATAAAAGCACTATTTGGGAAAACGGTATCTTTTAAAAGTGGTGCATATCTTATAATTGAACATACCGAGGCTCTTCATGTTATTGATGTCAACAGTGGAAATCGATCTAAGTTAAGCGACAACCAGGAATCCAATGCATTATCAGTGAATTTAGCCGCTGCTGATGAAATAGCTCGTCAGCTGCGATTGCGTGATATGGGCGGGATTATTGTAGTGGATTTTATAGATATGCATACTGCCGAAAATAAACAAAAAGTGTTTGATAAGATGAAAGAGGCTATGGCTGATGATCGTACCAAACACAATATCCTGCCCTTAAGTAAGTTCGGATTGATGCAAATTACCCGCCAAAGAGTACGTCCCGAACTTAACATCCAAACGATGGAAAAGTGCCCAACTTGTAAAGGCACTGGCGAGATATCTCCAAGTATTTTATTTGTTGATGATATCGAAAACCATTTGAGTTTCTTAATTAATGAAGCTAATTATAAAAAACTTACCCTTAAAGTTCATCCTTACATTTACGGATATATTAAAAATGGTCTCATTTCCAAACAAATAAAATGGTTTTTTAAATTTAAAAAAAGGATAAGAGTTTATGCTGACTCATCTTACCATTTCTTTGAATTTCATTTTTTTGACCAGAACGGTGAAATTATTAAGGAATAGTTTATAATCTAAATTATCTATTTTTAATACATCAGGCTAAAACATTTATCTAATCCTATTGTTATTCTATTAATTTTTTATATGTAGGTATTTACATATAAAATGTTTTATATTTTATACTTAATGTTTAAATTTGGGGTTTTTAAAATCAAATGTTCTATTATGAAACGAATAGCTTTATTGGTAAGTGTATTTTTAATTATTACATCAACTGTTTTTGCTCAACTGGTTGATCCCGTTAAATGGAGTTACAAAAGCAGACATGTAAGCGGTGATACCACCGAAATAATTTTCGATGCAAAAATTGATATGAACTGGCATCTCTATTCTCAATACTTTGAAGAAGGAGGCCCGGTTCGGACTACTTTTTATTTTGAAGAAAGTGATAAGTTTGAAGTAATTGGGAAACCATCCGAGAGTCCTGAACCAGAGGAGGTAATGGATGAAATTTTTAATATAAAAGTTAAGTATTTTAGTAATACTGCTACTTTTGTTCAAAAAATCAGAGTTCTTTCCGAGGAAGATTTTACTATTAAAGGTTCTATAGAGTACCAGGTTTGTCAGGATGATAAATGTGTTTACTTTAACCCCGATTTTGCTATCAATGTAAAAGGTGTCAAATCCGTTAATAAAACAGATTCCAAAACTGCAGAAGATCCTTTATCTCCCCAGGTTGAAATAGAGGAACAAGGTAAAGTTGAGAAAATAGATGAACAATCAAAAAGTTTAGAACCAACCGGCTCTATGTGGGGAATTTTCTTTCTTGCCTTTGTTTTAGGCCTGGCAGGAGTGCTAACCCCTTGTGTTTTCCCCATGATTCCCATGACGGTATCATTTTTTATGCAGGGGCAATCATCGAAATTTAATTCCATAGTTAAAGCATTAATTTTTGGAATTTCTATTGTTGTATTATATACCAGCGTAGGTTTAATAGTTTCCCTTACCAGCGCAGGGGCTGATTTTACAACTACATTAAGTACGCATTGGATACCTAATACTATTTTCTTTACTTTATTTATTGCTTTTGCCGCATCGTTTTTTGGTATGTTTGAAATTGTTTTACCATCTGGGTTGGCAAATAAAGCCGATCAGCAGGTTGATAAAGGAGGATTTTTGGCATCTTTCTTTATGGCATTTACCTTAGTAATTGTCTCATTTAGCTGTACCGGACCTATTGTAGGAGCTTTGCTTGTTAAAGCTGCTGCAGGGAATATTATGGAACCTCTTATTGGGATGTTTGGTTTTGGATTAGCTTTTGCTTTACCTTTTACTTTATTTGCCATATTCCCTCGTATGTTAAAAGGGTTGCCAAAATCGGGCGGATGGATGAATTCGGTAAAAGTGGTTCTTGGGTTTATTATTTTAGCCTTCTCGTTTAAATTTATTGCCAATATCGACCAATCGTATCATCTGAATATACTTAGCCGGGATGTTTATTTAGCCATTTGGATTGTGTTGTTTGTATTATTAGGTTTTTATTTATTAGGTAAACTAAAATTTTCGCACGATAGTGAGGTGCCTTTTGTTACTGTTCCCCGGTTAGTTATGGCTATAGTTACATTTACTTTTGCCCTTTATTTATTCCCGGGGATGTTTGGTGCCGAGCTTAAAGCTGTTTCATCTTTATTACCCCCCAAATCGGCACAGCAATTTGATGTTACAAATAACAAAGTACCCGTTGGAATGAGTATAAGTGATAATTCAGATAGTAAAACATTATGCGAAACACCTAAATACGCTGATATTTTGCATTTACCTCATGGATTACAGGGTTATTTTGATTATGAACAGGGAATGGAATGTGCAAGAAAATTGAATAAACCTGTGCTGTTAGATTTTAAAGGGCATGCTTGTGCTAATTGTAAAGAGATGGAAAATAAAGTTTGGTCTGACCCTGAGGTATTAAAACGTTTGCAAAATGATTATATAATTATTGCATTATATGTTGACGACAGGACGAAATTGCCGGAGGATGAATGGGTAACTTCTGAATACGATGGTAAGGTAAAGAAAACAATCGGTAAAAAGTATGCCGATTTTCAAATCACAAAATATAATATGAATAGCCAACCCTATTATGTTTTGGTTGACACCAATGGGGAAAATTTAACAGAACCTAAAGGCTTTGATTTAAACGTCAATCGGTTTGTAGAATTTTTGGATACCGGGTTAGAGGAATTTGAAAAAAGAAATGAATAAAAATATAAACCGGAGCTGTCAAGTTCCGGTTTTTTTATTCTAAGGTTCTGAAATTATTGCTGTTTTTCGTTCGACTGAATAAACCGCAAAAAAACCTAGAGCTTCATTGGAAATATTGCCATAGAAATTTGCCGGCGGGCCGTCAAAAGGGCCACCATCCCAATCAGTTTCTAACATTATTTTCGTTATAAAATCATAATATGGTTGAGTAATAGAAAGCATCTCTAAAGTAATTAAATCATCCTTCTTTGCTTTAATGTATTGTACCTCAGTACCATTAATGTAATTCCCGTTAATAAAGGTGTCATCCGAAATAAATACTTCGTTTAAAGTGTCAGTAACTAAGGTATCGTTTCTGTAAGCCTTCCAGGCATAATAATTAGTTTCTTCAGATGGTTCCTGTGCGAAGATTATAAGGGCAATATAATTTGAATCCATTTTGAATCTTTTAAATCCAATAGAATCAATAGGAGGGCATGTATGCATATAATCTGATGCACTATATTTTTTATCATCTATAGTTATGTTTAATGTATATGTTTGCCCGGGGATGCCAACCATTTCTTCTGTTTCATATAGTCCGGGATCAATCTCAGTTAATTCAAAATTAGAGGTCCCATCAGTTATTGAAACATCAGCTCCGGTAATGGGTTCTGCCGGTTTATTAGCGAAATAATCTGCACTTCTTGAAATTTTTACCTGATGATTTTTATATTCATTGGTTAAATTTCCTTCAATAACTACTCTTTCATAGGTACTGTCCAATTCAATGTCAACTTTTTCGGTGCAGGAAAAAAAGCTCATTGAAAAGATGAAGATATATACTAAGAATGTTCGTTTCATTATGACTTAATTTAATCGGTTAAAAATAAAAGTTATAGGTTATAGAAGGAAGAATTGGAAACAAATATACTTTTTCGGCAATGGTTGCATTAGGATTTTCCTCATCCTGAGAAAACAATAACATCCACGTATTTTTTCGGTTATAAATATTATATATCGATAGATTTAATTCGCTTCTTAAACCCCGTGTTTTATCTACTCCGAATTTATAGGTTACTGATACGTCCATTCGGTGATAATCGGGTAATCTATACTCATTGCGGTTGGAATAGATAGGGACAATCATATTACCGTATTCATATCTGCCTAAAGGAAATGTTACAGGGTTTCCTGAAGAATAGACCCAGTTGACCGCAGCATTTAATTTTTTTGAAAATTCGTAACTGGCAACTATAGCAATGCTATGTGGTTTGTCATAACTTGCCGGATAAACTTTTCCCTGATTTATTTCGGGTATTTTTCGTTCAGCTTTAGATAATGTATAACTAACCCATCCGGTAAATTTTCCGGTTTGTTTTCTGATTAAAAATTCTAACCCGTAAGACCATGCATATCCTGTTCTAAATTCACCTTCAATTTCGGGATTAAGCAAGAGTTGAGCATGATCTCTAAAATCTATTTGATTATCCATATCTTTATAATATGCTTCAACAGATGTTTCCAAAGCGTCTTCAAAAAAATTTCTGAAATAACCCAGAGCAAACTGATCGGCTTTTTGCGGATTAATATTGGGACTTGAAGGTACCCATATATCCAGGGGTGAACCTGCAGTTGAGTTAGATGCCAGTTGGATAAATTGCTTGGTACGAGCGTAGCTACCTTTAATTGAAGAGTGGTTGTTGAGTGAATATCTGAAATTTACACGTGGTTCAAGTCCCCAGAATGTATTGTATATTTCACCACTTTCGTATGCCGTTGAGTCTGTTTTCTGGTAGTTTTCATCGAAATGGTAAACCGTAGATTCTCCCATGTTTTGAAAAATCGTACCTCTTAATCCAATATTTACAATTATTTTTTCATTAGGCTTCCATTGGTCAGACAAATACCCAGCCCATTCTAAAGCATTTGATTCGGGCATTTTTAATTCGTTGTATATAGTTTCACTACCTACACCTTTGGCGAGTCCCGGATTAAAATGGTGCATTGTTCCCGATACACCAAATCGTATAGTATTGCGGGTATTTGGATAGTAGGTATAATCCGCCTTAAATTTTATATCGTTTAAATTAGAGGTCCATTTAAAACCCTGCTCTGCAGAAGATTGACCCAGCTCATAATCGTAATCACTTATAATAACCGAAAAATTGGAGAATAATTTATCTGAAAAAAGGTGATTCCATCGCAGGGTAAAAGTTTTATTACCCCAGCTAAAACCAAACAAGTCATCGTAATCAAAAACATCCCGGCCCATATACCAGGAAAGATAAATACGATCTTTTTCGTTGATCTTATAATTACCTTTTAAATTTAAATCATAAAAATAGAGTTGATTTTTTCGTACTTCTTTGTCAGATGAAAACATTAACATTAAATCGGCGTAAGAACGGCGGCCGGAAATGATAAAAGAGCCTTTTTCTTTAACAATGGGACTTTCTATGGTTAACCGGCTTGATACGGTTCCAATACCTCCGTTGGCTTTAAATTTTTTGTTGTTTCCATCTTTCATCCTGATATCGAGTAAAGAAGATAATCTCCCTCCGTATGCTGCCGGGATATCCCCTTTGTACAGTTTTACATCTTTAATGGCATCGTTATTGAAAACCGAAAAGAAACCCATAAGATGCGATGCATTGTATACAGTAGCTTCATCGAGTAGTATCAGATTCTGATCTGCACTTCCCCCACGAACATTAAACCCCGACGAACCCTCGCTGGCCGATTGTACTCCGGGCATCAGCTGTATTGCTTTTAATACGTCTACTTCGCCCATAAAAGCGGGTATTTTCTTAATTTCCTTGGCCTGTATTTTCATCGTACTCATTTCTGCTTTCGTTACATTAGCATCTTTACGACTGGCTGTAATTACTACTTCGTCTAGTGTTCTTGACTTTTCCTTAAGGACAACATTTATTTTCAGGTTTTGATTAAGTTTTACGTTTTTTACCTGGGGCTCATACCCAACATACGAATAAATGATTTGATAATCATTTTCAGGGATTGTTAATGAGTAAAAACCATAAGCATTAGTAGTTGAGCCTGTTTTTAGACTTTTAACATAAATTGTAGCACCTATTAATTCTTCGCCCGATTCATCAGTGATATGACCGCTAATAGTATATTTGTTTGCTATAAGATCTAAAGCTGAAAAAATGATGAATGTGAAACAGATGAAAAAATATTTCATATGTTATATTTTATTTTTTTAAAGGTCATATGCCTGCCTGTCGGCAGACAGGGAACCGCATAATTAAAATAATCATTATCGTGTGTGTTTAATAATTATTTTAATCATGCTTGTTTCTTTTTTTTAAAATTAAAAATGTAATCGCATATACAATAATTGTTCCATGTTTAGAATTAAAAACAGTTCATTTTTAATGGTAAAGCGGAGTTCTCATTATGAACGTTTTTTAATTAGCATTTGAACAATAGTATATAAAATACTTAATAGAGCAAAAAAACCGGCAATTCTCCCAATGTAGTCTCCATAGCGAACATAAAATGTTGTTTTTTTGTTTGCTTTTAATTTGTTTTTGATTACAGCAGGTACCCACCAATTGGTTTGTTGTAATATTTCACCTTTTTGATTAATAAAAGCAGAAATCCCGGTATTAGCACTTCTCGCTATGCTTCTTCGGGTTTCAATTGCCCTGATTTGAGAATAATTCAAATGTTGTTTATACCCCGGGGTATCTCCCCACCAACCATCGTTAGTAATAACAAATATTAGATTAGCCCCATTTCTAATATATTCGGTTACATATTCTCCATAAACAGATTCATAACAAATAACTGGTGCAATAAGGGTTTTATCAGTACTGTGTTTAAAATTTTCCCGTGTGTTTTGTGTTCCTCGGCTGCCGCTGGTTCCTCCTAAATCGAGGATTACGTTTTCCATCATTTTAAATAACTTCGGATAGGGCATTTTTTCAACCCCTACTACTAATTTTGATTTATGATAAACAGGTATATAATCTGACGTGTCTATCTGGATAGCTGAGTTAAAAGCATCGTAATAAAATCCTGCCTGCTTGTAATAACGAGCAGTTGGAGGAAGTTTTTCTCCGGGCTTATATCTTTTATAAGCATCAATCCCAATAATAAAGTTTACATTGTTCCACTTGTTTACAAATTTTCGGATAGCCTGTATACTATGATTCTGCTCTAAATTATTTATCCACAAGTTGTTATCAAGGGCCGTTTCCGGAGCAACAACATAATCAGTTTCTGAGTCGGTAACACTGTCGGCTAAATTTAAAATAATGTTTAGTTGCTGGTTGGCAGATAAACCGCTAAATTTCTCGTTATAGGGATCTATATTGGGCTGAAGAACAGCAATCGTATATTCTTTTCCTTTTTCATTATAATTAGTGAATATAGTTAATGAAATAATGATTGGTGTTATTATCAGAATAACTAATGTTACAACTCTGATATAAAACAGCCTGTTGATTTTTTTTGTTAAATAGGATTTGATTAGGTTAAACAATGATAGATTTGTTAGTAATATCCATAGCGTTCCGCCTAATGTTCCGGTATATTCGTACCATTGTATAAGTTTTATGTCTTTTGCCAGACCGTTACCCAGGTTAAGCCAGGGCCATGATATTTCAGCATTTAGATACATATATTCAAAGCCTACCCAATATACAATAAGTGCAAATTGTCCAAATTGTGCTCCCAGCTTTCGTTTTGTTAAATGAAACATCCAAAATACGGTAGACATTAAAAAAGTGTTTACGATAACCGCTGCAATAGCTCCCACAAGGGATGCATTGTGAATCCAAAAGGTTGTTAATGTATTCCATATGCTAAATGTAAGTGCCGCATAACCGTATAGCACAATCGATTTATTTTTTTGCCTGTTCTGATAGATATAATCTTCAACCAGTAAAAGAGGAATTAAAGCAATTAAAAGTATGATACCTGAGAATTGCTGAAACCATGGTAGTGTTAGTAAAATAGAACTTAATAAAACCAGAAAATATCGAGTTGTTTTTTTCATCCTATAGCGCTTTTTTTCTGTTTTTTATTTTGATAATCAACACTTAATTGAGCTGTTTTAGTATTTATTATTGATTTTTTTCCTTTTTTATTTACAAGATATACACCCAGAATAATTAATGCTATCCAAAAAAACTGTAATATACTCAGTGTCTCACCGTCAAATAGTCCCCACATAATAGCAAAAACAGGAATAATATATGTAACCGATGACCCAAATATTGCCGAAGTGTGTTGTATTAAAGTATTAAATATAACAAGAGCTAACATAGTGCCAACTATGGCAAGTATAGCGATAAAGCCCAGGTTTAGCAGGTAGTCGTTTGTATTTAATGCCATAGAGAAATCGGTGAAAAGAAGATAAATACCTGCCAAAGGACCAATAAACATAAAAGCCAATGAGGTTAGCTCTAATCCGGTTAGTCCTTTTATTTTATATCTTACCTGGTTTACATTAATACCGTAACAAATAGTTGCTGCAATAACAAATAGACCGTAATAATTAATTTCTTTTGCAATAACTCCTCCGTTTGTAGATTGTACAATTAATCCTAAAGCTCCAATTAATCCAAGTACAATTCCTACGGCATTTATTAATTTTGCCTTACTTTTATAAAATAGTAAGCCTATAATTAAAGTAAAAAGCGGAGTAAGAGCATTTAATATGCCTGCCAACGAACTGTCTATCTGAGTTTGGGCTTTGGTAAATAAAAAAGCAGGTGCTCCTGACCCTACAAATCCAATAATAAGTAAAGAAACAAAATTTTCTTTGGTTACCTTTTTTAAATTTTTAAGACCAAAAGGGATAAACGCGATAAACGAAATAAATAAACGCATTGCAGCAACCTGGTCATGGGAGTAAGAACGGAGTCCTTTTTTCATCAATATAAAACTACTTCCCCAAATCAACGACAGGAAGATTAAGGTAACCCACTGCCATATTTTATTTTCAAAGCTAAATTTTACCATCTTTATAAAAAATTAGTGGGTAAAGATAAGATTTAATTAGTAATTCATTTATTGGTATGAATCTAACTTTTGTAATTATATTATCTTTGTTTGTAGTAATATAGTTGTAATTTGTATAATACATACTAATTATAGGTTGGAGGTGATGAAACAAAATGCAGAAATAATTAATAAAAGCTTACTATTTTAACCTGCACTATTTATAAATATTGGGAAATATAATATTTATGAAAACGTCAGGTTAAATTTATTTGTTAATCAGGATAGAGATTCAACATAAAGAATTAATTTTGCGGTTACTAATAAAAAAAATTATGCAAGAATATAAAATATATATTGGCGGTGAATTTAGTAAAACCGGGGGAAAACTTGAGGTTTTAAACCCTTTTGATAATAGTATAGTGGCAGAAACCTGTCTTGCCGGGAAGAATGAGTTGGAGACAGCAATTGAAAAAGCACTGTCAGTTCAATCGGAAATGCGGGATTTGCCTTTGTATAAAAGATATGGCATTTTAATGCAGATTGCCCGTCAACTTGAAGAAAAAAGCAATAAACTGGCTTTGATTTTAGCTCTCGAGGCAGGTAAACCCTTTAAATATGCGATGGGAGAAATTAAACGTGCAATTCAGGTATTTACAATAGCTGCCGAAGAATCTAAAAGACTTCCCAAAGAGTATATTTCTATTGATTGGACAGCAGCAGGAGATAAGAAAGAAGGGTTGGTTAAATATTTTCCTGTTGGTTTAATTGCCGGGATAGCACCATTTAATTTCCCGTTAAATCTTGCAGCACATAAAATCGCTCCTGCCATTGCATCCGGGAATCCAATAATTATAAAACCGGCACGTTTAACACCACTTTCTGTTTTGGAACTGGCAAAAATTATCGACCAGACAGAACTTCCCAAAGGAGCATTTTCTGTATTGCCTATGGATAGAGAAGCGGGAAATCAATTGGTGACAGATGAGCGATTTAACATGCTTTCATTTACAGGGTCGCCTAATGTTGGCTGGCAAATGAAAGCTAATGCAGGAAAGAAAAAGGTTGCTCTTGAGTTAGGGGGAAATGCAGGAGTGATTGTTTCTGACCAGTCCGATTTGGAGTTAGCGGTGAAAAAATGTTTGGTGGGAGGTTATGCCTATTCAGGACAGGTTTGTATCCATGTACAACGAATAATTGTTCACGAAAAAGTTTTCGATAAGTTTGTAGAAAGATTTATTACTGAAACTAAAAAGCTAAAATTTGGTGCCCCTGATGATGAAGCTACTGATATATCGGTTATGATTGATGAAACCAATGCAAAACGGGTAGAAACTTGGGTTGATGAAGCAGTGAATGACGGAGCAGCAATATTGTATGGAGGAAAACGTAAAGGTGCTTATTTTGAACCTACGATTATAACGAATACTAAACGAGAGATGAAGGTTTGTGCATTAGAAATTTTTGGTCCGGTAGTTACTATCGAAAAATTTTCTCACTTTTCACAAGCCATTGATATGATTAATGATTCTGAATATGGTTTACAAGCTGGTGTATTTACAAAATTTATCTCCGAAATGAATCAATCGTTTAATGAAATTGAAGCAGGTGGAGTAATAATAAACGATGTCCCAACGTTCAGGGTAGACCATATGCCTTATGGAGGAATTAAGAATTCAGGTTTTGGAAGAGAAGGAGTGAAATATGCCATTCAGGAAATGATGGAACCACGGTTATTAATTAAAAATACAAATTATTAAAATATAAGGGCAGGAGTTAAGTTGTGGAAATTGATTTTTTAATAAAAGGAATTATCGTAGGTTTTTTGGCATCAATTCCTCTTGGGCCTGTAGGAGTATTGTGTATTCAACGAACAATAAATAAAGGAAGAACCTCAGGATTGTTTTCCGGAATGGGAGCAGCAACCGTTGATGCATTTTTTGCTCTGGTAGCAGCATTAGGATTAACTTTTATTATAAACTTTATTGAAGAACAGCAGTTTTACATTCAGATGATTGGAGGAGGAGTGTTAATTTTTTTAGGGACAAGAATTTTTAATACTAATCCTATTCAACAAATAAGGCGACACAGAAAAAAGAAAAACAAATTGATTGAAGATTTTATTTCTGTATTTTTTTTAACCCTTTCTAATCCTTTGGCTGTTTTTCTTTTTGTAGCTGCATTTGCGGGGATTGGGGTGGTAACCTCAAAAGACAGTTCAGTAAAATCTTCATTAATAATTGCAGGAGTTTTCATCGGGGCAACCATTTGGTGGGCATCCCTTACTTTTTTTGTTGATTTATTTCGAAAAAAATTCAGGTTAAAACAATTATGGTGGATTAATAAAATAGCAGGAGTGTTAATTATTGTATTTGGAATTGCAGCGATGCTATCGGTGTTCTTTTAAATCAACAAAAAATTGATTATGATGGATATAAAAAGTGCAACATTTGTTTCCAGTTTTACCGATTACCGGCAATGTCCCGATATTAATATCCCGGAATATGCATTTGTTGGTCGTTCGAATGTAGGAAAATCATCATTAATCAATATGCTGCTTGATCGTAAAAACCTGGCAAAAACATCTCAAACTCCGGGTAAAACACAATTAATTAATTATTTTTTGATTAATGACACATGGCATTTGGTCGACTTGCCCGGGTATGGATTTGCTAAAGTAAAAAAATCTATACGAAAAGATTTTAACCGGATAATAAAAGATTATGCTGCTTATCGTAAAAACCTGGTATGCCTTTTTGTTTTAATCGATTCAAGACATAAACCACAAAATAATGATATATTGTTTATGAAATGGCTTGGTGAAAATCAGGTTCCTTTTGTTATGGTATTTACAAAAATTGATAAGTTAAGTGAGTTAGCGCTGAAAAAAAATATCGACTTTTACCAGGAACAAATGCTACAACATTGGGAAATATTACCCGAAATGTTTTTTACCTCAGCAGAAAAAAAGAATGGCCGCGAGAAGATGCTTGGTTATATTAATCAATTAAATCAGTTGTAAGTTTTTTCAACTCAGATTAATATTTTATGATAAAGTTAGGTGAAAAATAGAATGATATTTATAACTTTGCAAATCTATAAAAAAATATAAATAACTTTTTGAAAAGTACAATAGAATGAGTGTTCAACCTCCAATTAAAATTTTTTCAGGAACTAAATCGCGATATATCGCTGAAAAAATTGCAAAAGAATATGGTATTGAATTAGGGAATACAAGCTATACCGAATTCAGCGATGGTGAATTTCAGACATCCTATGAGGAGACCGTTAGGGGCGCCTATGTTTTTATTATTCAGTCTACATTTCCTCCCTCAGATAATTTAATGGAACTTCTGTTAATGATTGACGCAGCAAAAAGGGCTTCGGCATATAAAGTAGTTGCTGTAATGCCTTATTACGGATTTGCTCGTCAGGACAGAAAAGACAAACCCAGAGTATCTATTTCTGCAAAACTTGTTGCTAATCTTCTTACAGCTGCGGGAGTTGACAGGATAATGACACTTGATTTACATGCCGACCAGATACAGGGATTTTTTGATGTTCCCGTAGATCACCTGTATGCTTCTTCAATTTTTGTCCCTTATATCAAGAACTTAAATTTAGATAATTTAGTTATTGCATCTCCTGATATGGGAGGTACAAAGCGGGCCAATGCATATTCCAAGTTTTTAGAAACACCATTAGTTATTTGTCATAAATCGCGTAAAAAGGCAAATGTAGTTGGAGAACTTACTGTGATTGGTGATGTGAAAGGTAAAAACGTAATAATACTGGACGACATGATTGATACTGCCGGTACAGTAACTAAAGCTGCAGATATGATGATTGAACAGGGAGCTTTAAGTGTTCGGGCATTTGCAACGCATGCTGTTTTATCCGGTCCTGCATATGAAAGAATTAATGATTCTAAAATTAGTGAAGTGGTTGTTACTGATTCAATGCCCATTAAACCTCTGTCTGAGAAGATAAAAGTGCTTTCTGTGTCTGAAGTTTTTGCAGATGTTATTAATAAAGTATATAATTATCAGTCTATAAGTTCGAATTTTATCGTTTAAAATTTTATATTTGCGGTTTTAAATAAAATAAGAAATAACATATAATAATAAATAAGATGAAAGCAATTGAAGTAAAAGGTAGTATACGCGAAGATGTTGGGAAAAAGACTGCTAAACAGTTAAGAGAACAGGACCTTATACCTTGTGTGATTTATGGAAAGGATAACATTATTCATTTTCACACGCATAAAAATTCTTTTAAAGAATTGGTTTATACACCCAATGCTTATTTGGTAAATATTGACCTTGACGGGAAAAAACACAAGGCTGTTTTAAGAGACGTTCAATTTCATCCGGTAACCGACAAAATTTTACATGCCGACTTTTATGAAATTGACGATAAATCACCTGTATGGATGAAAATTCCTGTTCGTCTTGAAGGTTCTGCTGTTGGTGTTTTAAATGGCGGACGTCTGGTACAGAAAATGAGGAAATTAAAAATAAAAGCATTACCAGCCAATTTAACTGATGAAATAGTTATTGATATTTCTCCGTTAGGTATTGGAGATACAGTAAAAGTTAAAGATTTACCTTATAAACATGTAAATTTTCTTGAACCAGATAGTGCTGTAGTTGTGCTGGTTAAAAGTGCTCGTGGTGCTACTTTACCAGAAGAAATTGAAGCTCTTGAAGCTGAAGAAGCAGAAGGTGAAGAAGGTGTTGTTGAAGGTGAAGCTCCTGATGAAGAAGGCGCAGAATCAAAAGAGTAAATTAAATTTAAATTACATTTGACTTGAAATACCTTATTGCCGGTTTAGGGAATATTGGAAACGAGTACGTTAATACACGACATAATATAGGTTTTAAAGTATTGGATGCATTGGCTAATGCATCCAATATTACTTTTGAGGACAGACGTTATGCTTTTAGAGCAGAGTATAAATATAAAGGCAGAACGTTTGTGTTAATAAAACCCACAACCTATATGAATCGCAGTGGAAGAGCTGTGAACTACTGGCTTACTAAAGAAAAATTAACACCCGACAGGTTACTTGTTGTTGTTGATGATGTTGCTCTTCCGTTTGGGCGATTAAGAATAAAACCTAAGGGAGGTGATGCCGGGCATAATGGATTAAAAGATATCACCACAATGTTGGGCACCACAAATTATCCCCGATTGAGATTTGGAATAGGAGATAATTATCCTAAAGGAGCTCAGGTTCATTATGTATTAAGCCCATGGGACGATGAGGAGAAAAGATTGCTATCTGAAAGAATTGAAACAGCCATTGATATAATTAAAAGTTTTGGTGTGGTTGGCGTGGATCATACCATGAACGAGTTTAATAATCGTTGATTTTTTTTCTCCTCAAGTAATTCCTAACTTTACTTTCTTTTAATTCAAAGAAAAAATTTCATTATGGATCATGATGATATTTTACGTATTGATAAATGGTTATGGGCAGTAAGAATATTTAAAACCCGAAGTCAGGCTGCCGATGCATGCAAAAAAGGACGGATTATTATTGATGACGTTCAGGTAAAGCCTTCACGAACTGTGAAAGTAGGTGATGTCGTATTGGTAAAGCGCCCGCCAGTTACTTATCAATATAAAGTAACAGGCCTTTTAGCCAATCGTAAATCAGCTAAAATTGCCGCCGACTATGTTGAAGATATTACACCCGAAGAGGAGAAAGTAAAATTGGAAATGAAAAATTATGCAGGTTTTGAGTTCAGACAAAAAGGTTATGGTAGACCTACAAAACGTGAGCGGCGTTTAATTGATAAATTGAAAAAGAAAAACTAATCAAACGATGATTATAGCTAAAGCTAAAAAACGCGAAAATATTGCCGAGTATATATTATATATGTGGCAAATTGAAGATCTTATTCGAGCGAATAATCTTGATATAGATGAAATTTCCAAAAATATAATTGAAAAATTTGACCAACCTACTACTGTAAAAAAGGAAATTAGAAACTGGTATGAAGGTCTTATCGATTTATTCAGAGAGGAAGGAATTAAACAATCAGGACATTTGCAGTTTGTTCAAAATACCATAAACGATTTAAATGAACTGCACTTACAGTTGCTAAAATCTCCTGACCATTTAGATTATATTGATTCCTATAATCAAGCACGGGAGGGAATTATTGAACTAACCAACAAGTCAAAAGGGAATGTCGAAAATGAAATTGAGGCCTGTTTTAACGGACTTTATGGGATCTTAGTATTACGATTACAGCAAAAAACTATTTCTCCTTCAACAGCTGAAGCTATGGGACGTATTAGTAAATTGGTTGCTATGCTGGCAAAAAAGTATAAATTAATTGAAGAAGGAAAAATTGAGTTATAATTTAACACCAAAACCTATGAAAGAATTTGATGATTCTATTTATCCGGATATTGTTAAAAATCTGCCTGATGCTGATATTCCATTCGAGGGTGTTCAAGGGAAAATATTACAAGGAGAAGAAAATCAAGCAATATTTTTTATTATAGATGCCATTGGAATTGTTCCGGAACATGTTCATGGAGCACAATGGGGTATTGTTTTTGAAGGTGAGATGGATTTAACTATTGGAGGAGAAACAAAAACTTTTCTCAAAGGAGATCATTATTTTGTTCCGGCCGGAGTAAAACATTCGGCAAATTTTAAAAAACGCACACAACTTATGGATTTTTTTGAGGATAAGCATAGATATCTGCCAGTAAAAAAAGACAATAATTTATAGAAACAGTTCCTGTTCATCTTTTTCAGGCAGGTAACATTCCGTTCGTTTGCCAAACCATTTAAAACGGTTTTTAGCAATTACTGAATAAATATAATCCCTTATAAATTTTGGAACGACTATAAAACTATAACTTAAAGGCCATAAACCTGTAAGTTTTTTTGCAATTCGAAGAGCTGCAGTTGATTTGGTATAAATAGTTTCATTTTCAATAAGCACAAAAGATTCATTAGGAGGAAAAGGAACTTTAAATCTGTCTACAAGTTGCATTCCTCTGGCAGACTGCAATGAAAGAAACCGAAAATAATCTTTTTTATGGCGCTTAATAATAAATTGTACCGCCCACGAGCATAAGTTACAATAGCCGTCAAATAGAACTATTCCTTTATTTCTTGGTAAATTATTCATTTTCAGGTTCCGGAATATAAACTTCTAATAGTTTACTTTGAACAACCGGGTTTAATATCAAATGTTCAAAAACAGCCGGAATTAAAATGGTTTCTCCTTTTTCTATGTGCAGTCTTTCTGTTTCGTTATAAGTGATTTCTATTTTCCCATCAAGACAAATATAAATAACAAACGAATCGAGTTGATTATAATCTTTTTCAATTGTTTCGTCAAACTGAATGATATTGGTATTAAAATACTTGCAATTTAAAATTTTAGAATCTTTATTGGGATTAATTTTGTATGGTGTTTTATAGTTATCATATACATTAAAATCAATAGCATCCAAAGCTAAATCAGTATGGAGCTCTCGGTATTTTCCCTGATCATCTTTTCTGTTCCAGTCGAATATTCGGTAAGTTACATCTGATGTTTGTTGTATTTCGGCTAGTACAATTCCTTTACCAATGGCATGAACTCTGCCTGAGGGAATAAAAAAAACATTTCCTTTTTGCACTTTTTCATAATTTAAGATGTCAGGTAATTTATTTGATTCTAAGTGCTTAAGGTATGTTTCTTTATCAATTTTTTTGCTAAAACCAGAAATTAGTTCTGCATCTTTTTCTGCCTCAATAATATACCACATCTCTGTTTTTCCAAAAGCATTATGTCTTTTCCTGGCAAGTTCATCGTCAGGGTGTACCTGGATCGAAAGGATATCATTTGCATCAATAAATTTAATCAGTAATGGAAACTCAATGCCAAATTGTTTATAAATGCGATCACCTAATATATCGCCCATATAAATCTCAATTAGTTCTTGTAAATTATTCCCCTGTAAGTATCCATTTTCAATAACAGAAATATTGTCTTGAATGCCTGATATTTCCCAGCTTTCTCCTATTTTTTTGTCTTCTGGCAACGATTTGTTTAAATATTCTTTTAGATGTTGGCCTCCCCATATTTTTTCTTTAAACTGTGGTTTAAATTTTAACGGATATAATTCATTCATTGCGTTAGGTTTATTTTGTGAATCTTAACTACTTTGTCTTTATCAATAGTTTTAATTATCTTCATGCACTTGTAAAGTAAGTGTCAAAGGTATTAAATTTTTATTGAAAATGTCTTTTATAATTGGTATTGCCGGAGGTACTGGTTCCGGAAAAACGACCGTAGTGCGGAAAATTGCAGCAAGATTGCCAAAAGATGAAGTGGCTATTATCCCTCAGGATTCATACTATAGAGATAATGGGCACCTGCCTCTGGAAGAGCGACAGGAAATAAACTTTGATCATCCCCGTTCCTTGGAATTTAAATTATTGATAGAACATATTAAAAAGTTAAAAGAAGGGAGTGCTATTGAACAGCCTATTTATTCTTATTTAACATGTACCCGTTCTGAAGAGACGATTCCGGTTAGCCCTGAAAAAGTAATTATTATCGAAGGGATTTTAATTCTTCAAAATGCACAGTTGCGGAATTTAATGGATATAAAAGTTTTTGTTGATGCAGACAGCGATGATAGGCTTATGCGTGTTATTCAACGCGATTTGGTTGAACGAGGCCGGTCGGTAAGTAAAGTACTTGAGCGCTATGAAAAAACTGTTAAGCCCATGCACTTACAGTTTATCGAGCCTACAAAGAAGTATGCTGATATTATCATCCCGCAAGGGGGAGAAAATAAAGTGGGTATTGATATTTTAACATCAATTATTGAGAAAAATCTACGTATCGATAAAAAATAAACCACGACATTATGTTAGATCATATTAAAATTGAAAATGTTTTGTTTCTTGATATAGAAACAGTTCCTCAATATTCCGATTTTGAGAAAGTACCAGAAGTATTTAAACAGTTTTGGGAAAAGAAATCATCCTTTTTTCGGGATGAAGAACAAACAGCATCAGATGTTTATCAACGCGCAGGTATTTATGCCGAATATGGGAAGATTATTTGCATTTCAGTGGGTATAATTATTCAAAAGGAAGGAGAACAATTTATCCGGTTGAAATCTTTTTATGGAGATGATGAAAAAAATCTGCTCAATGAGTTTGCAGGAATGTTACATAAATTTTATGCAAAAAATAATAGTATTTATTTATGTGCGCATAATGGAAAAGAGTTTGATTTTCCTTATATCTCCAGGCGGATGTTAGTTAATGGAATTCAACTACCTGTAGTTTTGGATGTAGCAGGTAAAAAGCCCTGGGAGGTTACTTTTTTAGATACTATGGAGCTATGGAAATTTGGTGATTATAAGCACTATACTTCATTAAATTTATTAACCAATATATTTAATATTCCTACCCCAAAAGATGATATTGATGGAAGCATGGTAGCTGACGTTTACTGGAAAGAACAAGATCTTAATCGAATAGTAATTTATTGCGAGAAAGATGTTTTGGCGGTTGCTCAGCTTTTTTTACGCTACCAGGGTAAACCATTAATAGACCCTGAGCATGTAGAATCTGCTACAGATTAATTTTTATTCGGTTAAAAAATCCTGAACTGTTTTTAAGAATAATTCCGGTTGTTCGGCATGAAGCCAATGTCCGGCATCGGGTATTGTTTTTATTTCTGCAAATGGAAAAATCGTTTCTATCGCTTTTTTATCTTTGGTAGTTATATAGTCTGATTGTTCTCCTTTAATAAAAAGAATGGGGAATCCTGTTATCCCATTTCCATCTTTAAATTTTACAGTATCCAGCCCGTACATAATATTTTCCAGTTCATTACTGATACTTTCGAGGTTGAGGCTCCAGGCAAAATGGTTATCTTTGGTTCGGCTTACGTTTTTTAATAAAAACTGGCGAACTCTTTTCGATGGAATAGAAGAGGATAATATTGTATCAACATCCCTGCGATTTTTTACTTGAGTAAAATCAACATTATACATAGCGTTGATAATGGTTGAATGGGTGTTCAGCTGGTTGGAATTCGTATTTTTATAGGATTGTGGGGAAATATCAACAATAATCAGGTTGTTTACTCTGTCGGGATAATCAACGGCAAAGAACATGGCTGTTTTACCACCCATCGAATGTCCAAGAATAATTGCTTTATCAATCGATTGTTGGTCTAAAAATTCATGTAAATCTTCTTTTAATAAATGATAGTTGTGTTGTGGTGAGTGAGGTGACTGCCCATGGTTTCGCTGGTCTAATAAGTATACCTTGAAATTTTCAGATAATTGTCTTCCAATACTTACCCAATTATCTGAAGATCCATAAAGTCCATGCAAAATAATTAGTGGAGGCCCGTCTCCAAAAGTTCTGAAAAATAAATCCATTCGTTATTTTTTTAATTCTCGCAAATACATTTGTATTGTATTATCGAGTCCGTAGTAAAGAGCATCAGCAATTAATGCATGTCCGATAGATACTTCCAGTAATCCCGAAATATGCTGGTTGAAGTATTTCAGGTTATCAAGATTTAAATCATGTCCTGCATTTAATCTTAATTCTACGCTATTAGCAACTTCGGCAGCTTTAATAAAAGGTTCTATTGCTTTTTCACGGTTTATGGAATAGTTAGCTGCATAAGGCTCGGTATAAAGTTCAATCCGGTTTGTTCCTGTGTCCTTTGCATGTTTTATAAGTTCAGTATCTGTTTCGATAAAAATGGATGTTCTTATTCCTTTTGCCTGGAATCTAAAAATTACCTCTTTCAGAAAATTTTTATGTTTGATGGTATCCCAACCGGCATTGGAAGTTAATGCATCGGGTGGATCCGGCACAAGTGTTACCTGGGTTGGTATAACGTCTAATACTAAATCAATAAATTTCTCTGAAGGATATCCTTCAATATTAAATTCTGTAGTAATAAAAGATTTTATATCATATACGTCGTTGTACCGGATGTGTCTTTCGTCGGGCCTGGGATGAACAGTTATCCCCTGGGCGCCGAAACGCTGACAATTAATAGATGCTTCTAAAACATTTGGAATATTTCCGCCTCTGGCATTTCTTAATGTTGCAATTTTATTTATATTTACACTGAGTCTGGTCATTACTTTATTTTTAAACAACTAATGGTTTTAATTTGTTAATTGAACAAAAATACGAGTATTTTTTGAACAAAGAGTATATGTTGGCAAAAGATTTAATATCCGACGAAATCCCTTCTTTACGCACATCCGATACTGCCGTTGAGGCTTTAAACTGGATGGAAGTTTTTCGTATATCCCATTTACCGATTGTGAATAACGAAGAGTTTCTGGGGCTTATTTCAGATACAGATATTTATGATCTAAATGCCCCCGATGAGTCTATCGGAAACCATAAGCTTTCTTTGCTAAGACCATTTATCAGATATGATCAGCATATTTATGATATTATGGAGATTGCCGGACGATTAAAACTGACCGTTATTCCTGTGCTTGATTATAATAATAAATATCTTGGGTTAATTAAGATGAGTGAGTTGTTACATTATTTTTCAAAACTTTCCGCTATAGAAAAACCAGGGGGGATTATTGTTTTGGAGTTAAGTGAGCGTGATTATTCAATGACTGAAATTGCCCAGATAGTTGAATCCAATAATGCCAAAATACTGAGTATGTATTTAAATTCTTCCCCAGATTCTACAAAATTGGAAATTACATTAAAGTTAAATGTAACCGATATAACACCTGTTATTCAAACATTTAATCGATATGAGTATAGCATAAAAGCTTCATTTATGGAATATGATGAACAAGAAGATTTATTTAATTCAAGATATGAATTGTTTATGCGTTATCTAAACACATAGAATTTTGGCTTATTTTTTGTCATAATTTAAGTGTTTAGTTTATATGAAACGAACATGAATTTTTTTAATCAAAAAATACACACATGATTATGATTCAAATAAATTCATGTGAGTTCCTGCCTGCAGGCTGAGATGCCTTACGGCAGACAAGCCTGAATGTGAAGAAATTCCCGCCTGCGGCAGGCAGGTTTAGTTTCTTTATTTTCAGTAAACTAAAAATTTTAAACAGATGAAAATAAATTAAATAATATTTAGAACCTTTAACTTCATGAGAGTTGCAATATTTGGCCGTTCATTCCATAAAAGTTTTAAAGATTATATTCTCCGGTTTTTTGATAATCTGAAGCAACATAATGTAGATATATCAGTACATCAGGATTTTTATAATTTTCTGATTAATGAGATTAATTTATCAATCACTAATATAGAAATTTTCAAAACACATTTCGAGCTTGAAAAGGATACAGACTTAATGTTTAGTATTGGCGGAGATGGAACTATTCTGGATGCAATAACTTTTGTAAGAGATGCCGGAATACCAATAGTTGGGATTAATACAGGTAACCTGGGGTTTTTAGCAAGTATTGCAAAAAATGAAATTGATAATGCATTAGATGCAATCTATGCAAAAGATTATACCATCGAAGAAAGATCGCTTCTAAAATTGGTAAGCCCTGGGGATATTTTTAATGATTTTTCCTATGGATTAAATGAAATAGCCGTTCAGAAAAATGATTCGGCCATGATTAAGATCCATGTCTATATTGATGGCGAGTTTTTAAACACCTATTGGTCTGATGGGATAATTATTTCTACACCAACCGGTTCTACAGCTTATTCATTAAGTGTTGGTGGGCCAATTGTTACTCCTGATTCAGGTAATTTTATAATATCACCCATTTCACCTCATAATTTAACGGTTCGTCCGATTGTATTACCCGATAATATCAAATTGCAATTGAGACTCGAAAGCAGGGCGGTTAATTATATAACATCAGTCGATCATCGTTCAGTAGTTATGAAAAATACGAAGGAATTAACTATTGAAAAAGCTGATTTTAAGATTAAGCTACTAAAATTAAATAATTCAAGTTTTTATAAAACGTTAAGAAATAAACTGATGTGGGGGGCTGATAAAAGAAATTAATAATAAAAAAGAAAACATATCTAAATTCAAGTTGTTTATAAGAAGTAAATTAATGGAATATATTTTAATATTAACGAATTTATTTTTAATTTTAAAAAATAGATACTTTTGTATTAAGTAGATTTGAAAAATGAAAAAACAAATTACCCTTTTATATATTATTCTGTTTTTAATACCAGTATTTAGTTACGGTCAGAAATGGAAGCTTACCCGCCAGGAGATAATGGGAGGTGTTGGAATAGCCAACTATTTTGGGGATATTGGTGGTGCTGCCGACCCGGATGCCTCAGTTATTGCAGATGTTGATTTTGCATATACCCGACCCAATTTAATGATTGGATACAGATATAGATTAACAGAAAGACTTGCAGCAAAAGGTAGTTTAACTTATGCTAATTTTTATGGCTCTGATGCCGGATCAAAAAATGAAGCAAGAAACTATGCATTTTCCTCAAATCTAATTGAATTATACGGTCATGTTGAATATCATATTACCAAAGAAGAACAATTGATAACTTATTCAACTATGGCTCTTCGTAGTGGCCTCAAAAGGTTAAATGCATCCATAAATGTTTATGTTTTTGCAGGTTTGGGCGGTTCATATTTTAAACCAAAAGCAAAAGAGGAGTTCTTAGGAAGTGAACGATTTAATGGAGGTAAAAACCTGGCATTAGTATTCCCGGTAGGCCTTGGTGCAAAATATCCTCTCCGTAGTGATCTTTTTATAGGCATGGAGTTGACAGCTCGTTTGACTACATCTGATTATATCGATGGTTTTAGTCCTGATGCTTCAAATGCAAATGATTTATACTATTTGACAACAATATACGTTTCATATAAAATTAAGCCAAAGAGCAGAAGACCAAATATTCGATATTAGTTTTTTATATGAAGAAAAATATATTGTTATTAATTTCCATCCTGTGGGGGGTAGGAACTTTTTCACAAAGTAAAACAGAACTCGGGTTAATGCTGGGTACTTCATATTATCATGGTGATATTAACTCTTCACAAATATTTTATTCGCCTTCTCCTGCCTTAGGATTGTTAATTAAATATAATTTAAGCGATCATCTTACATCAACTCTGAAATCAACTTATGGACAATTAAAAGGTGACGATGCAGATTTTACAGATATTCAAAACCAAGTGAGGGCAGCGTCATTTTCTACTTCATATTTTGATGCTTCAATGATTATTGAGTTTAATTTTTTACCATATAATAGTTCCGGGTATATAAAAAAAAATAAAAAAAGGTTCTCTCCATTTATGTTTGCAGGGGTTGGCGTAAACTATTTATTTAATTCCAGAGGTTTTGAAAATCCCGTAACAATTCCTTTTGGATTAGGAATTAAATATAATATCTTTGAGCGCTTAACTGTAGGAATTGAATGGAGTTATACTAAAACATTTGATGATCAGATTGACGGTGTAGTAAATATTCAGGATGAAATTAATACACCAATTATACATAATGATGATTGGTATTCGTTTTGTAATATTTATTTTACTTATAAAATATTTAGAGATAAAATTGATTGTCCGACTTATGATGATTGAGCCATGGATTTAAAGGAAAAGATTGATAGTAAAAAGTTGCCTGAACATGTTGCTATAATTATGGATGGGAATGGCAGATGGGCCAAGAAAAAAGGAAATTCAAGAATTTTCGGACATAAAAATGGCGTAAAAGCTGTTCGAGATACTGTAGAAGGAGCAGGAGAGCTGGGTATTAAATATCTTACCCTTTATGCTTTTTCTACTGAAAACTGGAACAGGCCAAAACAGGAAGTAGATGCCTTAATGTCTCTTTTAGTTGCTACAATTAATTCTGAAAGCGATACACTAATAAAGAACAATGTCCGTTTATTGACTATTGGCAATATTGCTGATTTGCCAATAGATGTTAAGCAAAATTTACAGGAGTTAAAAGAAAAAACAGCAAATAATACAGGACTTTCATTAGTTCTTGCTCTTAACTATAGTGCCCGTTGGGAAATATTAAATGCTGTGAAAAATATATTAACAGACACACAAGAGCAATCTGTTAAATTAGAAGATTTAGATAGTCAGCGTTTTGAAAAATATTTAAATACAACAGAAATGCCTGACCCTGATTTGCTCATCAGAACAAGTGGTGAGTATCGTATAAGTAATTTTTTGCTTTGGCAAATTGCTTATACCGAGTTGTATTTTACCGACGTTTTGTGGCCTGATTTTAGAAGAAATGACTTATATAATGCCGTTATTGATTATCAGAGACGAGAACGACGTTTTGGTAAAACGAGTGAACAAATAAAAAATTAGTTGAATTTAAACGTATTAAAGTAGAATGTTCAAAAAAATTTTAACTGTTATAATTCTTTCAATTCTTAGTATTCAAATCATAGCTCAGGAAACTGATTATTCTGCATTACCTGTTGCAAATTATGAAAATCCTGAAGATTATGTAATTAAAGAGATATCCATTGCAGGGATAAAATATTTAGATGAAAATATTCTTATTAATCTTTCCGGGTTGAATGTAGGACAAGAAATTACAGTACCCGGAGATGATATTACCAATGCTATTCAAAAATTGTGGGATCAGGGACTCTTTTCTGATGTAAAAATTTCTGTTACGGATATTGTGCTTGATAGTATTTCCCTTGAGATTTTCCTGATGGAAAGAAACAGGCTTTCCGCCCTTGAAATAAATGGATTGAAAAAGTCGAGAGAGAAAGAGATACGTGAAAAACTGGAATTAAAAAGAGGAATGCAGGTGACAGAAAGCCTCATGAATCGGGCAGAAAGAACTATTCTGGATTATTTAAAAGAAAAAAAGTTTTTGAATGCAACTGTTGATATTGTTCAGGTAGATGATACCACTGTACAACTTAATAATGTTAAGCTAAAAATTTATGTTGACCGGGGCGAAAAGGTTAAAATTGATGATATAAATTTTATAGGCAATACAGTTTTCTCAGACTGGAAGTTGAGAAGAACTATGAAAGAGACCAAAAAAGTTAATTTGAACTTTTTTAAACCTTCTAAGTTCATCAAAGATTTATATGAAGAAGATAAAGAAAAAATTATAGCTGAGTATAATGCTATAGGATATAGAGATGCCGAAATTGTAAGAGATAGTATTTATAAAGTAAATGAAAAACGATTGGCCATTGATATTGAAATCAATGAGGGCGATCAGTACTTCTTTCGTAAAATCGACTGGGTAGGAAACACTAAATATTCAACCCAGTTATTAAATGCTGCTCTAAAAATTAAAAAGGGAGATCCTTATGATATTGAGATGCTCAATGAGCGCTTGAATGTAGCTGAAGATGCAGTTAGTAACTTATATCTTGATTATGGATATCTGTTTTTTAATGTAACCCCTTCGGTTCAAAAGATTGAAAACGACTCTGTAGATTTACAATTACGTGTCTATGAAGGAAAACGAGTTCGTTTAAAAGAAATAAATATTGCAGGAAATAGTAAAACCAATGAACATGTTATCCGAAGAGAACTATATACCCGACCTGGTGATTTGTTTAGTAAATCAGACATTGTTCGTTCTCAAAGACAATTAGCTCAATTAAATTATTTCGATCCCGAACAATTTGGTGTCGAACCTACCAATATCAATCAAGCCGAGGGGACCGTTGATTTGGATTATAGTGTAGTAGAGAAGTCTACCGACCAGTTAGAAGTTTCCGGCGGATGGGGTGCAGGAATGTTTGTTGGGACATTAGGTTTACGATTCAGTAATTTTTCTGCCCGTAAATTATTTCAAAAAGATGCATGGAGACCCATACCCTCCGGTGATGGTCAAACACTTAGCCTGAGAGCTCAAACCAACGGACAATATTACTCAGCCTATAGTTTTAGCTTTGTTGAGCCTTGGTTTGGTGGTAAAAAACCTAATTCCTTCTCTGTTTCTGCTTATTACAGTATTCAAAAAACAACAAATTACTTTTATGAAGTTGGCGAAGAATATTTGAAAATTCTTGGAGCTTCTGTAGGTTTGGGGCAACGATTAAAGTGGCCTGATGATTATTTTACATTATCCAATTCTCTTTCTTATCAGAAATATAGCTTAAATGATTGGGGAGGATTTATTATAAATAATGGAGATGCTAATAACCTCAGTCTGACAACAACTTTTGCAAGAAATTCAACCGATCAGGCTATTTATCCTCGTTCGGGTTCAAATTTCTCTCTTTCTTTGCAGTTTACTCCCCCATATTCTTTATTTAAAGAAGATGACTTTTGGAAATTATCGGCTTCAGAACGCGAAAATATAATTAATAATGAGCCAGCTGAACACGAAGAATGGGAAGCCTATACTCAAACTCAGCAGGATGCTATAATCCAAAATGCGATTGATGAAGAAATCAATTTGCGTAAATTTAACTGGGTAGAGTATCATAAATGGAAATACAAAGGTTCATGGTATTTAAAAGTGTGGGATGATTTAGTGTTAGCCACAAATACTGAATTTGGCTATCTGGGGTATTATAATAAAGATATTGGATATACTCCGTTCGGGAGATTTAACCTGGGTGGTGACGGTCTTTCAGGATACAGTTTGTATGGAGTTGAAACCATCGCTCTGCGTGGTTATGAAAATGGTACGTTAACCCCTGTGGACAGAAATGGGAAAAATGCAGGTAATGTTTATGAGAAAATTAATTTTGAATTACGTTATCCTGTAGCTCTGAAACCACAGGCTACTGTTTACTTACTTGCTTTTGTTGAAGCTGGTAATGCATGGTCGGATATTAAGGATTATAACCCTTTTAAAATCAAAAGATCTGCAGGTGTTGGTTTACGCGCATTCTTACCAATGTTTGGTTTGTTAGGTGTTGACTGGGGATATGGGTTTGATGCCATTCCTGGTAACGAGGACGCAAATGGAAGCCAGTTCCACTTTGTTATAGGTCAGCAATTCTAAATTATCAAAACATAGGATATGAAACGATTTATAATCTTTATTTTTATTTTTATTGTGCCAAATCTTATTTTTGGCCAGAAATTTGCATATGTTGATACTGAATATATTTTGAGTAATATCCCTTCATACAAAGCTGCTCAGGATAAATTAGATAATTTATCTAAAGAATGGCAGAAAGAAATTGAAGAGAAATATGAACAGGTTGATAAGATGTATAAAGATTTCCAAACCGAAAAAGTTTTATTAACCAATGAAATGATAAAGCAACGAGAAGCAGAAATTCTAGAGGCAGAAAGAGCAGTGAAAGCGTTGCAACGAAAATATTTTGGAACAAATGGTGAGTTATTTAAAAAAAGAGAAGAACTGATAAAACCCATACAGGATGAAGTATTTACTGTTATACAGGATATAGCCAAATCAGGAAACTATGCCATAATTTTTGATTCGGCTACTGGAGCTAATATATTATTTACCGATCCAAAATATGATAAAAGTGATGAAGTACTCGAAAAATTAGGGTATAAAAATTAATTTTATAAATTTGTAGATAACTAAAAAAGAAGAACTTATGAAAAAGTATTTAGGAATATTGTTAATTGCTGTAATGTTTTCATTATCAGGAGCTTATGCTCAGAAAGCAGATTATAAATTTGGACACATTAATTCCAATGAATTGCTATCGGTAATGCCTGAAAGAGATAGTGCACGATTAGAATTACAGAATTATAGCCAAATGCTTCAGCAAGAAATGGAAGCTATGCAGGTAGAATACCAAAATAAAGTAAACACTTATTTGGAAAAACAAGAGACTTACTCTGAATTAGTTCGCCAATCAAAAGAAAGTGAAATTCAGGAAATGCAACGACGTGTTCAGGAATTTCAGGCTACAGCTCAGCAAGACCTGCAACGAAAAGAACAGGAGCTTTTTCAGCCTATTATGGAGAAAGCAGAAAAAGCAATTCAAAAAGTTGCCAAAGCAAATGGTTATACTTATGTTTTTGATATAAGTGCAGGTAGTGTTGTTTATTTTTCCGAACAAAGTGAGGATATTCTTCCGTTAGTAAAAAAAGAACTTGGAATAAAATAATCAGTGTATTAATATTTTTTTTGACCATCTTTACAAGCTAAAGATGGTCTTTTTATATTATTATTAATATGAATAACACACGTCCAGTTGGTGTTTTTGATTCAGGTGTTGGTGGTTTATCGGTCTGGAAAGAAATTGTGAAAATTCTGCCAAACGAGTCTGTTATTTATTATGCTGATAGTGCTAATTGCCCCTATGGATCAAAAACAGAAAAGGAAATAATTAAATTAGCTGTAGAAATTGTAGAATTTCTTATTGAAAAGGATTGTAAAATTATTGTTGTTGCTTGTAATACAGCTACTGCCGCAGCAATTGACTTTTTAAGAAAAAAATTTAAAATTCCTTTTATTGGTATGGAGCCCGCAGTAAAACCAGCTTCATTAAAATCAAAAACCAAAAGTATTGGCGTATTAGCTACAGAAGGAACATTTAATGGCAGATTGTATCAGGAAACAAGTGAACGCTTTGCCAAAGATGTTGAAGTTAATATTAAAGTAGGGGATCAATTAGTTGATATTGTTGAGAACGGAATTATTTATGAAAAAAGTACTAAAGATTATATCAATCAATTAATTCAACCGCTCATCGAAAATAATATTGACCACTTGGTTTTAGGGTGTACACATTACCCATTTTTAATGCCTGTACTAAAAGATATTCTTCCTTCAAATGTGGTGATATTAGATCCAGCAACTGCAGTTGCAAGACAGACATATAATATTTTGGAGCACGAAAATTTAATGAATAATAATGCACCAAACGTAAAATATGAGTTTTATACAACCGGGAATGTTGAGATTTTAGATAAATTTTTAAAAAGGTTGATAGAAAAACCATATTTTTTAAAGCAGCTATAATCATTTATACCATTTAGCATACATTAAATAATTATTTGCAATTTTTTCTATCATTTCTTTCGTTTGATCCTGATTAACCGATTTAATCCTTTTGGCCGGGACTCCTCCGTAAATGCTGCCGGGTTCGACTTTAGTGTCGTTTAGAACAATTGCTCCGGCAGCAATTATTGAATTTTCTCCAATTATAGCATGATCCATAATAATTGCTCCCATACCAATTAATACATTGTTATGAATAGTAGCACCATGGATAATAACATTATGGCCTATGGAAACATTATTACCAATATCAATAGTAGACTTCTCATATAAACAGTGTAGAACAGTTCCGTCCTGGATGTTTACTTTATTTCCTATCCGGATTGAATTAACATCTCCTCTTATTACAGAATTAAACCAAAAGCTGCAGTCATCACCCACAATAACATCCCCAACAACAGTTGAATTATCGGCTAAAAAACAGTTTTCACCAAATTGGGGCGTACAATTTCTTACAGTTTTAACTAGTGCCATTTTGTTAATTATAATTACTTGATTAATAACATTTTTTGCCTCAAACAAATTACGTATAAAATAATGAGAAAAATCATATATTTTAATGTAAAAATTAACTGAAAAATAATTAATAATTAATTAACATTACTTAATTTTGTCAAAGAATTAAATTAATTCTATTGTTATAGAAACAAACGAAAAAAGTATAGTAAAAAATCTCGGGAATGCATATGAAGCAGGATGCCTGTTTTATATGCATTTACATTTTGTAAAAGTCTGTTAAAATAATCTACTAAATTGAAATTATTATGAGTAAAAAAGCAGATGCCATTGAAAAAGAAGATGTCGTAATTCGGTTTTCCGGAGACTCAGGCGATGGCATGCAACTTACCGGAACATTGTTTTCTGATACCTCAGCATTTATCGGTAATGATTTATCAACATTTCCTGATTATCCGGCAGAAATTAGAGCTCCACAAGGTACTATTGGTGGAGTTTCCGGCTTTCAGGTTCACGTTGGGAAAACAAAAATAAATACACCCGGCGACTATGCTGATATTTTAGTTGCTATGAATCCTGCTGCACTTAAAGCAAATGCTAAGTGGGTTAAAGAAGGCGGGACTATTATTTTTGACGAAGATAGTATTGATGAAAGAAATCTTAAAAAAGCAGGTTTCAAAACAGATGATCCTATCAAAGAAGATAAACTTGACAGGTTTAATATTATCAAAGCTCCTATTTCATCTTTAACCAAAGAGGCTTTGAAAGATATGGGACTTGATCCGAAAAGTATTTTGCGGAGCAAGAATATGTTCGCACTAGGAATGGTTTTTTGGATTTTTGACAGACCATTAAATTATACCGAAGAATTTTTTGAAAAGAAATTTAAAAAGAAACCTTTAGTTATTGAAGCAAATAAAAAAGTGCTTCATGCAGGGTATAATTATGCTGAAACAATGGAGCATATGACTCCATCTTATAAAGTAAGTCCTGCCAAAATTGACAAAGGTACTTACCGAAATATAAATGGTAATATAGCAACTGCATGGGGATTTGTTGCTGCTGCAGAGAAAGCAAATCTTAATTTGTTTTGCGGCTCTTATCCTATAACCCCGGCAACAGAAATTTTGCAAGAATTATCCGAACGAAAAGATCTAGGAGTAAAAACCTTTCAGGCTGAGGATGAAATTGCCGGAATTTGTACTTCTATCGGGGCAAGTTTTGCCGGAAATTTTGCGGTTACTACTACATCAGGACCAGGATTAGCACTTAAATCTGAGGCTATTGGTCTGGCTGTTATGACTGAATTGCCATTGGTAATTGTTGATGTACAACGTGGAGGACCATCGACAGGATTGCCTACAAAACCTGAACAATCAGATTTAATGCAGGCACTGTATGGACGAAACGGTGAAAGCCCGGTAGTGGTTATTGCTGCAAGTTCTCCTTCAAATTGTTTCCATTATGCTTTTGTTGCGGGTAAGATTGCCCTTGAACATATGACACCTGTTATATTATTAACCGATGGGTTTATTGCTAATGGTTCCGAACCATGGAAGATACCTAATATGGCTGATTATCCGTCTATAAAACCTCCCATTGTAAAAGAATTTACTGAAGACTGGAAACCTTATGCACGTGATGCTGAGAGATTAGCCCGTACGTGGGCTATACCCGGTACTAAAGGATTAGAACATCGCGTAGGTGGACTTGAAAAAGACGAGCTGAAAGGATCTGTTTCTCACGATCCTTTAAACCATCAAAAAATGATTAATTTACGTGAAGAAAAGGTTCAACGAGTAAATAAATTTATACCAAAGTTAGAGGTTGAAGGACAAGATTCCGGTGATGTACTGGTTGTCGGTTGGGGTGGTACTTATGGACACTTGATTACAGCAGTTAATCAGTTACAGGATGATGGTAAGAAAATTAGTCTGGCACATTTTAATTTTATTAAACCTTTACCCGAAAATACGGCAGAAATATTTAGTAAGTTTGATAAAATAGTTGTTTGTGAAAACAACATGGGACAATTTGCCGATTATTTACGAATGACAAATCCCGATTTTAAATATTTACAATACAACAAAGTACAGGGCTTACCTTTTACCATTGTTGAATTAGTAGAACATTTCCAAAAATTGTTGGAGGAATAATTATGGCTGAAAATCAAAATACATTAACAGCAAAAGATTTTAAGAGTGATCAGGAAGTAAGATGGTGTCCGGGTTGTGGAGACCATGCTATTATGAATGCTATTCAGAGAGCATTACCTGAATTAGAAGTACCTAAAGAAAAGTTTGCATTTATTTCGGGGATAGGATGTTCTTCTCGATTTCCTTATTATATGGATACTTATGGATTTCATAGTATTCACGGACGTGCATCAGCTATTGCATCTGGCGTTAAAGTAACTAACCCGGATTTAAGTGTGTGGCAAATTACAGGGGATGGTGATGCTTTAGCCATTGGAGGGAACCATTTTATACATGTCATTCGGAGAAATGTTGATATTAATATCATCTTGTTTAACAATGAAATTTATGGATTAACAAAAGGGCAATATTCTCCAACCTCAAAATTTGGAGCTGTTACCAAAACTTCCCCTTATGGTACTGTTGAACACCCTTTTCATCCGGGAGAGCTTGTAATTGGAGCACAAGGTAAGTTTTTTGCACGATCAATAGATAATAAACTAAAATTATCCCAGGAAATTTTTGTTGAGGCAGCTAAGCATAAAGGAGCAGCTGTTGTTGAAGTACTCCAGAATTGTGTTATTTATAATGATAAAACGCACGCTGCCCTGACTGATAGAGAACATAAAGAAGACCGTTCAATAATCCTTAAACATGGAGAACCCATGATTTTTGGTAAAAATAAGGACAAAGGGTTAATTCTTGATCCCGATAATATGAGACTTAAGGTAGTAGAGATTGGAAAAGAATATAGCAAAGAAGATATTCTTGTGCACAATGCAGAGAATGAAAATCCGGGAATTCATTTAATGCTGGCTAATATGCGCTATCCTGAATATCCTGTTGCTTTTGGTGTGATTCGAAGTGTTAAAGCACGATCCTATGATCAAAGTATACAAGACCAGGTTGAGATGGTGCAATCTGATTCATCGATTAAATGTGTTGATGATCTGCTCAGGAGCGGGACAACCTGGGAGATCTAAATAAAAAAATATCTCTGTAAAGCGGGCTATCTTATCTTATTAAGTTAGTCCGCTTTTTTTTATGCTTTAATACCTTTTTTTTAGATTAATATTTTTTTTATTCAGTATAAAAATCGTTTATATTTATATAGTGATAATAATTTATTAAGCATTTTAATTAGAATTTTTAAACTACTTTCCCATGGATGACAATACGAGCTCAAATAAAGATTTTAGTAAGTTGATAGCCGAAAATAAAGAACGGCTCAAAGAATTATCATGCATCAATCAAACAACTAAAATTATAAAAGAGGGGAAATCCATTGAGGAATCATTACAAAAAATTGTCTTAATACTACCTAAGGCATGGCAATACCCTGAACATACCGTAGCAAGAATAATTTTCGAAGATAAAGAATATCACAGCCCTGATTTCAAAGAAACCAGGTGGATGCAAAAGCAAAGCTTTCAAACTATTGATGGTGAAGAGGGGATTATAGAAATTGCATACCTGAAAGAATTTCCAAAACGATTTGAAGGTCCTTTTTTACAAGAAGAACGCGATTTATTGGTTAATTTATCGAATTTAATTACCGGTTTTATTAATAGCTACAGAGCCAAAGATATTATTAAACAGCAGGAAGCTAAACGTGAAAAAATAAAATCTGAAACGAAAGGAGCTGAAAAAGTTTTAAACAGTCGTCAATTATTACAAAAGTTTTTAAATAAACACAATGCCGATCGTGATTTACTCCATGATTTAATGCCTTTTAAAATAAAAGAGATATTGCTAATTGCAAATTTATATGATGCTTATAGTATTGAGAAAGAGGGGCGGTTTTCTGATCATATATTGGGCGAGTATTATCAGCTTAATTTAACCTCAATGCCAAGAGTTACGGGTGTATCAAACAAGGATGAAGCTTTGGAGGCACTCGAGTCTAAACATTTTGATATGGTGATTTTAATGCTGGGAGTTGACAAAAGCACACCCTTAAAGATAGCCGCTACCCTAAAAAACAAATATCCCTATATACCGGTTTTTTTATTGTTGAATAATAATAGTGATTTAGCCGAGCTTGAAGAGCAAAAAAGAGATTTATCGCATATTGATAAATTATTTATTTGGAATGGCGATTCTAAAGTGTTCTTTGCCATGGTTAAATTAATTGAGGATAAGGTAAATGTAGAAAATGACACTAAAATAGGCCTTACCCGTGTAATTTTGCTCGTTGAAGATTCGCCCCGGTATTATTCCCGATACCTGCCCATGTTGTATAAAATTATTTTAGAACAAACAAAACGATTAATTGAAGATGTTAATACCGATGATTTATATAAAGTATTAAAATTAAGAACACGACCTAAAATTCTTTTGGCAAGTAATTACGAAGAAGCAATGGATATTTATAAAAATTATCGTGATTACTTTTTATGCGTCATTTCTGATGTTAGCTTTCCAAAAGAAGGAAAGTTAGATCATAATGCAGGATTTGAATTAATACAATATATCAAGGATAATATTACCAATTTGCCAACGGTATTACAATCATCTAACCCCGATAATGCAAAAAGAACTTATGAAATAAAATCAAATTTTATTAATAAAAATTCCGAAACATTGCTTCAGGATTTAAAAAGTTTTATTAATTATCATCTTGGGTTTGGACATTTTGTATATCGAGATAATCAAGGAAGACAAATTGCTGTAGCTAAGTCTATGGCTGAGTTCGAGTCTTACTTAAGAACTGTTCCCGAGGACTCCTTGATTTATCATGCAGTAAAAAATCAATTTTCATTATGGTTAATGGCCCGGGGCGAGATTCAAATTGCAAAAATAATTAATCCTTTAAAAATAACCGATTTTGAAAGCCCAAAGCAGTTGAGAGATTTTTTAATTAATATTCTTAAATTATACCGGACAGAACAAGACAAAGGTAAGATTGTTAACTTTAGCGAATCGGCTCTTCTTGAAGAGAGTAATATTGTAAGTCTTGCCTCTGGGGCATTAGGGGGTAAAGGAAGAGGACTGGCTTTTATTAATACGTTGATTTACAATTTTAAATTTAAAGAGTTATTACCCCTGATTAATGTCCGTACTCCTCGTACAAGTATTATTGGTACCGATGAGTTCGACATGTTTATTGAGGTAAATAAACTGGAAAATACCATTTTTCATGAACATAATTATGAAGTATTACGTGAAAAATTCATTCAGGGAGAATTATCCTTCACTTTAAAGAAGAGATTAAAAACTTTTGTTGAAAAAATAAAGAAACCCATTGCTGTCCGTTCTTCCAGCTTGTTTGAAGATAGTATCACTCAGCCATTTTCAGGAGTTTTTGAAACCTATATTTTGCCTAATAACCATTCCGATTTTGAGAAAAGGTACGAGCAACTGATGAATGCTATTAAACTTGTTTTTGCATCTATTTATTCAAAAAATGCTCGTACTTATTTTAAAGCCATAGGGCATAAAGTGGAAGAGGAAAAAATGGCTGTTGTGTTACAAGAAGTGGCTGGAAATCAATTTGATAATTATTATTATCCGCATGTTAGCGGAACTGCACAATCTCATAATTATTATCCGGTTGCACATATGGAGCCTGAAGAGGGTTTTGCTGTTGCTGCTTTAGGGTTAGGGCAGTATGTTGTAGAAGGAGAAAAAGCTTTTCGTTTTTCTCCATCGTATCCGACTCTCGAAATTGTCTCTAATAAAGATCTATACAAAAATTCACAACTCTATTTTTATGCTGTAAATCTTGCTAAGGAAAATATTAATTTACTTGAGGGAGAAGATGCCGGATTAATTAAACTGGATATTAGTGAGTCGGAAAAACATGGCACTTTGAAACATTTGGCTTCTGTTTATAATCCTGATAATGATGTTATTACACCAGGATTGGATAGTTATGGGCCGCGGATAATTAATTTTGCTAATATCTTAAAATATGAATATATTCCATTAGCTAAAACAATTAATGTTATTTTGGATATTGTAAAAGAATCATTAGGTTCTCCTGTAGAAATTGAATTTGCTGTCGATTTAAATAAAGATAAAAACGGATTAGCATCATTTTACTTATTGCAAATTAAACCGTTGGTTTGCAACGAAGAGGATTACAATGTTGATATTGAGAAAATTGATAAAGAACACCTTGTGCTTTATTCAGAGAAAACAATGGGTAATGGTAAGGTTCAAAACATCAAAGATGTTATTTATGTAGTTCCTGAAGAATTTAATAATACACGTACTGTTGAGATGACCGAGGAAATTGAACGACTAAATCAAATGATGCAGGAAGCAGGGAAACAGTATGTGTTAATTGGACCGGGCAGGTGGGGGACCCGCGATAAATTTATCGGAATTCCTGTATCCTGGCCACAAATATCAAATGCAAAAGTTATTGTAGAAATGAGTCTTGATGATTTTGTATTGGATGCATCACTTGGATCCCACTTTTTTCATAACGTTACCTCAATGAATGTAGGATATTTTTCTGTAAATCATAAATCTATTAAAGATTATATTTCATGGGATATATTAGAAAAACAAAAAGTTATTGAAGAAACAAAGTATTTTAAGCATATTGAATTTAACAAGCCATTAACCATTACAATGGATGGCAGACAAAGGATTGCTGCCATTACCTGGACTAATAACGAATAATTTGAAAAAGATATTACTATGAGTTTTTATACTAACCAACAAGATAATTTAAAAATAGATTTTAACGATACATCGTTTAATCTTTTAATGCAGCGCAGAATTCATAAAGTGTTGTTAATTGCCAGTAACTATGATTCTTTTATGCTTGAAGAAGACGGCCGTATTGACGAGCAGATATTTAATGAATATGTTGCATTAAACTTGAGGTATCCACCTATTTTTATTTTAGCCAATAGTCCTGAGAAGGCATTTGAGATACTTAGAACCGATAATATTGACCTTGTAATAACTATGCTTCGTATTGGGAACAATGATACCTTTAGTTTTGCCAAAGAAATAAAATCTTTGTATCCTAATATCCCTATTGTTGTACTTACTCATTTCTCCAGGGAAGTTACCATGCGACTGGAAAAAGAAGATTTAAGTGCTATTGATTATGTGTTTTGCTGGTTAGGTAATGCCGATTTGTTGTTAGCCATCATAAAATTGATTGAAGACCGGATGAATGTTCAACATGATGTTGAAGTGGTTGGAGTTCAAACAATTCTTCTAATTGAAGACTCTATTAGATATATATCCAGTTATTTGCCTAATATTTATAAAATTATTTTTAAACAATCGAAGGAGTATATGCGTGAGGCACTTAACGAGCACCAGCGTATGTTAAGAATGAGGGGACGACCTAAAATTCTTCTGGCTACTAATTACGAGCAGGCAATAAGTATTTACGAAAAGTATAAGTACAATATGTTAGGTATTATTTCGGATATTACATATCCCCGAAATGGTGTTAAAGATAAGCTGGCAGGAGTTAGGTTATGTAAAAAGGTGAAAGAAGATGATGAATTTATGCCACTGTTACTTCAATCATCTGATATGGATAATAAAAAATATGCCGATGAATTAGAAGTTGGTTTTATTCATAAATATTCAAAAACATTATCCATTGAGCTTAGAAATTATATTATTAAACAATTTGCCTTTGGTGAATTTGTTTTTCGTGATCCGGATACTTTAAAAACTATTGGTCGGGCATCCGATCTGCAATCTTTACAAAATCTGTTACTTACTATCCCCGATAAATCACTCGAATACCATGCCAGTAGGAACGATTTGTCGAAATGGTTAAATGCACGGGCTATTTTTCCTATTGCTCAATTGTTTAAATTTTTATCTCTCGAAGATTTTAAAAGCCTGAAAGATGCCCGAACTTATATCTATCGGGCAATATCAAGCTACAGAATGAGCAAGGGCCGTGGGGTTATTGCTAAGTTTGACAAAAATAGTTTTGATGAGTATCTTATCTTTTCACGTATTGGAGATGGCTCGATTGGAGGAAAAGCCAGGGGGTTAGCTTTTGTGAATTCAATCATTAAAAAAAATCAGATTTTTAATAAGTTTAAGGGAGTTATTGTTACTATTCCCAGAACTGTTGTTTTAAGTACAGATATATTTGATGAATTTATGGATGATAACAATCTTTATAAGATTGCAATGTCTGACCAGTCTGACGAAACAATATTAGAACATTTCATTAATGCTAAATTACCAAGCCGGGTTTATCAGGATTTATATGCTTTTATTTCTGTAATTAAAAATCCGGTAGCCATCAGATCATCTTCCAAGCTCGAAGATTCTCATTACCAGCCATTTGCGGGCATATATTCAACCTATATGATCCCCAAAACATCCAATAGCACTTTAATGATTAAGATGTTATCGGATGCTATTAAATGCGTATATGCCTCTGTTTATTATGAGAGTAGCAAAGCATATATGGCTGCAACTTCTAATGTTATTGATGAAGAAAAAATGGGTATCATATTACAGGAAGTATGTGGTACTCAGTTTGGCAATCGTTTTTATCCTACTATTTCAGGAGTTGCACGGTCTATCAATTTCTATCCCATCGAACCGGAAAAATCAGAAGAAGGAATTGCAAATATTGCTTATGGATTAGGAAAACAGATTGTTGATGGAGGAATATCTTTGCGTTTTTCGCCCAGACATCCCAAAAAAATATTACAGCTTTCAAATCCGGAAATGGCTTTAAAAGATACACAAAAACATTTCTATGCATTGGATATGTGTCCAACAAAGTTTTATCCTTCAACAGATGATGGAATAAATTTGGTTCGAATGGATATTAAAGAGGCAGAAAATGATTCATCACTTAAATTTGCAGCTTCAACGTATGATTTTGAGAACAATATGTTGCGTGACGGGACTTTTTATGAAGGCAAAAGGGTAATTACTTATGCTAATATTCTTAAACATGAAACGTTCCCTTTAGCAGAAATTCTTAAGACACTTTTGGAGGTTGGACAGAAAGAAATGGGTAACCCTATTGAAATTGAATTTGCTATTGATCTAAATATTGAAAAGGGTCAACCTTATGTATTTAACTTTTTACAAATCAGACCGATTGTGGAAAATGACCAGGTCAATGATTTTGACCTGGATGAAGTAAAAGAAGAAGATACAATAATTTATTGTGAATCGGCACTTGGGAATGGCCGAATTGATGATGTTTATGATTTTGTTTATGTTAAGCCTGAAGCATTTAAATCGTTAGACACCAAAATTATTGCATCTGAAATTGGAGCTTTAAATGAGAAGTTTATTCATGAAAAGCGAAATTATGTTTTAGTTGGACCCGGAAGATGGGGGTCGGCTGATTCTTCGTTGGGAATTCCTGTAAAATGGGCTCAAATCTCTCAGGCCAGAGTAATTGTTGAGTCGGGACTGGAAAATTATCGAATAGACCCAAGTCAGGGGACCCATTTTTTTCAAAATTTAACTTCTTTCCGGGTAGGATACTTTACCATTAATCCCTATATTAATGATGGTTTCTATGATATTGATTATTTAAATCAGCAAGATGCATTTTTTGAAAATAAGTATTTAAGACATGTGCGATTTGAAAATCCAATTTATATACAGGTAGACGGGAAAAATAATAAGGGGGTTATTTTTAAATCCTATAAAAAATAATTAAAATTGAATTAGATACTAATTTAATTTATCGTTGAACTATTAAATATATGATGAATAGAATAATAATTTTCGCGTTATCGGTACTTTTATTTTGGGGATTTTTATCATTTGGACAAAATGACACTTCATGTAAGGTCTTGTTAGAATCTATAGTAGAAGAATATTCCGGGAATTGCAAAAACGGCTATGCCCATGGACAAGGTATTGCTAAAGGTGTCGATAAATATGAAGGGAGATTTAAGAAAGGATTACCTCATGGCTCAGGTAAATACACATGGAGTAATGGAGATTATTATGAGGGGAGATTTAAAAAAGGGAATAAACATGGTAAAGGAAGTTTGTATGATTTCTCTGAGAACGAAAAAACAAAAGGAATATGGAAAAATGATAAATTTTTAAGAGAAATAAAGGAGAAACCCTATAAGGTACATCGTAAGATTGGAATTGCAGGAGTTTCTTTTTATAAAGATGAATTATTGACTCCCCATCGAATTGAATTTGTATTCCAACGAGATGGTGTTAAAACAACAATGCTTGATGATTTATATATTAATGCAGTTAATGGACAATTTTATAATTCAGGAAGTTTTTGTGGTTTTGAAAATGTTATTTTCCCTTTTGAAGCAACTATTGAATTTTCAGCTCCCAATAAATTTAATACAGTAATGAATCAGTATGAGTTAAAATTTGAAATTACTGAACATGCAAGTTGGAAAGTTATAATCCGGTATTAATTTCCTATCACATTGCTTTTTTTACCTGATAAAAATCATATAGATCTGTGTTATATAATATATAGTAGCGGATAAATTAGAATTAAATAAAAATTAAATTTGTACTGTTAATCAATTAACAGTAAGATGTTATCTTTTATACTATTAAAACCTTGTCACTATGAATGTAGATAAATTAATGATTGAGCTTGAGCAAAAACATCCGGGCGAATCGGAATATTTGCAAGCTGTACGCGAAGTATTAGAATCGATAGAGGAAATATATAACCAAAATCCTCAATTC
>Ga0102943_1000200_pt1 | contig 42052 bp, 29 predicted proteins | sample SalPonC_black_MG_FD_78174 | JGI IMG/M metagenome (GOLD analysis project Ga0102943, IMG submission 78174) | Salt pond soil microbial communities from South San Francisco under conditions of wetland restoration - Salt Pond MetaG... | ecosystem: Environmental > Aquatic > Marine > Intertidal zone >...
CCACACCCGATGGAGAAGTTTTAAAAGCAAATCCAGCCTTACTAAAAATGTTAGGTTATAGTGATTTAGAAAGTTTATCGGCAAGGAACCTCACTGAGAATGGGTATTTCTTGAGTAACTCACGAAAAGATTTTGTAGAAACGATTCATAAACACGGGTTTATTAAAGATTACAAAACGGAATGGCTGAAGAATAATGGGGAAAAAATTATTATCCGTGAAAACGCCCGTGTTGTAAGAGATAATTCCGGACATGTTAAATATTATGAAGGCTTTGTGGTAGATATTACCGAACGGGAGAAAGTGTTGAAAGCCTTGGCCGAAAGTGAAGAGAAATACAGAGAGATGGCCGAATTACTTCCAATTGCAATATGGGAAATAAACTTAAGCGGGATATGTACTTATGCAAATAATGTTGGATTCAAAATACATGGTTTTACCCCGGAAGATTTAGTAAAAGGATTAAATGTGCTGGAGTTAATTATACCCGAACAACGAGATTATGCAACAAATAATTTAAAGAGAAAGTTAGAAGGTGGTGTTTCTCTGGGAGATGAATATGTTGCGGTCAGGAAAGATGGAACAACATTCCCGGCTAAAATTTATACCAGTGTAATTTGTCAAAATAAAAAACCTGTAGGTTTTATAGGAGTTACGATTGATATAAGTGAAGCAAAAAAGGCAGAACAAGAAGTTAAAGAAAGTGAAGAGCAATTGAAGATGGCCCTTTTAGGGGCTGAGTTAGGAATGTGGGATTGGAATATAAAAAATAATACAATAAAGGTTAACGATCTTTTCGTGGAGATGCTGGGATATACCCTTAATGATTTTGTTGGCGGAATCTTAACCTTTGATGATTGGAAGAACATGTTACATCAGGAAGACTTCAATAAAGCCATACAATTGTTTAATGAACATGTTGAAAAGAGAACAGAACTGTATGAAGCTGTTTTTAGAATGAAACATAAAAATGGAGAATGGAAATGGATTTTAGCCCGTGGCAAAGTTGCTGAATGGATAAAAGGAGAACCTGTGCGTGCATTAGGTACTCATTTGGATATTACGAACAGCAAAAAAGCCGAACAGGAATTGGAAAAATACCGTAAACATTTAGAATTTTTAGTACAGGAAAGAACTGAAGAATTGGCAACAGCTAACGAAGAGCTTACTTCAACCAATGAAGATCTGCTGAACCAAAGACAAGAGTTAGAAGCCGTTTTATTAAACTTAAAAAATACACAAAAACAGTTAATTCAATCAGAAAAGATGGCTTCATTAGGTGTTCTTGCTTCTGGTATTGCTCATGAAATAAATAATCCGCTAAATTTTATCCAAGGAGGAACTTTTGGTATTGAGTCGTATTTACAGGAAAATTTAGAAGAACATCTTGATGAATTAAATCCTTTTATAAAAGGAATTAATGAGGGAATTTTAAGAGCTGCTGAAATTGTTAAAAGCCTTAATCATTATAACCGGAAGGATGAGACAAAAAAGATAGCCTGCGATATCCATTCTATTATTGATAATTGTATGGTTATGCTTAACAATCAAATAAAAAACAGAATTGAGATAGAAAAAAACTATACGAACAAAAGTCATACATTATTATGTAACGAAGGGAAATTACACCAGGTATTTTTAAATATTTTGACTAATGCTGTACATGCTATAGAAAAAGAAGGAAGCATACAAATAACAACTTATGTAAAAACAGAAAAAATCATCGTCCGGGTAAAAGATACGGGCAGCGGTATTTCTAAAAACCATATTGATAAGGTATTAGACCCATTTTTTACTACAAAACCTCCGGGAAAAGGAACGGGACTGGGATTATCGATTGCAAATAACATTATTCAAGAACATGATGCAACAATAGATATTAATTCTGAACTACATCAAGGAACTACTGTTATTATTACGTTACCATTAAAAACAAAAACTAATGAAACATAAAATTACCATTCTTTATGTTGATGATGAACCGATGAATCTAAAATTGTTTGAAATCAATTTTTGTAAAAAATTCAATGTATTAACAGCTTTGAGCGGAGATGAAGGGTTAAAAATTCTGAAAAATAATCATACAATAAATGTGGTGATAAGCGATATGAAAATGCCCGGTATGAATGGTATTGAGTTTATTAAAAAAGCTAAAATTGATTTTCCCGATATTAAGTACTTTATTTTAACCGGATTTGATATAACCGATGAAATATCCAGAGCCCTTACTAATAATCTTATTCAGGAATATTTCCAGAAACCTTTTAATATGAAAGAAATTGAAGCGTCAATATTAACTTTTTTTTAATAAATAAAAACGAGGGTTTCATATGTTTATTTTTTGTTTTTTAAGGTCATATGCCTGCCTGTCGGCAGACAGGGAACCGCATAATTAAAATAATCATTATCGTGTGTTTAATAATTATTTTAATCATGCTTGTTTCATTACAAATAAAACCCTCGTTTAAACTCAAACATTTTAGTTTATTCCAATTCTTTCATTATTTCCTGTATTGCACGTTTTAACTGTGGGTCTGTATTATTTAGCCGATTCAAAAAAGTATTCTTTACATAAATATCGGGAGCTACACCGTTTATTTCCAGATCTTTTCCATCCAAAGTATAACAACCCCAGGCAGGTAGCCGTGTATACGAACCATCAACCAGTCGGCGTGCTGAAGTAAAAATGATCCAGCGATACGTTTCTGTACCAATTATTTTACCTAATTCCAACTGTTTAAATCCTGCGGCTGTCATCTCGGCATCACTCAACGAGTGCTCGTTGATTAATAATACGATAGGCTTGGCAGCTGGTGCAAAATTAGGTTGAGGCGATAATTTGCCATCCCGGAATTTCCATTTTAAGTAGGGTTTACGAGCTAAAAACTGTAATACATCATCGTGAACATTACCCCCGCGATTGTATCTTAAATCAAGAATGATAGCATCTTTATGAACAGCTTCGGTAGTCATGTCAATGTAAAAATCCTCTAAACTACCCGATCCCATATCTTTCATATAAACATATGCAATTTTGTCGTCTGATGTTTTATCCACAATTTCTTGTTTGCTGGCAATCCACTGGTCATAAAGCAAGTTATTAAGTTTTCGCGAAGTTATAGGATGTATTTTAACATCATACGTTGCTTTTCCTCGTTTAAACGAGAGTTTTATCTCATTCAGTAATTCCGGATGATTAAAATAGGCATTTCTATTGACCGATGCATCTGTATTTTCATCATTTACAGCAATAAGTTCATCTCCGGGCATAATTGGATTATCTAAAAAATCTACCGGCGATTGGGCTACAAATTCTTTTACCTTATAAGGATTATCCTCATCGAAAAGAATCCCTGTTTCATTACTTCTTAGTTGGTAAAATGTTTCCTGCTCTTCTCCGTTCGTTCTAAAATCAAGGTGCGATGCATTCAATTCACCTAACATATCAATTTGCAGTTTGCGTAAGTTTTTACGGTTTCTGATGTAAGGTAGAAACTGTTCATAATAATCGCGGGTTTCCTTCCAGTCTATTCCATGATAATTTACATCGTAAAAGTTTTCAGCCAAAGCAGCCCAGTTTTCATAAAACATCTGCTCAAATTCGTTATTTAGATTTTTGCTAAAGCTAAAATCTATTGAGATTTTGTCTGTTTTATCGGCTGAGATATTTATCTCATGAATTGAACCATTGATTAATGCATAATATTTATTTTTTGATTTTACAATTTTATTAAACGATTGGTTAGAAATGCTTTTGGTTTTGTTTTTTTCAAAGGGGCTTAATTCCACTTTGTTAAAGGATGATTTTCTGTCATCGGTATAAGAATTAAAAAAGAGAATTTCTTTATCTTTTTCCTTAAAAATATACGGATTGTGATGTTCTCCACCAATATTAGCTACTTCTTCCCAGCGTTTTTCAATGTTTTCTAAAGTAAACTTAACTTTAATAGTGGTATCTTTTTTATCGTCTTTCTTAAAAAGATTCTCATATTCGTCAGATTTAAAATCCTTTTCGAATCGGTATAATGGTATTCTGAATATTTTATTGGTGCCCTTTCCTCTGGGGTATCCGGCAAAATATCTGTTAGCACTAATGTATAAATATTTTCCGTCGGGCGACCAAAAAGGATCATTTTCAGGAACCCCGTTATGGGTAATATTTATGCTCTTTTTTTGGTTGATATCATAAATAAAAACATCGGGTTCAAAATTTCTAAAAGCGGTGTAAACAAGATAATTTCCATCGGGAGAAAAGTGTGGTTGTGAGCCACGGAACCAAAATTCATCTTCAACAATTTTATCTATTTTAAATGATTTTAAATCGAGCAGATTAATATTGGACGTACCACTAATATAAACCGCTTTTTCAAAATCGGGAGATAGCTCAATATATCGTTCGGTTTTATTTTCAAAAGTTAATTGTTTTTCCTCTGTATTCTCAACAGCCGATATTTTAAAAATATTAGTCCACCCTTTGTTGGTTCTTGTATATATCAGATTTTTGTTGTCTTTCAGCCACTTTACTTCAACTACCCGTTCTTTAGGATGTGTATTAATTTCTTTCACAAACTTTCCTTTAATATCGGAAACAAATAATCTTCCACGCGAAACAAATGCCATCTTTTTATTATCGGGCGATATATCAAAGGTTGAAATTTTACCCTGAACATTAAATTTTTGAAGGATATCCAGCGTCTCATTTTCATAAATTTTAACTTCAGGCTTTTGAGTGATTTTGGATTTTACATCATAAATATGGATTTGGTAATCTTTGGTAAAAGCTACTTTTTCTCCGTTAGCACTAACCTGAAGATTTTCTATGGCCGTATTGAAATTTGTGAGTTGTTTTTTTACCGAATTTTCGAGCGTAAAAAGATTGTAAACCGAGGTATTTTCGTCTGAAGCAAAGTATATGTTCCCATCGATGTCGGTTCCGGGCCAAAGGTCTTTTCCATGGTATGTGGTTAATTCTTTATATTCGTTGGTGGTAGCATGGTAGTATTTAATATCCGGATTATGGTCTCCTTTATATCTTTTGCGGTGAGGGAACCTAAAACTTTCCCATGATTCGGTAAAAAGATATGCATTTTCATCGGGTAACTCGGCAATATGGTGTACGTTGTTAAAGTAGTTATCGCCAAACAGCCTTTCTGGTGTTCCTCCGTTTACTGTAATTTTATACGAACCAATAACATTATAGCGGTTAGATGTGAAATTAACGGTTTTTGAATCCCATGACCAGCCATCTACGAAATCATTTGCATCGTGATAGGTTAGTTGAGTAATTTCACCACCATCAACGGGTAATTTATATACATCGGCATTACCATTTTGCTCCGAAGAAAAAGCAATCCATTGCCCATTAGGGGAAAAACGTGGATTAGATTCTGCTCCATCCATAGCAGTTAATCTGGAGGCCACACCACCGTCAATATTTACCTGCCATAAATCATTTTCGTAAACAAAAACAATTTTTTGACCATCGGGCGAGAGGGTCGGTTCAGTTAAAAAATAAGCTGTATTTTTCTGGGCATTAGTATGAAAGCTTAAAAAAGCCAGCAAAATAAGTGTTATAAATAGTGATTTTTTCATTGGGTTAAATTTTATTTTGATTAATTAATTCTTTTTCTTTGATACTTTAATTGTATATAAAGTTTAATTTCTGAAGTTAGTAATAAATTATTAAAATCAATAAAATTGTTTTTTACACCCATAAAGTATAACGAACCGGTTTTTCGTCCTCCTGCCGAAGCAAATTCAGTAATTATACAGGCAACCTTAGGCTGTTCCTGGAATAAGTGTGCGTTTTGCGAGATGTATACCTCTAAAAAGTTTGCTGCCCGAAGTTTTGACGCTTTAAAACCTGAGATCATTCAATTAGCTCAAAGTTTCCCAAAAGCCAAAAAATTTTTTCTGGCAGATGGAAACGCTTTTGTGTTATCACCGAATAAATTACTTCCGGTTCTAACAGAAATTAATCATCAGTTTAAACGGGTCCAACGAATTTCATCGTATGCTTTACCTAAGGATATTTTAAGCAAATCAGAAAAGGAACTAAAGGCTTTAAGGGAATTAGGATTAAAACTTTTATATGTTGGTATTGAAACCGGTGATGATGAACTTCTGGAGATGGTAAATAAAGGCGAAACCTTTGATACAACCGTTAATGGAATCCAAAAAGCCCATGATGCCGGTATTGATACATCGATTATGATTATTAACGGGTTGGGAGGCCAAAAGTATAGCTGTCAGCATGCACTAAGATCTGCAGATATAATCAATAGATTACAACCTAAATTTCTTTCGACACTTACATTGAGTATGCCTTTCGGACAGGAACATTTTCAACATCGTTTTAAAGGAGATTATCAACAACAAACGGTGAAAGAGTTGTTTGAAGAGTTGTTGCTGTTTATCCGGCATCTTGATGTGGATAATGTAATTTATCGTTCTGATCATGTATCGAATAATTTGGTTTTAAAGGGTGTCTTTGCCCGGGATAAAGAACAGATAGTTGCTCATTTGAATCAATCAATAGACTCAACTCCTGATAATATTTATCCTACTACCTCAGCCATATTGTAACATTTTATTATTTTTGAACTGTAACTAAAATTTGGCTTTATGGAACTCAAGAATCAAAAAACAATTGCAGTATTAGGCGTATTATTAGCTATTTCGTTAGCTGTAGTTTCTTATTTAGGGGCTTTTTATCCTTTAACCTATGTTCGGGATTCTGCCTCGATGGGAGCTCAGGGAATTGGACAGGATTTGGTTGATTTGTTTTTCGTGCTTCCCGTTTTACTGATTTCATTGTTTTATAGCCTGAAAAATCATCGGATTGGTTTATTGGTGCTTGCAGGCACCTTGTTTTATATTATGTATTCGTTTATTATTTATGCTTTTGGTGTTCATTTTAACCAATTGTTTTTATTGTACTGTTCAACCTTAGGATTATCATTGTTTGCTTTTTTAATTTTAATTATGGAGCTTAATAAGCAAGATGTTAAATACTGGTTTAACCAATCCGGGATTACAAAAACCATTGGTATTTATTTTATTATCGTGGCAATCATGTTTTATTTACTCTGGTTCAAAGATGTTGTTCCGGCTATAATTAGTAATTCTGTTCCTCCTACAGTAAGCGATTATGATTTGCTGGTCAATCCTGTGCATGTAATTGATATTGCATTTGCATTGCCCGGATTAATTGTAGTTGCTGTTTTATTGTTTAAAAAACATAACCTGGGATATATTTTTGCACCGGTAGGCCTTGTTTTTACCATTATTTTGACCATTGCCCTGGTGGGAATGGTTATGATGCTTAAGGTGAAAAATGTAAGTGATGATACTTCCGTGGCAGGGATTTTTCTGTTTCTTTCTGTTATTAGTACGGTATTGTTGATTTTGTTTTTCAGGACGATGAAAAAAGAGTATTGAATCAGTTTGCTATTGTAAGAATTCCATAATTAAATCCAAATTCATTTTTTCTTTCGTTTGTTTAGTATCAATAAACGAATTGGCCAGTTTTGATTTTTTTGATTTTAGTTTTTGTATCTTTTCTTCTACCGTTTCTGAAGAGATAAAACGATAAACCATTACATTTTTATCCTGCCCGATGCGGTGTGTCCTGTTAATAGCTTGTTCTTCAACCGCCGGATTCCACCATGGATCAATAATGAATACATAATCGGCTGCTGTTAAGTTTAATCCTACACCACCTGCTTTTATCTGAATAAGGAAAACAGAGTTTTCTTCGGTGTTCTGAAAATCGTTGATTACCTGCTGACGATTTTGTGTGCTTCCTGTCAACATCGAATAAGTATATCCGGATTGTTGGAGATAATGGGCAAACAACTTAAGGTGTTTGACGTAAGCTGAAAAGATTAGTACCTTATGCTTTTCTGCAATTAAATTTTCTATATTTCTGGTTATCTCTTCAAATTTTCCTGATTCTCCCTGGTATTCATTATCTATTAAAACCGGATGGTTGGCAATTTGTCTTAATTTGTTTAATCCTTCGATAGCCAGCATAACGGGCTTATTTTCATCTGTTTCGATATGTTCAATGATCGAATTTCGGATTTTTGACTTTTCCTCTTCATAAAAAGATTTTTGTTCTTCGGTCATATCGCAATAAATCACCGACTCCATTTTTTCAGGCAAATCTTTGGCTACTTGATTTTTGGTCCGGCGTAAAATAAAGGGATGGATAAATTGCTGCAGTTTTTCTTTTTTTATCGGATCTGAATTTTTTTCTATAGGCTGGATAAACTCCCGTTTAAAAAAACGCAGGTTACCCAGTAATCCTTTATTTAAGAAATTGATTTGTGACCATAAATCGGTTAATGAATTTTCAATAGGCGTTCCGGTTAATACTACCCTGTGTAGTGAATTTAAGCGGTTTACCGCTTTATATATTTTAGAATCGGGATTTTTAATATACTGGCTTTCATCTAAAATTAAATAGAAAAATTTATACTTAACGAATAAATCTATATCGTTACGTACAATTCCATAGGTAGTAAGCACAATATCGAATTCCCTGATAATTGAAATATCTTTAGGACGGTTTTGCCCGGTATACTTAAAACAGGAAAGCGAAGGGGTGAATTTCTTAATTTCTTCCTGCCAGTTATGAATTAACGATGTAGGCATAACAATTAGCGAGGTGCCTGATGTCATGGTGTTGGTTTTGCTGTTAATTTCATCAAAAATACTTAGCTGTGAAAAAGCAGGTTTTGTATCTTGATGAATTTCAGCACCATTATGTTGTTCTTTGGCATTTAGTAATAGTGTTAACGTTTGTATAGTTTTTCCTAAACCCATATCATCTGCAAGACAACCGCCAAATTGATACTCCTGTAACAGTTGCATCCACGAAAAGCCGGCTTTCTGGTAGGGCCTTAATTCTGCATTCAGATCTTTAGGAATATCTGCCTGTTGATTATTTATCTGGGTAATAAGATTTTTATACTTTTCTACCACGGATAAATCTTTATCAGGTACATTGTTTTCTAATAATCCGAAATGATGTTTATCTAATAAAATATGCCCTCCGTCATCTTTGCCAAACTGAAACAACTCTTTGTATTTTGAGAACCATTCGTTAGGTAAGATAGCAATTTCTCCATTGGGCAATTTATACTCTCTGTTTCCGGTTAAGATATTTTTTCTAAAACGGGTAAAAGGAATAGAAAACTCACCAATTTGAACACGAATATGAATATCAAACCAATCGGTTTTGTCCTCCACATCAGAATGGATGGATATGGAGTCAAAACTATAGGTGCTATCCATTTTATCCTGATTGATTATTATTCCCTGATTATGAATTCGGGTTTTATTTCTTTGTAGCCAGCATAGATAATCGTATACACTATTGTTTGAATAGTTATTATTATTTGCCGGTAAAGTAAAATAGGATTCTCCGGCAGGTTTTAATCCAATGGTTTTAAGTTTTTCAATGATTTGATTTTCCCATTCATCATCGCGATTGATCTTATAAAAGATAAAGTTATTTCCCTTTTCTTCAAATTTAACGGTTGCACTGGATTTTTTTTGAGCCCAAAATTTAAACTCATCATTATAGATAAAGTATAAATTAAAAATGGGGTTGCCTTCAAGATTTTTTTCAAAACTTAATACAGCATCTTTTTGTTTTATTGATTCGTCTATTTGAAAACCTTCTGGTTTTACATTATAATTTTTAATGCTTTCCAGGGCAAATGTCTTAAACCAGGTTTTTTCAGATGATTTTGGAATAAGAATATAATCTTTATTGAAAAAAGGGAGTAACTTTTTGGCATTAATATCAGCAAAGCGGTAAAGCTTATTTTCAATTATTATACGACATGGACTTTCGACAAGTGTTTGTGATGATTTATTTAAGAGGTGTATTTCTTCATTTCCTTGTTTAACGGTTAGAAAATATTTGCTTTCCTGTTCGAGTCGTATAATGTTGAATACAGCTTGCGCTTTTTTCTCCATTATCTCAATTTTGTCTTCTGAATTAATGTATTTGGGTTTTTCTTTATAAAATAATTCTAAGTCGGTTTTATATAGAAGATCAATGGCTTTAGTCATTTTCTTTTCGATATACGGACGGATGTATTGATCAGCAAAAGGTTTATCCAGTCTCTTCATAAAATCAACCGTAGATTCTTTTCGTTTTTTCGAGAACAGTTTATGTAAATTCTGATCGCTATATTCCTCTATTGCTTCCAATACTTTTTTTTCATCATTGGAAAAGGAATTAATATATCTGTTAATATTAAGGTTAGATATTTTAGCCTCGATATGATAAAAACCGTGATTTGGCCTGATAATAACTATGTAGGGTGCCATTAACAAACCTAATACAGGGTGTTCAAAAATTCCGATTACTAATTTCTTTTTCATTGCAGATGCAGAGAATTATTATTTTTCAAAAACTATAAAAATATCAATTTCTAATGATATGAAATTAGCTTATAAGAAATTTTTTCTAAACAAAAATCAAGAGCAAGGGGAAAGTTAATTTTTTTGACAAAAGTAAAATTCCAATGAATACATTCGCAGATAACTTTTTTCCAGGTTTTAGTTACCTTATTTTTTAATAAATGGGAGGATATATAATTTATTTTTCTTTAGCAAATCGAATCTCTTTATTCTCAATCATTTTTTGAAGTTCGGTAAGTAAGGCTTGTTCTTGTCGGTCAATATGTCCGTCTTCAAAAGATATTTCAAGAATCTCATCATATTCTTCCGGAGTAATGATTTGGTCTTCAATAGCTTTATTCACTAAATGGCGGAGTCGTTTATTACTTTCACTTAATACCATAATTGTTAATTTTACTGCAATTTACAAAATAGAATTAGAATAATTATAAATAACTTTGGAAAAAGTGCAACTATAAATGATTTCAATAAAAATATTTAACGACATAAGATAAATTTTGTTATTCATAAATCAAAATTATATCTTGAACCATTATTTTAATTTTATTTATGTACAATAAAGCTTAAAAGTTATGCGTGTTCAACGAATTCTTGAAAAAAAAGAAAATCCCAAAGGACCTTCAGAAGATTTGTCCCTGCTTGATCCTCTATTAGAAAAATATAAAGATAAAAAGGGAAGTTTAATTCCAATTTTGCAAGGAGCACAAAATCTTTATGGTTATTTACCACAAGAATCTTTTTTCAAAATAGCAGAAGTTACAGGAATTGAATTGAGTGAAATGTATGGAGTAGCTACTTTTTATACTCAATTCAGGTTAAATCCTGTCGGTAAATATATTATTAAGGTTTGTCATGGAACTGCTTGTCACGTACAGAATGCTACAGCTATCTCTGAAGCATTAGAAGATGCTCTGGGTATTAAAGATGGTGAAACAACTGAGGATAATCTTTTTACTTTAGAATCTGTTGCTTGCCTTGGTTGTTGTTCTTTAGCTCCGGTGATGATGATTGGTGATGAAACCTTTGGAAAACTTACCGGTAACCAGGCAGTTAAAATTGTAAAAGAATTAAAAATAAAGGAAAGTAATTAATCCAGGCAAAAGGGTTATCAAAATATTTTTTTATGGAAAAAATAAAAGTTTTAGTAGGTTTAGCAAGCTGTGGAATTTCTGCAGGTGCTCAAAAAGTATATAATAAACTTACCGATTTAAAAAAAGTAGATAAACTCGACTTTGAACTGAAGAAAACGGGTTGTATAGGCATGTGTTACCGCGAACCTTTGGTTGAGGTGATTGATGAAACCGGCTCGTATTTATATGGCGAGATTGATGAAGAGAAAGCTGTTGAAGTGTTTGATAAACATTTAAAGCAGGGAGAACCTATAAAAGATTATGTTGTAAAAAGCGACCTGTATGAAACAGAAGATGATTCTTTTTGGGGCGGTCAGGTGAAAATTGCCCTTCGCCATTGCGGAATAATAGACCCGGAGAATATTTTTGAATACGAAACACATGATGGATATAACGGAATTAAAAAAATTGTTGCCGAGAATATCTCGCAGGAACAGGTCATTCAAACTGTTTTAGACTCGGGAATTCGCGGACGTGGGGGGGGCGGGTTTCCTACAGGTTTAAAATGGAGATTTGCTTATAAAAATAAGTCTGATGAAAAATATATTATTTGTAATGCTGATGAGGGTGACCCGGGAGCTTTTATGGATAGGTCGTTGCTTGAAGGCGACCCGCATGCTGTTCTCGAAGGGTTGATTATTGGAGGCTATGCTATTGGTGCCAGCCAGGGTGTAATATACTGCCGTGCTGAATATCCTTTAGCCATTAAAAGGCTTAATATAGCCATCCAACAGGCCAGAGAAAAAGGATATCTTGGTAAAAATATACTGGGTAAAAAAGATTTTCATTTTGATTTATATGTAAAAGAAGGTGCCGGAGCGTTTGTTTGCGGTGAAGAAACAGCACTTATTTCATCCGTAGAAGGACAAAGGGGAATGCCTCGCAAGCGTCCTCCATTCCCGGCCGAAGCTGGTTTGTGGGGAAAACCTTCTAATATTAATAACGTGGAGACTTTTGCCAATATCCCTTATATCCTTTTAAATGGGGCTGAATCCTTTGCAAAATATGGTACAGAAAAAAGTAAAGGAACAAAGGTTTTTGCTTTAACCGGAAAAATAAAACATGGAGGAGCCGTTGAAGTTCCCATGGGAATATCTATCCACGATATTATTTTTAAACTCGGAGGAGGAATTTCTGATGACAAAGAATTTAAAGCAGTGCAGTTAGGAGGTCCTTCTGGCGGTTGTATACCCGAATACCTTGCCGACACCATTGTTGATTATGATTCGGTAAATGCTACCGGCGCAATTATGGGGTCAGGAGGTATGGTTGTTATGGACGAAACTACCTGTATGGTTGATATGGCGCGGTTTTTTATCGACTTTACACGAAAAGAATCGTGCGGGAAATGTACCTTTTGCCGTGTAGGAACCAAACGAATGCTTGAAATACTTACCCGAATAACTGAAGGAGAAGGAGAAGAAGGAGATATTGAAAAGCTCGAAGAGCTGGCCTATCAAATAAAAGACAACTCATTATGCGGATTAGGACAAACAGCCCCTAATCCTGTACTAACTACAATAAAGTACTTCCGCCATGAATATGAAGCTCATATTAAAGATAAGAAGTGTCCTTCTTTAAATTGTAAAAAATTACTTACTTATACTGTTGACCCGGAAAAGTGTACCGGTTGTACAGTTTGTGCCAAAAATTGTCCGTCCAATGCTATTGACGGAGAAAGAAAACAGGTGCATTTTATCCGTCAGGATGCTTGTATAAAATGTGGCATGTGTTACAGTAAATGTAAATTTGATGCAATTGTTTTATCATAAAATCAAACTTTTTAAATGAATAAAACTCTTAAAAAAGTTTTAATGAATCATTAATTAATGTAGAAATGAAAAAAAGTAATCAGCTAAATATAATCTTAAACGGGGAAAATGTTAAAGGCAATCCCGGCGAAACGATTCTTGAACTTGCTAAAAGACATGGGATAGAAATTCCTACATTGTGTAATGACCCCAGGCTAAAGCCCTTTTCATCCTGTTTTGTTTGTGTAGTTGAAGTTGAAGGTATGAAAGGGATGCAACCATCCTGTTCAACCAAAATACAGGAGGGGATGAGGATAGAAACAGAAAATGAAAAAGTAAAAAAGGCTCGAAAAACAGCATTGGATTTATTAGTAAGTAACCATTATGCGGATTGTGAAGCCCCCTGCAAACAAAATTGTCCTGCAGGTGTTGATGTGCAGGGCTACATTTCGCTTATTGAAAAAGGACTTTACAGCGAAGCCATTGGATTAATTAAACAGACCAATCCTTTACCGGCAATTTGTGGGCGTGTTTGTGTGCGGCCTTGTGAGGTAGCATGTAGAAGAAATTATTTGGACGAAGGAGCTGCTGTGGGAATTGATTACTTAAAACGTTTTGCCGCAGATAAAGATTTACTTTCCGAAGCCAGGTATGTTCCAAATGTTGAGCCATCAACAGGAAAAAAAGCGGCTATTATTGGCGCAGGCCCGGGTGGTTTGTCTACAGCTTACTTTTTGCAACAAAAGGGACATCAGTGTGATATTTATGAAGCCAGCCCAAATCCGGGCGGATGGTTGCGTTATGGAATCCCTGAATATCGTTTGCCTAATGATATTTTAGATCAGGAAGTAGCTGCTGTTACCGAGCTGGGTGTAAACATCTTTTATAATAAAAAGTTAGGCGATAACTTAAGTTACAAAGAGCTAAAAAAGAAATACGATTCCGTAATATTAACCATCGGTTCACAACGAGGCACTTTGATTGGTTGCGAAGGAGATGATGCAGAAAATGTATTTTCAGGTATTGATTTTCTGCGGAACATGGAAATGACCGGCCAGAAATATGATTTTTCCGGGAAAACAGTTGCTGTAGTGGGTGGTGGTAATACTGCAATGGATTGTTGCCGTACTTCTGTTCGTTGCGGAGCCGAGAAGGTTTATGTAATTTATCGCAGAACTGAAAAGGAGATGCCTGCGAACCCAATAGAGATTCATGAATCGAAAATCGAGGGTGTTGAGTATCTGTTTTTAACCAATCCGGTAAAAATTAATAAAGATAAAGACGGTAAATTAAAAACCATGACCTGTATTAAGATGGAGTTGGGCGAACCTGATGCCTCAGGGCGCAGACGGCCAGTACCCATTGAAGGAACTGAGTTTGAAATTGAATTGGATTATGCTTTAGCTGCGATTGGTCAAAAAACGAATGTAACTTTTTTAGACGATATTAATAAGCATTCCGATAGTGGAAAATTAGAAGTAAACCGGTGGGGTGATATTGCTGCTAATGAGAATACCTTACAAACCGGAATTCAATCTGTTTTTGCTGCCGGTGATGGTGTTACCGGCCCGGCAACTATTATTGAAGCTGTTGCTCAGGCTAAAACTGCCAGCCTTAGCTGTCATCAGTATTTGTCAGGGTTGCCTTTAGAGCCTGAGCCGATAGAGTTTATCAGTAGAAAAGATAATTTTAAGGAGTTATCGTATGATGATTTTCTAGGCAGGTACCAAAATCAAATGCGCGAAGAAATGCCTGTTTTGCCTGCTGACAAAAGAAAAAATTTTGAAGAAGTAGAACTGGGTTACGAAAATGATGAGGTTGCTAAACATGAAGCCGAACGATGCCTTGAGTGTGGATGTACCGAATTTTTTACCTGCGATTTAAAAAAATACAGTACACAATATCATGCCGATCAACAACGGTTTAATGGTGATTTTCAAGAATACCCGATAGATTTCTCCCATCCCTTTGTTGAGATTGACAACAATAAATGTATTTTATGTGCCCGTTGTGTGCGTATTTGTAACGAAGTAGTTGGAGCTAATGCACTGGGACTTGTTAATCGTGGTTTTGATACTTTTGTTGCACCAAGTATGGGGGGCTCGTTGGTCGATACCAATTGCGAATCGTGCGGTCTTTGTATTTCAACCTGCCCAACCGGTGCAATTACTGAAAATACTGACTTTAAACCCGGTCCGGTTAAACTCGATACAGTAAATACGCTTTGTAATTATTGTTCAGTAGGTTGTGAAGTGGAGTATCAGCATAAATCCGAATTTGTATGGAAAGCTTCAGGAAAAGAAGGCTTGGTTAATAAGGACGGAAATATTTGTCGTTATCCTAAGTTTGGATATACTATAATGAATGATTCCCAAAGAATTACACAGCCACTTCTTAAAGTGGATGATAATTTTGAGGTTATCAGCTGGGAAAAAGCTTTTGATGTAATTGCCGATGAAATTAAAGGTGCTGACCCCGATGAAAACGGTTTTTTTGCAGGTGCAAGACTGAGTAATGAAGAGATGTATTTAATACAGAAACTGGCCCGTGTAGGAGCTAAAACAAACAATATTACCAGCTTCTATTATGTTGGTCAGGGTAGTGGATATGATTCTAACTATAAAGCAAATGTCCCATTTGATGAGATTAAAAAGGCCGGGAAAATTTACCTGCTGGGTTCCGAAATAAACAGAGATAATGCAGTAGTAGGCTTTATGGTAAATAATGCACGTGAAATTGAAAATATCCCGGTTCAATTAATTACTGATAAAAAAGAGAGTGCATTGGACCATAAAGTCGATCATCTCTTAAAAATTAAATCGTACTATCATTTTATTAAAGCCATAAATTACTATCTGGTTACTAAAGGGTTGCACAATTCATTGTTTATTAAAGACCGGTGCGATGGTTTTGAACAATATAAAAAGGAATTGTTGGCTGAGAGTTATGAGGAGTTAGTTGAGGAATCGGGTATTTGTTGTAAAGAACACTTAGAAGAATTTGCTGAAAGTTATAACCAGGAACAGAATGGAGTTATTATTTTTTCTGAAAAATATGTATCAGCAAATGTAAGCAAGGAATTATTTAATCTGGCGATGATTACCGGTAAACTGGGAAAAACTGCCAGTGGATTAATTTCTTTAAAAGAGAAAAACAATGCACAGGGGTTATTTGATATGGGAATTTCTTCAAAAAATGGTGTAGGATACACCGATTTGAAGGATTCAAATTTTGTCAAAAAGCTTATGAAAGAATGGAAGATTCGGGAATTACCTGAATTAACCGATAAATGTACTAAAGAGTTGTTAAATGAAGGATTGATTAAAAAGTTTTACATCTTTGGAGAAGATCCGATTGGATGTACTATAGATAAAGCAAAAGTTCAGAAATGGTTTGCCGATGCTGAATTTATATTGGTGCAGGATTACTTTATGACAGAAACAGCTCAGCAGGCAGATTTGATTCTGCCGGCAACATTCCCTGTAGAAACCTCAGGTAGTTTTACCAACACTCAAAAACATATTCAACAGTTCGAGAAACAATTTAAAGGTAAGATAGACCAGGAAAATTATGTTCAACTCTTAAATATTATACATAACTTTACAAATAGTGAGGAAATAAAAACTATTGATGATATCCGTAAAGAAATATTTGAACTGCTCCCTCAAAAGGCAACATCCGAAAGATATAGTTTTAATTATACTCAGAAAGATAATATGAATAAACAATTTAATTTCGGATGTGATTACCTGGTCAAAAAGTTTGACGAAGATTCTGAACAAGCATTTAATCATTAAAATTTAACGTTATGAAAGAATTTAAAACCATTGATGATATTTTTGATTTTGCCATAAATTCGGAACAAGAAGCTGTAGATTTTTATAATGAGCTTGCTGAAATTGCAAAAACAGAGGATATGCGAGATGTTTTTGTTCAATTCGCACAAGAAGAAATTGGGCATAAAGCACGATTGACAAAAATTAAAAAAGAAGGTGCTTATCAGGTTGAGTCACATAAAATTAAAGACCTGAAAATCAGTGATTATACAGTAAGTGTTAAACCTGCATCTGATCTGACTTATAGTGAAGCTCTTGTTTTAGCCATGAAAAAGGAAAAAGCAGCCTATAAATTATACCTTGAGCTGAGTAAAAGAGCGGTTAATGAGGAAATGGAGAGTGTATTCCTTTCATTAGCCGAAGAGGAATCGAAGCATAAATTACGTTTTGAAATTGAATATGACGAGTTTGTATTGAGAGAAAATTAAGATTTAATCCATGAATTAAAAATAGGCATAACAAATTTGTTGTGCTTATTTTTTTATTTCACCAGTTCATGTAATTTTGCGAAACAATTTTTGATTAAAAAAACAGGTTTTAAATACTAATCATAAAAAGATATCCAGTGAAAAGATTTTCGTTTGTGTTGTTACTAGTAATCCTTTTTCAGCCTTTTGTTTTTGGACAGGAGGATAGCGTTACTGTTCGTAAAGCAGAAGATAAGGTGATGATTGGTGGAGAATTATATTACGTGCATATCGTCAAAGAAGGAGAAACACTTTATTCATTAAGCAAGCTATACCGTGTTTCACAAAAAGAAATCGCTAAAGAAAATCCTGAGATATTTCTGGGTTTACAAGAAGGACAGGCCTTAAAGATACCTGTAGTGGATGACAAACCAATGATGGGAACCGAAAAAAAGGATGAATTTATTTATCATAAAGTAAAAAAGGGGCAGACATTATATTCCTTATCAAAGAAATATGACATTCCCCTGGATGATATTATTACCTGTAATCCCGATTCACGTTATGGCATTAATGTAGGACAAGTTTTAAAAATCCCCAAATCGCACCGGGTAGTAGAAACGATACAGCAATACCCGAAGAAAGAAGAACAAATAAAGGATACGCTGAAAGTCGAAGAGGATTTTATTTATCATACTGTTGCCAAAAAAGAAACGATATACTCGTTAACTCGCCAGTTCGAGGTTTCGTATGATGAATTACTTAAACATAACCCCTTTTTAGCTGAAGGACTGAAAGCCGGCCAAACCATAAAAATTCCGAAAAAGCAAACGTTTGAATCCTTACTATTTGAAGTTACAGAGGAGAAAAAAGATACCACGGTTTATTATAAGAAAAGAACTACGATTGCTTACTCTGATTCTGCAAAACTATTTCCTTGCGACAGCCTTAAACCATTCAGTGATGAGCAATATAAGGTAGCTGTATTATTACCTTTTTATTTGGATAAAAATGATGAAGAATATTACATTGATTCGAGTGAAGTAGATGATATGGGCGAAAAAATTTATGAAAAAGTGTATTATGACCCATTTTATATTTATCCCCGGTCGTTGAATTTTGTTGAGTTTTACGAAGGTTTTCTTTTGGCAGTTGATAGTTTAAAAAAACAGGGCTTAAATCTTAATTTATATGTTTATGATACTGCAAATGATACTTCCAGAATAAAAGAGATATTAAATTATCCTATGATGGAAAATATGGACTTAATTATTGGCCCAATCTATAATCAAGAATTACAACTGGTCTCAGAATTTTCAAAAAAACATCAAATAAAAATGGTATCCCCTTTATGGGATAATCTTCAACTGGTTGATGAGAATCCCTATCTCTTTCAGGTTACCCCATCCTATGCTTCGCAAATAGATGAATATGTAGATTATATTTCTCAATTTAAAGATAAAAATCTTGTTTTAGTGCACAATGGAGATAGCTTGAATTATGAAAATATACAAATGGTAAAAGATAAGCTGTTTGCTCATTTCTCGGATTCTGTTTTGGCCAATATCCAATTTAAAGAAGTAGTTTTTAAAGATAGTATTAATGTGCTGGAACATGCTGCAAGCAAAGAAATAGAGAATGTTTTTATTGTTCCTTCTAATAATGAGGCATTTGTTACCAGTGTAGTAACTAATTTAAATACATTATCGGCATTTGATTATCCTGTTAAGGTTTGTGGCTTATCTCGCTGGCAAAGATTTAGAAATATTGATACTGAGTATTATTTTAACTTAAACCTGTGTATAACTACGCCCTATTTTGTCGATTATAAAGATGATCAGGTGAAAAAGTTTATTTTAAAGTACAGAGATAATTTTAAAACCGAACCACAACAGTATGCTATACATGGTTATGACATTGGAATGTATTTCTTATCAGGATTTTTGAAATTTGGCAACAATTTAGCGCATTGTATTTATTATCATCAACCCGATTTGCTTCAGGCTGATTATCATTTTGTTCGTTGGTTTAAGAACTCTGGATTTGAAAATACCGATGTTAGTTTAATAGAATATCGGGAGAACTATAATGTCTCAAAAATTGATAAACAAAATAGTCAAAAACAATCTTTTGAGGTAAAATATTGGTAAAAATTAAATCAGGATTTTTGTTTTTCTTATTTTTTACTTCTATCTTACTATAAATTTGACATAATTTATTGATTTTTATTTTATTCTGATTTATGGCCAATTGTAGAGATCTTAAAAAAGATATTAATTTTCTTTCCAAGCAGGTAATAAACGAATGCTTTTCATTTCTGGAGTACTCCCCCGTTGAAAACCATGAAAATTTACTGGAAATATTACATGATGCTGAAATTATTCGAAGAAATTTGCTTTATAAAGTTAACAACCCTCCCGAGAATGAAAAAAACAAGCAGTATTACAATCGCATTACTGACGAACTATACGATTTAAATATTGAATTAATCGAAAGAATTAACAGCCTTACACGTTAAATCTTGTTTTTAGTTTTTTATTTTGTTTGCCCGGAAAACCATATCCGTAGATTGTAGAATTTTATTTTTTAAATTTTCTGGGTAATCAGGATGTTTATTCAAAAACACATTTATTTTGGTAACAGCTTTAATTGACGAGTGACCAGCAAAAGTAGCATTGAGCCATTGAGCCGGGAAGAAGATATCACCGGTAATTTGTAACTCTTCTAATATACTTAGCGAAGGATTTATATATTTAATGGCTGACCCGCTTCGTAAAGGATGATTTAAATAATAGACTGCACTTACTACCCAGGGTTCTTTTTCTCTGTTTTTTTCATCCATAAGTGATTGGAAAAATTGGTCGCGTGTTTTTTCATCGGAGGAAAGTGCCGGTCGAATAAAATCAAATCTTGCTTTACGTTCTTTATTATCTATCCGTTGATATTGAATATCTAAAATTTCTTTTGCATTATCAATATCTCGTAAAGATAGTTCAAATGCTAAATCCGTGTAATCCCGATTGGAGAGATGAAGCTTATTCAGGTTTTTTTCCTGATGAAACACCTGCAAAAGATTTTCTATAGCTTCACTGCTTAAAGCAATTTTCGAGTACGTTTTAAAGTAACTTAATTGCGTTTTTTCAAATTTAGCTTTTTTCAGTTCATTCCATAAGACTTGTTCCAGATTAGTTCCAGTTTCCTGTTTTTCGTCTGATGTTAAAAACTTCCAGAAGGCAGTTTCAATATATCCAAGCAAAAGATTAATGTTTTGTGGATTATTTTCTGCTTTTAGTGCCTTTGTGTAGCATTGCAACAAGACTTCAGGTTCAATTGTTTCATGAAGCATATTTTCCCACAGGTTTATATATAAAGCACATCGCAATACTTCATCGGTAAAAGTATGTAAATGGGAAAGTAAATAATTAATCGATTCATTATCAGGTTTAAAATAGCCATAGCCAAAGCCGTTGGCATTTGTATAAATATAATCAGCTTTCTGAACAGGTTCGTTCAGGCTAACGATATTAAAAGTGTCTTTGGTCTGTATATTGTAATAACTGATATTATTCCCTGAGGCTATGATAGTTTTTAGATTTTGTATCCATAACCGGCCTTTTTCCTGAGGATCTTTTTGCTCAATAATTATATTTTGTAGTTTATTATCGGGATTAAAGGCTTTTTGTGTAATGTAATAAGGCATGCCTGGCTGGTATACCCATACATTACTCCATTGTTGTATATCTATTTCTGATTCTTTATCAATAATTTGAACCAGTTCATCCCAGGTTGCATTTTGGTATTGATAATCTTTCAGATAGTTGCGGATGGCATTTTTTAACATCTCTTCACCGATAATCTCTTCAAGATGCCGCATCATAACAGGTGCTTTGTGATAAATAACAGGGCCGTATAATGAACCTGCATTTTTCATATTATCCAACTCCTGGCTTATTGGATTTGCACCCTTTGTACGGTCGATAGAGTAGGATGAAGGATAATGATTTATTAAAAAATTAAGGGTATGGTTAATTTCAGGGTATTGCGGATTGACTATTTTATCTGCCATAAAATTAGCAAAAACTTCTTTAAGCCAAACCTCACTAAACCATTCCATGGTTACCAGGTCGCCAAACCACATATGCGCTGTTTCATGTGCAATTAAATTAGCCCGGCTTAATTCATCCTTAATAGTAGACGACTGGTCTAAAAACAGTTTCGAATCGCGATACAATACAGCACCGGGATGCTCCATGCCTGAATATTGAAAAGACGGAATGGCAATAAAATCAAGCTTTTTAAAAGGGTAATCAATTCTTGTATAATTTTCCAACCATGCTAATGAACCAAATTTTAGTTTGAAAATTTGATCAACATTTCGTTGAACTTTATCCGGATTAGTTTCTCTATGATACAATGTAATTTCACGGGTACCCTCTTTTTTTGTAATGGTATTAAATTTTCCGGTTACAAATGCAAAAAGGTAAGTGCTGATTGGCTCAGTTTCTGTGAAGATAAAGGTGTGCGAAGAATTATCTTCTTCTTTATTCAACAGGGGTGAATTAGCAACAACGACCCATTCATTGGGAACAGTTATTGTTGGTTTAAAAATCGCTTTTAACGAGGGTTGGTCGAAACAGGGAAATGCAGTACAAGCCCTGTCTGGTACAAAAAGGGTGTATAAATATTCTTCATTCCGGTTTAATGCTCTTTCACCTGCAATAAATTCAATTTCTAAATGATTAACCCCATTTTCAAGATATTTTTGTGGAATAATAATATGCTCATTGCTGAATTTATAGTTTATCTTATTGTTATCTATCTTAACTGATTTTATTTGTGTAGCATGATTTCTAAAATCTAAAATCAGCGGTTGGTTTAAGTTTTTATTAAAATTAAATTGAATGTTTACTTTGCCTTTAATTTTTTGATGTATAGAATCTGGTATTGAAAAATCAATCGTATACTTAATATCTTTTAATTGTTTATTTCTTAATTGAGCCAGCTGGGTGCTAACGCCAGACTCCGTTAGTTCTTGTGGTATCTTTTCGCAAGATGTACAAAACAGGAATAAAGTCCCAATGATAATTATAAACCGCAGAATTACAAATGAAATATTTTTCATCATTCAAGAATTTTATCTAAAATATTAACGTTGGTGTTTTGTTTTTTTTATGGCTCCTAAAACTTTTTCAAACGAATAGGGTTTTGTAAGTAAATCATCGAAACCTGCACTTTGATATTCCTGGAAAAAATCCTCAGGATTGTGAGCTGTAAGAGCAATTATGGGGATTCGGTTATTAGGTTCGGGAAAATTGGTTCGTATATATATTGTTGTTTCTAATCCATTCATTACAGGCATTTCAATATCCATTAAAACAATATCGATGGGGTTATTTTTGATAATTTCAATAGCATCTTTTCCATTTTCAGCCTCCATGAGATCTTTAGAAATTTCTCGAAGAATTTCTTTGAGTAGCATCCGATTGATAAAAATATCGTCGACAATAAGTATGGTATATTTATTTTCCATTAACCAATCCTGCTTAGGGTTTTAATAATATCTAAACTATTTATTTTTACCGTTTTTCCATCTAATTCAATAATCTTATCATTTTTAAATTCGGTTAATGTTCTTATTAAACTTTCTTTTGTAGTGCCTGCAAATTCAGCTAATTCGTTTCTTGTGAGAGGGAGGACGAATTGTTCGGAATGATAAATTTTTTCATAAAAATAAAGTATCAAATCGGCAATTTTACCCGGTAGTTGTTTATGGTATTGAGAAATCAAGCGGTCAATGATATACAAATTTTCTTTGCTTAAAATTTTCAGTAATGAGGTTGTGTATTCTCCATTGTTAATTAATATAGAATTAAAAGTATTGATATCGATAAATAGTATTTCAGAATCTTCAATGGCTGAAGCAGAATATTGGAAGGTAGATTCTCCAAAAATTGATATCATCCCTAAAAAATTCCCCGGTGTAGCTATCTTTAAGATGATTGATTTATTGTTTTTTCCATGTTTGAAAATTTTTACTAATCCCGATTTTATAAACATGATATGAGAGGTAAGCGTATCCTGTTTAAAAATGATATCCTTCTTTTGGTATTGTACAACTTTACAATTTGATTTAATTCGATCAATATCACTTGAGGAGATAATATCTTTATTATAGAATAATGAGTTAAATAATTCAGTATTTAGTTCATCGCTCATAAGCTTGTCATTTCCGTAAAAATATTAAAATCTTTTTAAAAACGATGATTAATCTTTCTTTTTTTGGTGATGTAAATCATCTTGTTTATTAATCGATGTCATTTGCATTTTATTGAATCAGGTTATTATTGGTTGTAATTTTACATTATAAAATATATCTCTATGATATATTAAATGAATTATATAATTTTTTTAGATAAGTTCTTGTAAAAACAATTGATAAAAAATCATGATAAAACATAACATTTTAATCGTTGATGATTCTGAAACCAATTTGGTTCTTCTCGAAGCTATTCTCGAAGATGATGGATTTAATGTTAAAACAGCTTATAATGTAAAAGAAGCTGAGGAAATTTTAAAAACAACGATTCCTCAATTAATCCTTTTAGATCTATTAATGCCCAATGAAAACGGGTTTGATCTATTACGTAAATTAAAAGCTAATACAGAGCTAAAAAATATACCTACTATTATTGTTACCGCTTTTGCAAATAAGGAAAATAAGATAATTGCTAAAGATTTGGGGGCAGCTGATATTATTGAAAAACCCATTAATATTCCCGATTTTCTTGATAAAGTTTATAAAGCATTAGGTTTAAATAACATTAAATAGAGATTATTCTATGAATTATAATAAAGAAATTGAAAATAAAATACAATTAAAAGCTTTACTCAATACTTTTTCTGTTGAAGAAATATCAACGTTATTTTCGAGCATTGATAACAATTTAATTTCGTTGCATGAATGCTCTGCTGATGATTTTTTAAAATTGAACAGCGAGTTTAAAATCATTTATGCCAAATCGAAGATAATTGCCGATAATATAAATCTGGTCCTTGAGCATTTTAACGATAATAGCAGTCAGGAATTTTATAGCCAGGTTGATCAATTATATAATAGCCTTAAAGCTCGCTTTGAGCTATTTGATTATAAACTGGATTTAGGGATTGATTCTTTTGAGAAAATAGCTAATCATTTAAGGCATATATTTTTCCCCTGTAAAAATTATAGCCAGAATTTAATGAGTTTAAAATATTTGCTTGCTAATTTGAATTTGAGCATATCAGATATTGATGACAGCGAAAAAAATGCAATTGAACAACAAAATCAAATGGCAAGTCAAATTATCGATGAAATAAAGAAACATACTGATGCCATTATAAAGAATTTAAACCACCTTCAAAAAATAGCAAAGCTTTCGTTAAATAATTTACAACAGATAAAACAAAGAAAAGAAGTAAATATTGAAATACTATTATCGGATATTCAACAAGTACTGGGTTCGTTAAAAGAAAAGTATAAAAAAAATAAAGTGTTGATCCCGGGCATTATAGAAAGCTCTGAGAAAACAACCATTAGTGTTGATGATATTATTAAGAAATTACAATACCAGGATATCATTAAACAAAAAATGGAACATATTCAAAAAACGCATCGTGATTTAATTAATGAGCTGAAAGCCTTTGAGAATACCAATAAAGATGCAACTCATTTAAATGATTTGGCAAAATGTTTTTTACGTGTTCGGGATATTGCAGGATTACAAGCAGCACAATTAATCCACGCAAATAAGGAGTATCAATCTGCATTAGAACTTATTATCAGTCAATTTCTAAATATTGGCGATAACATGAAGTTTATTTCGGAAAAAGGCAATGAAATTTTATTTGACGAAAATGGATTAAAACTTTACGATGACCTTATTCATTTATTTTCTACAGCCAATGATATTCTGGACCAGAAATATTTACAAAACACTAAAGTATTTGAAGATGTTAGTACTTTAGAAAAACAATTGGATAGTATTGATGGATGTTTTCAAAAATTGAATTTACTAAGTCAGGATTTTAATACACTATTTTCTAATTCAATAGAAAAGATTCAAAAAGTTTCGACTGTTAAATCAATCCGTGGAGAATCAATAAATCAAATTAATACCCTGTATTCCGATATAAGAAAAAATTACCAGAAAGTATACACGATTTTTGATGAACTTAAGCAAATAAAAAATAATTTTCAGGATTTTAAAGACCATGCGAATGAAAATGTCTTGACCAAAAAATCCATTAGACAAATTGATACTTTTGTAAGTAAAATAAAAGATTCCGGAGATAAAATTGATGAGAAACTTCAAAATAACAAGCAGGTAAGTGCTGAAGTAATTGCTATAATTAAAAAATCAATTGCCGAAATAAAGTATTACAAATTTTTTGAAAAGGTGATTGAAGAAATTATTACCGAATTAAATACTATCAATTATAAATTAAAAACAGATACTCAGGACTCTGACTTATCTAAAGAAGAAAATTTACGGAAATTAAAAGAATACTATACCATGCAATCAGAACACCTGATTCATGATCAAATTATAGAGGAAAATACGGAAGATGTTGATATTGATTCAGAAGAAGATGGGGATATTGAATTTTTCTAAAAAAAACGGTAAATTAATAAAATATGCAAATTAAAAAAGCAAAGTCCAAAGGAGTAAAAAGAGTAAATATTTTGTTAGAAAACGAACTAACAATTTACTCCATCGAAGAAATTAAAGATAAGATTCTAAAAGCATTTAAAGAAAATCAGGAAATTGATTTTAACTTAAAAAATGTAAATAATATGGATTTATCTTTTGTGCAGTTTCTTTTTTCTCTGAACCAAAGTGCTGAAAAAAAGAATAAAAAGGTAGTTTTTAACACTGACTTTAATAATGAAATGCAATCATTATTTGAAAATTCAGATATCCATAAAATTTTTAAAGCCCAAAAAAGAAAAAATATAAAATCATGAGTAAAAATATTTTAATAGTTGATGATTCCGAAAGTATCCGGGAAGTAGTAAGTTTTACCCTCGAAAATGAAGGTTATAATGTACTTGTTGGCGATGACGGTACTGATGCCATGAAATTTCTTGATGGACGACAAATTGATTTAGTAATAACCGATTTGCATATGCCTCAGATGAATGGTATTGAGCTAATAAAGAACATTAGAGCCATGGATAGTTATAAACGAATACCAATTTTGTTTTTAACAACAGAATCACAGGCCGCAAAAAAAATGGAAGCTAAAGAAGCCGGAGCTACTGGTTGGATTGTTAAACCTTTTGTTCCTGCTAAATTAATTGCCGCACTTAAAAAAGTTTTACGCTAATGGATAAATTTACAGCAAAATTTATAGAAGAAGCCACAGATAATATAAAAGATCTGGAAGATGCACTTTTAATTCTTGATAACGAACCTGAAAATAAAGAGTTGGTTGAACGAGTTTTTCGTGCTATGCATACTATAAAGGGTGGTGGTGCTATGTTTGGTTTTCAGAAACTAAGTGATTTTACCCATCATCTTGAAAATGTTTATGATTTGGTACGTGAAGACAAATTAAATGTAACTCGCGATTTATTGGATATTACCCTTCAATCGGTCGATCATATGAAAGTCTTACTTTCGGGAGATAATTTGGATTCTCCGGCTATTACTGCACAGCACAATGATCTTATTGTTAAGATTAAAAAGATTGAAGAGTTAAAGGGAGATACCTTAGATGCTCCGGAGAAACCAGAAAAAGAATCATCGTCAGAACTGAAAACGTATTATATATATTTTGAGCCGGATAAAGATATTTTTAATGATGGGACAAATCCGTTATTCTTATTGGATGAACTACATAGCCTGGGTGACTGTAAGGTTTTTTCGCATTTTAATAAAGTACCTGAGATAGATAAAATTGATGTTACCAAATGTTACACATACTGGGAAATTTTACTGGCAACACGCGAAGATGTTAATACGATTACCGATGTGTTTATTTTTGTTGAAGATCAGTGTCAGCTGGAGATTAATGAAGTGGCCGGTTATAATATTTTAACCAATTCGTCTGTTGTTGATGAAATAGCGAAAATTGCAGCCGAAAAAGATGATGTTGGGTTATCAGAAATTCAGCGGATTATTAAGAAAAAAACAGATTCATCTGAAAATGATTTAAACGATATAGAAAAGGTTATCAAAAAAACAGGCCCTTTGCCTTCTGTAAAAGAAAATGTTATTTCAAGCATCAGGGTTTCATCCGAAAAGCTTGATCGAATGATGAACCTGGTAAGTGAACTGGTTACTACTCAGGCCCGACTAAGTTTATATGCTGACCAAACAGCCGATTCGGAGCTGATGGCTATTGCAGAAAATGTTCAAAAATTATCGCGACAGTTACGCGATAATGCTTTTGATATTGTTCTGGTACCTATTGAGACCATGATTACACGCTTTCAACGGTTGGTTAGAGATTTATCGAAAGATCAGAATAAAGATGTTGATTTTAGTGCTGAGGGAGTTGATACTGAGTTGGATAAAACAATTATTGAAAACCTGACCGATCCACTTTTACACATACTCAGAAATAGCATTGATCACGGAATAGAACCTGCTGAACAACGAAAAAAAATGAAAAAGCCGGTTCAGGGAAAAATCCTTTTAAAAGCTTTTTATTCCGGCGCAAACGTTATTATTCAAATTAGTGATGACGGAGCAGGTATTGATCCTGAAACAATAAAAAATAAGGCCATAAAGAAAGGATTAATTAGTAAAGATTCAACCCTTTCGAAAAAAGAGATTCTTGATTTAACTTTTATGCCGGGTTTTTCTACAGCCGAAAATATAACTGATGTTTCAGGCCGTGGCGTTGGAATGGATGTAGTAAAAAGAAAACTTGCTGAAATACGAGGCGAAGTAGAAATTGACTCAGAAGTAAACGTAGGAACAACTCTTACCATTAAGCTGCCATTAACTTTGTCGATAATCGATGGTTTGTTAGTGAAAATAGCAGATAATCATTATATCATTCCACTTAATGCGGTGGATAAAATTTATGCTACCGAACACAAAAATGTTGTCAATACTTATAATAACATGATAGTTTTAGATGGTGAACAAATTCCATTTTATTACTTACGTGAAGAATTCGATTTGCCGGAAGGAGAACAGCCTGTTGAACAGGTGATTGTAGTTAGTTATGCTGATCAGAAAATAGGATTAGTTGTTGATGAAGTGGTTGGTGAATATCAGGCTGTGCTAAAATCTTTAGGTAAGCTTTATAAACAGCAGGAAATAATATCCGGTGCCACCATATTAGGCGATGGAACTGTTGCATTAGTGATGGATCCCAATAAAATTATTGCACAATTTTCAGAAACAACAGAAGAAAAAACAAAGTAAAATTTAAATACTATGGAAAAAGAAGAATTAACAAAGATTAACTCATATTTGTCATTTAAACTGGGCGATGAGGAATTTGCAGCTCATGTAGGTAAAGTGCTTAATATACTTGAATTGACAAAGATTACTGAGGTTCCTAAAGCTCCTGATTATATGAAAGGAGTAATTAATTTACGCGGAACAGTTCTTCCTGTGGTTGACACAAGAATAAAATTCGGGATGACACCCACAGAATATACAACCAATACTTGTATTGTGGTCATGGAAGTAGAACTGGATAACGATATGGTACAAGTGGGTGCATTAGTAGATGCTGTTCAGGCTGTACTCGAAATTGATGATAGCCAGATACAACCCCCGCCAAGTATTGGTAGTAAATACAAATCTGAGTTTATCTACGGTATGGTTAAAATAGACGAAAAATTTATCATGTTGCTGGATATGGAAAAAGTGTTCTCGTCTGACGAGATTGTTTCTCTACAGGAAAAAACAACCGAAGGCAAATCTGCCATAGATAAAGAACCTTCAAAAAAAGAAGAATAAAATGAATTAAAACAACAACAAAAAAAAATGCTTATGAAGTCTTTAAAAGATATGAAGATAGGAGTGCGGCTTAATTTGATATTAAGTATCGTTACTGTAATAATTTTTACAGGTTTTGGTATCTATACTTTTTACAGTCAGAAAGATAGAATTATGGAAGATGCCGACACGAGAATGTATGAACAATTAGATGATTTAGTGAGTGTAATTAATGTACAGCTTGATGAAAGTCAAACCAGAGTAAATTATGCCATTAAAGCTGCTCATGAAGTTTTTTATAATTATGGAGAACCCTCATACGGAGATGAAACTCGTGAGGTGAGTGCTGTAAATCAGCAAACAAATAATTCGAAGAGAGAAACTATACAAAATTTTATCCTTGGCGAAAAAGAATTGTATAAAGATTATGAAATTGTTGATAAAATCCAGGAAGTAACCGGAGCTACGGCAACTATTTTTCAGAAAATAAACGGGGGGTATTTACGAATATCTACCAATGTTTTAAATGAAAACGGAGAAAGAGCTACCGGAACATTTATTCCAAATTCATCTGAGGTAATAAGAACTGTTGAATCAGGACAAACTTACCAGGGAAGAGCTTTTGTGGTAGATGATTATTATTTGACAGCTTACGAGCCGATTTGGGTTGACGGACAGGTACAGGGAATATTATATGTTGGAATAAAAGAAAAAGACCTGAAAAGCCTGAAACGTATTTTTGATACCAAAGAATATTTTGAAACAGGATATCCTTTTTTGGTTTCCAGTGATGGTACTTTTATCATTCACCCAACAGAAGAAGGAGAAGATGCTTCAGAGTATACTTTTTTTAAGCAAATAAAGAATGCTCAATCAGATCAAGGAAAATCACGTTATAAATGGCCTGAAACTGCAGATGGTGAATGGAAATATCAATATTTCGAATATATACCAAAAATAGATTCTTATGTGGCTGCATCATTTTACGAAAATATTTTATTTAAATATTTAAATCAGGTACGTTTATCCATCATATTAGCAGTTTCATTAGCAGTTGGTGTGTTTATCCTGGTGATTACCATGGTTTCCAGAAATCTTAGTCGTGGATTAAATAAAGGGGTAGACTTTGCTAATAAAGTGGCTGATGGCGATTTAACTGCCACGGTTGAATTAGATCAACAAGATGAAGTAGGAATGTTAGCTAAGGCCCTAAATAGAATGGTTTTCCAATTGCGGGATATTGTTGAAACAGTTGATTTAAGTGCTGATAACATAGCTTCTGCAAGCCAGCAAACAAGTTCCGGTTCGCAACAATTATCACAAGGTGCCAATGAACAGGCATCATCAGCCGAAGAGGTTTCCTCGTCTATGGAAGAAATGGCTTCTAATATTCAGCAAAATACTGATAATGCACAGCAAACAGAGAAGATTTCTGTAGAGGCATCTGAAGGAATCAAAAAAGTAGCAGAAGCAGCACAAGAAAGTTTAACATCGATTCGACAAATTGCTGATAAGATAGGGGTAGTAAATGATATTGCTTTTCAAACAAATATTTTAGCTTTAAATGCTGCAGTTGAAGCCGCTCGTGCCGGAGAACACGGAAAAGGATTTGCAGTTGTAGCTGCCGAAGTGCGCAAACTGGCCGAAAGAAGTAAAGTTGCTGCCGATGAAATTGTTGGATTGTCTGACAAAAGTGTTAAGGTTACAGAAGAGGCCGGCGAGTTTATGATGGAAATAATTCCTAATATAGAAAAAACGGCTAAGCTGGTTCAGGAAATATCAGCAGCCAGTATGGAGCAAAATTCAGGGGCCGACCAGGTAAATAATGCTATACAGCAATTGAACCAGGTTACCCAGCAAAATGCAGCTGCATCTGAAGAACTGGCTACAAGTTCCGAAGAACTGGCCAGCCAGGCTCAGCAACTTAAAGAAAATATTGGCTATTTTGTTACAGGTGAGAAAAAGAAAAAAATTAAGAATACGAATTTTAAATTAGATACATCTGATAGTCAGCAAAAAGCAGAAAAAAAACAAAAAAATCCATACAAAGAAAATCAGGATCAATCCAAAAAATCACAAGGAATTGATTTAAAGATGTATGACAAAAAAAACATGGATGACGATTACGAAAATTTTTAAGATAGTTTTAATGGGGCAGAATCATAGATAAATTTTAGGTTAGGGTTTCAAATTGCTGTGCATTTTAGGCCAATTTCGGGGGGATTGCCCCATCCCCCTTTTTTATTTTAAGTATTATTATAAAATATGGTAGATCAAACATTAAACCAGATTTTTAATGCGAAAATGACTTCCGATGATTTTAATCGGTTAAGCAAATTTATTTTTCAGCAGTCGGGCATTAAAATGCCTCCCGTAAAAAAAGTGATGCTTCAAAGCAGGCTTCAGAAACGATTACGGGAGCTTAAAATTACTACGTTTAAAGAATATGCCGATTTTGTTTTTAGCGATGACGGTCAAAAGAAAGAACTGATCCACATGTTGGATGTTGTAAGTACTAATAAAACTGATTTCTATCGGGAACCTGTCCATTTTGATTATTTAACAGATACGATTCTTCAGGAATTTATGGTTGCAGATCGGCTGAATAAAAGTTTTAAAGTATGGAGTGCCGGCTGTTCAAGTGGTGAAGAACCCTATACAATAGCTATAACATTAAATGAATTTAAGCAAAATTATCCCCGTTTTGATTATTCTATAATGGGTACTGATATTTCATCACAAATACTACAAAAAGCCGTTTTAGGTGTTTTTAAAGAAGAAAGAGTAATTAATATCCCGTTGGAGATAAAGAAAAAGTATTTTTTAAAAAGTAAAGATCGTATCAATAAAACAGTACGTGTAGTTAAAGATTTAAGGGATAAAGTGAAGTATCAGCGATTAAATTTTATGGATGAAGCCTATAATATCTCTGATGTATACGATGTGATTTTTTGCCGTAATGTATTAATATATTTTAATAGAGATACACAAGAAAAGGTGATTAATAAATTATGTAATAAGCTAAAAAGCGGGGGGTATCTTTTCATTGGCCATTCAGAGTCGATTTTAGGGATGGATGTTCCGCTTCAGCAAATCAGGCCAACCATCTTTAAACGAATTTAAAACTATCATAAAAACTGATAATATGAGCGAATTAACCGACCAGGAACTAATTGATGAACTGAAAAAGCGTTTTCATCAGAATAAAAAAGCCCTGAAAGAAGTTCAGGAATTGAACAACGAACTTAAAAAAGTGAATAAAAAGCTGGAAGATTCTGAAGCCCTGAAAAGTCATTTTATTTCAAACATTACCAATGAAATAATTAATCCTTTTGCTTCAATTCTTGCTTTGTCGAAAAATATCTTATCGGTAGAAAAAGAAAACTGGAAAAAGGTGTTTTCTATGGTTTCTTTAATCTATTCCGAAGCTTTTAATCTTGATTTTCAATTGAGGAATATTTTCGTAGCAGCTAAAATTGAAGCTGGAGAAATTTTTCCGGAAATATTAAATGTTGATGTCAGGCATTTACTCGAAAGTGTAACTGATTCATTTAAATATGAATGCAAAAAGAAAAAATTGGATCTTGATTTGCAGTTTGAAATTCCTTATTCAGAAGAAAAACCTTTTTTCTTTAAAACCGATCCTGAAAAATTACGGTTAATTGTATCAAACCTTGTAAGTAATGCTGTAAAATTTAGTTTCGAAGATAATAAAGTCATTATCAAAGTATGGATTGAGAATAAAAAGTTAAAAATTTATGTCCAGGATTTTGGTACAGGAATTTCAAACGAGAATCAAAAAATCATTTTCGACCGGTTTAAACGTTTAGATTCAGGGATTAATTCAGTAAACCGTGGTCATGGGTTAGGGCTGTCTATCAACAAAGCGCTTTTAGATTTGTTAAACGGTGAGATTGATATTGAAAGTGAACATGGCGAGGGAGCTAAATTTACTATTACAATTCCCGAAATAGAATCAGATATTAGTGGTTTTGCTTTTGATGGAAATGAAATGTTTTTCGATGAGGATAAAACCTTAAATGATACGGAAGAAACGTTTTAGATGCAATTTTTAAGATGAATAATTATAATTCACATTTTCTATATCCATCAGCATTATATGCCAGCAAAGACCCTTTTCAGATAAATACTATTTTGGGATCTTGTGTAGCTGTATGCCTTCATGATCCGGTATTAAAATATGGTGGAATGTGTCACTATATGTTGCCTCTATGGAATGGCGACGGGTTAGCATCGCCAAAGTACGGGAATATTGCTATCGAGAAATTATTGGATAAAATGATAAATTTTGGCAGCAAAAAACATAATATTAAAGCAAAAGTTTTTGGTGGTGGAGAGGTTATTGAGACAAAAAGCCCTCAGTTTAATATCGGGCAAAGAAATATCTCGTTGGCAAAAGATATGCTTGCCGAAGCAAATATCCCTATTATTAGTTCGAGTATAGGAGGAAAGTTAGGAAGAAAAATTATCTTTTTTACAGATACCGGTGAAGTTAAACAACGCTTTGTTCAAAGACAAAACAATAATATTATTAAAAAATAATGAGCTGATTTTTTTATATTTTTTGTAGTTTTAATCATCTGTCATTTAATATTTTTTTAAAATGTCAAAACCCAAAATTAAAGTTTTAATTGTTGATGATTCAGCTGTAGTACGGCAAAACCTTACCGAAATTATAAATTCTGATCCGGGCCTTGAAGTAATGGCCACCGCTTCTGATCCATATGTTGCCGCCAAAAAAATCAAAAATGAAATTCCTGATGTAATAACCCTCGATATAGAGATGCCTAAAATGGATGGTTTGACATTTTTAAAAAAAATTATGTCACAGCATCCTATGCCTGTTGTAATTATATCAAGTTTAACAGAGAAAGGGACCGAAACAGGTCTGAGGGCTTTAGAGTATGGGGCTTTAGAAATTATCACTAAACCCCATATGTATACCAAAGAATTTATTCTGGAATCGAAACTTAGAATCTGCGATGCTATTAAAGCAGCTGCTCATGCTAAATTAAAACGTCGGAATATTGGTTATTCATCTATACATGTTGAGCCAAAACACACAGCCGATGCTGTAATACCTCCATCTTTTAAGCAAAGTATGATAAAAACTACTGAAAAAGTAGTGGTAGTTGGAGCCTCAACCGGGGGAACAGAAGCACTAACCGATTTTCTTACTGCCTTACCGCCCGATTCACCCGGAATTGTTATAGTTCAGCATATGCCCGAAAAATTTACAACCTCCTTTGCCGGGCGTTTGAATGAAATTTGCCAAATAACGGTAAAAGAAGCTAAAAATAACGATTCAATAATTCGTGGTAAAGCACTCATTGCTCCGGGTAATTTTCATACCCTGGTTAAACGAAGCGGAGCCAGATATTTTATCGAAGTTAAAGAGGGCCCCCTGGTAAACCGACATCGTCCCTCAGTTGATGTTCTTTTTCGTTCTACGGCTCGTTATGCAGGAGCAAATTCTGTGGGTATTATTATGACCGGCATGGGAGATGATGGTGCCAAAGGATTATTGGAAATGAAAGAAGCAGGAGCAAAAACAATTGCCCAGGATGAAAGAACATGTGTAGTTTTTGGAATGCCTAAAGAAGCTATAAAAATTGGTGCCGTTGATAAAGTACTTCCACTTGAACACATAGCTTCCTATATGTTAAAAGCCGCACATTAATTAATTGTATTATATTACTGGTTACAAGCTCGTTAAAGTGCAATTCTTTTAAAAATTAAAACCGTACGGAATTATTCTCGTATCATTGCTTTAAAAATTATATATTGGACAATAGAAATTTGTTGAAAAGATTTATTATTTTTAATTTCTCAAAAAATTATATTTAAGGTTTATGAAAGAGAAAAATTCACAAAGTATTGTTTTTAAGTATACAATTAGTGGCTTTATAATAGGATTATTAACGGTTATATTTATTTTAACCGTTGATTTTTTTATTAAAGAAATTAGTTTTTCAGAAGTTATTGAAATCCATAAAAGTAATCCGGTATATTTAATTTTAGATTTATCCCCTTTTGTATTGGCTTTTTATGCTTATCTGATAAGCCGAAAATATGCCGACACATCTCAATCTCTTCATAAAGCATTAAAACAGGAACTGGATAAAAATCAGAAAATTTATCGTTTTGTAGAAAAAATCAGAATGGGAAATATTAATGCTGAATATAAAGTTCAGGGAAAAGATGATGTATTGGGGCAATCCATTTTAGATTTACGCGATAATCTTAAGAAAAATAAAGAAGAAGAAGATCGAAGACGAAAAGAAGACCAACAAAGAAATTGGATTGCCGAAGGGTTAGCGAAATTTGGCGATATTTTAAGAAAAGATTCCGATAATCTCGAAGAACTTTCATACAATTTAATCAATAATCTGGTTAAATATATAAATGCCAATCAGGGAGCATTTTTTATTATTGAAGATGAAGATGAAGCAGATACCCATTTGAAAATGACTGCCTGTTATGCCTACGAGCGACGAAAGTATGCTGATAAAAGGCTTGAGATAGACGAAGGAATTACCGGGGCAGCTATATTAGAACAAGAAACCATTTATATGACTGATGTTCCTGAAAGTTATGTTAATATAACATCAGGATTAGGAAAGGCAACACCCGGTTGCCTGCTTGTAGTTCCATTAAAAATTAATGATGAGGTTCATGGAGTGATAGAGATTGGAGCTATAAAACCAATAGAAAAATATATTGTTGATTTTGTTGAGAAGGTTGCTGAAAATATTGCATCAACCATTTCCAATGTAAAAATAAATTCACGTACAGCAAAATTACTTAAAGAATCGCAAGAGCAAGCTGAAGCATTAGCTGCGCAAGAAGAGCAAATGCGCCAAAATATGGAGGAGTTGCAGGCTACACAAGAAGAAGCAGCCCGCCAAAGCGAAAAATTTATCACCTTTACAAATGCAGTGAATCATACTTTACTCAGAGCCGAATATGACCCGGATGGGACATTGATTTATGCCAACACAAAATTTTTAAAGAAATTGGGTTATGAGAAAAATTCTGAAGTAGAAGGGAAGAATATATCGATGTTTATAAATGATAAAGATAAAGTATGGTTTAATAAATTGTGGACCAATTTAGCCAATGGCGGGAAGCACTTTGAAGGAGATATGAAGCATGTTACAAAACAAGGTCGTGATTTGTGGACCATGTCTACCTATACCTGTATGCGAAGAGATGATGGTAGTGTAGAAAAGATTCTGTTTTTGGCTATCGATACCACCGATCAAAAAAAGAAAAGCCTGGATTATCAGGCACAAATTGATGCTTTGAACAAATCAACCATAAAGGTTGAATTTTTACCCACCGGCGATTTACTCGAATGCAATAAAAACTTTATTGATTTAATGAACTATCCGCTTTATGAGCTTAAAGAAAAAAGCATTTTTGATTTTGTCGATAAATCTGACTTAAATAAGATAAAAGAAATATGGAATAAAGTTGCCGAGGGTGAAAGTTGGGAAGGAATATTGCATCAAAGAACAAAAGATTATAAAGATGTTTGGGTGCATGTGTCATTGTCTGTTGTTAGAGATATGTACGAAGATATTTCTAAAATAATATACATTGCCAATGATATTACCAATGAAAAATTGATGGAAATTGAGGCCAAAAAACAGAATGAGCTTTTAAAACAACAGGAAGAAGAGTTGAAACAATCGAGGGTTGACCTTAAATCTCAATTGAAAAAAGCTCGTGAAGAGGTAAAACAGCAATTTAACGAAATTGAGAAAGTACAAAAAAGAACCGAAAGAACGCTTGAAGGAGCTTCAGATGCTATACTAACCTTCGATCAGCATGGTGTAATTAAGTTTTTTAATAAAACGGCAGAAGAACTTTGGGAAATTGAACGGGATATTGTTTTGGGCAGAAAGATGAGTAAACTGTTTCCTAAAGATAAATATGATGACGAATTTATTAATTCTATGCTCGACCCGAATGCCGAAAAAATGGTAGGCGAACGAAAAGAGGTAACTATTGAAAGTTTAAAAACAGGAGAAGAAAAATCTGTTATTATTCTTTTATCTATGGCTCGTTTAGAGGATGAAGTGTCCTATACTGCCTTTATTCAAAATATTTCGGTTGATTTGTTTTAAGGTTTATCAGATTTTTTCGTTGGTAAGGTAAAAGAAAAGATAGTACCTTTTCCTGGTGTGCTGTCTACCTTTATTTTTCCACCATTTTTATCAATAAACTCTTTGCATAAAATTAATCCTAAACCTGTGCCTTTTTCTCTTTGTGTTCCTGGGGTAGTATAACTTTCATCAATACGAAACAGCTTCTGGATATTATTCTGATCGATTCCAATACCATTATCTTCAATCAATATTTCTATCGATCGAGGCAAAACTCTGCTTGTAAGCTTTACATAACCGCCATCGTTTGTATATTTAATTGCATTAGAAATTAAATTACGCACAATGGTATGAACCATATTTTTATCAGCATATACCAGGGTGGTTTTTAGAATATCAGAAGATATTTTAATATGCTTATTTTGTGCATTAGAGTTTAATAGCTCAATATTTTCCTGAATAATTTTTTTTAGGTCAATATATTCGGGATTAAATTTTAATGTTTCTGTTTGGGCTCTCGACCATTCTAATAAGTTTTCTAACAGACCGTAAGCCAATTTTGAGCTTTGATGGATAATTTGCACAAATTGTTCAATCTTATTTTTATCGTATTTATAAATATTAGTTGCCAGTAATTGAGTAAAACCAATTAAGTCGTTGAATGGATTTTTTAAGTCATGGGCAATAATGGAAAAAAATTTATCCTTAGTAGCATTTAGTTCTCGAAATTTATGTTCGGAGCTTTTTAAAGTTTCTTCGGCTTGTTTTTGGGCTGTTATATCTGTCAAAACACAATGGCTTCTCAGAAATGTGCCATCTTCAGCATATTCTGCATTACCATTATAACTCCCAAAAATTAAATCTCCATTCTTCTTTTTAAGCTTAAATTCAATATTCCTGGTTTCCCCCTTTTCTTTAAAAACAGCAAATGCGTTATCAAATTTAGAATGATAGTTCTTAGCCAGAATAGATTTGAAACTTTTGCCGACAATTTCGTCATGACGATATCCCATGGTTTCTTCCCAAGCCGGATTTACATCCATAATAATCCCTTCTATATTAAGAGATTGGTAGGCAATTGGTGAATTTAGAAAAATTTGCCTGTAATGATATTCTTTGCCTGTTAGGGCACGAATTTTATTTTCCTGTTCGGTAATGTTTATAGCTAAACAACGCAGTGCAACAATCTCTCCATCTTTTTTAATGGGGTAATTATGGATTTTCAGAATGATTTCTTCTCCATGCCTGGTAAGCATTTTATAATGATTTCCGGTAATATGATTTCCTTTAAAAATTTCATTAAAATTGTTCTTAATTCTGGAAATATCATCGGAAACAAAAAAATCTTCTAAATGTAATTTTCTGCCAATTAAATCTTCCTGTTTGTATCCGGTTACCTGTTCACTCGAAGCATTAATAAATGTAAGGGTTAAATCTTTATCAATTTCAAAAATAACTTCGGGTAATGAATTTATAAATTCCATCTAAATTATTCTGTCATTTGATTTATATTAGTAATAACACACAATATCTAAAGAGGTTTAGTTTTTTACTCTTTTAAAAGTAAAATAAAGATTTGTAAGTTATAAAATTGAAATCAGGGATGAAATTAAAAAAAAACTATTTTATTAACAATTATTGATTGTTAGCATTTTATCATCGTTTTATTAATTGATTTTAAAGATTTAAGGTTGTAAAGTGCTTTTTTAAACATATTTTATTGCAATAAGTATTATGTTCAAAATACAGAAATTTATAATTGTTTCCCTCCTATTAAAGAGCATTAAGGAGTGTATAAGCTTTATAAAGTAGACAGGTTTTTACTATTAAAAATAGTTGATAGTATAAAAACAGGATAAAAAAAAGATTATTTTTGAAAAATATCCATTAATTAATCTATTCCTTTTAATGAAAACAGAAATTGAATTAATGATTGATAAAAATCAGCATGAATATGCTGATTTTTATGGTGAATTAAACTTTATAAAACCAAAAAGAATAAAGGAAGCAACAAAAGATAGGTATAATCTGTTGGAATCGGTAAATGACTCTGTTCAATGGGGCTTTAATCATTCGAAAATGGATTGTAAAAAGATTTCTCCCGGCTGTAATATTTGTGGAGAGGGGTATTGGTCATGTCTTTTTATTAATGGTATTTGTAATGCAAACTGTTTTTACTGCCCTGCTGAACAAAAAGATGAATCGGTACCAACAACCAATACTATTGAATTTCCAACAGTTGAAGAATATATTGCTGTTATAAAAAAGTTTGGATTTAAGGGAGTTAGTATTAGTGGCGGAGAACCATTTTTAACTTTCGAAAAATCATTAAAATATATTGAAGCAATTCGCAATGAATTTGGCTCTGCAATGTATATTTGGTTATATACAAATGGGATTTTAGCTACTAAAGAGAAATTGTTAAAATTAAAAGAGGCAGGATTAAATGAGATTCGATTCGACTTAAGTGCCGTAAATTATAAATTAGATGCCATAAAGCTGGCTGTAGGTGTTATAGATTGCGTAACCGTTGAAATTCCGGCTATCCCCGAAGATTTTGAAAAGTTAAAAATGTTGATTCAGGATTTAAAATCTTTAGATGTAAATTTTTTAAATCTTCACCAAATCCGCTGCACTCCCTTTAATTATAAAAAACTGATTAAGCGGGGATATACATTTTTACATGGAGCAAAGATTGTCGTTCTTGAATCGGAGCTTACAGCGCTTCGCCTTATTCAATATAATATTGAGAGTAAAATTAACTTTCCGATTAATTACTGTTCGTTTATTTATAAATACCGATATCAAAACAGGGCGGCACGAATAAGACATGCCCGTGAGGTTTGTAATCCGCACGAGGAAATTACTGAAACAGGATTAATTCGTAATTTAGTTATCAGGGCAAATCCTGAAAAAGTAGCACAAATCATCGAAAAACTACTTCAACATGATTTGGACGAAAGTCTGTGGAGTGTAAATTATCATAAAGATACCCTGACTTTTCATAGTCGTTTGTGGGATATAGTGGCCAAAGAGAATTTGCCAATCGGGGTTAATTATTATTCTACCGGTCTGCGTCCGGCCATTTCTTATCGTTATCCTTTTAAAGAAATTAAACTAAATGGAGGAAAAAAAATCTATATAGAAAAAGGATTAGCCCATAAAGTTTTTCTTGAGAATGAATTGATGCGAAAGGTATTTGAACGATTTTTTATCCAATCATTAAATTCAGGATTAAGTAAAGAAAAATTGAAAGGGGAGTTGTTGGAAATGGGAATAGATACATCTGACGATGATGATTATATCCATTTGTTTACCAATATTTTTGATTTTGAGCTTTTAGATTATGGTTTATATCCTTATTATTAGTAGTTTTAAAGCTTAAATACTTTTATTGTTTATGAAATTTACAAAGAATAAAACCAACAGACAGTTTGCTATTGATTTAGATAAAAATGATCGGTTGAAAGATTTTCGTCAAAGATTTTATATTCCTGAAAATAAAATTTATTTCGACGGAAATTCCCTCGGCTTACTTTCGAAAGATGCCGAGCAGTCATTGAACCGTGTACTAAACGAGTGGAAAGAACAGGCGATAGGGGGATGGTTAAATGCGCAACGTCCCTGGTTTTATTTTGCCGAACAAGTAGGGGAGATGGCAGCTAAAATTGTGGGGGCAAATCCCAAAGAGCTGATATTAACCGGAACCACAACGGTAAATATCCATGCTTTAATCAGTACCTTTTATCAGCCTAAAGGGAAGAAAACTAAAATTTTGGCCGATGAGCTCAATTTCCCTTCGGATATTTATGCGCTGCAGGGGCAACTTAAAATCAAAGGGTTTGATCCTAATCAGCATTTAGTGCTTGTGCCTTCTTACGATGGAAATATATTAGATGAGGAGAAGATTGTAGAAATGATGACCGATGAGGTAGCTGTTGTATTTTTGCCCTCGGTACTATACCGCAGCGGGCAGTTGCTCGATATGGAATATCTAACCAACGAAGCACATAAACGGGGTATTGTTATTGGCTTTGATTGCTCACATTCAGCAGGTGCTGTTCCACATCATTTTAGCGACTGGGGGGTAGATTTTGCTCTTTTTTGCAGCTATAAATATTTAAACGGAGGGCCCGGATGTGCTGCATTTTTATACATCAACGAGAAACATTTTAATAAAGAACCTCAATTGCCCGGTTGGTTTGGGTATAAAAAAGAGAAACAGTTTGACTTGCTCATAGATTTCGATCACGAGAAAAGTGCCGGTGGCTGGCAAATCTCATCACCGGGAATTTTAGGAACTTCGCCCATTGAAGGAGCGTTGAATATTACCCTGGAGGCGGGCATTGAAAATATCCGCAAAAAATCGGTTCACCTTACTTCTTATTTAATATGCCTGATAGAAGAGTTGTTAG
>Ga0102943_1000201_pt1 | contig 42032 bp, 41 predicted proteins | sample SalPonC_black_MG_FD_78174 | JGI IMG/M metagenome (GOLD analysis project Ga0102943, IMG submission 78174) | Salt pond soil microbial communities from South San Francisco under conditions of wetland restoration - Salt Pond MetaG... | ecosystem: Environmental > Aquatic > Marine > Intertidal zone >...
ATGAAGCTCAAAAAAGCCTGCCCCGTACCCAAAGGGTCGGGGAGCTTCGCCTGACAAAAAAAATAGCCTATAATAAATTCTGAACACTTAAATGAAACAGCCTCTTAGTGTTAACTGCCACTGCGTCAGTCGAAAAAGACAATTTGTCAGTTGAAAACCCCCTTGGAATAGTTCTTGCCATTTTTTTGAAAATACTACATGATTTTATACTGACGTCGTAATGGTTTGAGAATTAAAACCTATTTGCGTAGAGCATACATCAAATTCTAAATTTTCGTCGATCGACCTAACGATGCATTATGGCGAAAAAGATTTTCGAAAGAAAACATTAAAGGATCTTTAACAAGACGGCAACAAACCTGGAGAGGGTTGCCGTTGTCTTTTGATCGTGTAAAAGCATCACTAATAAAAAGTCATTCAATATGTCAAGGAAAATTATTCTTTTAGCTGCGATTGTCGCCGTCATGAGTAGCGTGCTCACGGTAGTATCCTTACAGTGGACAGGGGCCATCAACACCGGTAAGATACAGGTAGAACACGTCTCTGCAACGCCGGCTAAGCAGACCAACTATACGGAAAACATGCCAAATGTTGCTGGCCTGCCCAGCTTCACCGAAACTGCAGAGCGCGTGGTTCCGGCTGTCGTCCACATCAAGTCGACCCAAACCAATCCGACCCGGAATCAGGGACCACAAGCCCGTATCCCCGACCTGTTTCGCGATTTCTTCGGCGATCAGTTGCCGCAGCGGCAAGGTACGCCACAGCCTCGCGTGGGTGCCGGTTCCGGTGTGATTATCAACGCCGATGGTTACATCGTTACGAACAATCACGTGATCGCCGATGCCGACGACGTAGAGGTCACCCTTTCCGACAACCGAACCTACAAAGCAGATGTCATCGGCACGGATCCGAGTACCGACCTGGCTTTGATTCGCATTAAGGAAAACGACTTGCCTTACCTGCCTTTTGTTAATTCCGACGAGGTGCGCATCGGGCAGTGGGTACTGGCAGTGGGTAACCCCTTCAGCCTGAACAGCACGGTAACCGCCGGGATCGTCAGCGCCAAGGCCCGCAGCATCAATATCCTGCGTGAGCAGTATGCGGTAGAGAGCTTTATCCAGACCGACGCGGCCATCAACCCCGGCAACAGCGGCGGCGCCCTGGTTAACCTGGAAGGTGGCATAGTGGGCATCAATACGGCTATTGCCAGCCCCACCGGCTCTTATTCCGGTTATGGCTTCGCCGTTCCGGCCAACATCGTTCAGAAAGTAGTGGAAGATCTCATGGAATACGGCACCGTTCAGCGCGGCGTGCTCGGCGTAATGATCCGCCCGGTAGACGGCAATCTGGCCAGTGAGAAAAATCTGGAGCTTACCACCGGCGCCTACGTCGACAGCCTGATGCCGAACAGCGCTGCTGCTGAGGCCGGCATCAAAGCAGGTGACGTCATTATCGCCGTCGATGGCATGGAGGTAACCAATTCTTCCGAACTGCAGGAGCTGATTGCCCGCCACCGTCCTGGTGATGAGGTGAAGGTTACCGTCGACCGCAACGGCAAGGAGCGCGTTTTCAATGTGGAGCTCAACAGCCGCGAAGGACAGCCCGAACTGATGGCTGACGCCAACCGCGAACTGTCGCGCACGCTCGGCGCCGAGTTCAGAACGCTGGATGAAGAAACGGCAACCGAACTGGACATTCCCGGCGGTGTGGTCGTCGAACGCCTCTATCCCGGCAAGCTCCGCCGCACCACCCAGATGCGCGAAGGCTTTATCATCACCAGGGTCAACGACCAGCTCATCCGCAATGTGGAAGAATTTAACGAAGCGCTCGAAGGTCGCCAAGGCGGCGTCCTGCTCGAAGGAAGGTATCCCGGTGAACCCGGTATGCAGTACTACGCTTTCGGCATGGATCAGTGAAAGCTTCAATCAGAGGCCGTTCTAAACGGCGGCTTCGGCTAATATATATCCAAAATTAACAGCGAATAAGGAGTTGTTCCGGTTGTTTCCGGAGCGGCTCCTTTTTCATTTTCCGAAAGCAGGTACCGCGGATATAGGAAATAAAGGGCATTGTCTCACTTTTGCCTATTTTGTGTCCTAATTAAATGCACCCATAAAATCGCAAAGGTCTGACATATGCAAAAGCTGAAAGATTTTTACCGGGAGCTTCCCCGTCCCGTCCGGATATGGTCCGTCACCATCCTCATTGCTGTTATTTACATTGGCTTGCGGTACTGGCAGACCGGCACGCAGGAGGCTTTTCACCTTTTTGACCGGGCCGTGGCACTGTATGCGGTGATTTCGCTGATTGTGTTTCTGGGGTTCTTTATGACCAGTGATCCGGAGTAAAAGAGGAAGTCGTTTAAATCATTGCGTGTAATAGCCCGCATTTAACCGGACAACCTGGATATATTAGAACGAACCTACGCTGAGTTCAGGGTCAGATAATCTTCCAGTTTTTGAATTTCCCAAGACAGTTTCGGAAACTTATGAGAGGCATATTTTTGAGATTTTCCTTGTGCACCGGAAACACTTATTGTTGATTTTATCTAATGCAATATGAGAATGCACAAGCAATAACCTTATGAATACTTACGCTACTCATAAATTTCTACAACCAATTCGATTTCAACGGCCTGCCCTCTGGGTAATGAAGCCATCCCAACAGCTGCGCGTACGTGCTTACCCCTTTCACCAAAAACCTCGACCATCAAATCAGAAAACCCATTAATTACTTTTGGCTGATCGGTGAAGTTTGGATCTGAATTGACCATACCTAAGACCTTCACTATTCTTTTCACTCGCTTTAAGTCGCCCAGCATGGCTTTCAGAACAGCCAGTTGGTTGATAATGTAAGCGAATTCGTCATAAATGTTCAGAAGACTTACCGCGGGAACCTGCCTTATTCTTCAACCTTCCCTGTTTCCTTTTCCCAATCGAATTGGCATTTCGTTTGCATACTCGTTTTTCGCAGCCTACTCGCTGCATTCTTTTTTCTTAACCCGGATTATTCATGACTTAAGCTATTACAATCCCATGAATAATCCGGGTTGAGTGTTTGTGTTCTTGGGTTGCCAACCTACCGATTGCTCGGTAACCCAGACCCTCAGGAACTCAAACACTCAAACACTTTAACTCGACAATCCGGCTAAGGCAAAACTGATGTACTCCAAAAAAAATAATACCCAAATGAACTGGTAAAAGAAAGTAATGGACGATTTGCGGCGCAGATCGACCTGCCGGATGGCGCCCCACAGCAGGCCCAGGAGGAGGAAGTGGGCAATGGTCAGCACTTCGGCATTGACACCGACATCTAGTTGCAGCGGTAGAATGATCAGGAGCAGAAGCGTCAGGGAAAGAATCAGATTGCCGGCCAGGAATACCCGCCCGGCTCCCATGCGTATGCTCAGGGTGTTGATCTCATAGCGCCGGTCTCCTTCTACATCGGGGATATCCTTGAACCAGGCGATAACGATGCTGTAGATAAAGATGGTAGCGGTGAGCAGCCAGATGACCGTTGGCACTCTGGAGATTCCATTGATCGTTGAGTGAAAATGTAAAAACAACAACAGATTGACAATCAGCCCTCGCACGGCGATGATGCAGAAGGCCGCCCAGAAATGAAAGCGTTTCAGCCGTAGCGGCGGCAGGGAGTAGGCGGTGCCCAGCGCCAGGCTAAGCAGGACCGTCCACAGCAAATAACGACCCAGGGAAAATGCGATGATCAACGAGATAGCCACCGCCGCAAAAATGAGTATATAACCCGTTTGCATGGAATAAGCGCCGGAGGCCAGCGGCAGGTAAGGCTTGTTAATCCGGTCGATCTCCACATCGGTGATCTGATTGAGTCCCACGATGTAGATATTGGCGCCCAGACAACTAAGCAGTGAGAGCAGGTAGGTGCCGAAATACCATTCCGAGTAGTCGGAAAAAGAGAGTGCCAGCAAGTATAAAGCAGAAATGCTCAACGTAGTGCCGATGACGGTATGCAAACGAGAGAAGCGAATAAAGTTTTTAATTAAGTTCATGGTTTTTGACCTTGAATAACCCCGAATTTAATGGTTCCCTGCCGGTATCCCTGTGTCATATAACGCATTGCCCAGGCGCCTTTGAGTGTGGACCAGTCCGACTTCAACAACCCGCTCAGCCCTGCCCAGCTAAATGCGGAGCGAATAACCGCCTGCCAGAAAGGCGCGACGGCATCACTCCAGTCGTTCACTTTTACTTGCTCAAACCCGGCCTGCCGGGCGAGCGTTTCAAACCGGGCGATAGAGATCATAGGGGGCAGGTGATACAGGCGGTACAGTTTATCCAGCAGGTGGACCTCTTCTTCACTAAGCCGCGGCGGCGTATCGCGGTGACACCAGGTAGCCATGAGAAACCGCCCTCCTGGTTCCAGCAGTTCGTAGAACAGTTCCAGTAATCTTTTTTTATCTTCGATGTGTTCCGCGCTTTCCATGGACCAGATGAGATCAAAAGGCCCCTCCTCAAAACGCAGGGCCATCATATCCCTGGCTTCAATACGGACCTGCTCTTCCAGGCCAGCCTCCCGGTTGTACTGCCGGGCGCGTTCCGCCTGTACCGGGCTGAGGGTCACGCCCAAAACCCTGGCATCATACAGGCTTGCCAACAGCCGGGCGCTGCCCCCTACCCCACAGCCGGCATCCAAAATCCGGTTAGCTTGCTCCACGCCCCCCCATTTCAGCAACGCCATCAACAGGTCGACCTGCGCCTGCCGGTGGTCTTTCTTTTCGCGCCCTTCTTCCCCGTAATACCCGTGATGCATGTGCTCCCCCCAGGTATCGAGCCAGAGCTGGGTCGAGGCGTCGTAGAAGTCCTGTATGCGATCGTTGAGGGATTTCATGGTTACACTTTTTATGCTTTTGGGCTCAATGTTGCAGTATTGCGTGGGCTCACGGCTGTGCTGTTAACACCCGTTAAAGTACAAACTTCCGGATAGACAAGATTTTCCACGGCTGGCTGGCAACGAAACCGTAAAGCCATGAAAAAATGAACCCTGCTTAAAGAAGATAATAAAGCAGGAGTATAATCAACGCCAGGATCACCATGATCAGAATGATTTGATCCGCATTCAGGCGAGGGCGTTGTTCCGGGGGAATATCCTCATCGAAAGCGCTGCGCAAGTAGCCCAGCATGGCGATGGGGATAAAAAAGAAACCTGCAACGGCGCCAATAAGCACCCGGCCAATGAGGAGCAGGTAACGGAGTATGCCTCCCTCTGTTTCTTCTTCCTTTGTCCCCGTATCAATGGGTGACTTGCCGGGCTCCGGTTTGACCCCTGAAATGGCGATGCCGTAGCCCTTTTTATCCCTTACCCAGGGAGGGCTGACGTGGCGGATGCGGATTTCGGTAAAGCCTGCGCGTTCAAACCACTCCAGGTACTCCCTTTCTTTCGGGAATAACATCCAGGTATTGGCCAGGAATCGCGCCAGATCTTCCTGTGGTTCCAGCGGACCGATGAGCAGCGCCACCCCGCCGGGTTTGACGACGCGGTAAGCTTCGGTGATGCCCCGCTGCGGATCCGGCCAGTACTCGATACTGCCTGCCGACACGTAGCGGTCGAAGCGGTTGGTTTCAAAGGGGATATTTTCGGCGTCGCCGAGTTGAAAGGTGCAATGCCGCAGCGCAGGTTTGCTCTTGGCTTTCGCCATCTGATGCGGACTTTGGTCAACGCAGGTCACCTGCTCTGCCGGTACCTGCTGCACGATACCCTCTGTGGTAAAGCCTGTTCCGGAGCCCACGTCGATGACCGATAGTCCGGGCTCATCCAGCTCCGCCAGTTCCAGCGATGCGTCACGCATCTGTTCCGTCCAGAACAGGGGGTTGACGTATTTGTCATAAAACATGGACAAAAAGCGGTAAAACCAGTAGGCTTCTTTTTTGTGTTGGATAAATCGCATAGGCAAGGGTTAGACATCAGATATCAGACTGTAAAAACTCAACTGTGCACCATCTGATATCCGGCATCTGATGTTCAAAGTAATTGGGTTCTTATTTCATGTTGCGGCATGCTTCACGTCAGTATGGGTGATCGTCGTCACCGGGCAGATATCCTCACAGAGCATACAAGCGATATCGCAGGGGCGGTCGACGGCGATGGTATCGAAAGGACTGACAAAGCCAGCTTCCTGCGGGCAGATAGCTACGCAGGCGCCACAATTAATACAGGCATTCCAACCGATACGGAACAGGACGGGTGTTTTTTTACTCATTATTGCTAAATTTTCTTGTATTCGGACTCGGGGTGAAAATAACTCGACATAGTTTCGTACAAGCGCCGGTCGCGCACTTCGATATCGCTTTCGCGAAAAATAGAGGTCTTTTCTTTGTACAGTTTCCACATCTTCCCGCCCATTTCCTCAAGCCAGCGATCCTGGTATTCCTTCAAATTGTTTTCCGAGGCCGGCCGGCCGGATTCTACGAGGTCGCCCAGGAACTCGCCGGCGATGAGCCCGCCGCTCAGGGCGGTATGAATACCGCCGCCGGTAATGGGATTGACGTGCCGGGCCGCATCGCCCACCAGGATGAGGTGGTCGGCGTATTGCTTGCGCAAGGGCGCCGCCAGCGGAACGCCGCCACCCTGGATTTCCAGGATGCGGGAATCCTTAAAACGGGTTTTGAAAAAAGAGTCCTTTATAAACTGATCTAGGAACCACTGTGCATTTTTATCCGTCATGGTACAGATGACACCCAGCCCGATTTCGGCATAGCCGTGTCCTTTCGGAAATACCCAGGCGTAACCGCCGGGCGCCCATTGGTGGCCGGTGATGATCTCGAGTAGCCCTTCCGTTTCCACCCGGTCGACGATAAACTGCAGGCAGCTGGCCAGCTCCGTAATCTTTATATGCGTTTGCATGCCCGCCCAGCGTCCCACCTGAGACTGCAAGCCGTCGGCGCCGACCAGTACGCGGGTGCGGATGCGCTGTTCCTGATTAAAGCGGCGCAGATGTACCACACAGTCATCCCCGCCATTGGTTTCGTAGCCCAGGCCTTCCGTCTTGAGCCATACTTCGACGCCGGCCCGTTCGGCCATGGTCATCAGGTAGCGATCAAAGCGACGCCGGTCTACGACGAAGCCCAGCGGTTTCTTACCTTCCTGCGGGCCGTATTCGTCGGGTTTCATCTCGCGGTAGTCAATCCGGCTGAGCGCCCCGCACTGGTTGTAGATGCCGAAGCCGTAAATGGCTTCGTGGATAAACTCGGCATCCAGGGGGACACCGGCTTTTTCCAACGCGTGGCGGCTCAGCGCCCCTGAGCATTGTATAGGTGCTCCGAGTTCCTGGCGCTTATCGATCAACAAGACCCGGAGGCCCCGCTCGGCAGCTACTCTTGCCGTAGTAGCGCCGGCCGGTCCCGATCCTATCACAACTACATCGTATTGGGGAATTGACATGAATGGTTGATTAATTGTCTATGTCTAACACAAGGAAGCTAAGCTGGTTCAGGAAGCTGAAAATATTACTCCGGACCTCAATGCCTGCCTGGAGCCAATTGCTCCAGCGCAAAATCAGCCAGCGCCTCCGCCCACATGGCGTAAGTAAGGCGCGAGGGATGCACGCCGTCACTGAAAAAATCTTCCACCTCCAGTCCGTCCGGCGCTTTCGCCGCCCACTCTTTGAAGCGAATAGGCCGATCCGGGAAATAGACGCCGGGATATTGACCGGTTAAATCCCGCAGCACTTCATGCAGGAGCAGAACCTGCCCGCCGAGCACCCGCTGCAACAAGGGCGTCAGCGCCGGGAACTCCCCTACGGGTGGAAGTTGGGCGAACAAAACAGGACAGTGCGGCAGCTGCAGCCCGATGGCTTTGATCAGGTTCTTCACATCCCGCCGCCAGCGACGGGGGCTGGTCATCTGAAAAGTATCATTGCCTCCCAGGCCGACAACGCAAAGGTCAGCGGCTTTTCCGGCTAACTGCGGGATGAGTTCGCTTGTTACCCGTTTCGCGGTGTAACCACTTCTGGCTACCACCTCCCAATGGACAGCTGTTCCCCACCCCTTGCTAAGCCCGGCGGCCAATTGGCCGGCCAGCCCCTCCCGGTGATCCGTTACGCCGACACCGGCTACCGTAGACTCGCCCAGCAGAATCACCCGGCGTACCGGCGGGCCTTCTCCCCATTGTCCCGTTCTGCTGCGGGCGGCTTCCGGCAATTCCGGCGCCTCCTGCCGCACCCGTTTACCCTGCCAAAAGAGTACAGGCAGCAGAGGGGACAACAGCGCAAGGCCGGCGAGGTATTGAAGCTGTGGGGGCATATTGAACAATTGCAAGATTATTTCTCCATTTGTAGTAGAAGCTTTCCGCCCGCCCATTCCGCTTCGCGGCCTGGTCGGATAAAACTTCCCCACTTCCACTCACTCTTTCGGCGGCGGCGTCACCATAATATGAGCCCGGTGTGAGCCGGGGTCCATAATCCAGGGAGCGCCGGGTACGATGGGTTTGGTGGGCAAACCGGTAGATTTAGCGGTGGCCCAGGGGATGTAGACGACGTAGCGGTAATAGGCGTCCGTCACCTGGCCGGTAGCCGGATCGTATTCCCCTTTGGCGCCTTCCAAAAGGTGCAAGGTAGTGGGTTGATCCGGCATTTTCAATTCTCCCGACTTAGCTTCCGCTTCGCGGATATCGAATATTTCGCCGGAGCTTTTGCCTTCGGCACGCAGTTCGCGGCCACGCGACATGAAGGGTTCAAGATCTTTATGGTAACAGGCAGCACTAAAACCCTGCCGGTCCGGGTCGTCGGCCAGGCAGATGAGCACGTTGGTTCCTTCGCGCAAGGTGACGAGTTCACCGGAGCTAGTATAGCCGAGCACGGTGGCGCCGTTGCGCTCTTCTTCGGGTGCAGCCTGAACGGCGGCGTTGATCTGTCCTTCTTTGTTGGGAATATTATCCTGCGCACAAGCGGAGGTGAACAATAAGGGCAGCAGGATGACAATCAGAATGTTGCGTTGCATAGGTGGCGGGTTTTAGGATTTTAAGTGTAACTACTGATCATCCTAAATTTAGTAAAAATTCGCTATCTATATTCAAGCATCGGCAATTTCGAAGTGGTTTAGGCTTTTCTCACTCGGGGAAACCCATCTGTTTGACCAGGGCCTGAAAGCGCGGCTCTTCGCGCAGCGGCTCCCAGACGGGATCTACTTTAATCGAGATCAGCCAGTTGGCGCGTATTCGGTAAGCTTGCTCCAGCAGGTTGAGAGCGGTGGCTTTCTCTCCCAGAGCCAGATAAGCCATGGCGAACTCGACGGGGGCGGCCACTGTTTGCCGGGGCCGGCTGCGCAGTTCGGAGAGCAGCGCCCTCGCTTCGGCTTCTTTCCCGGATTTGGCCAGGGCCATAGCCAGATGGACCCGCGCCCAGGTTTGCCCTTCGGAGAGCTCGCCGGCCCGGCGAAAGGCCCGTTCTGCTTTCCGGTAATTTTCCTGATTGTAGTGGATCATTCCTTCTATCCAGTGTGTCTCGCTGTTATCCGGATACAGTTGCTGGGCAGCCTGGCTCATTTCCAAAGCGGCCCCGTAGTGACGCGCCAGGCGATGAAAGTCTGCCAGGTCGATGTGATATTCCAGGTTGAGCGGATCGAGTTCCACAGCTTTTTCCGCAGAACGGATGCCGCGATCGAAGTGCCCGGCGACGGTATGCCACCAGCCCAGATCGAGATAGGCGCCGGCTTCAGAAGGGCTGATAGAGACCGCCCGTTCCAGGTCTTCCAGCGCCCCCGACCAATCCCAGTCGTACCACATCCTTATTGATCCCATGATAGCATGCGCGTAAGCGAGCTCCGGCTGGAGCTCCAGCGCCCGCAGGGCATGTCGCCGGGCTTCCGGAAAGGCCTCGTGTGAAGGCAGGTAACTGCCCCAGGCGAGCCAAAGGTAAGCGTGGCCCAGGCCGGCATAGGCCTGGGCGAAAGAAGAATCGAGGCCAACCGCCCGTTGAAAAAAATCGCGCGCCTGCTGGGCGCCGTCAGCGCGCTGACTGAGCAGGTATTTTCCCTTTAGGTATAAATCATAGGCTTCCCGGCTGGCCGTACTGGGGTTGAGCTCGATAGCGGAGTGGCCTTCGACGAGTAAAATATCTTTTAATTTTCCAACGACCGACTGTGCAATTTCGCGCTGGATGACAAAAATACTATCCATGCGTCGGTCGTATTCTTCCGACCACAGATGATAGCCATTCGTTGCATCGATCAGCTGAGCGGTGATGACAACCTGATCACCAGCTCTGCGAACACTGCCCTCCAAGACAGTATTGACCCCCAGCCGTCGGCCAATCTCGCGCAGATCTACCGATTGATCGCGGAAGGCGAAAGAAGAGGTACGGCCGACGACCTTCAGCTCCTCCACCTGGGCCAGCGCATTGAGAATTTCTTCCGCCACCCCGTCACCGAAGTAGGTCTGGTCACCGCTGGCGCTCAGGTCGTCGAAGGGAAGCACGGCAATCGACTTACTGCTACTCACAGAAGCCTTTCGCTCTGAATAAGCTCCGCCTTCCGGCCAAAGAATGACAGCCGTTACAACGAGCAGCAACAGGGTCAGCAACGGCCATAGCCAGCGCTGCCGCCGCAGGGCCGGACGCTCATTAACCGCCGTCGTCGCCTGCAGCCGGCGGCGTACTTCTCGCCGGCTGGGAACCGGAAGTCCGGTGTCGCTGAGCGCAAAGACCTCCATTGGTTCCTTTACATTTTTGAATAAAAACTCCCCTAACGAAACCAGGTGAAATTCCGGATGATTACGTATGTCAAACATGACGCGTTCAGTCAAAAGTATTCCACCGGGGATAGCCAGTGCTTCTACACGTGAAGCCAGGTTTACGCCATCGCCATACAGGTGCTCGCCCTCCATCGCCACATCCCCTACGTGCAGACCGATACGCAGGGGCACGCGGGGTTCCTCCCGCAAACTGCCCTGAATTTCGCGGGCGCAGGAAACGGCCTCCACTGCACTGGAAAAGATACTCAGGCTCCCATCTCCATAGTGCTGGATAATTTCACCGCCGTGTGCATCCACCCGGCTTTCCAATACCTCCCGATACCGGCGCAGACGCCGGAGCCCGTCCGTTTCATCTCGTTGCATCATGGCGGTGTAACCTGCTATATCGGAAAACATGATCGCTGCCAGGCGGCGGGTAGAGGACATGGTAAAGGGTTGATGGTAAAAATTACGTCTGCTAAAGAAACAGAATTTGCTCCTTGCAGACAAGTTATTAACTTGTTCCTTCCAAAACAACACAAGTATGATCTATCGAATCCTCTTCTTTCTGCTGCTGGGTATGTTACAGCTGCAGGCGCAACCGACGTCTTCCACCGACAAAAACTGGATAAGCCTCTTCAACGGCAAAGATCTCAGCGGCTGGGACGTCAAGATCGCCGGCTACCCTCTCAACGATAATTACGGCAACACCTTCCAGGTGGAAGACGGCAAGCTCGTCGTCTCCTACGATGAATACGAGGCCTTTGACAATCGCTTCGGCCACATTTTTTACGAGAAACCTTTTTCCTATTACCGCCTGCGTGTTGAGTACCGCTTCGTAGGCGAACAGGCGCCGGGAGGGGAAGGCTGGGCTTATCGCAACAGTGGGGTGATGATCCACGGCCAGTCGGCAGAGAGCATGGGCCTAGACCAGGATTTTCCGATTTCCATTGAAGTGCAGTTCCTGGGCGGCTCCGGCGAGGGCGAACGCTCCACTGCCAACCTCTGTTCGCCCGGCACCAATGTGGTGATGGACGGCGAGCTGATCACCCAGCATTGTCTGAACTCCTCCTCGAAAACTTATCATGGCGATCAGTGGGTCACCGTGGAAATCGTCGCCCTGGGCGACTCGCTCATTCAGCATATTGTGGAGGATGAAGTAGTGATCGAGTATCAGAAGCCGCAGTACGGAGGCGGCGTAGTCAGCAATTACCGGGAGGGGGTCAAGCTGGACGGAAAGCTGATCGAAGGCGGTTATATTTCACTGCAAAGCGAAAGCCACCCCATCGAATTCCGGAAGGTGGAGCTGCTCAACCTGGCGGGATGTATGGACCCTGAGGCCACCAATTACAAGGATTACTATGTCAAAGCGGATAATTCGACCTGCGTATATGAGTGAGGAGAGAGGGCGTGGATTCACGGTCAGGGCTTAACCCGGATGAAGGGCCCGGAGAAGAATAACTTCCCCATCTGATGCGGCTATTTTTCTCCGGCCCCTAAGGGACCTGTTGCTCCCGCTGTCTTAGCGTACGCGCCGTCCTTTCCACTCGTATTCCTTCACCAGGTTACTCCATAAACCGATGAGTGCGATATAGACAATATGCAGTCCCTGGCTTACCCAGAAATGCCGCATGAGCTCCGGGCGAGCAAAAAAACGGCTGGCTTCCCGGAGCAGTCGATAGTCAGCCCATACTTTAAAGCTCAGCAGTATGCCGGGAATAATGATGGCCGCAGGTCCGTAGAAGAACAGCAGCAGGGGGCTGAGCAAGATAGCCCAACAGAGAAAAAATACCAGCGCCAATACGGCGGTGACCTGCCGTTCCTGATAGGCGCTCGATTTGGTCGCCCAGCGCAGGCGTTGCTGAATGAAAGCGCGCCAGGAGGCTTTTGCTTCCGTTCGGACGAGCGCGATAGGAGATTTTAAAAATCCAATACGCCGGGGATAGCGTTTGGCTATTTTGTGCATCAACAGCATATCGTCGCCGGAGGCAAGGTGGTCGATACCGGCGTAGCCACCGACTTCTTCAAAAACCTTTTTGGGGAAGGCCAGGTTGGCGCCGTTGGCCAGGTGCATCCAGCCGGCGTGGATGCCGGCCCCTGTCAGCAGCATGGTCCCAAGAAAGTCAAGTGACTGAAACCGGCTGAGCGCATTTTTTTCCCGGTGAAAGGCTACCGGTCCGGCGATAAAGGCCTGTTCTTCCTCCCGGTGGTGGGCGGAAATCATCGCCAGCCAATCCGGTGGAGCGATACAATCGGCGTCTGTCGTCACAATGAGTATTCCTTCGGCTTCAGCTATGCCGGCTTCCAGCGCCTTTTTTTTATTAGCCCCGGCGGTTGCTTCCTGCCCTTGGTCGGCCAGTTTGATCAATCGCAGTCCGGGTTGCCGGTATTCTTGAACGATTTCCGGCGTAGCGTCGGTAGAGTAATCATCGATAACAATTACCTCGTAATTGGTTTTAGGATAGTTTTGTTGAAAAAGGGCGTCCAGGCAATCCCCGATAGCTTCGGCTTCATTGCGAGCAGGGACCATTACGCTGATGTAAGCGGGGAAGATTGTTTTCGCATCGGGCGGAGCGGGCGGCGGCAACTGACGCCAGTGCCACAGGAAATAGTGAATCAGCAGCAGGTAGGCAAGGCCCAGCCCAAAAGTCAGGATACCCCAGATATACAATGTGAACATTCATCCGGAGTTAATCAAACAAGCTGTCGTACTTATCATCTTCCTTGGGTTTGGTTTTGGGTTCGGAAGGTCTTTTCCGTTCTTCCTCCTTTTTAATTTTAGGCAGTTCGGGCAGTTCGAGCGGTTGTTCGTCAACTTCTTCAAAATCGATATACTCGCCTTCCCGTTGCGGCTCTTGTTCTTTCTCCGCCTGCTTGACATTGCGGTTCAGGTAGGCCTTACCTGCCAGGAAAGCCGACACCAGCGGGAAGCCCAACACCGTCAGAACGATGGCCAGAATACCCATCAGAGGGGTTTGCTTAACCAGGTTAACCAGCCACTTCCCATAGCCGATCACGGTTTTGTAATCGAGTATGAGCGCCACGATAATCAAGGCCGGGGCCAGGAAAGCCAGAATGCGGAAAACGAACCGGGCCAACATGAACAGACCAACCAGCACAAGGGCCAGAATGATCAGACCGAAAATGCCGCTTATCGGGCTCTTATTTTTGCTTCTATATTCAAAACGCATAATTCTTCTCTACTTTAATACCAGCCCTCTGTTAACAAGAGGACTGCTAATTTAAGGTATTTCCCAGGGAAAGCGCATCCTTTTTAGACAATTTGAACCTTCCCCCGGATTAGCACAACGAACTGCTCTACTGTAAAAACCACTCAGAGGGTGGTAATTGTTTTTCCGATATAATAAGGTTATTTTTGGCAAAAATTACAGTACACCATGCAATATAGAATCAAGCTCTTCACGCTCACCCTGTTCGGTTGGTTTCTTTTACTCTCCACCCTGCCGGCACAACAGGGAGAAGTTAAACTGGAACTCAACTTCGTCGCCTGCAAAGATGTCCCTAAGCTGTTTGCCTTTAACGGCTTTACCTTTCAGGAGGTAAAAAGCGCGGAAGCTACGGGTGAAGCAGACCATTACCGGCTGACATTGCCTAAACAGCCGCACACTTTTTACCACATAGGTGAAACCGGTAATAACATGCTCCCCATTATTCTGGGCCAGGAAAGCGGCCTGCAGCTCACCGGCAGCTGTGAGAACCCCCGGCGTACAGAGATCAGCGGTTCCCAGATCAATACCGAATACCAGCAACTTAAAGAGCGCATCAATGATTTCCGTGAACGCTTCGGCCGGCAACTGAGGAGCTACCGGCAGGCTCAAAACAAAGAAGAACTCAACGCTGTCGTGGCCGAGATGAAAACGCTCGACCAGGAGAAAGTAGCCTTTCTCGATTCTCTGAAGGAAGCTAATCCTTTGTTTGCCAAGGTAGCCGCATTAAACACCTACCTCAGCTTTTTTAACAACAATAATGGCCGTTACAAAAACGAGATCGCCTATTTCGCCGGCGAATATTTCAAATATGCCGATCTGCAGGAAGCGGCTTATAATCAACTGCCCTGGGTATACGAAGCGTTCCAAAATTATGCGCAAACACTGAGTAGTGTCGGCCTCGATGCCGAAGATCACAAAAATTACCTGGAAAACGCTATTGCGCAGACGCCTGCCGGCAGCCGGTCCCGTATGATGGCCTACGCTGGGGTAATCAATTTGCTGGATCAGAAGAACCATCCCAACCAGCTACAGTTTACCGAGAACTTCCTGCAGGAATTTCCCGATATGGACCAGGCCACTCGTCAGCAACTGGAGCGAAAGATTCAAACGGCCCGCGCCTTCGCCATCGGTGGCCAGGCGCCCGACTTCACGCAGGAGACCCCGGCGGGGCAACCGCTCAGCCTCAGCGACCTGCGGGGTAAAGTCGTATTAGTTGACTTCTGGGCCAGCTGGTGCGGTCCCTGCCGCCGGGAAAACCCGAATGTGGTACGCATGTATGATAAGTACAAAGATCAGGGGTTTGAAATCCTCGGGGTCAGCCTTGACAATGACCGGGATCGCTGGATACAGGCCATTGAAAAAGACGGCCTGGAATGGCAGCACGTCAGTGACCTTAAGGGCTGGAGAAACCAGGTGGCTCAAACCTACAGCGTCACTTCTATTCCGCACACCTTATTACTGGATGAAGAAGGGCGCATCATTGCCCGCAATTTGCGGGGCGCCGCCCTGGAGCGCAAGCTGGAGGAGCTATTCAACTGAAGCAGTGGAGGACGGCCTGGCTTTATAGTAAAGCTGGGAACAGTTCTCCGGGGAGAGCACCTGCTGAGCTACACGCTGAATATCCTCCGCGGTGACGCTCTGATATAGTTCTGCCTCCCGGTTGACCAATTCAGGGGCTTCCAATACTTCGAAGAAAGCCAGGTTGATGGCTCTGTTCAGAATATTCAGTTCTGAAAAAGCCAGGGTACTCTCGATTTTATTCTTGATTTTTTGTAATTCCGCCGGAGGGAAAGGCGCTGACTTTAACTGTTCCAGTTCTTCCCATATTGCCTGCTCTGCTTTTTCCAGGCTGACGCCTTCGGCCGGCTTCCCCTCTATGACCAGCAACCCCGGATCAATGCTTCCCGTAAGGTAGGCATCGATGCTGGAAAAGAGCTCTCTATTCATGAGCAGGCGCCGGTAAAGCCGGGAAGAAGAACCGCTGCTCAATATATCCGTAATGAGATCGGTGGGATAGTAATCAGGATCGGTGCGAGCCGGTGTATGAAAAGCCAGGTACAAGGCGTCGACTGGCACGTTGGCTTCGTTGATCCGCTGTTCGGCGCGGCGCTGCGGCGGTTCTTTGGGAAGCAGGCGCGCGATGGCTTTGCCGGCAGGAATATCACCGAACCACTTCTCCGCCAGCTCCCGCACGCGATCCACCGTCACATTACCCGCAACGGTAAGAATAGCATTATTGGGCTGGTAGAATTTATAATAGAAAGTTTTGACCTCTTCCAGGGTTGCCTCTTCCACATGCCTGGGCACCTTCCCTATTGTCGGCCAGCGATAGGGATGCACTTTATAGGCCATATCCGTGAGATGATGCCAGACGTCGCCGTAAGGCTGATTCAGGCAGGTTTCTTTGAATTCTTCCACGACGACTTTACGCTGTATTTCCAGTACTTGTTCGTCAAATTTGAGATGGAGCATCCGGTCAGATTCCAGCCAAAATGGCGTTTCGATATTCTCAGCCGGTAAGATATTATAGAAATTGGTTATATCGTTATTCGTAAATGCGTTATTCTCTCCACCCGCTTGCTGGATGGGATCGTCATAATCCGGAACGTTGGCCGACCCTCCGAACATCAGGTGTTCGAACAGGTGAGCAAACCCTGTTTTCTCCGGCGATTCGTCACGCGCTCCCACATTATACAATACATTGACGGCTACCATAGGCGTGCTGTCATCTTCGTGCACCAACACGCGGAGACCGTTTTTTAGAACAAATCTTTCAAATGTAATCATCGCTAACCTTCAGGCTTTGGTTAACAGTATTGGGTAAATTATCGAGAATTCTAAGAAGTTGCCATTTCAACACACCATTGCTAAATATAGTTGCATCTACCCAAATGAAAAATTATTGTCGTAAGAATTCTGACTGTCCACTCAAAGCTATGAAAATTATGCTCCCCGCTGAGGGAGAAAGGCAGTCCGGCTTCGCTACTACAGAAGAAAAAGATCAGCCTGCCTTTGCGAAAGCGATGTCGGCCGACAAGAAACAGGTAGTTTTTCGACAACGGGAAAGGGCTCTTTTCTGCATGAGCAGAAGGGTCCTTTTCTCATTATGCCTGGCGCCTTTACTTTAAAGACAAAAATATTTTGTTAGTGAATTCTCAGTTGTTCTCTGATCATTTGTTAGTATATTAGAGTTGTTGTGATTGAAAATCATTTTACCAAGGAGAACCTGCTTTATTATGGCACGACCTGACTTCAGCAAAGTTTCACTCGACAAGCAACTGCGTCAATCTGCGGAAGGGCTGCCACCTGAGCATGAATGGCCGACAGCGGAGCACATCCCCGTGCAGGCGATATACGGTTCGGAGGTTCATGATCAAGTGCAGCACCTGCGCTTTGTGGCTGGTATTCCGCCTTATTTACGAGGCCCTTACAGCACGATGTATACGGTACGCCCCTGGACGATCCGGCAGTATTCCGGTTTTTCCACGGCTGAAGAGAGTAATGCCTTTTATCGCCGTAACCTGGCGCAGGGGCAAAAAGGGCTTTCCGTCGCTTTCGACCTGGCCACGCACCGCGGTTATGATTCCGATCACGAACGCGTGGCGGGCGATGTCGGTAAAGCCGGTGTAGCTATTGACTCGGTGGAAGATATGAAGCGACTGTTCGACCAGATCCCACTGGATAAAATGTCGGTATCCATGACGATGAACGGCGCCGTCATTCCTGTGATGGCCTTCTACATCATTGCCGCCGAGGAACAGGGGGTGCCGCCTGAGAAGCTGAGCGGTACCATACAGAATGATATTCTCAAGGAATTCATGGTTCGCAATACCTATATTTATCCGCCCATTCCTTCGATGCGTATTATCTCTGACATCTTCGAATATGCCGCAAGGCATATGCCGCGATTCAATTCAATCAGCATCAGCGGCTACCACATGCACGAAGCCGGCGCCCCGGCCGATATCGAACTGGCTTACACACTGGCCGACGGCCTGGAATATCTTCGCGCCGGTTTGGAGGCGGGGTTGCAGATCGATGATTTTGCGCCACGCATCTCCTTTTTCTGGGCTATTGGGATGAACCACTTTATGGAAATCGCCAAGTTGCGCGCCGGACGGATGCTTTGGGCCAAAATTGTAAAGCGTTTCGATCCGCAGAACCCCAAGTCGATGGCGCTGCGCACCCACTGTCAGACCTCCGGCTGGAGCCTTACCGAACAAGACCCTTTCAACAACATCACCCGGACCACTGTGGAGGCGCTGGCGGCGGTGTTGGGCGGTACGCAATCCCTGCATACCAATTCGCTGGATGAGGCCATTGCGCTACCTACTGATTTCTCAGCTAAGATCGCCCGGGATACCCAGATCTACCTGCAGGAGGAAACGGACATCACGAAATCGGTCGACCCCTGGGCCGGCTCCTACTACGTTGAGCAACTGACCGATCAGTTGGCGAGGCGCGCCTGGATGCATATACAGGAGGTGGAAGACCTGGGAGGCATGGCCAAAGCTATCGAAGACGGCTTACCAAAACTACGCATAGAAGAGGCCGCTGCCCGAAAGCAGGCCCGCATCGATACGGGTAAGGATAAGATCATCGGCGTCAACATCTTCGCGCCGGAGGAAGCATCAGAGATCGATATCCTGGAAGTTGACAATACCAAAGTCCGGGAATCCCAGGTCAGGCGCATCCGGGAAGTTAAAGCTGCGCGGAACGAAGCTGCCGTGCAGGAGGCCCTGGAAGCCCTCTACCGCTGTGCCCGGTCCGGAAAAGGCAACCTGCTGGATAAAGCCGTCGATGCAGCCCGGCGACGGGCCACCCTTGGGGAGATTTCCTCCGCTATGGAAAGGGCTTTCGGCCGCTTTACTGCCCAGACCAAATCGGTCAGCGGTGTCTACGCCGGCGAAGTCAAAAGCAACGAAGATTTTAAACGCGCCCTGGCCCTGGCCGACCAATTTGCCGAAATCGAAGGCCGCCGGCCCCGCATCATGGTGGCCAAGCTGGGGCAGGACGGTCATGACCGGGGCGCCAAGGTCATCGCCACTAGTTTTGCCGACCTAGGTTTTGATGTGGATATTGGCCCTCTTTTTCAAACCCCGGCCGAAGCGGCCCGGCAGGCTGCCGAAAACGATGTGCACATCCTCGGCATTTCCTCACTGGCTGCCGGGCACAAGACCCTGGTTCCGGAGACGCTGCAGGAACTCAAAAAGATCGGGCGTAAAGACATCATGGTCGTCGTAGGCGGCGTCATCCCGCAACAGGACTATGCCTATCTCTTCGACAAAGGCGTGGTAGGTGTTTTTGGCCCGGGCACCAAGATCGCTAAAGCGGCTCAGCAGATATTAGAGGTGCTGATTGAACGGGAAAAGGTAGAGGACTGAAAAAAGGCTGGTCATGCTTTGGGCTTCCGCCTTTGAGGAAATCCGAAGCCTCCCTGTAGTCTCCGCTCCACTGGCCGCGGAAAGTAAGATCACCGCTGTAATCAGCCCGGGCAAGATAGTTTGACTTATTTACGGCCCGCCTGAAACAAAAAAGCCGGAGGTGGTACGCTCCGGCCTGGTATGGCAGTTTAACTACTTACTGAATGCTAATTTTTCAAAACAGGGGCCTCATCTTCAGCGGCTTCATCCCTCGGCAATGAACTACCTTGTGATCTCCTTTGATAATTTCGCCATCAGCGGCTGAGACGAGGCCGGCCTGCTTTCTACGTTTCGATCATCTATTCCTTTACCGGATTACCTACTGATACGGTTGTTTCTTCCTCTTTATCCATAGTGACATCCATCAGGTAGAGTACGGCGACAAGTGCAATTCCGAGCATGGTGATATTTTTTATTATGTTCAGATAAGATTGAATCAATTTTTCCTGAAAGTGGATTACCAGAGTCCCAGGATGCCGCCCCGCTGAACAGTTTTGACTTCGTTGACCAACTGCTGGTTGACTTGCGGCGTAAAGGCGGAGCCGCTTTCCCGGTCGTCGTGGATATCCACTTTCAGTTCCCTAGCAAAAATTTTAGCCAGGTCACCCATTTTGCGGGCGTAGCGCTCGTTTTTACCCATAGCCATGAAGAGGTCGATGACGCCGGCGCGGACCATTTCATATTTATCCACCTGCATGAGGAGTTGTCGTTGTGACTTCCCTTTCAGCTGCTTCCCCAGCCGCTTCACTTTGCGACGAAGGTGATCGAGGGAATAGCCCAGCACTTCGGCGCGGTGTTTCCACCAGTTGCCTGCGTTGCCACCGTTTCGTTCACTGTACACTTCCATGTGACGACGCTCCGATGCTTCCTGACAGGAGACCAGCCCCATGGCTTTGGTTATTTCCATCACGGCCAGCACCTGGTCTTTGGTAAGCACTTCGGCATTCTCCGCCGGATCCTCCATCGCATAGAGCCACTTGGCGCACTTCTGCTTCACTTTGCTCCGCGAATTCAGCGCAATCAGCTTGGCAAACTCTACGGAGAGGTAGTAATCATCCAGAATGGGATTCTCTTTGTTTTTGCGGACTGCATAATCCCGCATCCTGATAGGACTGCGAATGCCATCCCGAAATTCGTAGATGTCATTCAGCCATTTGCGGACATTAGTGGCGAAGTGGTGATTCGGTAGATCGAGCACCTGGTGTAGGTTGGTCGCCGTCACTACCTTTGTTCCTTTTTTGCTTACTAAAACCTGCATTTCCATCGGATCAGTTGCATTTATTTGTAACAAAAATGCATATTATGTTTTAAAAAGTCAAGTTTTAAAACAATTTTTTTAAAATAATAACCAAAAATACATCTCCCTACGGAATAATGAATCAACCCGTTTGAATGATAGGTTATCTCCTGTGAGGCTTCAAAACACTTACCGGCTTCGGCCAGCTTCACGGTAAAGCAACCTGAATACACCCCGTCTGACACGGGATTCATCTACGTCGCTACCTGTCCGGTATTTGATGAATCAAGCAAAATTGTTTTAAACGAAAAGCGATCAGCAAAATAGTGACAAGGTGTCAAAGAGCCGGCATCATCCGGAAGGATGGGCGGAGCGGATACTTTCGCTGAAGAGTACTTTGGTGACGAAGAAACTTTATGTAGGTATTCAGGAACAGATTGGCAGGACGAAGCTCATTCTTTCTCGAGAAACAATTCCATAGCAACGCGATCGGCAATTAATTTGCCTTTTGAAGTGAGGGTATATACTTCTCCCCGGCGGGTGACCACACCTTCCTGCACCCATGGTTGGATTTGTTCCAGGAAGTGGGTGCGGAAGGATTGCTCTATTTTTTTGAGCTGCACCCCCCATTTGGTCCGCAGGGCGGTCATGACATATTCGTTATAGCGTTGAGCAGAGGTGAGTATTTCGCGTTCAAAAAGTTCCTGGTCAACGGAAGATGCAGGAAGGCCTTGTTTCGCAACGGCGTCGTAGTGTTCCGCTCCGGCCATAAATTTAATATAGCGGGCGTTGTTGGCCACATTCCACTGCCGGCTGCTGCCGTCGTAGCTGTGCGCCGAGGGGCCGATACCGAGATAGGGTTCCCCGGTCCAGTAGCTGGAGTTGTGGCGGGCGTGCCAACCTTGAAGAGCGAAGTTGCTGATTTCGTAGTGCTCGTAGCCTTCGGACAGCATGGCGCGCATCAGCATCTCGAACTGCCGGGCGGTCTGTTCCTCATCGGGGGCGGCCATCTTTCCTTTTTTGACGAAGTGATGCAGGGCCGTTCGCTCTTCTACGGTGAGTGCGTAGGCCGACACGTGGGGAACTTCGTAGTCGAAGGTGATCTGTAGATTGTGTTCCCACTGCCGGTCGCTGGTAGTGGGCGATCCGTAAATCAGGTCGATCGTGAGGTTGTCGAACCCCAGGTCCTGAGCGTACTCAATACAGGTTCTGGCTTCGATGGCGTTGTGCGCCCGGTTCATAAAGCGAAGATCCTCTTCAGAGAAGGACTGTATGCCGATACTCAGCCGGTTGACGGGTGTTTTGCACAATTCGCGGAGCTTTTCCTGGGTAAGGTCATCGGGATTGGCTTCCAGCGTTATTTCCGCCGCTTCATCAACATCGAATAAGGCGTAAATTTTTTCAAAGAGACGGAGCAATTCTTTCCGGTTGAGCAGGGAAGGCGTCCCCCCACCGAGGTAGATGCTGTGGATCACCGGATCCGGCAAATAGTTCCGGCGCATTTCCAGTTCACGCAACAGCGATTCCAGCATTTCCTCTTTGCGTTGCAATGAAGTGGAAAAGTGAAAGTTGCAGTAGTGACACGCCTGCTTACAAAAGGGAATATGGATATAGATTCCTGACACCGTAATTAAGTCGCTTATTACACCGGCAAAGCTTTTAATTTTCCAGTTAAAACTGGCGCCGCGCCGGCTTTTAGAGATTGAAATATTACTATCTGTTTGTAGAAGATTACCGTTCCGGATGGTTTTACCACAAGGCAATTCCGGTGATGTTCGCAGAGGAAGTGTGGTAAGTTGAAGTTTTGTTTTGCCGCTCCTTTACCAAATACTGCCGATACTTGCCATAAATCAACCGTACTATTTTTTCCTCGCAATCGTTTAATCGAAAATGGGTTACCAAAATTATGGAAAAAGCGGCAATTATCCGGTATTCTGGAGCAACTTGCTGGGCATTTTTTTTGGCCTGCGCCGTTCTTGTCCTGTTATCCGGCGGGGTAAAGGCACAGTCGGATTATGCGCTTCGCCTGTTGCCGATGGACCGCTCTTCCGAATGGCTGAGCAGTCATTTTGAGGCTGCCCCCCTTTATTCCGATAGCAGTGCAGTGAGCGATGCGCTGGGACTGCTCCTGCAAAAGTTACGTAGTGAAGCCTACCTGGAAGCTTCTGTCGACACAGTCGACTGTCGCGATTCCGTTTGTCTGGCCATTCTTCATATCGGGCCACAGTACGAGTGGGCCAAGCTGGAAACCGATTTAATTCCCGATGAGTTCCTTCAGGGAACCGGTTTTCGGCAGCCGCTTTTTCGGGATGGGCGCTTTTCTTATTTAGAATTGCAGCAATTACAGGAAGACCTGCTCGGCTTTGCCGAAAACCACGGTTATCCTTTTGCCCGTACCTGGCTCGACAGCATACGGCTGAGCGGGGCTGAGGTAAGTGCCAGGCTGCGACTCGAGCGCGGTCAACTCATTTTGTTCGACTCTCTTCGCATAGAAGGCGACGCCCGCATTGCGTCCCGTTACCTGCAGCATTACCTGGGGCTGCAGCCCGGCGCGCCCTATGATCGCAGCCGTTTGCTACGCAGCCGTGACCGGCTGCGGGAGCTGCCTTTTCTGCGCGCCACCGCCGATCCCGGCGTTGTGTTCCAGGGCAACAAAGCGACCGTCACTTTTCCGCTGGAAAAAAAGCGCGCCAGCCGCTTCGATTTCATCATCGGCGTTCTGCCCCGAAGCGACCAGACCGGCGGCATGCTGATCACCGGGGATTTTGAGGCGGAGCTCATCAACTCCTTCGGCTTGGGAGAACGCATCTACGCCCAGTTTGAACAGCTGCGGCCGCAGACCCAGGAACTGGAGCTGGCTTTCGGATACCCCTACGTGCTGGGGCTGCCCTTGGGCGCCGACATCGACTTTTCCCTGTACAAACGCGATACCACTTTTCTCAACCTCATTTTTGACGCCGGAGTCTCTTACCTTTTGGAAGGCGGCAATTATCTCAAGGCCTACTGGGAGCAACGCTCCTCTATCCTGCTGAGCATCGACGAAGACCGGCTCCAGCAATCTCAGCGGCTACCTCCTAACCTGGATGTACGCAACAGTTCTTTCGGTCTGGAGCTGCTGTATCAGCAACTCGATTACCGCAATAATCCACGGCGGGGATGGAGCGCCTTTTTACGCGGCGGAGCGGGACTCAAACGCACCCTGCGCAACAATCAGATCGAAGCACTGGAGCTGGGATATCTCTACGACAGCCTGGAGCTCCGCTCTTTCCAATACAGGCTGCAGGCCAGCCTCGCCGGCTATCTGCCGCTTTTTTCGCGCAGCACACTCAAGCTAAGCAGCAGCGGCGGCTTTCTCTTTTCCCCACAGCCGGTTTATCAAAACGAGCAGTTCCGGATCGGAGGCAATAAGTTGCTGCGCGGTTTCGATGAGGAGTTTTTCTTCGCCACCCAATACGCGGTAGGCACCCTCGAATACCGCCTGCTCATCGGTCAGAACTCCTTTCTCTACCTCTTCGGAGATTACGGCTGGTTGCTGAATGAAACCAGTGAACAACGGCAGACCCTCCACCCCTACGGCTTCGGTTCCGGTATCACCTTTGAGACCAAGGCGGGAATGTTTGGCGTCAGCCTGGCCTTCGGCGCTATTCCCGAGAATCAGCAGGCCATCGACTTTGCCAGTCCCAAGGTGCACTTCGGTTATTTGAGCCGGTTCTGACAACCCGTGGGACATAGCCAGTAAAAAACAGACGGGATCTTTTCACTCCAGCTTTCTCATCACCATCAAGCCGTCCCGCACGGGAAGCAGCAGGTTATCCACCCGTGCATCAGCCTGTACTTTTTCATTAAACAGATGCAGGGTGTGCGTATCGAGATCCTGTTCCGGATCCAGCACTTTGCCGCTCCACAATACATTATCGGCGATGAGGAGGCCGCCGGGGGGCACCCGGTCGATAACCAGGTCGTAAAACAAGGCGTACTCCTGTTTGCCGGCATCGATGAAAACGAGGTCGAAAGGGCCTTCCAGATCGGGAACTACTTTTTCAGCCCGGCCGATATGCAGGCTAATGCGGTCGGTCATTCCCGCCCGCTCGATGTACTTGCGCACCAGGTATTCCAATTCGGGGTTGGCCTCCACGGTATGCAGGTGCCCCCCTTTGGTCAGTCCGTCGGCCAGACAAAGGGCGGAATAGCCGGTAAAAGTGCCGATCTCCAGAATAGCCTGGGGGCGAAGTAGCAGGCTGAACAAGCGAAGCAGCCGGCCCTGAAGAGGACCGGAGAGCATCTGGGGCGCCAGCGTTTTGAGATGGGTTTCGCGTTCCAGCTCCCGCAGCAATTCGGAGGAAGGTGAGGTATGCGCTTCGCAGTAGGCGTTGATTTCTTTGAAAAGAGGGTCCACAGTGTGCAGTTATTTGATTGAAGTCACTTTTTAACTAAAGTCTGATGAGCCCAGGTGTTTAAGATCGCGTCTAAAACCTATGCCTTCAGGATCATTAACCCGGATTAAAATACAGGTTACCCAAAAAAGTAACGAAATATCGCCGAAACATCGAATAGGCGGAGAATAGCCAGTATGACCACGATCACGAGCACGCGGTAGGCCCATACGTTGGCCTGCGGATAGCGCGAGGCGTAGTGCGCGGTAAAATAGCCGCCGGCGGTTTGCCCGACGGCAAAGAGAAGTCCGATTTTCCAGTCAATCAATCCCTTATAGGCAAAAATAAGAACAGCCAATAAGGTATACAGGCCGACGACGACGATTTTTACGGCGTTGGCTTCGATGAGTCCGTAGCGGGCGCCCAGCACCATGGCCGCCAGAAAGAAGACGCCCATACCCATCTGTATGAACCCGCCGTAGAATCCGATGGCCAGGAAAACGGGAACCGCCACCCACAGGTTGGGGCTCAGGCTGGTATCGGTTTCCCGCAGCCAGCGGCTGGGTTTCACCAGGATGACGACCAGCATGAGCACCATGAGCACCTTGAAGACGCTCATAAACTGCTCGTTACTCACCTGGGTAGCAAAAAGGATACCGGCTACTGCGCCGATACTCGTCAGCACAATATAGATCCTGCTGCGGTTGACATCGAGTTTTTCATTGCGGTGAAAAGCGTAGACCCCGGCGGCGCTTTGCGTAAAGATGCCTACCCGGTTGGTGCCGTTGGCCAGGTTGCCGGGCAGGCCCATCAGTTCCGTTAAAATGGTAAGGGTGATCGCCGAGCCGTTGCCGGCCAGCGTGTTAATAGCACCGGCCAGCGTGCTGCCGATCACGGCAATCACGTATAATTCCCAATCCATGTATTTTCGTTCAACTTTTCATCCCGTCCTCCGGTAGAGCCGGGCAAACCTTCAAGCTTATGCTTCCCGGATCGTCTGACACAACTCTACCAGCACCCCGTTGGCGGATTTGGGATGCAGGAAACAGACCAGCTTATTGTCGGCGCCCCGCTTGGGTTCCGCGTTCAATAAGCGGAAGCCCTGACGGCGCAGGCGCTCCATCTCGGCGTAGATATCTTCAACTTCGAATGCCACGTGATGGATGCCTTCGCCCCGTTTGTCGATATACTTAGCGATAGCGCTATCCGGGGCGGTAGCCTCCAGCAATTCCACCTTTGATTCGCCTACGCGAAAAAAGGAGGTTTTCACGTTTTCCGAAGCAACCTCTTCCTCTTTGTATTTATCGGCGCCGAGCAGTTTTTCAAACAGCTGATTGCTTTCCTTCAGGTCGCTGACGGCGATGCCAATATGTTCCAGCCTGATCATAGCATTTATTTTTTGTTTAACAAAAACGAGTCTCTTACTTTTCGAAGGCGCTCCTGATGCTGCCTTACTTTTGTTTAAGCGGTTTTTCATCGCCGCGTTCAATGGCCAGCAATTTAACTTCCCGCAAAAAGACGTAATAAGAAGAGGTGCGGGCGATGATAAACCCGTAGAAACCGTCGAGAAAACCGCGTTTGATGAAGTACTCCACAAAAAAGCGAAAAAAGGGTTTAAACAACAGCCGCCAGATGCTTCCTCTTTTACCTCGCTCGTGGTAGGCGCGCGCGGCGATAGAGCTGAAAGCGTTGACGGTACGGGCGCGGTCTTCCAGACTTTCATTGGTATAGTGCAGGATATCCCCTTCCAGGGTTCCCTCCGTAGCGCCCTTCGCCGGCTCTAATCGATCGTGCGGGTTGATGCCCCCGATCTTGTATTTGCGGCGATCGAACAGGCGCATCTTGCGGTCCGGATACCAGGCGCCGTGACGTATCCAGCGGCCACCGAAATAGCTGAGCCGCTTGCACCAGTAGCAGTCTTGTGTCCAGTTTTGCCGGACTGCAGCGATAGAACGACGCAGCTCACCGGACAGGCGCTCATCGGCATCGAGGACCAGCACCCGTTCGTATTTTGCCTGTGCAATGCTGTAGGCGCGTTGCTCCACGTGCCCTTCGAAAGGATGCTGCAATACCCTGGCGCCTGCCTGCCGTGCCAGAGCCACCGTATCGTCTGTCGAAAAAGAATCGACCACCAGCAGCTCATCGGCTACCGCCCCGATGCTTTCCAGGCAGTCGACGATATTTTTCTCCTCGTTGAGCGTCATAATGACGGCCGAAATACGGATCATCTGTTCCTTTTTTGTGTTCGCCGGTATTCTTCTTCCCCGTAGCGTATTCCGAGCAGAAGAAACAGGAGGTACAAGGCAGTTCCCAATTGGGTCTCAATCGTGTGTTCCACCAGAAAAGACAGGAATAAAATGATATGGAAAGCCACAAATAGCGGATCCCGGTAGGCCTTCCGGAAATACAACGGGAAGCTGGTAGCCCATAAAAAATAGAGCAAGCCCAGTATACCTGTGGCCATATAGACGAAGACATACTGGTTGTGCGGCATCAGGTCCAGACCTACCAGACTGGGGTAGCGGGCAATGAAATACTGATCGACTTCCGTTCGCACATCCCCCACTCCTACCCCGGTCCAGAAATGGCGGTTCCCGACCTCGATGCCGGCCTCTATCGAGCCGAGGCGGTAGGAATCGGAGAGCTGATATAAATCCTGCTTGCGCTCAAAAAGATGTAAATTGTATAAGGTGTAATTCACTTTGTTTTTTAGCGTAGGGATAAAGCGGTAAGAAAGATAGGCCGTGCCGGCGAGCAGCAGCGCAATGCCCAGGCCAAGGGCGTATTTTCGCCGGCGGACGACTTCCCTGGCCAGAAAAAAGGCCAGCACGCCGTACAGCGCCAGCAAGCCGCTGCGCACAGCAAGCACGTGCAGGTAGGCCGCCATAAATACCGAGGCGCCCAGGGTCCAGTAGCGCTCTTGTGGCGACCACAGGTAAAAGCCTTTTTGGAACAGGTGCCAACCGATGGCCACGCAATAAGCGGTCATCAAACTAAAGCGGATATGCATAACCGCGGTGGGCATTACCTTGCCGGCCCGGTACCCGTAGGTAATGGCCTCGTAATCCAGCAGAAACTGAGCCAGCGAAAACAGGCAAAGCCCTCCGATCAGCCAGAAGAAGGCATAAAGCAACCGGTAATATACCGATGCCGGAAAGCGGGGGATGGCCAGGATAGCAAAAGGAAGAATCAGAAAAGGCAGCTTGATGCGCAGTCGCTCTAACCAGAATTCAAAATTCTCTGAGTTCAGCCCACTGAACAGATAGAGAAGAAAAATGCCCGTCAGCCCGAGTAGAGCCTTATTTTCGATAAAACGCCTGAAATTACTCTTCAGGTCGGCATTGATCAGGGCGTTGACCAGTAAGCCGATCATGCCGATGCTCATCAGGGCGCGTGAAAAAAGCATCCCCACCAGCACGCCTGCGACGCACAATAGCCCCAACCACTGATGATTTATGCCGCCGAGGAGTTTTCTCATCTGTTTATACTGCATCCTCCACTACGTCACCATAGGCAATGAAGTGAGGATTTTTCAAGTTCTCTTTATTGTAGCGCAAAGGCTCTCCCGAGGACTCTACCTGTATTCCCCCCCCTGCTTCTTCGAGGATAATCTGAGCAGCCCCGGTATCCCACTCCATCGTGGGGCCGAGCCGAGGATAGACGTGCGCGCCGCCTTTGGCCAGCACGATAAATTTGAGGGAGCTCCCCTTGGCGACCGTATCGGGTTGCACGAGTTCATCCACAAAGTCCTTGGTCGCATCATTGAGATGGGAACGGGAGGTGACAACTTTGAGGCCCTCATCCGACATACTGAAGGACGCTGCCTGTAGCTTAAGCACTTCCCCTCTTTGCACCATAAAGGCACCGGCGCGATCGACCGCCCAGTACAACTCATCGGGCACCGGAACGTAAACTACTCCCAATACGGGACGATCTGCCTTTATCAGCGCAATGTTGATCGTGAACTCGCCGTTACGCTTGATAAATTCCTTGGTGCCGTCGAGTGGATCAACCAGCCAGAAATACTCGTAGTCCTTGCGTTGTTCGTAGGGTATCTCTTTATTTTCTTCCGAAATCACAGGGAAGTCCAGGTCCAGTTCTTCCAACCCTTCGCAAATGACCTGGTTGGCTTTTCGGTCGGCCCTGGTCAGCGGCGAATCGTCTTCTTTTTTTTCTACTTCAAAATCCTCCTCCTGGTTGTAAATTTCCAGAACGGCTTCACCCGCCCGGCGGGCGATAGCGCCCACCTTTTCGGCAATCGGTATTAAATTCATCGGTATTTACTTTATTTACATTGCTGCGTAAAGGTATTAAGAGTCTTTACAAAAATCACCTTTTGAGGTGCAAAAGCAACATCCAGGCTCATTCTTGGAACCCGGAAAATGGAACATTGATGCATATTTTTCGTATTTATGCCAGTAACTTAAAACAGTGATTTAAACTTTATTCGTCAAGACAAGTGGAAACAAAAAAACAAAATACATGAGTAAAATACTCGTTACCGGCGGTTGCGGCTACATCGGCAGCCATACCATCGTGGATCTTATTGATAAAGGCTTTGAGGTTGTTTCGGCCGACAATCTGTCCAATTCCAGCGAGACCGTGCTCGACGGCATACAGGCCATCACGGGGCAGCGCGTACGCAATTACCAAACCGACCTGCGCGACCTGAAAGCCACGCGGAACCTCTTCGATCAGGAGGAGGACATCCAGGGCATTATCCACTTCGCCGCGCTCAAGCACGTCGGAGAATCCGTTTTTCAACCCATCCGCTATTTTGATAACAACATCAACAGTCTGCTCAATGTGCTTCAGTGCATGAAGGACTACGGTGTAGCCCATCTCATCTTTTCTTCCTCCTGCTCCGTGTACGGCAATGCCGATGAGTTGCCCGTTACCGAGGATACCCCTTGGCAGGAAGCGGAATCGCCCTATGGGCGCAGCAAGCAGATGGGAGAAAACATCATTCGCGACGTCACCCGCGCCTTTCCGGAATTGCACAGCATTTTGCTGCGTTACTTCAATCCGGCCGGTGCCCACGAAAGCGCCCAGATCGGCGAATCGCCCATCAACAAGGCCAGCAACCTCGTCCCGGTGATTACCGAGACCGCTATCGGCGAACGGGAAGAGGTGATCGTCTTCGGCGACGATTACGACACCCGCGACGGCAGCGCCATCCGCGATTATATCCACGTCATGGACCTGGCCGATGCGCACACCAAAGCTATACAGTATCTGCTGGAAGGAAAAAATTATGAAAGCTGCGAGACATTCAATCTCGGCATCGGGGAAGGCGTAAGCGTTCTCGAAGCTATCCACGCTTTCGAACGGGTTACGGGCCAGTCACTGGACTACACCATTGGCGAGCGCCGCGCCGGCGATGTGGTAGCGATCTACGCCAACTACGAACGGGCTAAAAAACGGCTGGGCTGGGAGCCACAACGGGACATCGATGATATCATGCGGACGGCCTGGGCCTGGGAGAAGAAACACAGGAAAGGGTGAGGAATTTCCTGTGTTGTTTTGATAATTCGGAGATCTGTGATAATGGTCTTGTTTTATCGTTTATCCCGGTAATAGTTCCGGTCCGTTCTCTATATTGATTCTGCCTAGTGCGCCCTCTTTCCTCAGGACGGATAAACCCCATGGAATTCGCAAAGCAACTATTCCACGGGGTAAATGTTCTTTTGTTCCTCCCAGGTTCTGCCAGGCATTGCCCTGCTTATCCCGGCCAAGTCCACTTCTTCTGTTCTTCTGTTCTGCGGTTTCTCTACTCTTTTTCCACCATTTCCAGGAACTGCATTTCGTACAGTTGGCGGTAGTGGCCGTCCTCAATTTTGAGTAGTTCTTCGTGCGGGCCGAATTCTTTGATCTGGCCTTTACCGAGAACGAGGATGTTATCGGCATGGCGGATTGTCGAGAGCCGGTGGGCGATGATGATGGAGGTGCGTTTCTCGATCAGGGTTTCGATGGCAAACTGGATGACCGACTCGGTTTCGGGGTCGATAGAGGAGGTCGCTTCATCCAGGATGAGAATATCGGGTTTAAAGACCAGCGCGCGCACGAAGGAGATCAGCTGCCGCTGTCCCATTGAAAGCGTGGCGCCTCTTTCCATCACCTGATAGTCGTAGCCGCCCGGCAGCTTCTCGATGAACTCATGCGCACCGATCATTTTTGCCGATTCGATCACTTCTTCGCGGGTAATGTCGCTGTCGCGCAGGGTGATATTCTCCATTACGGAGCCGGAAAAGAGGAAGACATCCTGCAATACCATTGCAATCCGGCGCCGCAGCGCCTGCAATTCGTAATCCCGGATATTTTCATCATCGATGCGGATCGTTCCTTTTTGTATATCATAGAAGCGGTTGAGCAGGTTGATGATCGTCGTTTTCCCCGAACCGGTGCTACCCACGATGGCCAGTGTTTCGCCGGCTTTGATCCGGAAGCTGATATCACGCAGCACGTATTCGCGGGCATTGTAGGCGAAAAAAACATTTTCAAAATCAATTGCTCCCTGCAGCTTTTCAGGCCGCTTATCTCCGCTGTTTTCAATCCGGTCTTCCTTATCAATGACGTTGAACACCCGCTCGGCGGCCACGAGTCCCATTTGCAGGGTATTGAATTTGTCGGCGACCGTACGGATTGGCCGGAACAGCATGGACAGATAGATCGGGAAGGCGACCAGCGCGCCGATGGTCACTTCCGCCCCGCTGATTACGCCGCGGGCGCCCCACCAGACCATCAGCCCCAGAGAGGCCGCGGATATAATTTCCACTACCGGATAGAAAATCGCGTAGTAGAGAATGGAGTCCAGGTTGGCCTGCGTGTATTCGCGGTTGATCTTTTTATACTTCTCCATTTCATCTTCCTCGGCATTGAATATCTGAACGATGCGCATGCCTGAGATACGCTCCTGCAAAAAGGCATTCATCCGAGAGATCTGGCTACGCACCTTTTGAAAAGCCTTTTTCACCTTTTCCTTAAAGACATAGCTGGCGATGATCAGGAAGGGCATCGTCGTCAGGGTGATCAGGGTAAGCCGCCAGCTGGTGATCAGCATGATGCCCAAAACAGCGAAAAGCGTCAGCAAATCGGCAATAATGGTGATTACACCCTGGGAGAAGACCTGGTTAATCGTCTCGATATCATTAATGGTTCGGGTAGTGGATGTACCGATAGGCGTGCGGTCGAAGTACGAGAGGCGCAAACCAGTCAGGTGCTGGAAAACACGCACCCGCAGATCACGGATTACCGACTGGCCGAGCAGGTTGGAAGAGTAGATAAAAAAATACTGCAGGATAGCTTCCAGAAACAGCAGACCAACCAGAAGCATGCTGATTGTGGTCAGCCCCGGAATATCAAAATTGAAGACATAATCGTCGACCATCCGTTGGATCAGATAGGGACGCATAGTGGCTAACGGGGCCAGCATGACAGCCAGCATGCCCGCCGCAATGAAAATGCTGCGGTAAGGCCGCGCCTGACGAAGCACCCGTCCCAACAGGTAAAAATCAATCTTGTTCCGCTCGAGTGAAGCCAATATTGAATGATTTGAAGGAGGTTCAAGAAATGGACAAAGGTATCCATATTTTCTATTCTCTGAAACCGCCTGGCTTCACAGAATACATCTTTGAACAACAAGACAGCCTAAAGATGGTTGAGCCTATGTATTTTTTTCCTTGCCTGTCCTGCTTTCCCTGATCCCCCTTTCGCCTCGCTCCGGCTTCAACAGTACCGCCGGCAGAAAATTTATAAAACGTTGCGTTCTTTGCGCCTCTGCGTGCTGCTTCCCAACAGCATAGACGCCCTTTGCGCGCTACGCTCACAGGAGGCCCCGCGCATAGGCGCAGCGCAAATAGCGCGCTGGACCAAAAAAGGCGCACTTGAAACTTTGCGCACTTGCGTAGATTTCAGAATTGTCCAAACTATTAGCTGCGCTGACAAGGGGCCGCACAAAGGAGCAAGTCCTCCGGTTCTTGAAAAACCTGGGAAAGGCGCGGCGGCAACGACAACCCCAAAAAATTTATAATGCCCTTGCCACGCCCTCCCAGGAACAGGGAAAAAGCACCGGACTATACCGGTGTGCTACCACTGCTGGAGTGCAAAACCCTGTTAAATCAATTACTCATCGGTTTTTCTTTCATAGAAAATCCGTAGCTGAACTCTACCCGGTGCTCATAGTAATAGGTCTGACTTTTTTTGGAATAGGCGATGGGTGCTCCCGAGTCGCGCATAAAGCTGATGTATTTGTATAAAGTGCTTTCCGAGATCCCCATTCGCCTGGCGAGTTCGCCGGGGCTGCCGGTGCGTCGGCAGCGGATCATATTATCAATTTGTTGAATGCGTTGGATGTATTGTTCAATTTTCACGGCGACTGAATTTTTAGACGTTTAAAGAAGCCCCTCATCGGCAAAGCTGTAATATCCTTTTTCCGTGATGATGAGGTGATCGAGGACCAGGACATCGAGGGTGACGCCCGCCTGGGCAAGTTTTTTGGTCAGGTCTATATCGGCCTGACTCGGTTGCAGGTTGCCGGAGGGATGGTTGTGGCAAAGGATGATCGAGCAGGCCATGCCTTCGATAGCTTTGCGGAACAGCACCTTGGCATCCACTACGGTTCCCGTTACCCCGCCCAGGCTGATCTGGTCCCGCCCGACCACGCGGTTGGCCCGGTTGAGCAGCAGAATCCAGAACTCCTCGTGCGGCAAATCGACCAGCAGAGGAGCAATAGCGCGAAAAGCATCCCGGCTGCTGCGTACCTGTGGCCGGTCGCGCACCTGGGAAAGTTGCCGCCGGCGTCCCAGTTCCAGCGCGGCGGCTATGGTGATGGCTTTGGCTTCTCCGATCCCCTTGTACTTCATGAACTCGGCCAGCGAGCACTTCCCCAGCTCACTGAGGTTATTGTCCACACCGCTGAGGATGCGTTTGGCCAGCCCTACTGCGCTCTCCGAGCGTGATCCCGATCCCAGCAGAATGGCGATCAACTCGGCATCGGAAAGGCTTTGTTTGCCCTTGCTGCGCAATTTCTCCCGCGGCCGGTCTTCTTCGGCCCAGGCTTTGATGGATAGGTTGTATTGATAGGTATTTACGGGTTTCATGAATCACTGGTCATTGTAGATAGTTGAAAAAGAAGGCCGCCCCTGCAAACCGGAGCTTGAGGGAATACTACTCGCGAAAAAGCGGGGTGAGAAGAACCGGCCTGGAACCTGGGAAGGTTTGCTCATCAGGGGAAAGATAGGCTCCCGTCGCTGAGCAAGAAAAGGCAGCGGGCAGGTATTCGGACGAAACGGAAAATAACGTCAACAACCCACGAGCCTCCCTCCCTCTGGCGGCAGCTTCGCAATCACGCGCGCTACACGAGGGCTTCCCTTCCCGGGCCGGGCTTCTCTTAAATATCCGGTATACTCAACCGGATTGCGGGGTGCTGATCGCTCCGTTCAGACGGTGTTCGTGAAGCTGCTTGACGCTGCGGCCGAGCGCAGCGGAAAAGGCATCGACATCTTCGGCGAAAACGATCAGGCGATCCTGCCTGTATTCGCCTTCCTTCTCCTTGTCCTTCTGGCTGGCGGTGAGCGTGAGGTAGCTGTTGCCGTTCTCGGCAGTGCGTACATTAAAGAAATAGTGGCGGCCGTGACCGCGCATGCGTTCTGAATAAACCTTGGGCTTTTCCATCTAATTGCGATTGAAGAATGAAAAAATCAGATTCCATTGCAGGAAAAAGCCTCGTGATGTTGGGTGGGTGAAAAGGTTGGGTAAAAAAGTTGTTTATTATAAAGACGCAGGATTTTTTAAAATTCCATAAAATTTTATGAGAAAAATTTATTTTTTTTGCCAACTCCGAAATTCCCGGAGTTTGACTATGATCTGGTTTAAACTTCAGTATTTTACTCGATCTTACTAAAAGATTATCGAGTTTAATTAGTTTTGAATCAGATGCCGGATTTTAGTTTTGAAAAGGCCGAGCGCTTAAAAAGCCGAAAGATCATTCAGGCGCTGTTCAAGCAGGGAAACAGTTTTGCCCAGTATCCCCTGCGGCTGGTTTGGTTGCCCGTGGAGAACCGCCAAAGCTCTTATCCTTCTCAGTTTGCGCTGAGCGTTCCAAAACGCAAATTCAAACGGGCTGTCGACCGGAACCGGATCCGGCGAATGCTGCGCGAAGCCTACCGGTTGAATAAGCATCATTTATACCGGGCCCTACAGGACGAGGAGCAACAGATTGCCTTCATGGTATTGTATATCGCCGCGGAAGAACTGCCTTTTGCTCAAATCGAAGGGGCCATGTACAAACTGATCCGGCGATTCGCCAAACAATACCGAAAACGACGCTGATATCAATAAAACGCCCGTATTCAGAACTGCCGGGGGGGACCAAACGTATTAAGAAAAAATCAACCATCATGCGCATTATCTTTTTCCTACTCTGCTCTATCGGCATGCTGAGTCCCGGCCTGACCCAGAAGATACTGCAAATCGAGAAATACGGTAGCCCGAAAACCAAAAAGCTATTCATAGGCCAGAAAATAAAGTACAAGCTGGAGGGAGATGATATCTGGTATCAGGGCTACATCGACGACCTGATCGTCGACCGGGAGATCATCGCCCTGGAGGATCGCTATATCAACATGAACGACATTGAAGCCTTTCGCTATAATCGCTCCTGGTCGGGGCCCGTCGGTATTTCCCTCTACACCTTTGGAGCGGCCTGGTCGGGCTTCGCACTCATCGGCACGATCACCGACGGCGACCCTGACACCAATTACCGAAGCTCCGACGCCATCGTCAGTGGCGTGGCTATCGGACTGGGGTTCGTCGTTCAACGCTTCCTGGCCAAAAAAACTGTACGCTTCGGCAAACGCCGCCGCCTGCGCATGCTTGATCTCACCTTTAAAAAACCTGAAAACCCGTGAAAGGAAGAACCGGAGAAGCCGAATCAACTGTGATGAATTTAGTTCCCGGCGCACTAGTCAAGAATCGGCCCACAATCAATCCAACTGGTTCTTACTTCTCCGAACTGACGGCGGCCGGTTTTCCGGTCGGGCCGGTTCTCTCCGTCGTCTGATAGCGCTGACTGAATACGTTATCATTGATCCAGACCGAAATTTCCTGCCGGCGGTAGTTGATAGCCACCTTGCCGAAGCGGAATAGATCGGCGCCGATCAGGCCGTCGATATTTATTTCTCTTTTTTGAAAGTGCTTTATCTTCGTGGCCGCCATGCGCCAACCCATTACGGCAAACTGATCATCGACGTGGATCGCATCAACCGCGATAAAAGGAGCCTTCCGGTCCGACAATACCCCGCCGTAGGGGATGCGCATCAGTTTGCGGGCATCCTTGGGTAATTGCCGACGCAGTTTTTTATTAAAAATATTAATGGAGGCCCCGGTATCCCAGCCCAGACGCATGACCAGCTCGCCGATGCGGGCTTTCAATACCGGAATATGCTGCTCCATTTCAAAGGGGATCACATGCCGGGGGCTACGCACCAATTTATTGTTCAGCGGCGTACCCGCAGCATCCAATTTGCGCAGCGTCATGCGTTCGGCATCGTAGTCAAAGATGATTTCCAGATCCTGATATACTTCCCATCCCAGCAGCCCGAGGAGTTCACATTCCATAATTTTTTCCAGCTGACTAAGGTCCATCAGAGGGACATTAAAGCTGTCGCGCTGTACGCCTCCCCACTGGAAAGCGCTCACCAGACACCCCGCCACTTTTTTACGGTTCCCATTGATGTCCGTCACTTTGCAAAACTTCTCCAGATTGTCTTCGTTACCAAAGTAGCGCTCATTTAAAGCCAATCCGCCTATACCGGTATCAAACAAAAAATAACCGTCAAGGCCGTTTACCGTAGCTTCTACAACAACCAGCTTATCGATGACTTTCATCGGTAAAACACATTCGGTTTCTGACATCGAATAGGGCGAAGGAGAAGCGTGTAAGGGGCCAAACAAACTAAAAAAAACAAAGAGCGCAGTGTAAATTTTGGACATATTCCAGGTTTAAAATGTTCTTTGCCAATAATTCTTTCCGATACTAATCAGCAGCTTTTTCCGTTCCTTAAGCAAATTACGAAAAAAAATGAAGGCTTACCAGGTAATCAAGTGGCTATCTGAAGCTTAGAGCAAAAGGAAGACATTCTACCCTTGGTCCTATTGAAATTAACAAAACATTTTATTACCTTATATAAGAATTTTCGCAAATCTTTCGTTTTCTTTACTTGAAATCCTTCCGGAACACTTTCCGGAGGAAAGCTCAGCCCCGGTTTCTAAAGAAGTTGCTTTAAGCGGCGCCGCCGCTTTCCGGCATCCTCGTCTTTATAATCCCTACAAATTGGTTCTAACCCGAAGGTATCCGCTGCCTGTGACAGCGGTATATAATGACGAATTCCTTAATCAAAACTCATTGTAATATGAAATGGCTACCCCCCCTGTGCCTACTCATGTTGATCGCATTACCGGTATTTTCTCAGACCGAACAGGCCACCGCTCCCGGTGGATGGCGCTACGAAGTCTTACGGGCCGGAAAAGGTCAGCAATTGACAGAGCGCCATGGTGCGCTTACCCATAACCAACTGGTCACCGAGGATGGAAAGGTGCTCGTTTCCACCTACGCAATCGGTGTACCGGATTACCAGCTGGTTCCCCAGCTGACTAAGCCTTTCCAGCGGGCCTGCTCGGTCATGCAGGCCGGCGGCAAATACCGGTTCCACATCCCGATAGAAGATTTCAAAATGGCTTCTAAAGGCGGCGCCTCTATGGATCTGCCGGGAAAGGAGGTCACCTGGGAAGTAGAATTATTACAGATTCTTCCACCCAAGCAGGATGTGGCGCGGGTTATCGCGGAAGTCTTTAAGGCGGACGGGGCCGATGCCGCTTACGAAAAATTCCAGGATCTGCGCTCCCAGCGCAGCACCGATGTCTACTTCGGAGAATGGGAGGTCAATCAGCTTGGTTACCTTTTCCTGCAACAGGGACATACCGAGTATGCCATTGATATACTCCAATACAACGCTCAGGCACACCCCAATTCCTTCAACGCCCACGACTCGCTGGGAGAGGCCTACCACAAGGCGGGCAACAACATGCTGGCCGCACAGCACTACCGGCAGTCCCTGCGACTCAATTCCAAAAATGAGAACGCCCGGAAAATGCTGAGCAAGTTGGAATAGGATTGATCCAACCCGGATTAGCCTGGCTATGCAAAACCATCTCGCCGGTTGCCAAAGCCTTGCCGGTCAAAGCGGCTGTCGGCTCTTCGCTGTCGGCTGCTGCCGGCTCGGCAGGGCTTTTGTCCGGCATCGAATTCGGAAGTCGGAAACCGGAAGTGGGAAGAGGGCGTAGCCTGTCCAGGTAAGCATCGAGCATCATCCCTTCCGGTAGATCTGCTTACCTTTATCGATTAGCTGCAATCTTTCCACTTCTTCCGGCACTGCTTCGTGGCTGCCAAGTACGAGCAGGCCGTCCGGGACCAAAAGCCCGGCCAGTTTACGGTAGAGCTCGGTTTGCAAGGTCCGCTGGTAATAGGTGCCGACCAGATACCGGCATAGGATGAGATCGAAGGGGCCTTCCGGCTGCTCTTCGCGAATGTCCTGCTGAACAAACTCAACCCCCTGCTTGAATCGCTTGCGCAAACAGTACGTTGCATTTTCCTGTTCGAAGGCCTCTTCTACCCATTCTTCGGGAAGGTTTTTGAAGGAACTTTCCGTATAGCAAGCCCGCCTGGCCCGGTGAAGCATGTGCTCGTCGAGGTCGGTGGCCGTAATTTCCCATTCCAGATCCGGGAAAGATGCTTGCAGCGCGAAGTGAAAGATCAAGGACAGGGTATAGGGTTCCTCTCCCGAGGCACAACCCGCCGACCAGCAACGCAGGGGCCTGTTGCCGGAGCGGGCCTGCCCGGCAAGTTCTGGCAGCAGATGCTCTTTCAACTCATCAAAGACGGCCCAGTCGCGGTAAAACCGGCTGATCGTGATGATACAGCGTTTGTCCAGTTCTTCCCACTCTTCTTCGTGGGCTTCCAGATATTCGCGGTAAGCTTCATAGCTTTCCAGCCCCAGGTCATCCATCCGCCGGTAGATGCGTTTACACACCTGATTGTGCACCTTCCTGAAGCCGTCCCACTGCATCTGCAGACGGGGCAGGGCCCATTTTAAAAAAGTAATACACTCATCTTTTCCCATATATCCTTCTTTCTGCTTCTCAAATACAGGTGCTATACAAAAATGCGGCAAGAATTTCCGTGTTCAAAATCAAATGCCGCATTAGTGATTTTTCACAGTAGAATAGTTGACAAAAATCATCCGCATTAAAAAAAAATGTAGCTAGCTTAACAAAACCATTTCATCCTCTTCGCCTCATCGCGGAAGATGAAACGACTTTAGTTATAACCGCCGAACCTTAGCAATTATGACGTACTACAAAACCATCAACGGCAAACGGTATGACCGCAGTCTCCTGGAAAAAGCACAGGAGCTCATCCAGGGACAGGGCGACGGCAGGATTTCCCAACAAGATGCCAGGCAGCTTTTTACCGAAACCAAGGACAACGGGATGATCACGACCACCGAGGTGCGCACCCTTCGTTATATACTCGATCACTTTCCACTGACCGACAAGGCACACCGCTGGCTCTGGGACCGGCTCAAAACACAGACCCCCATTCAGCGTTCCGTGTCCAGCATTTTCCGCGAAGTTTTTCAGCTTGAAAAAATCAAATGGGAAATCCAGGATGATTACGTAGACTATCACACCCGGGTATACGACGGCATCACTTCCTTTCCGGTTGCCCTACGTGAAATGCTTGACGAATTCATTAACGGTATGGAGAGTTCCGCCTCCTTACGGGACATTGCCAGTACGGAACTCGGGCTCGACATTGACAACAACAAACATACCACCACCAGGATCCGCGAAATCATCGACCAGGGCACCCTTTATTTTTTCCCCACCGACTATCTGGACCGCATTCGCCGCCGTGAAATCGATTTCAAATATCCTCCTTTCACCCATCGCGTCGGGGATTATTGGCCCTTCGGACTGCGCATGCCCGACCTGAAAGACTATTACTTCATCGGTTTTGTCAGCCGGAAGAACTGGTGGGATGTTTACCATACCGGATACAAGTGAAAGGGAAAGAGGGAAGCCCCATCGCTCAGCTGTTCACCTCGTCGGCCTTTTGATAGATCTTTAGTTCCTCATTCAGGGGGCGAAGCGCCCCGAGTTCCTCCGGCAGGGTCTCCTGGTTTCCCAGAACGAGCAGACCGCCGGGAAGCAGTTTTTCCGCCATCCGGCTAAAAACAGTGGTTTGCAAAGATCGCTCGTAGTAAGTTCCAACCAGATAACGGCAAAGAATCAGATCAAAAGGACCGCTGGGTGGTGATTCGCGAATATCCCGGTTCAGAAAAGTGACTGGACGGCGGTACACCTCATCCAGACAATACTCCTCCCCACAACGGGCGAATGCCCGGGCGATCCATTCGGGCGGCAATTCCTTAAAGCTGCTTCCAGTATAACAGGCGCGGTGGGCGCGGGCCAGCATATGCGGATCCGCATCCGTAGCAATGACCGACCAGGACAGGTCCGGAAAGGTGGTTTCCAGTACAAATTTACCGATCAAACTCAAGGTGTAGGGTTCTTCCCCGGAGGCACAACCCGCCGACCATATCGCGAAGGGACGCCCCTGACGTCGGGCCCGCTGGGCAAGCTTCGGCATCCACACATCGCGCAGCGCATCGAAAAGCGCCCAGTCCCGGTAAAAACGACTAATCGTGATGCGGCACATCGCATCCAGTTCCTTCCATTCTTCCGGGTAATTTTCAAGATAAGCCCGGTAAGCGGCAAGCCCATCCAACTCCAGCACCTGCACTCTGCGCCGCAATCGCTTTCCTACCTGACGGTGGACGTTTTGATACCCCCGCCAGCGCATGCCCAGCTGCGGCAGCGCCCATTGTAAAAAGGCCATGTAGTTTTTTTCTCTAGTATGCATTTCGTTTTGGACAGGATGAACACCAACCGTCTGCTGTTCTGTCATCGTCTAACCCGGTGCACTGTAAAATTAAAGGTATTTATTGACTTCAAGCGACCAGCGAGAAAAATTAGCGCTCCGCTCCATATCTTTTCAACCAGCGCCTACCCTGCCGCGATTAACTCAATATTATACTGAACAACAGGCACTTAAATTGTGATAAATAATAGAAGCCATCTCAAAATGTTTTTGATGGCGAAAAAGAGAAACTTTGGGGCCAGGTGAGGCGCAAAAACGGAGCATAGCCTGGCTACGTGACGCTTTTTGCAACAAAACATGGCCCCAAAAGATCCTTCGGCAGCCAAAAGGATATTTTTGAGATGGCTTCTAGACAAAATAAAGCGAAAAGGTCAATTTCAACATTGTCTTTCTTAATCAAAAAACAAATATTATGGCATTTACATTTGAAAGATACGTCCAGAAAGGAGATGAGTTTATGCAGGAGGTAGCCAAAGAACTCGGGTACTCCGAAGATACTGATCAGGCCTACCGGGTATTTCGCGCTGTTGTCCATACGGTTCGGGATAATATAACCCCGGAAGAAAACCTTCATTTTATTGCTCAGCTACCTATGATGATTAAAGCCATATATGTAGATAACTGGAAGATCAGCGACAAAAATATTCGCCATCGCGATGCCTTTATCGAACATGTTCAGAAGAAAAACACCAACAACAACCAACGCGATCTGCATACGCCTGAACAGACCGAAGAGGCCATTCAAAAAGTATTTGTCGTACTCAGACGCCATGTGAGCGAAGGAGAGATGAAGGATGTTCTGAATATGATGCCGGAAGAAGTACAGCCCCTGATGACCTAAACCCAAAAAAGCAATAAACACCCAGGCATATTCAAATTGTCTGAAAACCGAAAGGGATTCTTGTGCACAAGAATCCCTTTCGGTTTTTATAGAGACTTAATGCCTGAGGCGCTAGTACACTGTGTACTAAATTTTTCAACATTTTGAAGGGCTCTTTTTCCCTCACTCTTCGTTCCGTGCTCGCCTTCGTAGCTTAGGCTACGAGGCTCCGCAGCGCCTCGATTGAGGAAAAA
>Ga0102943_1000202_pt1 | contig 42006 bp, 22 predicted proteins | sample SalPonC_black_MG_FD_78174 | JGI IMG/M metagenome (GOLD analysis project Ga0102943, IMG submission 78174) | Salt pond soil microbial communities from South San Francisco under conditions of wetland restoration - Salt Pond MetaG... | ecosystem: Environmental > Aquatic > Marine > Intertidal zone >...
ATCTTTTGAAGATGGTGGCGGGAACCTTTATTTTTATTTTTTCACGCCTCCAGGATGAATATAAATCGTTGAGAGAACGACTGAATCAGCAAATTATAAAATACTGGAAGGCTTATAGATTTTTCCGGAGCCAGGGCATGGCTCAGGTGGCGTTGGGAGCAGCCGAACAGCCGACTTTTTGAGGGAGCCCTACCTAAAACAGATTGGATACAGTAGACTACCACTAATAACTAAGAGCAAAAGCTTGGTGCCCTGCACACTAGGCTTTAGGCTCTGGTGTTGTACGAAACCGTTGCCGAGTACCGAAGCACCGTTATATGGGCAAAGAATTCCTCCGGCAAAGGAACCCTTTGAAGCGAAACTGCGAGGCGGAGCGGAGCGGTCAAAGGCTGGATTCATCTATACCAACCTCCGCTCAATCTGCTCATTCCAACTCTCCGAATGCACCCGCACTCCATTGTGGTAGGCATCCAGTGTCGCCTTGATAAAAAAGTGATCTTTATCGGAGGTCAGCACGGTATTGGTGTAGGTTTCAACTTTCCAGCCCTCACGTTCAAACTGCATATCCCAGCGGGTTTCCCCTTTCACGGTATCGTAGCCGTCGTATTTGAAAGAGTATCGCTCGGTGGTTTTGATCGACACCTCCATGTCGATGTCCTCCAGGCGTTTCCGGCCTTCGTCTTTGACTACTTCCACCCTGGTAATGTTGGAGAGCATATCCTTCGTAGTCACCCAGTTATACGATTTGGGCTGGATTTGAGTGATGCGGGCACCGGGGCCTACCAGGGCTTTTTCAAAAGAACGGCGCATGATGTGTTCCTGGAAGTCGTCTATGCCGGGCAGCAACAGGCGGCTCGCCCCGGCGGTGATGGTCAGTTTTGCCGGTTCGGGCGGCGGCCAGGCGACGGGCCAGTAAGAAGAAGAAATGGAAAGCCGTATCCGGTGTCCTTTGCGGACGAGGTGTGCGATCTCGTTGAGTTGCACCCGTACTGTGTACTTTTTGCCCGGCTCCAAAGGTTCCGGGTGTTCGTGACTATCGCGATGAGTCAGGTTCAGCACGCCGTAGGTAATCCGGCTGGCGCTAAAGTCCTCGGCGATATCTGACAGGCGGATGGCCACCATAGCTACCGGCCGGTTGGATTCGACCTCCAGTTCGACCACCGGCGCGCCGATAATGTTCAGATCTTCCTCCATGGGACCAGTATCAAAGGTGAGGGCGCCGCCGTCCTCTTCGCGCTGGTCGTGGGGCAGGTCGGGGGCGGCGCTGTAAGAACACCATTTGCCTCCGTTCAGCCCTACGCTCAGGGGCGAGAGTATGTCGATGCCGATTTTGTGCCTGGTAGGTTCCGGGCTTAATCTGTGATCGGGTCTAATGTGAAAAATTTTGTTTTCTACGGCATGGCTGGGCCAGTCTGGCAGGCCTATCCAGCTTCCCGGCCGGTATTGCATTTTGGCTGCCGGTTTGGAGTAATCCTGCAACCACAGGGAAAGCATAGGTTCGGCCGTGATGCCGCTGTACATGCCCTTAAGCCAGTGGTTCCACCAGCGCAGTGTTTCCTGCAGGAAGCCGATGGCGGGGCCGGGCTGCCCCATATGCGGGTACATGTGGCTCCAGGGGCCGATGATGCCTTTACGCGGCGTATCGAAGTGTTCCATCATGCGAAAGATGGCGTTGGAGTAACCGTCGGCCCAGCCGCCTACGGCCAGCACCGGTATTTTAATATCGCTGTAGTCAACGCTGACCGAACCGTGTTTCCAGTACTCGTCTTTCCACTGATGGTCCAGCCACTGCTTGAGCCAGAGGCCGCTGCCTTTTAGCCTATCCGTCCACATCTCCTTCCAGTCTTCACCGACGATCTCGGGATCCGGCGGCTGCGTGTTGCGGGCGAACATAGTGGAGGCCCAGGACAGGTTGTCGACCAGCAGGGTGCCGCCCATGTAGTGGACATCGTCGAGGTAGCGGTCGTCAGTAGAACAGACGGTGATGATGGCCTTTAACTCGGGCGGGTTGAGCGCGGCGATCTGCAGGCTGTTGAAGCCACCCCAGGAGATGCCGATCATGCCCACCTCCCCGTCGCACCAGGGCTGGCCGGCGATCCATTTCAGGACGTCGAGGCCGTCGTGCTGTTCTATTTCCAGGTATTCATCGAGCAGGACGCCCTCCGATTCGCCGCTGCCGCGCATATCCACGCGTACGCCGGCGAGGCCATGACCGGCCAGGTAGTTGAAAGACATGGCATCGGCGTGGCTGGTATGATCTCTTTTCCGGTAGGGAATGTATTCCAGGATGGCCGGCACGGGGTGTTCTTCCGCTGTTTTTGGGTACCACACTTTTGCCGAAAGGCGAACCCCGTCGCGCATAGTAATCCAGCAGTGCTCGATGACCTCGATGTCGAAAGGCATTTCCTCCCGGGTTTTCACCAGAGGTACGGCCTCTCCGGCAGGCAGTTCACTGTGGCCCGATTCGAGGGCGCCGGCGGGGTTGATACGGAAATCGAGGTCGGCGCTGCACCAGGCAAACTTGTCCAGTAACTCCCGCTCCGATTGGGCGCCCATGTACACCACGCCCAGGCGGTAGCTGTAAGCTTCCTGGTCGACCAGTTCGGCGAGCCGCTGGCCGGATTCGACGTGCGGCAGGATGATGCTGTCGGGGTATTGCTGTTCCAACTCCTCGATATGCTCGGGACTGGGGATTTGCGCTACGACGCCGTCGCGAAATTCGCGCAGGTAAAACTTGGCGGCGATCTTATAGTCGCCCTCCCGTTTCGGCATCTCCGGTTTCCGCCCCAGTGCCAGATCGACGATGACCTTGTGGTTGGAAACGCCGTCTACCTTCCGGAAAATATCGCTGTGCGACTGCGAAATGCGCGGATTGATCTCCAGCAGCCAGGCCCGGTCGTTGGCCTTATCGTAAAAATATTCAATATTAAAGGCGGCGTCCTCGTAACCGGTAGCGCTGATGATCTTTTCGGAGATACCCTTGATCTGTTCGAAAATATCTTCCGGAAGCTCGGAGGGATATTGGTAGCGCGTAAATGAACTTCTTCCCGGATAGCGATGCGAATCGATGAGGCCGAAGATCTCCACCTCGCCGTTTTGCATGTAACCTTCCACCGTACACATCTTTCCGCCGATGACCTTCTCGGCGATGCACCAGTCGGGGCGTACGCCGTTATCATCATCGGCCAGCCCGGTTTCCTCAAGGAAGGCCTGATAGGGCTCGCCGTAGCGCGCCACACCCTGGCGAAGCTTGGGCAGCGCTTCCTCAAAGTCCTCTCTTGAACCGATATGAAAACTGAGCACGCTGGAATAGGACTTCACCGGCTTGACGAAAAATGGATAGGTGAGCTGTATACCGGAAAGCGGATCTTCCGCGAATGGGTCGAAGGCGTCGAAGTCGGGAATATGGCGGGGAATCACCTCTTTTTGCAAGAGCCGGCTCCGGAATTTATGCGAGCAGTTGACGAGGCCTTCCGGCGAGGGGCCGGGCAGATCGCGTTCCCGGCACAGGACGCTGGCCAGGCCGGTAGTAGGAAAATCCCAGTAGGTGGTGATGCCGTCAACCGAACCCTCGAAATCATCGAGCTGCTGACGCGCCTCCTGCAGCAGGGCGCGGAAATCGTAGGACTTGGCTTCCACGAGCTGATCTACCTTCAACAGCGGGTGAAAGGTCAGTTCTTCCGCACCGGGGATCGTTTTGAGCAGTTCGTGGTTTTTTTCGTTCAGGCCGAGGATGAAAATATTTTTCTTCATAATGACGGGCAGGTCGCCCTGAGTTTGTTTTTTTGTCGCTATTGTATCTTCTTTAACGGGAGAAGGGGTGGCATGTTTGAGAGATGAAGCAGGCGTTTGAGGGGCTGGCGATTTCCGGAAATTGCTTAGCTTGCAGAGAAAGCCAGGTCGGAAGCAACCTGACGGCAGTACCAGCCATACGGCCCGCAGGGAGGCGCTGGGAAAGCGCCTCCCGGTTTAAAAAGTAACAGTAAGGATGCAAAACTCGATGATGATATTAGGCTGTCTCTTTATATCATTGGTATTCATTCCCGGATGTAATACGGTTAGGCCGCCTAAGCAAAAACTCCTGCAATACGAGCATGGTAGTGCTTTCCAAACAGCCGATGGTGCACTAATTATCCACCTCGTGAATCCATTAGATTGCCCCCTGCGATTATATGTCAACAGCGATGATGAAGCTATCACTCAATACTTCGAGGACAAATATCCCATCCTGCTACTCCCGAAGAGCGATTCAATTATCCGGGTGAGTATAGCTGCGGGCAGCCGGCCGGATATCCGGTTTGCCTCCCGCCTTGGCGATCCGGGGAGGGAAATAGTATATGAAAAAATTGCCTTACCCCTTCCCGAGAATAAGCCTGTCAGCATTATTCAGGGATACAACGGGGCCCATAGCCACAACTCCGATTACTCGCGTTATGCAATTGACTTTGCGCTCCAGGAAAAGGATACCGTTTACGCGGCAGCCGACGGTTTTGTCGTTGGAGTGGTAGAAGGATACAAACACGGCGGCCCGGAATTACAATGGAAAGGCTTCGACAACTACGTCACGCTTTATCACCCGTCGAGCGGACTGTTTACGCAATATGCCCATCTGACCCACCAGGGAAGTCTGTTGCGTCTTGGCGACCGGGTGAGAAGCGGCCAACCTGTCGGTCTGGCTGGAATGACCGGATATACGAATATTGAGCATCTGCACTTTAATACGCTGGTACCTGAGCATTCCGAAAGAGGTCTGAAATCTGTGCCGGTCGAGTTCGTCGAGGGGTACAAGGGGGGGGATTTGAAAAAGAACGACGTGGTGAAAAGACCCACGGTAAAGGTTTGGGACAGATAAAGAATTGCCTCTGTACCGGCCGCTGCGCCTGACACTCAACCGAAGGCCCTTTTGGAGGAACTAAATTGTTGAATTTTTAGTAAAAACCGTGGAATCCGTGGCTTTTTAAAAACTTTCCTGGTGAAGCCATGATGGTGAATAGTAACAACTCAGAAACATAAACACTTCATACCTTCAACAACTCCGCCAGCTCCTGATGTCCCTGCATCTGTGCATACACATACGGGGTATTTTTCTTTTTATCCGCAGTCGTTTTGTCCGCGCCGTGTTCCAGCAGTAGCCTGGCGATTGCTGCCTGCCCGAAGGCAGCGGCGAAGCTTAGGGCCGTCATCCCGTTGTAGTTCCACACATTTACATCGGCGCCGTGCTCCAGCAGCAATTCGGCGATATCCTTATAACCCTTGAAGCAGACGCTCATCAGCGCCGTATTGCCGGCGGCGTCGCGGGCGTCGACTTTAGCGCCTTTTTCCAACAGGTATTTTGTGATGTCGTACTGATTATTGTAGCTGGCCAGGATAATCGGCGGGAAGCCCTTGGGATCTTTTTGTTCCAACAGGTCGGGATTGTCGGCCAGGCGTTCTTTTAAGGCTTCCAGTTCGCCCTGGCGGATGAAGTCATAGAAGGTCATAGTGTAATTTTTTTAGGGGAAGATAAAGTAAAAGTTGGAGGTTTTCTTTCGAAATGACTATTCTAAGTCGGCCATACGGCTCTTCGCTTCGCTCCGAGAAGTCGGAAGTCGGAAAGCGGGATATCCAAAAACTCAAGTGAGATGGTCATTTGCACCGGAAAGGTTCGTCTCGTTTTTTTATCTTCCCGACTTTATTTTGATACACCCTACTCACTATGCCGGTTACTTATCCTTTTCTACTCATGCTTTTCAATGCCCTTGTTTACGTTCCTTTTGTAAAGCCGGAGCCTGTTGGTCTCCATGAGTTTTCCAACCTGTCCTATGGCTCTGGCGGGCGTCTTGCCATTGCCGCCGAAGGTGACATCTGGATGGCGCAGGTCGATTCCGCGGCGCTGCTCGAAAAGGCCGGTAGGCAGACTCCTTCTATCCGGTGGGAAAGGCTCACCGACAACCCGGCTGACGACCGCGACCCGGTCTGGCGCCCTGACGGCAGGTCGCTCCTCTTCGCCTCCGACCGTGCGGGCAACTTCGATATTTGGGAAATCCGGTTGACGGACGAGGGGCAGTTTTCAGAACCGCGGCGGCTCCTCGGGTCAGCAGAAGACAACACCCAGCCGGCTGTCGGGGCTGATGGTACGGTCGTCTGGGTGCGGGGTCAGGGCGCCGATGCGAACCTCTGGATGCTGCGTGACGGCGAAGAAATGCAGCTGACAGAAGAAGTGGGGGAGGAGTACCATCCCGCGATTTCGCCCGACGGCTTCACTCTGGCCTACATCGCCCGGCAGGACCGCAAGCCCAAACTGTATTTGCGCACACTCGATGGTGATGAGAAAAATATGATTATCGACCAGTTGCCTGCTGAATACCCCGCCTGGTCGCCCGACGGGCAGCGGATCGCCTTTACTACCCGCGGAGCCAAGCCTGGGGTGTGGATCACGAATACGCAGGGCGACTACACCAATCTGCTCAGCCCCAAACGCGCCATTCCGGCCTGGACGGCGGACGGCCAGCACTTAGCTTTGTGGAACCTGCCACGAAATCCGCCGTCCTACAACGGCGATCCCGACTGGGCGCGAAGCCGTTATCTGGACGGCGCTACGCCCGGTCGCCGCGAGCTGAGCTTCATCCCCGTTCCGTTGCCGCCCGGCGAGGGAAATGTCACTCTTCCTTTTGCGGAAGCTACCGGAAAAGAACAGTGGATAGGCCGTCTGAACCGGGTGGTTGATCAACTGAATCAACGCTATCATTTGGAGGAAGGACCCTTCCGGGAAGAGTGGCAAACTTTGATAAGCGCCTTTCGGCAAAAAGCAGAAGGAGTAACATCTGAGGAAGAAATGGAGACGCTGATTTACGGTTTGCTGCGCCAACGACCGCTCTTGCGCAAAGAAGCCAAAGGCCGCGCCGGCATCTCCAGCGCACACCCGCTGGCGACGGCGGCCGGGCTGGAGATCCTTAAAAAAGGCGGCAATGTCGTCGACGCAGCCATTGCTGTTTCCTTCGCGCTGGGGGTAGTGGAGCCGGACGCCAGCGGTATAGGCGGCTACGGCGAGATGCTCGTATACCTGCAGGGCATGGAAGCCCCCACCTGTATCGAATTCCTTACGCGGGTGCCGCAGGCAGCTTCCCTGACCAACGGCGCACTTGCTCCACTGCCCGTAAGCGGCCCGGTACTGGTCAACGTGCCGGGAACAGTAGCAGGGATGGAACTGGCCTGGAAGCGCTACGGCAGTAAGCAAGTATCCTGGGCAGATCTGCTGGCCCCGGCTATCGAGCTGGCCAGAGAAGGCTTTGTACTCGACGAATCCTTTCCGGCTACGTTGCAAAAAGAAAAGGAACAGTACTGGAAGTACGAAAGCAGCCGCGCGCTCTTTTTCCCTGAAGGGAAGACCCTCCGGCCCGGCGACACGCTACGCAATCCCGATCTGGCCTGGACCTTGGGGCAGATCTCCGACGAGGGCAGCAAAGCCTTCTACAAAGGCAGGATTGCCGAGAAGATGGTAGCTGATCTGCGCAGCCACGGCAACGTGATGACGCGTCGCGACCTGGCGCGCTACTATGCGGTGGAGCGTACGCCCGTTACCACGACCTACCGGGGCCATACGGTTTTCTCCGGTCCGCCCCCGGTTTCCGGCGGCGCCAACCTGGCCGGGCAGCTCAATTTGCTGGAGCAACTGCAAAATCCGGCTGCCTATCGCGATGACCTTCGCACCCTGCACAGCATGATCGAAGCCTGGAAGCTGGCGCCCTCCACCCGCGGGCGGGTGGCGGACCCCGGATTATGGCCGGTCGACCTGACGGCCTTCACGGATAAAGCATTGGCGCGACAACGCTGGCAAAGCTGCTACGATCCCAATCAAAGCACTCTGCCTGCCGATTCTTCCTGCATCGACAACGGCATCGCGGCCGCCTGGGGAGCAGACAAAGTGCTGGACGCCCGCTCCTCTACCGGTACCACCGCCTTTGTGGTCGCCGACGCCGATGGCAACATGGTGTCGGTGACCCAGACGCTGGGCACCTGGGGTGGCAACTTCTACGTCAGTCCCGGCCTCGGTTTCCTTTACAACGACAAACTTCGCTCCTATGCCGATGACCCCGATCGCCACAACGCGCGTATTCCCTTCGCCCGCAACGTCACCAGCATCGCGCCGACTATGGTGTTCAAAGGGACCGGTAATAAGAAAAAACCCTACCTGGCAGTGGGTGCAGCGGGCAACGCCTGGATCACTTCGGCGGTTTACCAGATCGTCGCCGGTGTGATCGATCAGGGACTGGGTCCGCAGGAAGCCATCGAGCAACCACGCTTCCTGGTGGGCGTGCGCCGCGATCCGAAAAACCGGGAGACTGTACGCGAAATCATCGTACAACTGGAAGACGGTTTCCGCCCCGGCCTGCTGGAACAACTCAGCGCAATGGGGCACGAGCTCCAACTGATCTCCTCCCGCGGCGAACTGCGCATGGGCTACGCCTCGGCGATCGTGGTAGATGGAAAAGAGGTAATTGCCGGAGCCGATCCGCGGCGGTCGGGAGAGGCGGGGGCGGTGGAATATACTCGACGTTAATTGGTTTGAGAAGCTTCTCAAACCATTTCGACGTCAGTATAATTCACTGCAGCTGATCCGGCGGAATGTGCTGCGGCACCACATTTCTGACTGGGTTGGTGCGTTTCAGGTAGGCGAAAATAGCCTCGAGATCCTGATCTTCGATGTTCGTATAATTAAACCAGGGCATGGGCGGCAGTAAGGGGCGATTGGCGTCCATGCCTTTGGATTTGCCTTCCGTGAGGGCCTTGCGGAACTGGTCGAGACTCCAATTGCCGATACCCGTACCGTCGGAGGTGATGTTGGCGGCGAAGGATACGCCCCAGGGGCCTACGGCGGCCGTCAGGTCGGGGGCAAACATAGCCCAACCTTCACCTAATGCACTGGCGTTTACCTTAGGGAAAGGCTGATCACCGGGATAGCCCGACAGCATCCTTTCGGGGATAACCTCCGGTCCCTGCGGCCCCATGCGTTTGGGGGAGTGGCAGTCGTGGCAGCCCATAATGGTGACGAGGTATTCTCCTCTTTTGGCTAGATCTTCTTCAGCAACGGCGTGATCTTTTTCAGCTTTGGCGGCGAGCGCTGTGGGTTCCTGATCTCCGCAATCGGTGAACAGGAACATGAGCCCAAAAAGGGCAATCGCGAATTTTGCTGTTTTCATTTGTAAGAATTTTAGGTGTTAATAGCTATCCTCCTTCAGGATGAATGTTTTCAATTCTTCCCAAAGCTTACTCAAGATAATCATATTGCCGCTGCACAGCAATGGAACTCATCGTTCCAGGATGAAAAACTATCACTCCGTTTCCACCTCATCCCACGGAATCGGACTCACATCATCGTGATTAAGTACTCGTAAATTTTCCCGGTTGATGCGCATCACCAGGCCACAGGCGGGGTCGGGGCATATCACGCGGGCGTCGGTCTCCATCCAGTCGGCCGGATGGTTTTTACGCTGCTTGGCGGGGAGCAGCGGAATGGCCGACTGCAGGGCGTACAGGCAGAAATCGGCGCCGTCGGGCAGGGAGATCTTTCCGCCTTTCAGGTGAAAACAGTCGCCGACCGCCATGTTACAGGTGCAGTGGCCGTCGATTTTTTCCACGACTACTGTGAGGTCGTAGAGTTCAAATTGATCGTTGCGAAGTTGTTGTTCGGACATACGGATTACTTCTTTATAATACACTCCACCCCATAAGCTTTACTTATGTATAGATAGAATTTATCAATGGAAATTACAAACTTATTAACAAGGATTATCGTAAATTTGGGTCTTTAAGGATTTTAAATAGTTCAATATGGGAAATAACAAAAGTTCGGGCACATCGACAAACGGAAATGTTTGGGAAGTTAACGAATCAAGCAGGTGTCCATTTATGAATGGCGACCTGAACCGGAGTGCCGGCGCCGGCACGTCAAACCGCGACTGGTGGCCAAATCAGTTGAAGTTGAACATTCTACGCCAACACTCTTCCTTGTCCAATCCGTTGGGGGAGGAGTACAACTACGCGGAGGAGTTCAAGACACTAGACCTGGATGCCGTGAAGCAGGACTTATTCGATCTGATGACCGATTCGCAGGATTGGTGGCCGGCCGACTACGGTCACTACGGACCCTTCTTTATTCGGATGGCCTGGCACAGTGCAGGTACTTACCGCATCGCCGACGGCCGTGGCGGCGCAGGCTCCGGCTCTCAGCGCTTTGCGCCACTCAACAGCTGGCCTGACAATGCGAACCTCGACAAGGCACGCTTGCTGCTGTGGCCGGTCAAGCAGAAATACGGCAAGAAAATTTCCTGGGCTGACCTGATGATCCTCGCCGGCAACTGCGCCCTTGAATCCATGGGCTTAAAGACCTTCGGCTTTGCCGGTGGGCGTGAGGATGTATGGGAACCCGAGGAAGACATCTACTGGGGGCCCGAAAGTGAATGGCTGGGAGACAAGCGTTACACCGGCGACCGGAATCTCGAGAACCCGCTGGCCGCTGTACAGATGGGACTGATCTATGTGAACCCGGAAGGACCTAACGGAAATCCCGATCCGATCGCAGCTGCTACAGACATTCGTGAGACCTTCGGCCGCATGGCGATGAATGACTACGAAACAGTCGCGCTGATTGCCGGCGGTCATACCTTCGGTAAAACTCACGGCGCTGCTGATCCCGAAAAGTATGTGGGAAGAGAACCCGCAGGAGCGAGCATTGAGGAGCAGAACCTCGGCTGGAACAATACTTTCGGCAACGGTAATGCAGGTGATACCATTACCAGCGGTCTTGAGGGCGCCTGGACCGCGACACCGACGAAGTGGAGCAACAGCTTCTTTGACAACCTGTTCGGCTACGAATGGGAGCTGACTAAGAGCCCTGCCGGGGCCTATCAGTGGAAACCCAAAAATGACGCAGGAGCCGGAACAGTACCGGATGCGCACGATCCTTCAAAGAGCCACGCGCCGTTTATGCTTACCACAGATCTCGCTCTGCGGATGGACCCGGCCTATGAAAAAGTTTCAAGACACTTTTACGAAAACCCGGATGAGTTTGCCGACGCCTTCGCCCGGGCATGGTACAAGCTGACCCACCGCGATATGGGCCCCCGCGCCCGCTATCTCGGACCAGAGGTGCCGGAGGAAGAGCTGATCTGGCAAGACCCTGTCCCCGCCGTTACCCATGAGCTGATTGATGATCAAGACATCAGTGCATTGAAGCGCAGAATCCTTGATTCAGGATTGTCCGTGCCCCAACTGGTATCCACCGCCTGGGCCTCAGCCTCTACCTTCCGCGGCTCCGATAAACGCGGCGGCGCAAATGGCGCACGCCTGCGCCTGGCGCCCCAGAAGTTCTGGGAAGTCAATAACCCGGCTCAACTGTCGACCGTGCTGGAGACGCTCGAAGGCATACAGCAAGATTTCAACAGCGCCCAGTCCGATGATAAACAGGTTTCGCTCGCTGACCTGATCGTCCTGGCAGGATGTGCAGGCATCGAACAGGCAGCAAAGAATGCCGGCCAAGATGTAACAGTGCCCTTTACACCGGGACGGACGGATGCATCACCCGAGCAAACCGATGTGGAGTCCTTCTCCATCCTCGAACCGGTTGCCGACGGGTTCCGCAACTACCAGAAATCCCGGTACTCCGTATCGACTGAGGAATTGCTGGTGGACAAAGCCCAGCTGTTGACCCTGACTGCACCTGAGATGGCGGTGCTGGTCGGCGGCATGCGTGTGCTCAATACGAATTTCGATGAGTCCAAGCACGGCGTCTTCACTGAGCGCCCGGAAGCGCTCACCAACGACTTCTTCGTCAACCTGCTCGACCTGGGTACCACCTGGAAGGCGACTTCGGAGTCCGAGGACCTTTTTGAAGGGCGTGATCGCGGCACCGGCGAACTCAAATGGACCGGCACCCGCGTCGATCTCATCTTCGGTTCGAACTCAGAGCTCCGCGCCATCGCTGAATGCTACGGCTGCGCCGATGCGCAGGAGAAGTTCGTGCAAGACTTTGTAGCGGCCTGGGACAAGGTGATGAACCTGGACCGGTTCGATCTGGACTGATTGGTAGGTAGGAGCGCGTTCTTCGTTCTCGGACAGCCTGGAAAACAGAGGGTTGATTTCTGGGCGATACCGTTTCCTGAACACGCTCTAATAAGTCTACTTTTTTCTGGGAAGCTCTTCTAATTCATCCCATAATGAGAGAATGGTGGCCACCATTCTCTCATTCCTTTGATAGAAATTTTGCTTAGAACCGTTCCCAATATGCGGCGGTGGCGGCCTTGTAGAGCCACTGATCGACATATCTATTGCACGTCGCTTAACCCACCTTCGGCGACACCACCGGCGCCATTGGCTCGGATTTAGAGGTGCTGTGCAGCGTTACACTGTTGACCGAGCCGTCGCCGTTGCGGTTGAATACGAAGCGGCGGTCAATGGATACGGCGATGAATTCGTCCTTGCCCATTGGTTTCAGTTCTACCGTAGCGTAACCTGTTATATCGAGCAGCAGTTTTTCGCTGTCCCGGCGAATGGCTACCGGTGCATCTGGTTGTCCATAATGCAGTTGCATGTCATAGCTCCCGGCGCAGGCATCCAGTGCTGCCTGGCGCTCCTCCGAGGTGGCCACTTTTTGCAGGGTGAGGTTGAAAGTGAAGAGGGGGACCCCGCTTTCGTCCTTCGCAGGGCTGAGGATAAACTGGCCCCGCTCATTCTCCGGCAAATCGGCGATGACTGTGTCTGTTTTATTCAGTTCCTCGCCCTCAAAATACATCTGGGTGATGATTTCGTGATAGCCCCGTCGGCTCACCTTGAAGTGGATGTGCGGGGTGCGCCAATTCTCCGGCTTTTCGGGGTCGCCGAAGTGGTAGGGAGCGGGTTTGATGGTTTTGAACCCGTAGTTGCCGGAGGCAGCGGTGCTCATTTCCCCCCAGCCTTCGAAGTGGGGGTCGAGCGGGAGGGGATTGGCGGCGTCGCCCTCGTGCGAGTAGCGGCCGTGGTGGTTGGCTTGCCAGATTTCGACGAGGGCGTTTTCGATGGGCCGGCAGTTTTCATCGGTAATCCGCCCCCGCACGAGAATGACCATGCCCTCGGCCTGGCCTTCCTTCCCCTGGATGGTGGTCAGGTCCACGTCGCCGTCGCCGTTTTTCACGTGCGGGTAAAAAGGACCGAGCGTCTGGTCGGGGGTGACATTACAGTTGCTTGGGTCAGCGCCGGCTTGGGCGGTTTCGCTATTGGCATTGGTGCAGCCGATGGCGGTGGTGAGGATGCCGGCCGTGGCGCCGAGGCCGAGCTGGAGGATGCGGCGGCGAGAGTTAGATGGTGTTTTTTTCATAATGGTAAGATTTGATTTAATATTTTCAACTTACTTAATGATCAACTTATAGGTCGCTAAGTTTTGTCGGCAACGCACCTCTATGAAATAAGTGCCGGAACTCATGCCTATCGCTGATTTGATTAATAGAATTGTGGTTGGGTAGACGCCGGGTGATCATCCTAAATGCATCGAATAACTGTACGTTATTTTCTTTTGTTCTCCCGGCTGCAAGCTGAGCACCCAACGCACTTCACGGCTTTGGTTGGCATTACCGGGTTGCCCGGCATCGGGTTCACTTGTCGTCCAGGGGGAATCACTCGACAACAGTTTTCCTGCGATTTCTCGTTCTATTTCCAGGGTGATCGCTTTCTTTTTAAAATTGCCTGCTTCTATCGTAGCCTCCACGGTCACTGATTTCAGTTTTTGGCCGGCTTTTTCCTCCCGATCAATGATCTTTTCATGATCAAATACGAAGGCATCCGGCACTTGCGACATTTTGATCCTGGCCAGCAGACCGGCGGGCACAAAATCCAATCGGTTCTGACCGATCGGCTGCTGCACACCGTTTTCATCCTTTACAAAGGAAATAGCGCCGGTCGGCAAGGGCAAGCCGGACGCATTTTTAAATTTAAGGGAATGCCAAACTGTATTGACAGTAGTTGTGCTAAACCTTTTTTTCTCTTTATCCAATCGCGCCGAATAGATATCTTCATAGCTGATATCGGTCTCCAGAAGATGGATCAACATTCTGCCGCCTTTAGGCAGACTAACGTTTTCTGCCTGATAAAAAAACTGATCCTCATCACTCAATCCCCCGGACGCATCCTGATTGCCCTCCCGTGGGGAAGCATTAACGGCGACTCTTGCATGCTGAATGATACTTTTGGTAAAGTCATTATTTAGCTTGACGGGCCGGGGCCTATTTCGGAGATCCTGCAAGAAATCGTTCAGGCTTTGGCTGGAAAACAAGGGTTCCTGCAAGTCGAAGAAGGAGGGAACGCCCAGTACAAAATTGACCCTCACTCCTTGCAGATCTTCTGCATCATTGATCAAATTTGCCTTGAGGCGGAGCCTGGCCTGATTGTTTCCCAAAAGCTGCAGCTGATAGACCGGCACCCAACCTATGCCCTTTTGCACATATATCAGGTCAATGGGTAAGGCTTTTTGCGCTTTTGCAAAGTCGAGTTGAAGGATTGTTTTTTGGGTCACACTTTTTCGAAACAAATTCGGATCTTCCGCAAAATCGAGATAATCGATTGCTTCCAGCGCGATCTGCTTCCAGCCTTTCTCCATTTTGAGCAGTAGACTACCGTCCGTCAGCGACACGATCTTGCCGGAATAGGGCGAAGCGTCATTTTTGAGGGTTAAGCGAACGGACTTATCCAGGTTGTTCTGCAGGATCTCGGTAAGGCTGGCGGCGGCCACCTGTGTTTCCACTTCCTCATCGAACACCGCTGTCCGCAGCAAAGGATTGGCGGCTGAGAAGAACCAGGCACTGCCAAATAACACCATAAAACCATCGGTCATTCGGCGAATTCCCGACAGGTCATTCCTTTGCGCGGAGGTCCCTATCGGCAGCTCTTCCAATCTCACCTGCCCCGTGGAGGCGTCTACCTTGCCGGTTTTATGGAAAAAGGCGATCCCGTTTTGGAAGAGGGAGATCTGTTGGGTGGAAAGATGTTGTGCAGAGGTGTTGTTTGTCATTTTGGTTTTGTATAAATGGATTTGTTTTTTTAAGTCAATGCTGCATCCGCTTATCGTTTAAATGGAAATGCATAATCAGAAGCTTTCATTTCGTCATTTGCCGGAGCTTTGTCGTCTTCCATTCCCGCAAAGTGCTCCAATAGCATCCGGTGAATAAAAATATACCCACCCCCTACGCGCTGTAAAAATTGCAGTTCATCTGCCGCGCAATCGAGAAAGGCGACATAATTCCAGGGGCCGTAGCCTCTAAGATAGATGAGCAAACGAAGGGTATAATGACGGATCACCGCGATCCCCCCAAACCATAATCCGCCGATCAGCGCGCTGACCAGCCCGACAATCAGCCAGTCTTCCAGCCTATCAATCGGCATTTCAGCCAGGTCAAAAACCAGTCCGAAGATCAGTCTGTCGGTTAGCTCAAAAAACAACCACTGAAAAATCAGTCCGAAAATCAGTCCGGAAATCAAGCCGTTAAGACTGCTTTTTAGGGTAAGTTTTATGCCTTCATTCGGTATGGTTGTAGTTGGAGATACTATGTTTCCCACACCTGCGGCAAATAAGCCAAAAAGCCCGCCGAAAAAACCACCAATCAATACATTAGTCAACCCGATGGTAAGTCCTTCCGAAAGTCCTTCCCTGAAACCGATGATCGGGCCGCTAAACAGCCCGGCAATCAGTCCGAAAATCAGCCCTCTGAAAGCACCTGTTTTTAAGCCGGCTTTATAATTCGATCTCAGATTTTTCCATGACCAGTGCGTACTTTCCGTGGTGGCAATAGTTTGGCTGTTTTTGCCAACTGAAAAGATCAATCCGACAATCAGTCCGAAGGTCAGCCCCACCAAAAACCCGTAAATCGGTTCAACAATCAATCCGGAGGTCAGCCCGATCATCAGCCCGCCAAGCAACCCACAGAATATTATCGAGGATGCCCAATGTAACTTCCTTTCCCAATTATGATTTAGCCAGGAAACCTGTAAATCCTCAATCAAAAAGACAGTCTGTTTATGGCGTTGCATATTTTTGGCCATCCAGGATAGCCATCTGGTCGTCTGGGCTTCGGAATAGCGGGAAGCTTTCTGTTTTGTCGACTTTTTCATATTACCCCTCCTTTTTCAACCATTCGAAATTGTCTTTTGACATAAGCATCCATGAGCTGCCTTCTTTTGGCATTCATGGATTGCAGTTCTCCACTGACCAGCTGATCTGCGTCAATATGCTGGTAGGTTCGCATCATCAAACTGAGCATGAAAGGCGTTTCAGCCAATGTCAGAAAAGAAGAATCTTTTTTCAGTAACTCCTTTACTCCTGAATAGGAAGGTCCGGCGGCAGTCAGGTATTCCATGACCTTTTCTTTGGAAAGCAGCCGCAGGCGGATCGCTCCATTCATGATCAGTTTGTTATTCAGCTCTAAATATTCTTTAAACCGGCAACAGACGACCACGCCCATAATGGCAGTTCCTTGAATAAATTCATTGATAGTGCTTACACAGTCATTGCGCCGCTCAGCGCCCACTTCATCCAGCCCATCCAGTAAAAGCAGCAAACGGTTATCGTTGACCCAGGTCCCGCCAATTTTCCGGGGAATCATGTATTTCGTGCTTAGCTCATCGGCTAACCATTCGGGTAAGTTTTTTCCGGAATGCGTCCAGGAGGAAAGATTGAAAACGACCGGCAAGGGCAGTCCCGGCGTATTTTCGTACTGATTGAGCAATTCCCTTGCGAGGGTGAGCAGGAGGGTTGTTTTTCCTGTTCCCGGCTCACCCAGAATGAGCATGGACCGGCCTACCTCATTGAAAACTTCGGCGATGGATTGATCGGCAGAGACCGGCATACTTCCCCAAGGGCTGTCCACCATTTCGGGCATATTATCGAGGCCCAGTTCCATCAGGAACGAATGTTGTACCGATTGCTCCAGTACGCCCTTTACCCAAAACTGCCTGACCTTATTCATCAGGACCTGCAGGCCCCGGTTATCGGAAGGGCCCGGCGGCGGGGTAGCGACCGGAATGGTAGCGGTATCGATACTTTCCGCAGGTTTTGCCTGACCGGCTTGCGGCCTGTCTGAAAAAATGGCTCCGTTAACATCGAGGTGGAACAGCATGCCGTCGGGAGCCCGCATATGGAGTACCGGCGTTCCCCACTCCGAAGAGCCCTCTATGGCAAAATTGATGGCCTTTCGAGCTTCCTGAAGCGCCGTATCTATCGGGATACCTTCCGCGATCGTTTCGTAAAAAGTGCGGGAAAACTCCAGTGCCGCCCTGTCGGTAATTTCGTATTGCATGGATACGACGGCGGGTATCCCCTTCCTTATGAGGCTGGCTCCGGTACTGGAAAAAATATCGGTTCCGCTGGAACGGGCCCCTTCGCAGGAATTTAGAACGACCATGCGCATCGAGTGATGACCGGCCAGTAAGCGTCCCAGGTTGCCGGCCGCCAGGTGGTATATGCTTCCGTCATCGTTGACAAGGGCGATGGCTCCTTCCCCGGTATCGTCGTCAAATACTCCGTGGCCGATGAAATGCAGGACATGCCAGGGGCCTTTCCGCATGGCAGCCTGAAGGGCGCGCCAGCTTTGACCTTCCAACCAGCTGAGGGTGATCACTCCTTTTTCAATAAGGTGCTCCACCGCGTTGACCATCTGGGCCTTTTCTCTTTCCACATCCAGGGAAAGCAGGTCGGAAGGACTGGCAATCATGCCTAAAATATTCAGGGGAGGCTTGGTGGTTAAGGGTTCAGACGGCCGGGGCAGTTCCAGGAAGCGAATGAGCGGCGTCTCGGTGGAAAGGCAAAAATAGTCTCCTTCCGCCTCATCGTAAAGATACTCCCAGGGAAGCGCCGCCAAATCGGGATCTTCGATCCGCAAGCGGATCCGCAGCCCTTTTTTTTCTTCCCTGGCCTTCTGAAGGCTGCTGCGGTAACAACTTCTTATTTCCGCAGCAAAAAGCTTTTCGAACAGTTCGCTTCCCAAATCCTTCACCAATTTCAATTCCCTTCCGGAGGGAAGGACAATGCCTCGGTTAGCCTCCGGCGGACCACCGGCTTTTCTAGTTCCTCCGATCCCCCTGCTTTTTTCAATTCTTTTAAGACGGCCTTTGAACCGGGGATCCTCCACCGGGAAAGTCACTTCGGCGCTCGTCTCACCGGCCGGTGAACGGATCACCGTGACCGGGTATTGCCCGTCGTTCCTGGACCCGATCCTTAGTTCAAAATTGAGATATTCCATCTTTGAATAGTATTGATGAAACCATTTGACTCATGGTGTTCTTTTAGCTTCTGCGTCCTCTCTGGTTCTTTACAGGCTGACCGGGAATAGGGTACACTGATTAGCACTGATTCAAAACGTGCTTTGTTATGATCTAACTGGTGAGATTGTTGAATCATGCTCATTCAGTGTACCTCAAACCCATTCTTGGCGTCAAGCCTGTTTAACTGAGTTGTGCCTCATTTCGCTTCTGCCATGGTTATCGATAGAAGCACACAGTAAACTGGCTTCCGTTTTTCCAGAGCATACGGTTAACGCCAGAGTAGACAGTCGCAGCGTTTTTGTACCTCCGGCAAGCCCAGACTAATCCTGGGTACGAAGGCTTCGTATCCATAGTGTCGAACATAGTCAGGAGGTTACTCCAGTCCTCATTTTCGGCGTAGCGGGTCACCGTTTTTGTTGGAGCCGGCTGACGTAAGATGTAATATTCCCACCAGTTCCTGTTTATCAGATCCCAATCCCATTCTAACCTTTGGTAGGCTGTATTCCAGGTACTGCCCAGCGCCGAATACTCTTTCGGCACCCATTTGATAATCAAATTGATCTGTTTGCCGTTTTTTACGGACTGGCGGAACCAAGACGCTAGGTTCCAGCCCCTGTAGCCATGGTTCTCAAGTCCGCCGACCGGGTCGTACACAAGGACCACAAAATCCTGCCAAAACCATTTTGTCATCAGCTTGCTCAGGAGTACTCCTGCGGCGCTTCGGTGAGAAGAAGCATCCAGGTTTGGAAGGACCACAGCATTCATTTCGGCTCTTATATTGCGCTCCATTTCACTGGTACATTTATCGCTCCAAAGGTTCCACTGATTGCGAACATCGGTAATCAGCGGTTGAAAAAGCTCCGCCGCTCTTCTCCCATCATCATTGAGATGCTCGATGGTCGCCGTGCCGTTTCTTTCCCTTTGCAGAGATTTTTTAAGGGAATAGGCGGAGAATCCCAAAACGCACATGGAGAACAACCTGTTTCCCAAAGCGGTGATCGCATTCAGGTCGCCGTAGGATTCATTATAGGCTGCCCTGAAAATATTCACCTTAGTTGCGTTACCCCTCGCCTGGTCGCGAATGGCCAGGACATTGCCGTAAATATCCGTCTGATTGTTAAGGATATCGTTAGCATAGGCAATCCGGTCGCTTTCTCCGTCCTTCCCTTTCATGACTGCTTCCCGGTATTTGGAGATGATCGCCAACAATGCCGACAATTCCTCCATTTCTTCGTCAATCTGTATCTTGGCGGTATTATAGTCCACCAGATTTTCCAATTTTTCAAACTGCTGCAGCATAACATTTTGCAGGTTGTCGACCTTGTCGCTTAGTTCGCCGATGGCTCCCAGGATTTTATCCGTATCGGACTCGGTGAAAAGAGAGGCGACGCCTAGTCCGGTGCTCAGTATCCCCAGGGGACCGGCTAAGGACGCCAGCCCCTGGGCCAGCTTTAGCACATTGGCAATATTTTTCTTGTTGGAAAGAAAATTGGCAGCCGCGTTGGCCCAGTCCTCCATTGCTCCGGCCGCGGACGCCACGGCTTCGGTTACCTCATTGGCCTTGCCGATACCCCTGGTTTTTATTTGACCGCTTCCAGGGCTTTCAATCCGGGTCAGGGTATGAATGATAACGGCCCCTTCTTCCTGTTCTATTTCCGCCGCGAAAGCCTTTTGAATGCGTAATTCCTCGGGCTCGGGTAAAAGGTCTCCTTCGGCCGCTTGGTCTTCTTCTTCCTGGAAAAAGATTAGGCCGTCCCTGGTAATTTGTTCCATTTGATCAGCCGAAGGTTCATGGCCGTCGGAAGAGGCTACTTTCTGATCCTCGAGAAGGATCTTTACAGTTTCATCCTTTTTGTTTTGCATGAATAGAAATTTAAGCGTGAATTGATCGTATTAGGTATAGACCTCTGCTAATCTTATGCCTGAAGGGTGCCTGTCAGGCCTTTACAGATTTGATACCCCTAAAAATACGGGCTACCCGAGCCAAACTCCTTCACTCATTCCCCAACCCCTTCACCTATTCCCCGTCAGGCGCAAAAAAGCAGTACTTATTTTGCACCGGGGAAACGAATATTTCCTTTTGGTTAAAGTAATTATGTCCGGGTACTTACTTATTTGCGTACTTCACTAGGAGGGTAGCCGAATTCATCGGAGAAAGAGCGGGAAAAGTAGTTTGGATCGTTGAACCCAACCGCATAGGCAATTTCGGAAATGCTGAGATCGGTGGTTTTTAAGAATTCGGCAGCTTTTTGCAAACGGATGGAGCGGATAAATTGGGAGGGCGTCTTTCCGGTCAGGGCCTTGAGTTTGCGGTTGACTTGCGTATTGCTGCGCTTGACCGCCCGGCAAAGGTCGATGACCGCCAGCTCAGAATCATCGAGACGATTCTGAACCACTTTGATCAGTTTTTGGAGGAAGGCCTCATCGAGCGAGGGGGCTTTTCGAGCATCCTTGTGGGTTAAAATAAAATTATTGGAAGAGTAGTATTCTTGTAGCGTTTTACGAAGCGCAATCAATTTTTCCAACCGGACAAATAATTCCTCTTTTCGGAACGGTTTGACCAGGTAGGCATCAGCTCCGCCTCGAAGCCCTTCGATCCTGTTCTCCTCGCCGGCTTTAGCCGTAAGCAATATGATAGGAATATGGCTCGTTCGCTCATCAATTTTCAGGGTCTGGCACACCTCGTAGCCATCCTTTTCCGGCATCATCACATCGCTGATGATGATATCGGGCACCATTTCCAGGGCTTTGTCAATCCCTTGCTGCCCGTTGGAAGCGGTCTCAATTTGATAATCCTTGCGGAGCAGGGATTGGATGAAAGTGACCACGTCCCGGTTGTCTTCGATGATCAATAACACAGGGCGGTCGGCATCCGGATCTGCCGTTGCCTGTTCCAAAGCGGAACGCAGCTTTGACGGAGTGGCCGAAAGAACGGTATTGCCCCGCGGTCCGGACAGGGTCTTTTTATTGCCCGGTTCTTTTTTGAGAGCGCCGGCGCTTTGCCGGATGGGTAACAGGATCATAAAATCAGTACCGGTGCCCGGCTCACTTTCCACTGCAATTGTCCCGCCCATCAATTCTACCAGCTCTTTCGTCAGGGCCAGGCCGATGCCAGCCCCCCCTAGCCCCCCCGAAGGGGGGGAACGCCGCGCTGGCATGTTCCGCTCGTTCTCTCCCCCTTCGGGGGAGCTAGGGGGGGGCTGATAAAAGCGATCAAAGATATGGGGCAGGTGTTCTGCGGCAATCCCCCTCCCGGTATCGCTCACTTTTAGTTGCAGCCAGGGTTGATCTTTTCTTTCCACCTGCCGGAGATGAAGGATGACCTTTCCTCCTTCCGGCGTAAACTTGATGGCGTTGGACAACAGGTTGTATACAATGTGCTGGATTTTTTCCTCGTCGTAATCCATGACCAATTCTTTGACTTCCGGGTAGAAAGTCAGACGTACCTGTTTTTCATCGGCCATAGAATAAAAGGACTCCGTGAGGTATTGCAGGTAGGCGACGATGTCCGCTTGTAAGGCATCGATTTTCAGCATACCGGCATCGAGTTTCGACAGGTCGAGCAACTGGTTGATGAGCCGCAGCAGGCTTTCACTGTTGCGCTGAATGAGCTTTTTCTCTTCCGAGTGCCCCTTTATATTGCCGGTCATCCCCATGATGACGGTAAGCGGCGTGCGGAACTCATGGGTGATGTTGGTATACAGGCGGGATTTCAGGGCGTCGAGTTCCTGTAATCGTAATGCCTCGGCCTTCGCGGATTGGCGTCGCAGTTCAAAGCGGAGAATACCGAAAAGCGAACCTCCGGCAGCAATCAGATAGAACAGATAGGCCCCCCAGGTGCGGTAGAAAGGAGGAGAGATATGAATATCAATGCTTGCCTCGTTCGGGCTCCAGAACCCATCCGCCGTTTTGGCTTTTACCCGGAAGGTGTATTTGCCGGGATTCATGTTCGTGTAATGAATCTCCTTGCTCGTCCCTGCACTTTTCCAGTCTGCATCGTAAGGCGCTAATTGGTAGAAATATTGCACCTCCCCGGCCTTGTAAAAGACCGGCATGACGAAGCTGAAACCGAAATCCGCCTGCTCGTGGCGCAACTGGATGTTTTGGCTGAAACGGAGTTGTTTTTCTAACAGAGAATCCTGACCGCCGGGTTGCACTATTTCATGATTCAGGAAAAGATCGAGCAGGTGAACCGGCGCGACGTATTCTTTGGGTTTCAGGCTGTCCGGATGAAACCGAAACAATTTCCCGTCAATAGAAAAATATAGCCGGCCCGAGTCATCCCGGTAGGCCCGCTGATAATTAAAATGGATGGCCGGCAGGCCGTCGGTGATGTCGTAGTTGGTAAAAGTCCCGTTTGATAAATCGAGTTTGTGCAAGCCCTTTGGCGTCGTGATCCAGGGGTTGCCGCGTGCATCTTCCACCACGGCCGTCACCTGGTTGTGCAGCAAACCATTGCTTTCGTTAAAACTCAAAAACTCGTCGGCGGCAGGGCTGTACATGCTCATGCCGTTGGAAGTAGCGAGATAAAAGCGACCCTCTTCACCGGGGTAAATTCTGTGGATAACATTGGCCGGACGGCTATCGCCGGGGTGCAATTCGAATTTTCTACCTTGACGTGTTCTCAAATTGTATCGAAAAATGCCAAAGTTGGTGGCCAACCAGACGACGCCTGCCCGCCCAAAATGAATATCCACAATGGCGGCGCCGACTTTGGAGGAATCGGGAAGGCCGGGGATGTTCGGGTAAATATTCACCCACTCATTTTGCGCTTCGTTGAAGTACTTGAAGCCCGACCATATCCTGCCGTCCGGGCCGGCTTTAAGCCAGGGAGTCCGGCCGGGAATGCGTTTTACCTTCCCGGTTTCAAAATTAAAAACTTTAACATAGGGCTTATCGGCCTGCTGGATCCAAAGTTCGTTTTTCCCGGACAAGGCGATACTGAGCGTCGAAGCGTTGAGCAAACTATCGGGTATTCCGGCAGCAGCCAGTTTTTCCTCCCGGATATCGAACACCTCCAACTTCTCCCAGCCATTGATCAGCAGCCGGTTTTCGTCCAAACGGATAATCTCTCCGGCATCGATGTCCCCCACTATTTCAAACGGGTGCCTGGGCGAATGCGATACGATAACGCCACCCCCGGAGGTGACAAACCACAGGCTTCCCGCCGCATCCTGGTAGCCGTAAGCAAGCTTGAACATCGGAGGGCTGGCAGGGTCTTCGTCGTCGTGTCGGTATGCTTTAAACTTGCCTGTAAGCAGCTCATAACTTTGCACCTCGCCGACTGCCCCCATCCAGATTTTTCCTGACTTGTCCGTTAACAGAAAAGCGGGCCCTTTTAAAAATTCCGAGTGATACGACGCCGTTAAATCCCTTAAAATGTTCGCCTTGGGATCGAACACCCACAAACCATAGTCGTGTGCGCTGACCATCAAGCTGCCGTCGGGCAGTTCAACTATATCAGAAGCGTAGCTCAGGTTCCACGCTTTATTTTCTGTAAACTTTTCTTCCGGTCGGAACTCGTCCCTGCCGGGTATTTTTTGGTGCAGGCCGTCGGTATTCCCCACCCAGATCGTCCCGTTTTTTTGCTGAAAAAAGACCAGCCCATCCCGAAAATAACCTCCGAAATTGTCGAAATCGCCCGTCGCTTTCGACCATCGGCACACTCCATCCCTGGCCGTGCCTACCCACATATTCCCCTCCCGGTCCTTCTGGATGAAATTGATGTCGTTGCCGCAAAGGCTTCGGGGGTTGGCAGGGTCATGCCTGAGCAGTTCAAAGATTTCTGTTTCCGGGTCGAAGATGTAAACACCCGAACTCGTCCCGACCCAAATCCTGCCGTCCTCCGCCTCGCAAATTGCCGTCGTTAAATTGTCTCCCAGGCCTTTTGGATTGCTTTGGCTGTATTGGAATAATTTGAAATTTTCTCCGTCGAAGCGGTTCAGCCCGTTGAAGGTAGTAAACCATAAAAATCCCTCCCGGTCCTGTATGATACTTTCCAACCAATAAGTGCCGTCATTGGACAGCCCGTCTTCCATCGTGAATTGCTGGAACCGAAGTTCCTGGCCAATGGAAAGCCCTGTAACTGCCAGCAGGATCAAAAGGTATGTAAGACGTTTGTTCAAGGTGCAAATGGTGGATTATTAATCTTAAAAGTAGTTCTTTTTGAAAAGATCAGGACAACGGATTGCAGTTCCCCCCACATTTGCTTTTGAGCCTCGGCTTTTCGATATTACTTTCACTTCTGCTAAGTTTCAGATTGATATCAAGATTTTAATCCGGATTAAACCTTTGAACCGACAGATCATGAGAATACTTATCTCCTTAGTCGCGATGATGCCGGCATTTTTTTGCCAGGGGCAAGTCTATTTTACAGAATCGGCGGAAGCGCTGGGGATTGAAGAGGTGAAAACGGAACCAAGTATCGGTAACGGCGTTAGCCTGGCAGACTTTGACGGCGACGGCCGGGATGACCTCACCCTCGGTACCCAGCAAGGAAAACCCATTGCTTTTTATAGAAACATCGGAGGCGCCTTGGAGCGCCTGCCCAGCCTTGTCGACCATCAGGGGGATGCCAAGCAAGTGCTTTGGGTGGATTTTGACAACGACGGCGACAAGGATCTGCACGTCACCACCTTCATGGGCATCAGCCGCCTGTACCGGAATGAGGGCGATCTGACCTTTACCGATATCACGGCCCAGGCCGGCCTTCCATTAACCGCCTCTTTCGCCTACGGTAGCTGCTGGGGGGATATTGACCGCGACGGCTGGCTGGATTTTTACATGGTGGACCACAACTTCAACCTTTCACAGGGCAGAAACCGCCTCTTTCAGAATAACGGCGACGGTACTTTTACCGAGATCACCTTCTTTGCCGGAGCGGCTGACCGCGGCAAGCTTCCCTTCTGTTCCGCTTTCCTGGACTTCAATAATGACAACTGGCCCGATCTCTACACCGCCAATGATAAGTTGACCTATAATACCTTATTGATGAACAACGGTGACGGCACCTTCACGGATGTAAGCGCCGCCACCCGGTCCAACCTGCGCATGAACGCCATGTGCGTCGCCGTAGGCGATTACGACAATAACGGCTGGCAGGACATCTACATCACCAATACGCCAGCAGGGAATGCGCTGTTGCATAATGAAGGCCTGGTAGAGCAGCGGACCATCCCCCGCTTTCGGGAGCTGGCGGCCGAATCGGGAACTGGTTTCTACGGCAACGGTTGGGGCTCCAACTTCCTGGACGCCGACAACGACGGCAAGCTCGACCTTTACGTCAGCGGCTCGGTAGACGACAGCGAGAAGGTCTCGAGCTTGTTTTACTACAATACCGGCAACGGACAATTTACCATACCTGCCGATGCGGGTTTCGCCGCCGATACCGTGCGTAGTTTCACGAACGCCGTCGGTGATGTCGACCAAAACGGCTTTCCGGATATTTTTGTGCAAAATAATCCGCCTTATCCGCACCAGCTCTGGCTCAATGAAGGTTCTGATAGAAACTGGATCAAAATAAAGCTGGAAGGGGTCCTGAGTAACCGCGACGCTGTTGGCGCCAAAATCGAAGCCTACACCGGTAGCCTATATCAGCAGCGATATCGACATTGCGGCACCGGCTTTCTGGGTCAAAACTCCGAAACGGAAATCATCGGGCTGGATGACCACAACCGTATCGACTCTCTGATCATAACCTGGCCCTCCGGCCACCAGGACCGGTTTTACGATCTCCAGCCTAATCAGCTCCTGCAGGTCAGGGAAGGCATGTCTACCGGTGGGGAAATATATGTCGACCCCGAACTGGATCTTGCTACCAGTCTTGATTCTCCCGCTGCCATAAGCCCTTCTGTTCAGCTTTTCCCCAACCCCGGTGGTGACCGTCTGCACATCCGCTTCGACCACACGGCTTCCTTACATTTCAGAATCCTAGACCCATCGGGAAGAGCATACCGGCAGGGCCAACTCAACGGCTCACCCGCTTTTATTTCTTTTACCGGAATGAAGCGCCAGCTCTATATCGTGGAATTGAGGGATGAACGGGGCGGAAAAACGGTGCGCAAGTGGTTGAAAATGGATTGATGGCGAATCATGATTAGCAAGTTGCGTTGCGATCCGGTAGAGGGATTATTGCAGAGGGTATAGCCCCCCCTTAGCCCGGATTCGCGAAGCGACTATTCCACAGGGTAAACCTTCCGACTTCCGCTTTCCGACTTCCGCCCGACCTCTCCCGCTTTTCAAACGGGATCGGTACGGGGCTCTCTGCGGTCGCTTCCGACTTCCGGTTTCCCACTTCCCACTTCCTTTACATCGCTGTCCCGCCCAAATCCTGTCAGCAGGACGATGAGCAGCATCCCGAGCAATCCCCAGGCCACAAAGTTATACAGGCCCGCCTGCAGGGGCGCCACCGGCTCAATGCCGAACTCCTGGCCTGAGGAGGTGGTGTTGGCCATAAGAATCACCGGAATGAAGTAAGGCAACAGGAATGGGAAGACACACACCACCAGGCTCAGGACATTGGCCCGCCGGATTGGAGAGATGCCCAGCTTTTCTCCCGTCTTATTAGCGAATTCCGCGACCGTCAGGATGGCGACGATGCTGTGTGTCGTGAGCAGCACGGCCGCGCCCACCGTGCCGGCCATCCAGGTTTCGGCCTGCCGTTGGGTTTTACTGCGATCGGCAGCAAAGGTTACCAGCCGGCCGACCAAACCACTGGCCTTCAGCGTTTCCACCAGCCCCATCAGCAGGATGGTAAAGAAGCTGATCCCGACCGCGCGGTTCATGCCGTCGATGATGAAGCTTTGGGCGCGGAAATTCTCCAGGTCGAGCGAGAAGAGCTGCGCCCAGGGCAGCAGGCCCAGCGCCAGCCCCAAGACGACACCGAAGAGCAAACCGATCATCAGGCCGTGCAGCAGGTGCCGTCCTCTCAGGAACAGGAAAATGATTAGCGCCGGTACCAGCAGCATCGGCAGTCCCCGCGGATCGCCGGCCATAGCGGGATCTGCTATCTTGGCCCCACCGGCCGATAAACTGGCGCTAACTACATAAGCAGCCAGTGCCAGGAAAAAGGCCGGCGCCACGTACTTCACCCGGCTTCGCACCGTCGCCCCGATCGGGGCCTTTTGACTCAGCGCGCTGGCGATGGTGGTATCGGAAATAGGAGCGATAAAATCTCCGAAGGTAGCGCCCCCTATGATGGCGCCGGCCAGTGTGGGCAGGTGCGCCTCCAGCAGCCCGCCCGCAGGATAGAGGATGGGGCCGCAGATCAGGATGGTCGCGAAGCTGGACCCGGTCGACAAAGACACGATACAGCAGATGATAAAAGTGGCGGCCACAAAACCGGTGCCGTTGAGGCGCAGTTGCCCCGATGCCCAAGTCAGCGCCTCCACAAAACCGGTGATCGTCATCAGCACACCGATGGTGGAAGCCAGGATCCAGGCGGTGATCATGATCATCACGATGGGCTGCGACATACCCTTGATGACCGTTTCGCTGAAGGCGGCTTTGTCTTTGGTCAGCAGTAGCCCCAGGCCCAGCGCCAGCAGGAGGACCGGCCAGAAGCCGCGCTCGTCGGGCGCACCGGCGAGGGCGATGGTGATCACGCCGGTAACGAAGACGAAGAAGGGGAGGAGCGCGCCGAAGGCGCCGCCGTGGAAGGCGAGTAGGGGAGAGGTCTCTTTCTCGGAAAGGTCTGGTTTCATTCACAAATGACTTTTTGAAGTCCAACACTCATTTTTGTTTGTTGAGGTTGTACTTCATGATGGCCCCATGCCGGCTGGTTTTGTCGCGCTCCAGGGCGTACACCGGACCTTGCGGTCCCGGCGCTTTGTCGACCACTTGACGGATGCTTTCCAGATCACCGGCATTCAGTTCAAAAGTGCTCAGCTGTTGCAATTTGCCCAGGTGCCGCCGGTTGCGCGCGCCGATGATGACGCCGCCCACCTGCGGGCGTTGCAGGATGTACCGCGCCGCTACCTCCGCGATGCCGACTTCGTATTTATCGGCAATGCTGCGCAACGTCCTCAGGGCTTCCTGAAAAAGCTCGTATCGGCCGAACTCATCGATGATCAGCCGGTACTTGACCAGGGACCGGTTTTCCAGGGGCGGCTCCGGGTCCGGGGCATCCAGGTAGCGGTCGCTCAGAAAGCCGCCGGCGATGACGCCGTAGCAGAGGAGGAATATGTCATTCTCCTCAGCCAAAGCCTGTAGTTTCCGCTCCGGGCGGCGGTCCAGTACTGAGTACTGCACCTGGCAGGAGACAATCTCCACCCCCGCGTCGAGCATTTCCCGGATATGCGCCGCATCAAAATTGGTGACGCCGAGGTAGCGGATCTTTCCCTGCTGTTGTAATTCCTGCAGATGAAGGGCCGTTTCGACGTAGCCGGGGGTCGAGTAATCCCACCAGTGGAACTGCACCAGGTCGAGCCGATCCACGCCCAGGCGCTGAAGTGAGCGGTCGATGGCGGCGGTGGTGTCCGCCTTGGTCAGGTCCGGCAGGGAGCCGTAATCCGGTACGTACTTCGTATGGACCTGTACGGGCGAAAGTTCCCCGGACGCGAAGTCCTCCCGGTATTGTTTCAGGAAATCACCGATCAGTTCCTCCACCCCGGTGTAGATATCGGCGCAGTCGAAGGTGGTGATGCCGGCCTCCACGAAGGCGCGCATGTCTTCGATGGCCTGCCGCCGGTCGATGGAACCGTGGCCGCCGGCCAGGTGCCAGCCGCCTTTCAGGATCCGGGAGATAGAGTAGCCGGGGCGTATTTCCGTGCGTTCGATAGTATTCATAATTCTTCTGATTCCATTTTTACAGATTGACTCGTCATTAAGAAATTGGATGCCGGCGCCTTCTCTTATCTGCCGTAGCTCCCAGCGAAGGCGGGCGTCTTCGGCCTTCCGACTTCGGTCTTCCGACTGCCATTTCGCGTAAAGGGGAAACAACTTCATCAGGGAACCAGGTGGCTTGGCAGTTATACTGGGCCCTTATTTGTCCACCCCCTGCGCCCCCGCCAGCGGGGGATACCGCTCTGACATGCTGCTCTGACATGCTGCTTTAGCAGGCTTGGGCCAGCCTTTGGTCTTTACCCCCGCATTCCGGAGCCAGAAGACGCCTGTTAGCGCGGTGTTCCCCGCCCAGACGGGCCGTATGGCTGGCGGGGGATTTAGGGGATGGATTCCGGTAATATTTACCTCTCCACTATGATGGCTAAATATGCTTCTTTAAGCAAAGCTTGGTTTTTCTTACGCGAAACCTCCTTCCCACTTCCCACTTCCGACTTCCAATTTGGCCTCACTTTGGAATACTTTCTTTAAAAATTCCCGAAAACTCATCAATGGGTATAGGCCCGGCGCGCATGATGGTGTCCGTGAAATCTTTCAAATTAAAACGCTCTCCAAGTCTTTCCTTTTCCACCGCCAGCAGCTCTGTAAACTGCCGGCCGCCCCAGAAGTAGGAAGTCATCTGCATGGGCGAACGCATCAGGCGGCCCCAGAGGCTCTTGGCAAACTGCGGCGCCAGCAGTGAGGTCTGGGTAGAAAATGTCATTACTTTTTCGGGCGTCCACCCGTTGCAATGCACCTGTACTGAGGTGTAGGCCCGGTTAGCGTTCTCCAGGCGCTTGCGCAGGTGCGCGAGGAAGGTCAGCGGATGGTCCTTTTCCCATCCCGCATCGAGCACCACCCGCTCCGTAAAGGTAGCCCAGCCTTCAAAATAGGCGCCGTAGGGAAAGAGCAGCCGCAGCGGATGCGGGCTTTCCCGGCTGATCTTGATCTGCATGTAATGCCCGGGGAACAACTCGTGGATGACGATCATGCGATTGAAAGGCTTGTTGAAGGAAGACCAGAAATCGATGCGCTCCTGTTCGGGGAAGTTGTCGGGAATGGAGGGCAGGTATAGCGTAGTGACCGGGTTGGGAGCGAAGGGTGGCGCACTGTCTACCCAGCCGATCCGGGCGGCGGGGCCGGCGCTCTCCGGGGCCGGAACGATGCGCAGGGTTTGGAATTCCGGGAGCGTGGCGATCTCCTTTTCCTCAATAAACCAGATGGCCTGGTCGGACAGTTCCTGCCAGAAAGCCAGGTACTCCGCGCCGCTGGACGGGGCGTCCTTTTCCATATCACCGAAGGCGGCTTTGACGACCGTCTCATAATCTTCCGAAACGGTCAGGTCCGGGTATTGGTTTTTCAAATATTCGCGGGAGACTTCCCCGATCAGGGCGCGGACCTGCTCGATCTCTTCCAGCGCCATTTCCGCCAGCGCTTCGGGGGTGAGAGGGCGGTCGGTATACAGTCCGAGCTTCCGGGCATATTCGTCGCGTCCCAGGATGGGGTCGGCCGCTTTTGCCTTCGGCAACAATTTGTCTTTTACGTAAGTGATCAACTGCTGCACTGACTCTGCGGTAGTCTCGCAGTGCCTGCTGAAGCCATCACAGAGGGGAATGCCGGCCGACTCCAATTGTTCCGGCAATGGATCGCGGTAGAAAGCCCGGGCGAAAGCCAGTCGTTCGAGGCTGCTTGCTATCTCTTCGCGGTCTCCTCCTTCCAGGGACTGCATGGCTGCAATACATAAGTCCTGCACCGATGCCAAGCGCCGGCATACCAGCTTTGATTTTTCCGGAAGGGTCAGATAATCCGCCTCCAGGAGCGGATCGACGGCGCCGGCAATCAGCCCCGCGTATAGTGCCGGGGAATGCCGGTGCAGAGCTTCCCGCTTCCAGCGGTCGATCTCGGTGCGGATTTGTATGCGCAGCAGGCGGGCGTCGATGGGGTTCCCCACCACATAGGGCGCGCCGGAGTCCGAAAGCTGTTCGAGCAGGGTTTCATTGAAACTCATCCATTCCTGAATCCGCCCGGGGGATAGGTCTTCGTAGTCAAAAACGGCTTGGCGTATGCCCTGGTCAAGGGCCTGTGAAGGATAAAATTGCTTCCAGGCTTCGATGTAGGCTTTTCCGGGATCCTGGGAAAAGGCCTGGGTATAGTACAGGAAAAGAAGCAGAAGGAAACAACAGCAGAATGGCTTCATAGCGTTTGATTCGACTAGTAGTGCCCGAGGCACCAGGTTACGGCGCGAAATATACGGATTAATCAGATAGTCGGGAAAGGGCGGAAAAGTCTATCGCCCTGAAGTTCAAATATATGCTTTACGTCGAGCTCGGGGAAAGGTTGATCGAAAATCAGATCGCTGAGTCTTCCAATTACCCCTAAGTTCCTAAATTGATCAGGAAATCTAATCCCCGACGCAGCATGAATATCTCGATACAGGACCTCAATAAAGTATATCCCAACGGCAATCACGCTCTGAAGGATATTAACCTGGACATAAAGGAAGGTATGTTTGGCCTGTTGGGTCCGAATGGGGCGGGTAAGTCCAGCCTGATGCGCATCCTGGTGACCCTGATGAAGCCCAGCAGCGGCCAGGTGCTGGTCAATGGAAAAGATACGGCCGGGAACCGCGCTTATGTGCGCCGCATGCTTGGCTACCTGCCGCAGGATTTCAGCTTTTTCTCCAACCTGACGACCTTCGAGTTTCTGGACTACGCGGCCCGCCTGGCCGGTATGGATAACCGCCGTCGCCGGAGCGAGGCGGTTAATACCATGCTCGAAGAAGTAGGGCTTTTTGACGTGCGTAGCCGTAAGGCGGGCAAGCTGTCCGGCGGGATGAAACGCCGCCTGGGTATTGCGCAGGCGCTGATCAACGAGCCTAAGATCGTCATTGTTGACGAGCCGACCACCGGGCTTGACCCCGAAGAGCGCATCCGCTTTCGAAACCTGCTGGCCCGCCTGAGCTCCCGGGAAGTAATCATCATCCTATCCACTCATATTGTCGCCGATATTTCCAGCACCTGCGAGCACATGGCCCTTTTGAACCGCGGGCAGGTAGCTTTTACGGGCTCCCCCGAGGAACTGATCCGCCAGGCGGAAGGCCATGTCTGGTCCATCCAGGTGACGGAAGAGGAATACGTGGAAGTTAATCAGAAATACCAGGTCGTGGCAACGGTAATGATGAAAGATGGATGGAAAGTGACGGTGGTCGGAGATGAAGTGAAGGGTTTCAAAGCCCAACCCGTTCCCCCTAATTTGGAGCATGCTTACGTGTATTTCGTGGAGCATACCCTGAAGAAAATATAAGACTGCTGTTCTCTTTTCGCTGCCCGCACTTCGCCAGCAACCAGCCCCAACGACTGGGCGGCGAATAGCAAAATTTAACAATTTTTATAAAACCACCATGGCCACCACCTTTCGGACCATAGCAAAATACGAGCGCAAAATTCTGATGCGAAGCTGGTTTTTTCGCATTTTCTCGGCCCTTTCGCTGTTTGTGCTATTCGTGTTCAATATGGAAGAGATATCGGAGGTGGGGAATATGGGATGGGCCTATCGGGCCGTTCCTTCCAACATGCCTTATGCCAATATTTTTTTGCTGAATATTGCGCAGGCTTTCATCGCCGTGTTTTTATCATCTGAGTTTATCAAAAGAGAACGCAAGCAGGATACCACGGAAGTTTTCTACGTCCGTTCCATGTCCAACGCCACTTACCTGCTTGGCAAGGCGTGGAGCATCCTGTCGATCTTCCTGCTGATCAACCTCGCCGCGTTGCTGATGGCACTGATTTTCAATCTGCTTGCCCTGAACACCTCCGTCGACTGGCAGGCCTATTTATACTACCCCCTGTTGCTTTCGCTCCCCACCCTGCTTTTCATCATCGGCCTTTCAACGCTTATAATGAGTATCCTGCGTAACCAGGCATTGACCTTTGTCCTTGTGTTAGGCTATATCTTTTCCAGCCTGATATACCTGAAAAGCACTTATCATTATCTCTTCGACTTCATGGCTTTTCACCTTCCCATGTTTCACTCTGAAATCGTCGGTTTCGGAGACTGGCCAACCATTCTTAACCTGCGGGGCATGTATGCCTGCTTCGGCCTGGGCTTCCTGTTTTTTTCCGTTCTGCTTATCAACCGGCTGACCCAGTCGCGATGGATGAATATACTGTCGCTGTTGCTGGGGCTGGTCTTTACTGTTTTCGCGCTCTCCCTGGGCTACCGGCATATCGTTCACTATCAAAAAACGACTGCTCTTCCGCAGCAAATAGTAGCGCTTAACAATCAGTACCTCGACCATCCCAGAATCGACATCGAGGCTCACGACATCAGCCTGGCACAAGGACGCGACCGCTTTGCAGCGGCTTCGCAAATCCGCGGCCGTACCGTGACGGCTGCCCGGGAGTTCGTCTTTACCCTCAACCCGGGCCTGAAGGTAAGCGCTGTCACCTCGGGCGGCCAACCACTTACTTACCATCGTCAACTGCACTTGCTTTTTATCAGTCTGGATTCGCTGCTGTCGGCAGGCGCTCCCCTTGAAATGACGATAGAATACGGCGGAAAGATTGAAGAAAGCGCTTGTTATCCGGATGTGGGCCGCGACCTGAAATATGCAAAGCCGAACAATTTTCTTTTCGACACCGGTAAAAGGTATGCCTTCCTTCATCCTGAATTTTTACTACTGACGCCGGAAAACCAATGGTACCCGCAGGCAGGCGTAGGATACAGCGATGAAAGCCCGTTATGGTACCGGAAAGATTTTATCGATTACCGGCTGACGGTTAAGACCCTGGCGGGGCTGAGGCCCGTTTCTCAGGGGCATCCCCGGCCGACCGGCGAAAACACCTTCCTTTTCGAACCGAAGCACGCCCTTCCCCAATTGTCTTTATCCATTGGAAAGTACCGGAAGGACAGCCTCCAAACGGAGGACCTGACCTTCTCGGTCTATTACATCGAAGGGCATGATTATTTTAAAACCGCCTTTCCGGATATCCGGGACACCCTGCCCGCCATTATCCGGGAACGCGTTGGAGATTTCGAGCGCCGCTCGGGGCTTAAATATCCTTTGAAGGAGTTTTCAATTGTGGAGGTGCCGGGGCAATTCAAGACCTACGACCGCATCTGGACCTCCGCTCATCAGACCAATCAGCCGGGCCTGGTTTATATGCCGGAACGGGGGATGTATTCGCGGGACCTGGATTTTATCGGCTCCGTAAAACGGCGAAGCCGATGGAGTCAAAACCGGAACCGCTCCCCGGAAGAGATGCAGATAGAAGTACTCAATCGCTTTTTGGAGGAGTTCTTCCGGTTCAAAGAAGTGAACACCTCCAGCAACAATGGAAGGACGGTCGTCGAAGAGTCCATTAACCCCTATTACCAGTTTGCCCAACTATACGAGCTTTGCAACAACCTGGATTCCGAGCAGTGGCCGGTGCTGAACCGGGTCCTGGAGTCTTACCTCCGCCGTGAAAATGAGGACGGGGGCGACTGGGCGCGGCGATCCAGCGGTAGCACCCAGAATGAACTGGCCAATATGATATTGCAGGAAAAATCTTTCGCGGAAGTCCTGACGCTGAGCGAAAACAAGCCTTTAATCGACAACGTCATTGAATTGAAGGGAGAGATGCTCTTCTCACTGGTGCAGGCCAAAACGGAGGGCAACAGGTTCCGGGAGTTTATCACCGGATTGGTGCAGGAAAAGCGTTTTCATAATTTCAAATTTGAAACCTTCGAGGCTCGTCTCCAGGCTGAGTTTGGAGTGGATCTGTCCCGGTATATGTCGGAGTGGTTCAACGAAACCGAGATGCCCCGCTACCTGATCAGCCCCCCGGTTGCGGAAGAAGTGCTGGCCGGCAACCGCGAAATGACGAGAATCCGTTTTATCGTTTCCAACCTCGGAAACGCGGAGGGCGTGATCAAATCAACCTTTCGCCCGGAGGGTTCCGAAGACAAAATACTTTACCTGGAAGCCGGCCAAACGGTTCAAGTCGCCTACCTTTCGGTCAGCGAACCCAGCGGCATTCGTTTCAACACCCTGGTGTCGGGTAACCTCCCCAGCCAGATCGAATACGTGTTTGAAGAGATCAGTAGCACGACGGTTACCAACGCCCGGGAGAGAAGGGTCGTGGCGAACCGGCCGGTCGTCCCGGAAAACGAACGTGAAATCATCGTAGACAATGAAGACCCCTATTTTGAATTTTCCCAATACGAAGAAACCAGCCGCCTTCGCCAATGGCTGCGCCCCAACGAGGAAGAGGACTTTAAATACAAAGGAACGAGGGTGTGGCGGGCGCCGCTGAACTGGACCGCCACCACCGACGACCGCTTCTTCGGGGAATTCATCCGCTCGGCTTTCTATATCAAAGCCGGTGATGGGTCAAAGGCTGCCAAATGGAAAGTCCCCATCTCCGAACCGGGACGGTACGGCGTTTTTTACCACGTCTACAAAGACGACTCCTTCAACTGGGACCGTGACCAGAAAGGCATCTACCGGTTTACCATCCCTCATGAGAACGGAACGGACCACCCGACCATCGAATTGAGTCATCAAACGCCGGGGGGCTGGACCTCTCTGGGCGATTATGTTTTTTTATCCGATACCATCACGATTACACTAAGCAATGAATCCAGACTGAGGGCTGTCTTTGCCGATGCGATTAAGCTGGTGAAAATGGACTGATCTAAATCTGCTATTATGAGCAACTTTTGCATATTCAGGCGGGAACACGCACCCGGAACCTATCCCAATAATTGCCGGTGGGGAAAACAAGCCGCAGAGCTGCAATACTGTGTAGTGGAACCCCGGAAAACGCCCGCTCCGCCAACACTTTCCCGCACTCCCGAACCCATAACAGATGCAGGCGAGGGCTTTCAACTTCCAGGTTTGGCAGCTTCCGGTTTCCGGAGCTGTCTCGAACTATTCAATAGCATTTTATACCCGGGAACGCTGTTGCACCTCCTCACCTTTTCATGCTTCCTATTCAGCATGTTGCTTTTAGGAGCGCCGGCGCATGCCCAATCGCTCCTGGCTCTGGAGGATGCGCTGGCCATCGCCGAGCAGAACAGCCCTTCCATCCGACGCTCTCTTTTTAATATCGAACAGTACCAATACAGTCTGGAGGCGGAAAGGGCTTCGCTGAAATCCCGGTTTTCCCTCACCCTGGATCCCTTTTACTTCAGTAACAACCGCCGTTTTGACAATCAGTTTTCTCAGTGGTTTACCAATGAGGAATTATATTCTTCCGGAACTTTCCGGGTCGATCAGCCCATCCTGAAGACGGACGGCACCATTTCCCTGATCAACACCTTCAGTTGGCGCAGCAACCAAACAGAGATTGCCGGCGTGGGAGAAAACTCCAACGAAGCTTTTTACAACAACTTATACCTCGCCATCAATCAGCCGCTTTTTACCTTCAACCGCCGGAGGATGCAGCTGGATGAACTGCAGCTGAACTACGAAAACGCCAATCTGGAGTACGCCATACAGCGCCTGGCGCTCGAACAACGGATCGCCGGCCAGTTTTTCGACGTCTACCTCGCTCAGCTGAACCTCGATATCGCACGGGAAGAACTGGACAATACCGCCAAGAACTTCGAAATTGTCCAGAACAAAGTTGATGCCGGACTGATGGCCCTGGAAGAACTGTATCAGGCTGAACTGAACTTTGCCAATGCACAGCTCGCTGTGCAGGACAACGAACTGGCGCTGGCCAACGCCGAGGAAACCTTCAAAAGGGAAATCGGCATGGATCTGGATGAAGATATTCAGCTCGCAACCGACCTGGAAGCTCAACCCGTCGTCGTCGACCTGGAAAAAGCCGTCGACTACGCGCTCAACTCGCGCATGGAACTGAGACAACGCCAGATCAATATCGAAAAGTCGTTCTTTGACCTGGAGCGAACCAAGGCTCAGAATGAATTCCGGGCTGACCTCCAGCTCACCCTCGGTATTTTCGGTGATAACGAGCAACTCAGCAAAGTGTATGCCATGCCGACGAACAACCCCAGCGTCGGCCTGACGGTCAATATTCCGCTCTTTGACTGGGGCGAACGCCAGGCACGGCTTCAGGCCCAGGAGGTGTCCATTCGCGCCCAAAGACTCGAGCTCAACGAAGACCGCAAACAGATCAGAATGGATATTCGCCGGACCTACCGCAGCCTCCAAACCCAGATGCCGCGTATCGAAATTGCCAGAAAAAGTGTGGAAAACGCGGAACTTACCTATGAAATCAACCTGGAAAGATACGTCAACGGGGATCTGACCGGTATCGATCTCAACCAGTTTCAGAATCAGCTGTCCAGCACGCGTATTGATTACGCACGCGCCCTGATCAATTACAAAACGCAATTGCTGGATTTGAAAATATTAACGCTTTACGATTGGGGAAAACAAGAACCTGTTTCCATAGCGCTTCCCGATAATTGATGAGCTAAGAGCTTGTTTAAATTTCAATTCCTGGGCTACAAAAGCACCTTTTGCCCTGGATTTCGGCAAATTATCGCTCCGTGGTTCCACTACGAAGCTCAAATTTCCCTACATCCAGAACAAAAATACATCTTTTTCGCAGTCAGAATCGAATTTTAAACAAGCTCTGAACCCGGCGGGTAAGGCCACAGAGGGAATGTTATGAAACCTATTTGACATTGAAATAAAACATCATCCGTGAAAAAGCAATCCTGCCTCTTCATCTGCGTACTGATCGGCCTGTGGTCCTGTAACCAGGCCGAAGAGGAAAGTCCGACAATCGACATTGCCGCCCCCGTTTCCGTCATTGAAATAAAAACGGCTTCCCTGTCTCGCCATAGCACCGTCACCGGCAATGCTAAGGCCGAGGAAGTCATGGAGCTGAATGCCCAGATCAGCGGGAAATACATCCTGAAAAACCACCCCGTCCACAACCGGCCCTTCAAGTTGGGCGACCGGGTGGAAAAGGGGCAGGCCTTCGTTAAAATCGAAGATGAGGAATATGAAAACAGCATAGCCCTGGAGTCGACAAAAATGAATCTCGAGCTGGCGCAGGAGGAATACGAAAAACAACAATCCATCTTCGAAAAAGGAGGCGTCACGCTGCGGGAATTGCGCAATTCGGAATTGCAACTCACCCAGGCAAAAAACGACCTCGAAAATGCGGAGATTCGATTGAAGAAGATGAAAGTGGACATCCCTATATCGGGCGTCATCGTGAAGATGCCCCACTACACCCCTGGCAGCCAGATAAACCAGGGAGACCCGCTGGCGACGATCATGAACTATTCGAACATGTACGTCGATGTCAACCTGCCCGAAAATACGATGATGGAGATAAAGCAGGGGCAGAAAGTGCAGATTACCAATTACAACCTGCCCAATGACACCCTCTCAGGCACCATCACCGAACTGTCGCCCGCGATCGATGTCAATACGCGGACTTATCTCGCTAAGGTCCGGTTCAGGAACCCCCGGCTGCTCATCCGTCCCGGCATGTTCGTCAAGGCGCTTATTCAGGTCAGCCAGAAGGCCGGCGTCATCACCATTCCCAAGGAAGTCATCATTTCCGATCAGCGGGGCAAGCGGGTCTTTATCGTCCAGGAAAATACCGCCCTTGAAAGGCTCATCGAAACCGGAATGGAAAATGAGGACATGATCGAAGTGGTCGAAGGCCTCGAAGAAAATGAACGGCTTGTCGTGAAAGGCTTCGAAACGCTGCGCGACCGCTCCAAAGTGAAAGTACTGCAATGAAAAAACTCATCCAATTTGCCGTCGATTTTCCGGTCACCATTCTGATGTCCATCCTTGGTATCTGCATCCTGGGCTATATTTCCTACATCCGGCTGGGCGTCGATCTCTTTCCCGATTTGAACGCGCCCCGCCTGTTTGTGGAAATACAGGCCGGCGAGAAAGCCCCTGAGGAGATCGAAAAACAATACGTAGAACAAATCGAGGCCCTGAGCATGCGGCAGCAAGGCGTCACTCAGGTGTCTTCCGTAACCCGGATCGGCTCCGCCCAGATACGCGTGGAATACAGCTGGAAAAAGGATATGGACGAGGCCTTCCTCGACCTGCAAAAAGCGCTCAACGACTTCAATCAGGGAGGAGAGCTGGAGCGAGTCAGCGTCACCCAGTACGATCCCAACAGCGCGCCGATCATGCTCATCGGGGTGACCCATACGAGCATCGACGACCTGAACGAGCTGCGTAAGGTATGTGAAACCTACGTCCGCAATGAACTGGTGCGCCTCGAGGGGGTTGCTCAGGTGACGCTCTCCGGACAGCAAGAGCAGGAAGTTATCATCCGACCGGTTCCGCAAAAGCTGGAGGCCTATCAGCTGAGCCTCGACGATATCGCCCAAAAGATACAGAGTTATAATCAGAACATCTCCGGCGGAACGGTGCAGGACCTCGGGCTGCAGTACACCGTCAAGGGTGTCGGAATGCTGAAGACCGAAGCCGATTTCGATAACCTCATCCTCGGCTACAAGGAAGGTCAGGGGCAGGCGCTTTCCTCCGCTACTCCGGTCGACAACAACAATGCCGCAGATGCTGACCGGGCTCCGGTTTACCTGCAGGATGTAGCGGCGACGGCCTTCGCCAAAAAAGACCCCGTCAACATTGTGCGCATCAACAGCCGCCGGTGCATCGGCCTGTCGATCTACAAGGAAAACCAGTTCAATACGGTTAAAGCCGTGGAAGAGATTACACAGGCGCTCAGCATGATCAGTGATGCGTTGCCCGGATACCGGTTCGAGATAATTTCCAATCAGGGCACCTTCATCCGGCAGGCGGTCGAGGAAGTCGAGGAAACGGCCCTGATCGGTATCCTGCTGGCCGTAGTGGTGCTGTTTTTCTTTCTGTATCGCCTGGGTACGACCCTGATCATCAGCATCGCCATTCCCATTTCCATTATCGCCACCTTCACGCTGATGTATTTCAATGGGCTGACCATCAACATCATGACGCTGGGAGGACTGGCGCTCGGCGCCGGCATGCTGGTCGACAACGCCATTGTCGTTCTGGAAAATATCTTCCGCAATCACGAATCCGGCGCCGAGGTCAGAACCGCCGTCGTCCGGGGAACCGCCGAGGTGGGAGGCGCTATCATCGCATCCACCCTGACGACCATCGTCGTCTTCCTGCCGGTCATCTATCTGCAGGATGCCGCCGGCGAATTATTTAAGGACCAGGCATGGACGGTGGCCTTTTCGCTGTTGTCTTCGCTCTTCGTCGCCATCCTGGTCATTCCAATGCTGTATCACCGCTTCTACCGGCGCCGGCAGGCGCCGGCAAAAGCAAAGTCAGTACAACTCGGCGGGTACGGCCGCTTTCTCAAAGGGTTGCTGCGCCTGAAATGGGGCGTCATTCTGTTGGCTGTATTGCTCGTAGCCGGCGCCGCTTATCTGTACCCATCGATCGGTACGGAATTTATGCCGGCTGCGACGACCAAGAAATTCAGGATGGATATTCAAATGCCGGAAGGCACCGTGCTGGAAAGAACCGCCTCAACGGTTGGCAATATCGAAAGCATCGTACAGGACGCCCTGAAGGAAGACCTGAAATTCATCTATAGCCATACCGGTCCCCAGACCGAACTGGACGAGGAGCAATCCACCGTTTTTCAGGGGGAACATACGGCGGTGATCGAAGTCGCCCTGATCGACAGCACCCGGCTGGGAACGCAAAAAGTAATCGCCGCGCTCGACAGCGTTACCCAGGGCATCTCCTCGGTGAAAATCTCTTATTCGCCCGAAGTTTCCTCGCTGAACAGCATCCTGAGACCGGATGAGGCGCCCCTGGTCGTGGAAATAAAGGGGGACGATCTCGAAACGATCGAAAGCCTCACCCAGCGCGCACGCGATAAAATGGGAGTTATCCCTGAATTACTGAACCTGCAAACCTCCATCGAGCAAGGGGCGCCGGAGGTGGAAGTCCTCTTTGATCGCTTCAAACTGGGGCTGTACAACCTCGATATGAACGACGTGATCACTCAAATACAGGATCAACTGCAGGGGAAAACAGCCGGCCAGCTGGAGCAGTCCGGCGAAATGATGGATATTCGCCTGCTGATGCCCAACCCGAGCGTCAACGACTTCAGAAATATGACCATCAGGGGGGGCGAAAAGATATACCGGCTCCACGAAATTGCCACTCTGCAAGCTTCCACCGCCCCCCGGGAGATACATCGCCGCAACCAAAACCGCATCGGCAAGATATACGCCCAAACGGATGAGGAAGTGCCGCTGGAATTCATCGCCGCAAAAATTCGCGAGCAGGTAGCAACCATCGACCTGCCTCCCAATTACAGTATTACCGTTGCAGGAGACGAAGCACGCCGTCAGCAGTCGCTTCAGAGCCTGGGCTTCTCGCTCCTCCTGTCCATCGTTCTGGTATATATGGTGATGGCATCCCAGTTCGAATCACTGGTGCACCCTTTTACCATCCTGCTGACCATTCCATTGGCGGTAGTGGGAACGATCGTCACCTTTTACTGGCTGCAGACACCGCTGAACATAATGGCGATTATCGGCATCATCATGCTGGTGGGCATCGCCGTCAACGACGCCATTATCCTTGTCGACCGGATCAATCAACTGAAGCGCGGCGGTCTGTCCCGCAGCGATGCAATTGCCGAGGCCGGTCAGCAACGTATCCGGCCGATCCTGATGACGAGCCTGACGACCATCCTCGCCCTGTTGCCGCTGACCTTCGGCTTCGGGGAAAGCGCGGCGCTGCGAGCCCCCATGGCCTGGGCCGTTATCGGCGGCCTGATAACATCGACGCTGTTGACGCTGGTCGTGATTCCGTGTGTGTATGCGGTGATGGACCGGGGGAAGGGGCAATGGTAATGGCAATGGCAATGGCAATGGGCAATGGCAATAGCAATGGGCAATGGGCAATGGCAATGGGCAATGGGCAAAGGGCAAAGGGCAAAGGGCAATGGCAATGGGCAATAGCAA
>Ga0102943_1000203_pt1 | contig 41799 bp, 32 predicted proteins | sample SalPonC_black_MG_FD_78174 | JGI IMG/M metagenome (GOLD analysis project Ga0102943, IMG submission 78174) | Salt pond soil microbial communities from South San Francisco under conditions of wetland restoration - Salt Pond MetaG... | ecosystem: Environmental > Aquatic > Marine > Intertidal zone >...
CACCGACCACCGCTCGCGAGGTCCGCCTGGACGTCGTTCCCCTCGCCGGCCACGGCGTCGGCCTCAGCGAGATCGCGGTCTACTCGGAGGTGCAGGTGAGCGATTGGCCCGACCGGGAGGTCGACCTGGGTGGGACCGTGGTCGCCGTGGACGACGTCCCGAGCACGGTGCCGCGCGATCGACTCCGCGTGGCGCCCAACCCCTCGAACCCGGCGACGGTCGTCACCTACGACCTGCCCGAGGCCACACACGTCGCCCTGCGCGTGGTCGACGTCCGCGGGCGTGTGGTCCGCACGCTCGTCGACGGGTGGCGCCCGGCCGGTTCACACCGGGCTCGTTGGGACGGACGTGACGATCGTGGACGCAGCGTGGCGTCGGGTCGCTACTTCGCCGTCGGGGAGTGGACCGGTACCCGGAAGGTGGGCGACATCACCCTCGTCCGCTGAGTGGAGCCCGGAACCGCGCACTTGTCCCGCCGGCCGGTCGTTGCGACCATGTCGCGGTCTCGTCGGGTCCGCGTCGCAGGGCCCAGGCCCCCGTGACTCGAGAGGAGTTCCACGATGTCCCGATGGTGGATCGCCGTCACACTCGGCACCTCGGTCGTGATCGCCCTGGCGATCGCGAACCCCGTCACCGACGCGTCCGCCCAGGACGAAGCCGTGCCGGGCGGGAGCACCGCCGTGGAGCGCGGCCGCTACCTCGTGCACGACGTCGCCATGTGCGTCCAGTGCCACTCGCCGCGCAACGACAACGGGCAGATCATCGAGCGGCAGATCCTGCGCGGGGGGACCGTTCCCGTAGAGGGACCGAAATGGGCGGCGGACTGGGCCTACCTGGCTCCGGATCTCCGCGCGCTCGCGCGAGCCCGCGCCGACTACCTGACGACGGTACTGATCACCGGAATGCGCCCCGACGGCACCCAACCGAAATCGCCCATGCCCCCGTTCCGCCTCACGGGACAGGACGCCGAGGCGATCGTGGAGTACCTGCGGAGCCTGCGGTGAGGTCCACGTGAGATCGCCCGTGTCGCGCACCGTCGCCGCCGTGTTCGGCGGCCGGTGGCGCGACCCACGGCATCCGGACTTCTGGATGGTCGTTCTTCTCGTCGCGGCGCTCGCGCTGAGGGTGGCCTTCCTGGTGCAACCACTGCCGTGGTTCGTGTCGATGGTCCCGGCCGACGACTTCTTCTACTACGCCGGGACCGCCCACCATCTGGCCGAGGGCGCGGGGAGCACGATCGACGGCGGGCTGACGTACCACAACGGCTACCACCCGCTGTTCCTGTGGCTGCTCGTGCCGGGCTTCGCGCTCGGACTGTCGAAGACGAGCATGATCTTCGTGGCCATGGCGATCCTGGTCGCCGCCTGGCTGGCGGCCATGGTGCTGGCCCGTGCCATCGGCGTGGCGCTGGGCGGCACGTGGAGCGCGCTCACCGCGCCGGCGATCATGGGCCTGAACGTGGAGTTCGCGAAGCTGTCGATGTCGGGCTTCGAGACCGCGCTCGTCACGGCACTGCTCCTGGCCGTGTTCCTGGCGTGTCTGCAGCGACGACCGGGATGGGTGGTCGGCCTGCTTCTCGGCCTGGCGGCACTGGCGCGCCTCGACAGCGCCATGGCGGCCGTGCCGATCGCGATCCTCTTCGGGCGGCAGCGGCGGTGGCGCGAGCTGGTCGTGGCCGGCGTGGTCTCGATGGTCGTGGTCTCGCCGTGGGCGATCTGGAGCTGGGCGAACTTCGGATCGCCCCTTCCCCTGTCGGGCGTGGTGAAGTCGTGGTTCGGGCAGACCGCCGATCTCTGGCGCGGCCCGGTGGTCTTCGCGCGGGAGTCGTTCTACCGGATCCTCGGCTACAACTGGCGCGACGTGGTTCCGCCCGAGGTCGCGCTCGCCGGCGGCGCGATCGTCGGCGCCGAGATCGTCCGGCGCGCGCGGGGCCTCGAGTGGCTGGTGGTGTACGCGCTCGGCGCGCCCGTCGTGTTCGCCCTGCTCACCGGATCGCAGCACGTGGCGCAGTTCTCGCGCTACTGCGTGCCCGCCTTCGTGCTGGCCGCGCTGCTCTTCTTCGTCACCCGACCGCACGGAGCGCGGATCGTGCTCGTGGTCGTGGTCGGTCTGGTGCTGTGGGGCAACGTCCGGTTCCTCGACTGGGCCTTCTCGGCCCCGCCTCTCCCCAACTACGTGGGCCTGTCGCACCGCGAAGTACCCGCCGTGCTCGACGAGATCCTCGCACCGGAAGACCTGGTCGGCTGTTTCGACTCGGGCGCGCTCACCTACTTCGCCGACGAGCCGGTGATCAACCTCGACGGCCTGGTCAACGCCGAGGTCGTCGAGATGCTCGCGGCCGACGAAGGCGGCACCTGGGAACGACGTTACCGCGAGTACTTCCACGAGAAGGGCATCACGGTGATCGTGGGTGGAACGCGTTTCTCGTGGGTCCGCCTGTTCGACGACCTCGACGCCTGGGAAGTGCTGCACGAGCCGATCCCGCTCGGCAGCGGTGGGGAGATCGTGTTCCTGCGGGTGCCCGACGGCCCGCTACCGCCTCCATGACGCGGTTGTCGGTGGGTCGGGGCTGGTGCATGATCACGGGGCTCGCCGGCTCCCGCCCTCCTCTCACCGAGACCGGTCCCGATGCGCCCACCCGTTCTCCCGTGCGTCTCCGTGACGCTCCTCCTCACCGTTCTGCTCGGCTGCGGACCGGGTCCCGACCCGGATCGCGAGCGCACGCTGCCCACCGACACGCTCGCGGAGTTCGTCGCGCGGAACCAGGCCGTCGGCGTGATCGACCTCGAACGCTCCGAGCGACCGATCGACGCCGAGGGCTGGCACGGTCCCGAGCCGGTGGGCTGGTGGACGGCGCACCGCGACGCCTTCGTCGCGGTGGAGCTCGACGCCGAAGGCCCCGGTTTCGTGGAGATCCGCGCCGGGCGGATCGATCCCGGCATCGAGGCCAAGACCCTCACCCTCTCCCTCAACGGCTTCGTCCTGGGCGACGTCGATCTGCCTCCGCGCCCACGGGTCTTCCGTCTCGACGTTCCCGACGGCGTGATCCGGCGCGGCCGCAACGAGATCGGTCTGACCTGCGACCGTCTGCACACATCGGGAAGCCGCGAGCTCGGGCTGTACGTGGACTGGGTGCGCGTCGCATCCGAGGACGCCGACTGGGCCTACACCCGGCGTGACGAGGAGCCTTTCCTGAGCGCGCACGAATGGATCGATGGGAACCGGGGATTCCTCGTCTCGGGAACCTTCGACATCGACTGGGTGGCCGAAGGGTCTCCGATCGATGCCGCGAGCGAAACCCGCCTCGCGCTCGTGGAGGTCGACGCCGAGGGACGCGTGGTCGCCGAGTGGGACGCCGCATCGATCGCCGACAGCGCCGGGTCGATCCGGTTGCGCGCACCGGCCGACGTCGACGTGGGCGCTCCCGGGCGCCTGGTACTCACCTCGGCGGACGAGGACGTGCGTGTGCGCCTGACCGGTGTCGAACGACGCACCGCTCCGCGCGACGACGTCTTGTTGATCGTCATCGACACGCTGCGGGCCGACGCCCTGTCGATCTACGGTGCGCCCGCCGGCCGGTCCACGGTGATCGATTCGCTGGCCATGAACGGAATCCTGTTCCGCAACGCCGTGGCCCACTCCCCGATCACCGGACCGAGCCATGCGTCGATCTTCACGTCGAGGACACCACTCGCCGCGGGCATCGTGAACAACCACGAGGGCGAACTCACGTGGGACGTGCCGACGTTGGCGGAGGTCCTCCGCTGGAACGGCTACCGGTGCCAGGGCGCGATCTCGATCAGCCCGATCGTCCGACGGCACGGCTTCGCACGGGGGTTCCACGCGTGGGACCAGGAGCTGGGGGCCGCCTTCCTGCGACGTGGGAGCCGGACGCTCGAGCCCGTGCGCGCGTTCTTCGCCGCTGAACCTGGTGGCGATCCGCAACCCCGGTTCACCCTCGTGCACCTGTCCGAACCGCACGAACCCTACGATGCCTACGGCACCGTCGATGAGAGAGCCCGGCTCGTCGTCGACGACGAGGTGGTCGCCGACGTCTCCCTGTCGGACTTCGAGCCGGGAATCCTCGAACTCGAGCTCGACGCCGGCCGGCACACGCTCCGGATCGAGACGACGAGCCGAACGTTGGTCCGCCGCTTCGAAATCCGCAGTCCGGGCACGACCGGAGCCCGCCTGGAGGACGAGGTCCCGCTCGACCTGCCCGCGGGGAGCTGGTCGACGGCGCTCGTTCTCGAACGTCCGGGCACCGTGGAGTTGATTCGCGTGCTGAACGATCATCGTCTGGGCGTCCACGAGATCCGGCGACGTTACGGTCTCGAGTCGGCGCAGACCGATCGTCTGGTCGGCGACCTGATGCGGATGCTCCGCTCGTCGGGCCGCGCCGACCGCACCTGGGTGGTGTTCACCGCCGACCACGGCGAGTCGCTCGGCGAGCACAACCACATCGGTCACGTGAAGAACCTCTTCGAACCCTCGGTCCGCGTGCCGCTGATCGTGTGCCCGCCCGCCGGCCGCGACGCACCCCGCGGCGTGGTCCGCGACGACCTCGCCGCCGGCATCGACGTCCTGCCCACCATCCTCGATCTGGTCGGGATCGACGTGCCCGATGCCGCGGAGGGGCGCAGTCTACGCCACCACACGCCGCGCGACCGCACCGTGCTCGTGCAGACGAACACGCCGCAGGCACCGTCGACGCGCTACGCGCACCGCGGCGTCGACTGGAAGCTCGTATGGAACGTCGATCGTGAGACCACCCGCTACTTCGACCTGGCCCGCGATCCCGGGGAACGCGAGGACGTGGCCCCGCAGCATCCCGAACTGGTGGACCGGCGCCGCAAGGCGCTCGAGGAACGGGTGTTCGATCTACTGTCGACGAACCGTCGGGCCGAGGCGTCGATCGATCCCGAGACCGAGGCCGCGCTGCGGGCGCTGGGGTACATGAACTGAGGGGTTTCGGCGGGACGTGGACGACCGGACGGACTCCGCAGCCGCCAGGTCCGAAGAGGGATTCGCCATTCCGGAATCTTCCCGGCCCACTTCCGCCGCGGAAGCGCTCGCGACCCCGACCCAATTCTGCGGCGGAAGCGCCGATTCGCGCTGGACCTGGGGACGAACCGTGGAAGTTCCGCGCCGGAAGCGCGTCGCCGTGAGCGTGCCCGAACGCGGTTACCGCACCAGGCCCACCGCCCGGACCACGCGTTCCGCTCCGTTCGTCGCGATCACGTGGTACGCGCCACTGGCCACCGCGGCCCCGGCATCGTCCCGACCGTTCCACACCGCCGAGCCCCGCGCCGCCGCCGCTCGCGCGATCCACCGCACGTGACGCCCGCGCGCGTCGACCACCCGCACGCGGACGGACCGCTCGCGCTCGAGCGACCAGCTGATCGTGGTCCGCGGGTTGAAGGGGTTGGGTGCGACGTCCAGCCGCGCGATCGACGCCACGCTGGACGGAGCGTCGGTCGCATTGCCCGCACGATCGAACACGACGCGTCCGCCGGAATGGTCGAGCGTGAACACCTGCGTGCTCGGATCGAAGTCCCAGCGTGGGTCGGTGGAATCGATCCACGCCCCGTCGACGAACACGGCGGCGGGCTCGGCGGCCAGCTTCGCGCGGACCTGCCCGGGGCCGCCGAAATCGGCGGTGATCGATCCCGGCGCGTACAGCAACGACGTCGGTTCCGCGCCGTCGACGCCGAGCAGGTGGCCCTCGTCGTCCGGGGCGAGCGAGGGCTCGAGATCGAAGGCCTGCAGCAGATAGAGCACCGTGTTGAAGTTCTGCTCGTACCAGGTCTCGCGGCCGAAGCTCGGCTGGGTGAGTTCCCGGATCGTGGTGAGCATGCGGCCGTCGTCGGTGGGCACGCTCGACGCCGGGGCCTGGCCCCAGGTCAGGTTGTGCAACGCCTGCAGACCGGCCTCGCGCCAGGTGGGATCGTGCAGAGCCGTGCCCCGCGCCGCGCGGTCGAGGCGTAGATGCAACACGCCCCACTGGGCGGTGGCGGCGTAGGTGCTGTTCATCCAGGCCTGCCACTCGAGCAGCGCCCACGTGTAGACGCCGTTGCCGTTCTGCACGCCGTCGGGAGCGAAGAACACGTCCGTCGACCAGTCCCGGATCTCGATCGCCTTCTCCAGATCACCCGGCGCGCCGCGCTCCAGCAGCGCCTCGGCGGTGGCCTCGGCCGAGTAGTGGTCGCGCAGGCCGGCGCTCTCGGGTCCGATGTCTTCGTAGAAGCCCTCCCACCGCTGGTACGACGCACTCGCCGGATCCATGGGATTGTTCTCGAGCCAGCTCCACGCCCGCGCGGCGGTGTCGCCGAAGCCCTGACCCGGCCGGCGTTCCTCGAGTTCTTCGAGCAGTCGGATCGCCGGGACCAGATGGCTGGTGTAGTCCTGCCGGACGAGCCCGTCCGACGGCCGCACGCGGAAGGGCCAGCGGCCGTCGTCCTCCACCGGGCCCTCGAGCTGGGTGTCGCGGTAGGTCGCGCCGATCTCGACGGCGGCGTCGAAGTAGCGCGTGTCGCCGGTGATGTCGTAGAGGCGCAGCAGGCGTGTGCCGAACATGCCGGGCTTGTCGCTCATCACGGCGTCGATATCGTAGCCGCCGCCCATCACGCCGTCGGTCTGCGTGCTGTACACCCAGTTGCCGTAGAGGTCGGTGGCCGGGGTGCGCCGGTCGACCAGCCAGTCCGCGCACTCGACGGCCCGCGCCAGTCCCTCCGGATCGCCGCTGTACAGCCACCAGCCGAGGAAGGCGTCGATGGCGATCGCCATGGTGTAGCCCGGGTAGCTGATGCTCGCGTAGCCGGGATAGCCGTTCGTCGCGCTGCGCAGGTTGTCGGTGTGCTGGATCGCGTAGTGGTAGAAGTAGGGTGGCACGGGCTCGCCGTCGGGGTCGTCGTCCATGGTCAGGATCCCGTTCTCGCCGACGTCGCTCATGAGGAAGGCGACGACTTCCTCCACGACCGCGGCGTGGGGCTTCAGCGGTTCGGTGGCCGCGTGGGCCGGGGCGGCCAGGACGACGAGCAGGGCGAGGGCGAGTCCACGGTGCATGACGAGTGCGGTCCTCCGGCGAACGAGCAGGGTCCCGAGGCTAACACGATCGGGGTCCCGCGTGGTCGCTCCTCACTGCCGCTCGAAGATCAGGCTCGACAACCGCTCGTCCTCGTCCACGTACACGAGCGCCAGCCGTCCCGCGAGGAAGTTCCACTGCTCCACACCCGAGAGGGCGGCGAGGAAGCGGTCTTCGACCTTCATCACCGGCGGCGGGCACATCCTCTTGGTGCGGATCGCCGGACCGAACTCGAGTCCGCGCCGGCGCGCGACGGTGAACGTCGCCTCGAAGCGGTTGCAGCCCGCGCTCCCGAACACGCGCCGATCGTCGACGCGCAGGATCACCTCCGCGGCCTCGACGGGCTCGCCCCGGTACGTGAACGACCGCAAGCGCCACGCGCTGCCGTCGAGCAGATCGATCGTCGCGTCGCCGAGGATCTCGCGGGTCTCCTCGAGGCGCCCCACTTCGTTCAGCGTGTAGCGGCGGCGCTGTAGCTGGCTGGGGCAACACCCCGGATCGTTCGGCCCGTGCGCGATCAGGTCGAGCACCACGGTGCGACCTTCGATCGTCGAACGCCGGATCTGCTCGCGATCGCCCACGTAGTGGGTCGCCGTCGACACGACGTCGTCGTCGCGGCGCTCGAAGACCGCCACGTACAGGAGGTGTCCCGTCCCGCCCGAGTTCTCCTCGAGGTACGCGACCGCTTCGTCGGTACCATCGCCGTCGAGGTCGGCCGTGTGCAGCAGCCAGGGTACGAGCACCACCTGCGGGCGAGCGACGCCACCTTCGACGAAGGGTTCACCCTCGTAGACGCCGTCGACCAACGTGATCGGCTGCTCGTAGATCCCGGTGATGGTGGCGCCGGCGACGGCTTCGCGGTCGAGCGCTTCCGCCGCGGAAGCCGGTACGGTGACGAGCAGGAAACCGAACAGGGCGAGCGTCCGCATGGTCCCTCCCGGAGAGTGCGTGTCGAGTGTGCCACCCACGCCGAGCCGTGGCCAGGCCGTCGGCGAATCATCGGTCGGGCCGGTGCGCAGGTCTACGCTCGGCGAGTCGGGACCATTCCCGACGGGAAGGTCCACGGTGGACACCGGCCGGCGGATCGGCTGTACTCGGGCGTCCCGACAACCGCAGCCCGATCGACGGCCGATCCACCATGTCCGACCCGATGCCCCCGCCCCGCGCCGAGATCCTCCGCGCGGTGATCCCCGGTGCCGCCCTTCCGCTCTGGGTCCCGCTGCTCACGCCCTACCGGCCGGGCACGGCCGACGTCGACGTCGAGCGCCTGCGTCGTCACCAGCGGGTGCTGCGCGGCCACACGCCGCTGTGGATGGTGGCCGGCTCGACCGGCGACGGCTGGGAACTCGACGATCGCCAGTTCGGCCAGCTACTCGACGCCGTCACCGCACCCGAGGCCGACGCGATCGACGGTCACCTGTTGTTCGCCCTGCTCGCCGCCGACACCGAACAGGCCCTGGGGCGTCTGGAACGACTGCACGAAGCGCTCGGCACTTCGCCGAACGCATCCTTCGAGGACAACCTGCACGTCCTGCGTGCCCGCGGCTGGGTGGGGATCTGCGTGGCGCCACCGGTGGGCGAGGACGTCGACCAGTTGCGCATCGCCCACCACTTCGAGGAGATCGGCCGCCGCGCGCGCATGCCCATGGCCGTGTACGAGATCCCGCAGGTCACCGGCTGTCGTATCGCCGCCGAGACCTTCCGCGCGCTCGTCGGCGCGCACGAGGAGATCGTGCTGTTCAAGGACTCCAGCGGCGAGGACCGTCTGGCCGGCGAGACCTCGCCCCTGAATGCACCCGTCCTGGTGCGCGGCGCCGAGAGCGACTACGCCACCTCCTTGCGCGCCGGGGGTGGCCTCTACGACGGCCTGCTCCTGGGCAGCGCGAACAACTTCGGCCAGGAACTGGCCGCCATCGTCCGCGCGACGCTGTCGGGACACCTGGACGCGGCGAAGGCCCATTCCAGTGCGCTGCAGAAACGTGTGGCCGACCTCTTCGAGGCAGTGGCCCCGGTACCGGTGGGAAACGCCTTCGCCAACGCCAACCGCGCGGTCGACCACGTGCTCGCCCACGGCCACCGCGCGACCGACGTGGAGCCTCCCGCGTTGTTCGACGGCTCGGTCATGGCCCCCGAGGTGATCGCAGCCGTGGACGCGATCCTCGATCGGGACGGGGTGCGGCCGCTGACGGGGTACCTCGACCTGTGACCCGGAAGTCCGACGAGCCACTCCCTAGAACAACGGCCGTGCCCGGATCGTGTGCTCCAGGCGGCGCAGGCGCTTGACCATGTCCAACGTGCAGCTCTCGTCGACGTCGGCCACCAGGTAGCCCACGTCGTCGAGGGTGCGCAGCACCTGCTGACCCACGTTCACGCCCTCGTCGGCGAAGAGCTCGTTGATCTCGTGCAGCACGCCGGGAACGTTCTCGTGAACGTGCAGAATGCGGTGATGCTCCGCCACGTCGGGCAGGGCGACCTCGGGGAAGTTCACCGCGCCCTGGGTCGAACCGTTGTTCGTGAAGCGCACGAGTTTCTCGGCGACCTCCTCGCCGATTCCCCGCTGGGCCTCGAGCGTCGATCCACCGATGTGCGGGGTGAGCAGGACGTTCGAACGGCCGCGCAGCGGCGTGTCGAAGTCGTCGCCGCGGGAGTGCGGTTCCTCGGGAAAGACGTCGACGGCCGCACCGGCCACCCGTTCGGTGTCGAGCGCGCGGACCAGGGCCTCGAGGTCGACCACCGTTCCGCGGCTCGTGTTGATCAACTGCAGGCCGGGCTTCGCCGCCTCGAACTCGCGAGCGCCGAGCAGGTGGTGCGTGGTGGGATCGGCGGGCACGTGCACCGTGACCACATCGGCCTCGCCGAGCAGGTGCGGCAACGACGCCGCCCGCCGCGCGTTGCCCAGGGCCAGTTTGTCGACCACGTCGTGGAAGAGGACGCGCATGCCCAGCGCCTCGGCCAGCACCGACACCTGCTGGCCGATGTGGCCGTAACCGATGATCCCGAGCGTCTTGCCACGGACCTCGACACTGTCGGTCGCGGTCTTCTCCCACCGGCCGGCGTGGGCGGCGGAGATCTTCGGATACAGGCCGCGCAGCAGCATGACGACGAGTCCGATCACGAGTTCGGCCACCGAGCGCGTGTTCGCGTGCGGGGCGTTGAACACCGGAATGCCGCGACGACGCGCACCGCCGAGTTCCACGTGGTTCGTCCCGATCCCGAACACTCCCACCGCGAGCAATCGCCTGGCGTGATCGAACACGACGTCGGGCAGGCTGGTCTTCGAGCGAACGCCGAGCAGGTGCACCCCGTCGACCCGCGCGGCCAGGACTTCGGGATCGAGCGCGCCCGGAAGGGTCTCGACGTCGAAGCCCTCCCGTTCGAGGCGCTCCACGCCGGCGGGGTGGATCCCCTCGAGCAACAGCACGCGGATCTTGTTCTTGGGGAAGGAGGTCTCGCGGGTCATGGCGGCGCGTCTCGGGGTCGGGGAACCGATCGGGGATTCCACGAGTCTCGCGTCGATCGGCGCCGACGTCCACGGCCGAGTCCGCTCGCGACTTGCGCTCGGCTCCGCCGCAGCCGATCCTGATCGCCCCCGGTTTCTCGGCGCCACGCCACGACGGTCGGCGCTGCCCGCTCGAGCCCCCGCGCTCGACCAGTCCAAGGGAGTCCCATGACCCGCGCCTACGCCGCCAAGTCCGCCGACGGACCGCTCGAGGTCGTCGACATCGACCTCGGCACCCTCGGCCCCGACCAGGTCGAGATCGACGTCACCGCCTGCGGCCTGTGCCACAGCGACCTGTCGATGGCCCGCAATCACTGGCAGTTCACCGAGTATCCGATCGTGCCCGGCCACGAGGTGGTGGGTACGATCGCCGCCAAGGGCGACCACGTGAACCATCTCGAGGTGGGCCAGACCGTCGGCCTGGGCTGGTTCAGCGGCAGCTGCATGTACTGCGACCAGTGCATGAGCGGCGATCACAACCACTGCCGCAGCGTCGAGTCGACCATCATCGGTCGCCCCGGCGGCTTCGCCGAGAAGGTGCGCTGCCACGGCGCCTGGGCCGTACCCATTCCCGACGGTGTGGACGCGAAGAAGGCCGGCCCGTTGTTCTGCGGCGGTCTGACCGTGTTCAACCCGATCGTCGAGTTCGACGTCGAGCCGACCGACCGCGTGGGCGTGGTCGGCATCGGCGGCCTTGGCCACCTGGCGCTGCAGTTCCTGGCCAAGTGGGGCTGCGAGGTCACCGCCTTCACCTCGACCGACGCCAAGGCCGACGAGGCCCTGGGCATGGGCGCCCACCACGTCGTGAACTCGCGCGACGCCGCCGCCCTGGAAGAGGTCGCCGGCCGCTTCGACTTCGTCCTGTCGACGGTGAACGTGCCGCTCGACTGGCAGGCCTACTTCGCCGCGCTCGCGCCGAAGGGCCGGCTGCACACCGTGGGCGCGGTGCCCGAGCCGATCGAGGTGGCCGCCTTCACACTGATCGGCGGGCAGAAGAGCCTGAGCGGCACCCCGCTGGGCTCACCCCAGACCGCCCGCACCATGCTCGAGTTCTGCGACCGCCACGGCATCGAGGCCGTCACCGAGACCTTCCCGATGAGCAAGGTCAACGAGGCCTTCGAGCACCTCGAGGCGGGCAAGGCGCGGTACCGGATCGTGCTGGAGAACGACTTCCAGGCTGCGTAGTCGGCTGCCTGGGGCCGGTCCGAGGGTCTGCCGAATGCGTTCGGTGTGCCCTCGGGCCGGTACGACCGGCACACCCGATCACGAGATCGCTGCGGAAACCCCGATCCCGGTCGTGCCCGGATCGTTCGCAGAGAACGTCCCCGGCTTCGAGAGCTCCGACGACTTCAGGGCGACGCTCACCTTCGAGGGAACGAGCACCGTCGGGGGACGGACGGTGCAGAACCTGATCGGCCGGGTCGACGGTGGCGTCGTGGCGAAGGTTCCCGGCCGGCCCGCCGGGCTCGGACCGCTCGAGACCCGGCTGTGGCACACGCGGCCGGACCTCCGACCGGCCCTCGTCACTCGCTCCACGAAGGCCGTCGACTTCTGGCCGTTCAGCTTCCTGCACCCCGCCGACGGGAACATCGGATTCCTGAAGACGGAATCGGAGATCGGTGACTGGCGCGACGAGATCGCAGGACGGTCGTGGCTGTACGTCGCCGATCCGACGGACGTGGGGCCGAACTTCACGCTGCAACTCGTCCCGGACCTGGTCGACGACGTGTTCCTGTACGGAACCGTGGCCGAGGCCGACGTGGCCGTCACGGTGGGCTCGTGGACCTTCGATCACGCCTGGGTGCTCGAGTACACCATCGACCACGGCGAAGCGATGATCACCGACGAAGGCGGCAACGTCCTCGGCACGCAGCGGTGGGAGAGCACGGGATCGGTGACCTTCGTGTCCGGTGTCGGGCCGGTCGCGATGGACGAGCAACTGGTGGTCGTCGAACTCGACTGCCCGACCTGCCCCTACGAGCAGGGAGACGTCCTGTCGCAGGGAAGCCTGCAGCTACGAGCCGCAACCGTGCCGACCGAGACCGCCACCTGGTCGGGACTGAAGGCGCGGTACTGAGCGGTACGCGAGGATCGACCGCCGAGCGAGGGAATCATCGCTCGTCTCACCGCACCAGCGCCCGCCGCCAGTCCGTGACGATCTCGAGCAGCGCGTCGCGGTCGTCCCCCGTGTCGATCGCCACGGCCTGGAGGATGCGCTCGCCATCGGGATGCACTGCGAAGGAATTGCCCATGCGCTGTGGAGGGTCGACCTGGGTCGCGACGCGGAACGTGCCGGTGCGGAAACTCGTCCCGCTTCCGTCGACCTCGAAGGCCTTCAGGTTCCCTTCGAAGTCGGCTGCGTAGAGACGCGCGCCATCGGGCGACCACTGGGGGTAGAGCGCCGCATCGGTCGAGACCTGCCACTTCCGGCGGCCACCCTCGGCGGCCATGACGAAGACGTCGAAGGTCGCCGCCGAGTCTCCGTAGTACGCGATCCACCGGTCGTCGGGCGAGTACACGGCACCCGTGTGACGCTCCTCGCCGACCAGCAGGTCGGCTGGCTCGCCGGATCCGTCGAGCGGCAAGACGATCACGTCGGCGAGGGATCCGGCTTCGTCCTCGCGGGCGAGCAGCAGGTGCGACTCGTCGCTCGCGACGTCGGTCACGCGCAGGAACGTTTCGTCCCGCCACAGCTCCTCGGCATCGACGGTGCCGTCGACCGACCGCCGGAACACGCGACCGCCTTCTTCCGAGCGCGCGACGTAGTACACGTGCGCGCCGTCGGGACCCCACACCGCGGATGACTCGTCCGAGGGATCGAAGGTGAAGCGTGTGCGCAGACCGTTCCCGAGATCCACGAGCCAGAGATCCACACCCTCCTGGGACTCCCCGTAGACCTCGACCACGGCCGTCGAACCATCGGGTGAGATCGTCGGGAAGTAGAGCTGCCCACGGGTTCCGAGGTCGGTCCGTTGCCCGCTCTCGAGGTCGATCCACTCCAGCTTGCGGTCCTGCTCGTTGGTGCCGCGCTGGAAGACCAGCGCGCCCGTCGACGAACTCGAGTAGGCGGCGAGCACGGCCCCGTCACTGACGATCATCACGTCCTCGACCACCGGCACCGCACCGCCCGTCATCTCCAACGTTCCGGGATCGAAGGGCGTGGCGAGCAGGGCGTCGTCGCGCACCGCGAGCAGGTGGCCCTGGCTGAACTCCACCTGCGTCTGGCTCTCGGTCACCCGCCGCGGGGCGTCGCCATCGAGTGATCCCACGTAGACCGACGCCAGGTCGCCCGACTGACCGTGGCGGGCCACGAACAGGAACTCCCGCCCGTTGGGCAGGAAGCGAGGATGGCGGTGCGAATCCTCGTCGTCGGCGAGCGCGGTGACCTCCTCGGGTTCGCCCCCGATCGCCGGAACCCGATGGATCGTCGCTGCCGCGTTGGGAGCGAAGACGATCACGCCGTCCTCGTTCCACGAGCCGCCCTTGCCGTTGCGGGCGGGGCAGATCGTCACGGGAGGTCCCCCACCCACGTTGACCTTGCGTAGTCGACCCGTGTTGGCCCCGACTTCGAAGAAGGCGATCGCCGTGCCGTCGGGCGACCAGAAGGGATACGCCGCGTTCTCGGTCCCCGACACCGCCACCGGCTCGGCGCGATCGAGATGGCGAAGATACAGGCGCGTGACCCCGGCCTCGTCCCGCGCGGTGAAGGCGATCATGCGTCCGTCGGGCGAGAGCATGCCGGATCCAGGCGCCGACGCGTTCAGATCGATCCGGGTCCCGGGCAGCGGCGGGATCGACGCGTGCAGGAGAGGCGGCTCGAAGGACGACGTGAGGACGCTCGATCCGATCCATCCACCCGCGAGTGCCGCCAGCAGGGCGAGCACCACGACGAGAACGACCGGAACGCCCCGCCGCCCGCTCGACGCCGCGGGAACCGCCGACGCCGTCGCCCCGAAGAGTGACGCGGCCGATGCGTCGCCGGACTGCAAGAGGATCCTCACCTCGCCGATGTCGCGCAGCCGCAGCCGTGGATCGCGCACGAGACAACGCTCGATGATCCGTACGAGCACCGGCGCCTGCGAAGCGGGGAGCGCATCCCAGTCGGGCTCGGCCCGCAGCACGGCGGCGAGCGTGTCGCTGACGGTCTCGCCCTCGAACAAGCGCTCGCCGGTCAGCATCTCGAACAGGATGACACCGAAGGCCCAGATGTCCGCGCGCCGGTCGACCGCCTTGCCCCGGGCCTGCTCCGGGCTCATGTACGCCGCCGTGCCGAGGATCGTGCCCGCCGCGGTCATGGCCGCCGTGATCGTGGGCGACGCGCCGATGTCGGTCTCGTCGCCGCTGTCGCCGAACCACGCGCGGGCCAGACCGAAGTCGAGGATCTTCACCTCGTGGCCGGGCGTGATCATCACGTTGGCCGGCTTCAGGTCGCGGTGCACGATCCCCTTCTCGTGCGCGGCCTCGAGCCCGGCGGCGATCTGTGCGGCGATGTCGGTGACCTCGTCCACCGGGATCGGTCCGCGTGCCATGCGTACGGACAGGTCCTCGCCCTCGACCAGTTCCATCACCAGGAAGCGCTGGCCCTCGTGCTCCTCGAAGCCGTAGATCGACGCGACGTTCGGGTGTTGCAGGCTGGCGAGGGTCCGCGCCTCGCGATCGAAGCGCGCGGCGCGCTCGGGATCGCCGGAGAGCTCGCGCGGTAACAACTTGAGCGCGACCTCACGACCGAGCTTGGTGTCGCGCGCGCGATGGACCTCACCCATGCCACCGCGGCCGATCAGACCGAGGATCTCGTAGTGGGCGAGCTTCCGGCCGGGCGACGGACCGGGTGTGGAGTCGGTCACGGGACGCTCCAGGTGGCGGGCAGGGGTTTCGAGCGTAGGTCGGCACCGGGGGACGGTCAACGTCGGCCACTTCACGAATTCCCCGTGGCTCCTCGTCCACTGTCGCTGTGGCTCGACGAACGGCTCGAACTGGCCGATCAGCCTTTCGACCTCGAGGAATCCGTGGCCCTGCTCGCCACCGGCCGGCTGCGGGCGCCGGGGGTGTGCCACCTGCGGTTGCAGACGGGGGCCGGGGCACACGGGAGGGCGGTGACGTTGGTGAACCGGCTGGCAGCGTCCGGGCCCGACGACCGAGCAGCTTCCACGCAGCGGGATGGCAGCGGGATGGTCGGTCCTGTCCGGAGACAGACCTCGCTCGACTTCGTGTCCAGGGTCGCCTGCGCGTTGCGATGGATCGGACCTTGGTGTATATACAACGTTATGGAACTGGACACCCGACTCCGAACCGTGGCCCGAGACTGCCTCGCGCGCAAGACGCGCTCCGTGGCCCGGGCGATCACCACCGTCTACCAAGAGGCTCTGCAACCACACGGCCTCATGGTGAGCCAGTTCAACATCCTGGTGGCCATCGCGGTGCATCGCGAGGCCACGCCGGGCGATCTCGTCGACGCCCTGCACCTGGAGAAGTCCACGGTGAGCCGCAACGTGCGGCGTCTCGAGGAACAGGGCTGGATCCGTACCGAGGGTGAGGGCCGGCGGGTGCACTACTCGGTCACTCGGTCGGGCCGCTCCCTCCTCGCCGCAGCACTTCCGGACTGGCAGAAGGCCCAACGCAGGGCCCGGGACCTGATGGGGCCGGAAGGCGCCCGAGCGCTCGGTACGATCTGGGCGCGCATCGCTTCCACCTCCTGAATCCACGACCGCGCCGTCAGGCAGACCGTTCCTTCCACCCCTTGAGTTGTATATACACCCTAATCCGAACCAGGAGACCCGACGTGAAGCTCGACGATCATCCCACGGTGAAGACCCTTCGGGCCCGCCGGCAGGTGGACAGTGATCCGGATCCCCGATCGCTCAAGGCAGACGAGCTACTGACCATCGCCCGCGAAGCGGGCGCCGACGACGCCGGACTGGTCGCCATCGACCGACCCGAACTCGCCGGCGAGCGGCCACACCTCGAGAGGGCCCTGCCCGGAGTCCGCACGCTCCTGGCCTATGTAGTGCGCATGAACCGAGAGCCGCTGCGCGCCACTGCCCGCTCCGTGGCCAACCTGGAGTTCCACACCGTGGGCCACGACGTCGACGCCGTGGGACACCGCGTGGTAGCGGCGCTCGAAGCGCGCGGGGTTCGTGCGCTCAACCCCGCCATGGGTTTCCCCATGGAGGTGCAGGACTTCCCTTCGCGCTTGTGGATCGTCGAGCACAAGACGACGGCAGTGGCCGCCGGATTGGGTGCGATGGGCGTCCACCGCAACGTCATCCATCCGCGCTTCGGCAACCACGTGCTGCTCGGAACCGTGCTCGTCGCCCAGGACGTCGCAACGCAGTCGGAGCCGCTCGACTACAATCCCTGCCTGGAGTGCAAGCTCTGCGTCTCGGCCTGCCCCGTCGGCGCGATCAAACCCGACGGTGCCTTCGACTTCTCGGCCTGCTACCACCACAACTACCACGACTTCATGGCCAACTTCGCACGTTGGGAGGACCGCCTGGCCGACGCCCGCAGTGCTTCCGACCTTCGCGATCGGCACCGTGAGGGCGAGAGCGTGGCCCATTGGCAGAGCCTCTCGTACGGCGCCAATTACCGGGCGGCGTACTGTCTGGCGGTGTGTCCAGCCGGCGAGGACGTCATCGCACCCTTCCTGGACGACCGCAAGGGCTACCGGCAGCAGGTGGTCGATCCCCTCCGAGATCACGACGAACCCGTCTACGCGCTACCCGGCTCCGACGCCGAGGCGCACGTGACCCGGCGCTTCCCCCACAAGGAGGTCCGTCACGTCGAGAGCGGACTGCGTCCCCAGAGCATCTCGACCTTCGCGGAAGGCTTGTTCCTGGTGTTCCAGGCGGAGCAGGCGAAAGACGTCGACGCGACCTGGCACTTCACCTTCCGCGGCACCGATGACCGGGCATTGACCGTACGTGTCGAACGTGGCCGACTGGACGTACGCGAAGGACTACACGGCGACGCCGACCTACGCATCCGGGCAGACGCGGAGACCTGGATCGACTTCCTCAACGGGCGGCGTGGCCTGCTGCGCTCATGGATCACCGGAAGGATCCGCTTCCGTGGATCGCCTCGATGGCTGTTGCGTTTCGCCAGGCTGTTTCCCGTGTGACCCCGGACAGGAGATCGTCCGGCGACGATCCGGCGCCCCCGCCGCTCACCCCTCGACCCACACCGTCTTCCGGTTCACGAACGACAGCAGACCGTCGCGCGCCAGTTCGCGCCCGTAGCCCGAGGCCTTCGTCCCTCCGAACGGCAGCCGCGGGTCGGACTTCACGAAGGCGTTCACGAAGGTGCAGCCTGCGTCGAGGTCACGGATCGCCCGTTCGCACTCGGCGTCGTCCCGGCTGAAGATCGCCGCACCGAGGCCGTAGCGCGTCTCGTTCGCCAGCGCGATCGCGTGCACCAAGTCGCGCGCCCGATGCACCACCGCGACCGGACCGAAGAGCTCCTCGGTGCGCGCCGGGCAGTCTTCGGGGACGTCGGTCAACACGCCGGGGCGGTAGAAGAAGCCTTCGCCCTCGACGACCTCACAGCCGGTGCGCGCACGGGCGCCGGCTTCGATCGACCGGTCGACCTGGTCGGCAAGGCGATCCCGCAGCGCCGCCGTCGCCATCGGGCCGATGTCGGTGTCGTCGTCCGACGGATCGCCGAGCCGTAGCGCCTCGACCCGTTCGACCAGGCCTTTCGTGAACGCGTCGGCCACGTCCTCGTGCACGACGAAGCGCTTGGCCGCGATGCACGACTGGCCGTTGTTGATCATGCGACTGGTGACCGCGGCGTCGAGCGCGCGGTCGAGATCGGCCGAGGGCATCACCACGAAGGGATCGCTGCCGCCGAGCTCGAGGACGCTCGGCTTGATCCGCTTCGCCGCCTGCTCCGCGACCGCGCTGCCCGCCGCCTCCGAACCGGTCAGCGTGACGGCGCGCACCCGGGGGTCGTCGAGGATCGACGGGACCTGCTCCGGTTCGACCAGGATCGTCTGGACACACCCCTCGGGGAAGCCCGCCTCGGCGAAGAGTTCGGCGACGGCCAATCCGCACTGCGGCGTGCTCGGCGCCGGCTTCACGAGCGCGGTGTTGCCCGCGGCCAGCGCCGGCGCGGCGAAGCGCAGGATCTGCCAGTACGGGAAGTTCCACGGCATGATCGCGAGCACCACGCCGAGGGGGAGATGCCGCACGTACGAGGCCTTCGCGTCGGTCGAGACCACCTCGTCGGCCAGCTGCTCCTCGGCGTGCTCGGCGTAGTAGCGGCACACCCAGGCACACTTGTCGACCTCCGACCCCGCCTCGGCGAGTCGCTTTCCCATCTCCTTCGTCGCCAGCCGCGCGAGTTCGTCGCGACGGGTCTCGAGCCGCTCGGCCACCTTGCGCAGGCCCTCGGCCCGCCCGGGCGTCGGCGTGTTGCGGAAACCGACGAAGGCGTCGTGCGTACGAGTGATCGCGGCATCGATTCCGGCGCGGTCGAGGGGATCGAAGGTCCTCTCGGTGCGTCCGGTGGTCGGGTCGGTGGTCCGGAAGGGCATGGTGGCGACTCGCAACGGAAGAGGGACTCGGAGGGATCGGTCGGCTCGATCCTATCCGTCCCGCCGTCGACCCGCGAGTCCGTGCCTCGCGACGAAGGAGGTCGGGGCACCCCCCAGGCCCGGAGCGCCGCGACTTCGGGTGGCATCACCCCGGGTCGATGGCCTATACTTTGTTCGGCGCCCGAACATAGTTCCGGTGCGGACGCGCACCGGGCCGATGTCCTCCCCCACTGGAGCTCCCGACGGTGAAGACGACCACGGCCCTCCCATTGTTCTCCCTCCTGGCCCTTGTCCTGGCCGTGTTCCCGCGACCGGCGCAGGCGACCTTCTCGCTCGTCTGGGCCGACGAGTTCAACGGCACGGCACTCGACACCGAGAAGTGGGGCTACGACATCGGCACCGGATGCCCGGACCTCTGCGGATGGGGCAACGCCGAACTCCAGTACTACCGCTCGGAGAACGTCGACGTCTTCGGCGGCAATCTCGTGATCACGGCGCGCGAGGAGAGCTTCGGGGGGCGTTCGTTCACGTCGGGCAAGATCGTCACCCGCAACAAGCACAGCTTCCTGTACGGCCGCATCGAGATGCGCGCCAAGCTGCCGAAGGGCGGCGGCATGTGGCCGGCCTTCTGGATGATGCCCCAGGACGACACCTACGGAACCTGGGCCGCCAGCGGTGAGATCGACATCATGGAGTCCGCGAACGCAATGGACTTCGTCTCCGGCACCCTGCACTTCGGCGGAGAGTTCCCGCAGAACACGTTCAGCGGCGGCAGCTACGCGCCGGCGAACGCCGACTTCTCCAACGGATTCCGGGTGTACGCCATCGAGTGGGAACCCGACGAGATCCGCTGGTACGTCGACGACCTGCTGTACTCGACGAAGACCAGCGACGATTGGTTCACGAACGCCGCGCCCGGCAATCCGCGCGCACCCTTCGACCAGCCCTTCTACCTGATCCTCAACGCGGCGGTGGGCGGCAACTTCACCGGATGCACGTCGCCGGGCTGCATCACCGCGGACCTCCCGCAGCAGTTCGTGGTCGACTACGTGCGCGTGTACGCCGACACCGACAACGCCCTGCCGAGCGTCCAGATCCTCGAACCGCGATCGGGCTCGACGCTTCCGCGTGGGGACGTTGCCATCTCGGTCGACGTCGACGACCCGGACGGATCGATCGATCGAGTGGAGTTCTACGACGATTTCACCTATCTCGGCGAGGCCACGACCCCGCCCTACGACTTCGTGTGGCAGAACGTCTTCGACGGCTGCTTCCGGATCCGCGCGCGCGCGATCGACGACCAGGGTGGGACCGCCGAGAGCGTCAGCGACATCACCGTGGGTGCGGGCTGCGGCCAGGCTCCCTTCGGCGACACCGTCGCCACCCTCCCGGGACGGATCGAGGCGGAGGACTACGACGAAGGGGGCCCGCTCGTCGCCTACGTCGACAGCGACCCGACCAACAACGGCGGCGCGTATCGCCCGAGCGAAGGGGTCGATCTCGAGGCGACCGCCGACGTGGGCGGAGGCTTCAACCTGGGTTGGGTACAGCCCGGCGAGTGGGTGGAATACACCGCCATCGTCGCATCGACCGGGACCTTCGACCTGCGCGCTCGCGTCGCGTCGGCGAGTGGCGGGGGCACGTTCCGCCTCGAGGTCGACGGTGTCGATCGCACGGGTGCCGTGGCGGTTCCGGCCACCGGCGGCTGGCAGAGCTGGGTCGATGTCGATTTCACGGCCGACCTCGAGTCGGGGTTGCACGTGATCCGCTTCGTGCCGCTCTCCGGCGAGTTCAACCTGAACTGGTTCGAAGGCCTCTCGGTCGCGACCTCGGCCCCGGCCGCTGCGTCGCGTACCACGATCGAACGTCTCGATGCGTATCCGAATCCCTTCAATCCGCGGTCGACCATCCGCTTCGTGCTGAGCGAACCCGCGTCCGTGGACCTCGTGGTCTACGACACCGCGGGACGGGTGGTGCGGACGATCGCCACGGGCGAGCGCATGGGCGTCGGCGAACACGAGCGGCTCTGGAACGGACGGGACGACGCCGGTCGGGGGGTGGGCGGTGGCGTGTACCTCGCCCGACTACGAGCCGGCGGAGCGGCCGAGACGGTGCGGCTCGTCTTGTTGAAATAGCCGGCGGCAGAACCGGCCGAACACGAAGAGGCCCCGTCTTCGATCGAAGACGGGGCCCACGTTTCCGTGACGGTCACGAAGACGCGTGTGCAGATCGGATTACCAGCGGCCGCCGCCGCCACCACCGCCGCCACCGCTGCGCTTGGGGCGATCGGTGGCCTCGTTCACGCGAAGCTCGCGACTGTCCATGGAATGGCCGTTCAGGGCCTGGATGGCAACCGGGGCACCGGCGTCGTCCATCTCCACGAAGCCGAAGCCACGCGGGCGACCGGTCTCGCGGTCATTGATCAGGGCGACGGAGTGCACCTCGCCGTGCTTCGCGAACAGGTCCGTGACCTGGGATTCCGTCGCGCTGAACGGCAGATTGCCAACATAGATCTTCTTCAAAGTCGTCTCTCCAGAACACCGGCCGAGCCGGTCGATACAGGCGGTCGAGCCGTTCGATGAACTTCGAACGTCGCGTCCCGCCAGGGAATCCTCGCCCCCGGTCTCGCGATCCGAGGCGAGGCCCTCGCCGGGCCGGATACGAAAAAACCCACTTCCAGACGGAAGCGGGCGATCGATTCCAGCGGATCGGCGAGGATTTTGCGGCCTCATGGCCACGCGAGGAAGGTAGGCGAAAGGGATTCGGCTCGCCAGCGGGGATCGAGGCGCGGGCGGCGGAAGGGTGAGAGAGCGCCATGCCCCTCACCCCTCGTCTCCGTCGAAACGTCCGTAGGCTACTCCACGAGCACCATCTTCGCCCCGGTGGCCACCGCGTCGCCGCTGACCACACGCGCGTAGTAGACTCCCGAGGCCACCGCGGCCCCTGCGTCGTCGCGGCCGTCCCAGGCGATCTCGTTGCGGCCCGCCGTGCCCAGCCCCCGGAAGGTCCGGACGCGACGCCCGGCGTCGTCGAAGACCACGAGCTCGTAGGTGCCCCCGGTGGCGAGCTCGAAGCGGATCGAAGTGCGTGCATTGAAGGGATTGGGCGCGTTCGGCAGTAGTTGCACACGGCGCGGCGAGGCCACCCCGTCGACGGCCGTCACCGCACCCGCGTCCCAGTACACGTCGTCGATCGCGAACTCGGCCGGGGTCCCGTTGCGTTCGAGGATCACGAAGCCGTAGCTCAGCATGCGCAGATCGATGGCCGTGCCGCGGATGTCGCTCACCGGGATCATCGCCTGGCCCCACTCGCCGTCACGCACCAGTCCGTACTTCGTCTGGAAGGCCGGGAATTCGACGTAGCTCTGATTGCCCCACGCGTCGATGATCCCGACCTCGAAGGTCACGTTCGCCGGCATCTTCACGCGGAAGTTCAGGGTGCCCTCGCCGAAGTCGAAGACGTTCAGGGGCTGCCTCGCCATGATCCCGGCGCCGAACCAGCCCGTTCCGTTCGTGCGCCAGGCCAGGACGTCGTCGCCCTCGATGGGGGCGATCGTCCCCGGCTGGAGCGTGTTCTCCCACACGTAGATCTCCGAGCTCTCGGTCGGCACGAGCTCGGAGACCGTCGGGGTGGTCTCGGTGTACAGACCCACCGATCCCTGGCGGAAGGCCGGCGGACCCAGCGCGACCTCGCCCTGACCGTTCCACTCGTAGACGCGCACGTAGTCGACGAACATCTCCGCGGGCAACGGCATGGTGATCGGCGCGCCGCCCTCGCCCAGGACCGCGGCATCGGTGAAGGCGCCACCGACCGCGCAGTTGATCAGGAAGTAGAACGGCTCGCGGAACTCGTCCGCCTCGGTGTCGATGGTGAACGGCGCCGCGAAGAGGTCGTGCTCCACCCCGTCGTCGACGACGACGAAGCGGAGTGAGGTGTCGTCCCAGTACAGCCGGTACACGAGGAAGCGTTCGACCAGACCGTCGACCTGGTCGAAGTACGGCCGCGCGTACTGGTCGTTCGGGTCGTAGGACAGGCTCGCCGCACCGGTCGGGTTGTCCGGGTTCACCGCGGCGTCGGTGTAGAAGATCGCGTTGGCCGACACCGCCTCGTTGACGGTGGCGTCGTCGGTCCCGGCGCCGCCGTTGTGCGTGTCGTGCAGATCCCGGAACGTCTGCTTGCCGCCCATCTCCATCATGTCGAGCTCGCCCGACCGCGGCCAGGCCAGGTTGCTCGTGCCCAGCAACCAGAAGGCGGGCCAGCCGCCGAGGTCCAGATCGGGCACGCGCACGCGCGCCTCGATCATCCCGTAGCGCACCGAGACCTTCGACTTGGACATGACGCGCCCCGAGGTGTACTGCAGCGGATTGCCCCACTGGTCGGTGATGCCGGGTCCACTCTCCTGGCGGATCTCGATCCGGAGCCCCGTGTTGCCGGGTTCGCCCGGGATCGGGGCGATCGAGACGTTGTCCGGACTGTAGGACTGCAACTCGCCGTTGCCCCAGCCCCAGCTCCCGTTTCCGGTCAGCGGGATCCAGTCGTCCAGCGAGTCGAAGTCGTCCTCCCACAGCAGCGGGCCGACCTGGGCCGGGGCGGAGGTGGTGACGAGGAGCGTCAGGACGAGGGTCAGGCCGGTAAGGAAGGTCATCGGACGGTGTCCTTTGCACGGGAGAGGGCGCTGCTGGGAGTATGGACTTTGTTCGGTTGCCGAACAAGGCCCGAGGGACCCTCCCCGCGAGGTCCCGGACGCGCCTCTCGTCCGCCGGCCCGTTGACCGGACAACGGCCCCCACGTACGCTCGACCGCCCTCCGCATCTCCCGCTCCGACCGGCGGCCCCGTGATCGGCACCACCCTCGCCCACTACGAGATCGTCGCCCACCTCGGCCAGGGCGGGATGGGCGAGGTCTACCGCGCGCACGACACCCGGCTCGGTCGCGACGTCGCGCTGAAGATCCTGCCCGAGAACTTCACCGACGACGGAGAGCGGGTCGCGCGCTTCCGCCGCGAGGCCCGGACGCTCGCGAGCCTGCACCACGCGAACATCGCGTCGATCCACGGGATCGACGAGGACCAGGGACGCCTGTTCCTCGTCATGGAGCTGGTCGAGGGAGAAGACCTCAGCGAGCGGATCGCCCGCGGTGCACTTCCGAGCGACGAAGCGATCGAGATCGCCATCGGGATCGCACAGGGCCTCGAAGCGGCGCACGCGATCGGGGTCGTCCACCGGGATCTGAAACCGGCCAACGTGAAGGTCGCCGCCGACGGCACCGCGAAGGTCCTCGACTTCGGTCTGGCCCGTGCGATCGCGGGCGAGAGCGTCGAGGAGAGCGACATCGGCACCTCGCCCACCATCACCGCCGCGATGACGCAGGCCGGAACGATCCTCGGCACCGCGGCCTACATGTCGCCCGAGCAGGCACGTGGCCGGCCGGTCGATCATCGCGCCGACGTCTGGGCCTTCGGCGTGTTGCTCTGGGAAATGCTCAACGGCAAGCGTCTCTTCGACGGCGACACCACGAGTGACGTGCTCGCGAACGTCCTGACCCGGGACATCGATCCGCACGACGTTCCCGCGTCGACCCCGGCCACCGTGAAGCGCGTGCTCGCACGATGCCTGCGGCGCGATCCGAAACAGCGCCTGCACGCGATCGCCGACGCGCGCATCGAACTCGAGGAACCGGACGCAGGCGACGCGCCGGTGGCCGCACCCGGGAGCCGTTCGCGGTTGCCGTGGATCCTGGTGGCCTGCTCCGCGCTCGTCGCCGCCGTCTTCGCGTGGCAGCCCTGGGCACCACCGGCCGCGACGATCGATCCCCGGGAGATGGCGGTCTCGGTCAATCTTCCCGAGACCTTGACCCTCGGTCTGATCGACTGGTCGGCGCTCGCCGCGAGTCCCGACGGCGACCGGATCGCTCTGACGGCGCGCATCGACGGGGCCGACGGCATCGTCCTGCGCGACATGCGCGACGGCGACCTGCGGGTCATCGTCCCGGAGGGGCGCGCCTACAACGTATTCTTCTCGCCGGACGGCCGCTGGGTCGGCTACATGGCGAACAACCACTTCGTGAAGTCGAGCGTCGACGGTGGCGCCCCGATCGAAATCGTCGAGACCGCCCATCCACGCGGTGCGAGCTGGGGTGACGCGGGGCATCTCTACTTCGCGCCGGGCTACACCACCGGCATCCACCGTGTGCTCGACGTCGGCAACGCCACCCCCGAGACACTGACCACGGTCGCCACCGAGCGCGGCGAGCGCACGCACCGGTGGCCCCACGCCCTGCCGGGAGAGCGCGGCGTCGTGTTCACGGTGGGAATGACGACCAGTCCCGGAGACTACGAGGACGCCGAACTCTGGATCCTGGACCTCGCCTCCGGCCGGAAGAAGGACACCGGCCTGCGGGGCGCGATCGCGAAGTACGTGCCCACCGGCCATCTGCTCTTCGCCCGCGAGGGAACGCTCCATGCCGCCCCCTTCGATCTGGACGCCCTCGAGGTGCGCGGCACGGCCGTTCCGGTGCACGAAGGGGTCCGCGGAGACGCTGCGAGCGGCATGTACTACTTCGACGTCGACGGGGCCGGGAACCTGTACACCGTGTCCGGCGCCGACCGGGGCCCGCAACGCCGGCTGCGGTGGATCACGCGCGACGGCGCGATCGAGCCCATCGACCTCGAGCCGGGCAGGTACCGCTACCCGCGCCTCGACGCCGCCCGCGGCCGGGCGGCGCTGGTGCTCGGCGAGGGCCACGGGAACAACGACGACGTCTATCTGCTGGATCTCGTCGACCTGAACCTCACGAGGCTCAGTTTCGACACGACGAGCATCATGCCGAACTGGACCCCCGACTTCGGCGCCCTCGTCTACTCGAGCCTGGTGGAGGGAGGCGGGTTCGAGATCCGCAACATGGAAGGCAGCGCCGCCATCCGCAGGGTCCCGACCTCGGGCAAGATCCTGATCGCCAACGACATCGGCGCCGACGCCCGGACCCTGCTCGCCACCCGCCTCGACGCCAGTTCGCCGGGCGACCTCGTGACCTTCGACCTCGACACGGGCGAAGAGTCGTTGCTCCTGACCACCGACGCCGTGGAGTGGGCCGGCAGCTTCGCGCCCGACATGGAATGGTTCGCGTACGTCAGCGACGAGACCGGCCGCGAGGAGATCTTCGTGCAGCCCTTCCCGACCACGGGGGCGAAGTGGCAGATCTCGAACGACGGAGGCCGCGCGCCCCGCTGGTCGGACGACGGCACCGAGATCTTCTACGTCATGAACGGGGCCATGTGGTCGGCACGCATCCGGACGTCGCCGAACGTCCGTATCGGGACGCCGGAACGGCTCTTCGTCCACCGCATGGACGACTCCGGCATTCCCATTCCGAACTACGACGTCACGCCCGACGGACAGCGCTTCCTGATCGTGGACAACGACCGCAGCACCGAGACCCGGAGCATCGAGATCCGGATCGGATGGGGCCGGCGGCTCGAGGAGACCCGGTTCTAGTCCGTCGGTACGGTCCGCGCGAGCGAGGGAACGAGCGCGGCTCCTGGGGAATGAACGCGGCTTCCAGGGAATGAGCGCGGCCCCGAGGGAACGAACGCGGCGCGTACCGTTGACACACGAGCACGGATCCGCGTTCCTGACCGTCCCGTTGACCCCGACCCGGAGCCCCGTCCGTGCTCGCCCTCGCCGCCCACTGTCCCATCGGCCTGGAGGCCGTGACCGCGTCCGAACTCGCCGGCCTGGGCCTGCGCGTCGAGCGCGTGCGCGAGGACCACGGCGTGGTCGACTGGGCGGGCTCGCTCGCCGACGTGGCCGCCGCGAACCTCGTGCTCCGCACCGCCGAGCGGATCACGCTGCGGCTCGAGCCCTTCCGCGCCGTGCACTTCGCCGAACTGCGACGCAAGGCCGCGAACGTCGAGTGGGAACGCTGGATCGGCGCCGACGACGCGGTGATCGTGCGCGTGACCTCGCGGCGGTCGAAGCTCTACCACGAGCGCGGCGTGGCCGAACGCGTGGTCGGCGCGATCGAGGACCGACTCGGGCGGACGGTCGAGGTCGCACCGGCCGACACCCTCGACGACCCCGAGGCCCGCGTACAACTGCTCGTGATCCGCGTGCAGAACGACCGGGTGACGCTGCGGCTCGACACCTCGGGCCCGCGCCTGCACCGCCGCGGCTACCGGCAGGCCACGGCCAAGGCGCCGCTGCGCGAGACCCTGGCCGCCTCGATCCTGGCGTGGAGCGGATGGCGGCCCGGCCACGCGCTGGTCGATCCATTCTGCGGATCGGGAACGATCCCGATCGAGGCCGCGCTGTGGGCCGGCGGCATCGCGCCGAGCACGCGGCGGAGCTTCCGCTTCGAACGCTGGCCGGCTCCGGTGCAACGCCCCGAACTGGTTCCGCCCGACGAGTTGCCGACGGCGCCGATCCGCGGCAGCGACCGCGAGGAGGGCGCGATCCGGGCCGCGCGCGCGAACGCCGAGCGCGCCGGGGTCGCCCCGGAGTTCGTGCAGTGCCCGGTGGTCGACTGCGAACCACCGCCAGTCGACGCTCCGGGCTGGATCGTGACCAACCCGCCCTACGCGCGGCGCACCGCCCACGGCGGCGACCCATTGCGTCCCTTCGCCGAGTTCGGAGACGCCGTGCGCTCCCGCTTCGCCGGCTGGCACTGTACGATGCTGTGTCCGGACGAGGACTCGGCCCGCGCCACCGGCCTGCCCTTCGATGTGGGACCGATGGTGAGCAACGGCGGGATCCGCGTGCGCATCCTGCACCTCGCACCCTGACCCACGGGAAGCCGACGTGGCCGACTATCCCTTCACCACCTTCGTCCTGGCCTCGACGATCCTCGTCTCGTGGCTCGCCTGGCAGCGCCCCGGCTGGCTCGAGGGGCTGATGCTCGACACCGGTGCGGTGCTGAAGCACAACGAGGGCTACCGCGTGCTCTCCAGCGGCTGGATCCACGCCGACATGGCGCACCTGCTGTTCAACATGTTCAGCCTGTGGAGCTTCGGCTCGATCCTCGAGCAGGTGCACGGTCCGCAGGCCGTGCTCGCTCCGCACCTGGCCGGCATCGTCGGCGGCAGCGCGCTCGCTCTGTTCCTGCACCGTCACGAGCCCTACCGCGCGCTCGGTGCCTCGGGCGGGGTGTGCGGAGTGATCTTCGCATCGGTCATGCTGCTGCCCGGCGGCAGCGTGATGATCTTCCCGATCCCGATCGCGATCCCGGCAAACCTGTACGCCTTCGCGTTCCTGATCGTCACGTGGATCGGCATGCGCCGTGGCGCGGGCGGAATCGGCCACGACGCCCACTTCGGCGGGGCGATCATCGGGATCCTGACCGCGGCGGTGCTCTACCCGGAGGCGGCGGCGTCCGAGGCCACCATGTTGCTCGCCATCCTGGCGGTCGCCGGCGGCCTGTTCGCGATCAGCCTTCGCGACCGCTCGAAGCCACCGCGTCCGTACTGACCGTGGCTGGGCGCGCGCTGCCGCCGGTGCTGGTGGTCAACTTCCTCGGCCACCTGGGCGTGAGCCTGGTCCTGCCCTTCCTGGTGTTCGTGGTGCGCGACCTGGGCGGCAACGCGCTCGCCTACGGCCTGCTGGGCGCGATCTACCCGGCGGCGCAGATGCTCGGCGCGCCGCTGCTCGGCCGGTGGTCGGACCGGGCCGGGCGCCGGCCGGTGCTGATGATCACCCAGACCGGTACGGTGCTGTCGTGGACGCTCTTCCTGGTCGCGATGACGCTGCCCGCGGTGGAGCTCGGCCGGACGCCGATCGGTCTGCTGACGGTGCCGTTGATCGGGCTGTTCGTGGCCCGCGCCCTCGACGGCTTCACCGGCGCGAACATCGCGGTGGCCAACGCCGTGGTCGCCGACGTGAGCGACGACCTCAGCCGCGCGCGCAACTTCGGGCGGATCGGCATGGCCGGGAACCTGGGCTTCGTGATCGGCCCGGCCATGGCCGGCCTGCTCGGCGGCACGGCGCTGGGTGCGAAGCTGCCGGTGATGGCGACGATCGCGGTGGCCGCCGTGGGACTGGCCATGATCGTGGCCCGCCTGCCCGAGACCCGCGCTCACTCGAACGAGCCGGACCCCGAGTCGACGCTGGGCCTGCGGGCCGCGTTGCGACTGCCCGGCGCCCGCCTCCTGCTGCCGCTGTACTTCGTGATCTTCCTGGCCTTCAACGTGTTCTACACGGCCATGCCGGTGCACGCCGCCGAGGCGCTCGCATGGAGTCCCGCGCGGTTGGGTGTGTTCTTCGCCACGCTCAGCGCGCTCATGGCCCTGGTGCAGGGTCCGTTGCTGGCGCGCATCGCGCCGCGCGTTCCGGCGGCGGTGCTCGTGGCCGGGGGCAACGTCCTCCTGGCGGCGGCCTTCGTCTGCCTGACCGCCGGGACCGAAGCCCTCACGTGGACCTGCGCCGTGCTCTTCGCGCTGGGCAACGGGCTGATGTGGCCCTCGTACCTCGCGCTCCTGTCGACGGTGGGCGGCCCCCGCTTCCGCGGTGCGATCCAGGGGCACGGCGCCGGAGCGGGCAGTGCGGCGGCGATCGTGGGTCTGCTGCTGGGCGGCGTCCTGTACGACCGGTCGGGCGCGGCCGCGTTCTGGGTCCCCGCGGCGGTGATCCTCGGAGCCGGGCTGGTCTCGGGGCGGATCGCACACGAGCGCGCCCCCGGCACGCACGCTCGCGATTGACGCCGAGAGGCCCCGCTCCGGCAGCGGAGCGGGGCCTCGACATGAACTGCGGGACCTGTTCTGGACGTGCCTCCCCGGAGTGGGGACGACCGTCAGGAGCGGACGCGCACGAAGTACGGAACCAGCGAGAGGGAGAACCTAGTAGCGGCCGCCGCCACCACCGCCACCGCCGCGCGGGCCACCCCGGCGTTCCTGGGCCTCGTTCACACGCAACGCACGGCCACTCATCTCGTAACCGTCGAGCGCCTGCATGGCCTTGGTGGCGCCTTCGTCGTCCATCTCGACGAAGCCGAACCCACGGGGGCGGCCGGTCTCCCGGTCGTTGATCAGCGCGACCGAGTGGACCTCGCCGTGCTGGCCGAACAGCTGCTGAACTTCGTCATCGGTGGCTTGGAAGGGGAGATTCCCCACGTACAACTTCTTCACTTTGCTCTCTCCAACGGAAGCGCGGCCGCCTCCGACAGATCGCCACGCGTGGGCCGGCCCATCCGGAATCCACGAGCGACGGGACGACGAGGCTTCCGGCTCGGCGGAACCCTCGTACTCCCTCCGACGAGGGAGAAGCGGGGGCGCGACGGAACGCGCCGAAGACGTGTGGCTGGCAGGAGATCGGTCCGGGCCGGGATTGCAATGGCGGGATGCGATCGGGAGGACTCTTGCCGGCTGTCGGCCCAGAGAGTAGCCGCTGGCGACACCGTCCCGCAAGCGTCTCGGCCGCGTTGCGTGAATCGATACACGAGCGGAACCCGGGAACGGAGGTGGTCGTACGGGACCAGGTCCGGCTAGATTCCGGCGTTCGCTCTCGCCCGCACCCATCGCCTCCGGAGAAGACATGACCGCCCTCTGCACCCGAGCGATCCTCGCGCTCCTGCTCCTCACCGTCCCGGCCACCGCCGCCGACGTGACCCCGAACTGGTTCCGCGCGCCGGCGCTCTCGCCCGACGGCTCCACGATCGTGTTCACCCACGGCGGCGACCTCTACCGCGTGGACGCCGACGGCGGTCTCGCCACGCCGCTCACGCTCGACGACGCCTGGGACGGCGCGCCCGTGTGGTCGCCCGACGGCGAGTGGATCGCCTTCGCCAGCGACCGGCACGGCAGCCGCGACGTCTTCGTCATGCCCGCGGGCGGCGGCGAGGCGACGCGCCTGACCTTCCATTCGTCCGACGACCTGCCGAGCGCCTTCGCCACCGACGGCGAGGCGATCTACTTCTACGCCTCGCGCATCGACGCCCCCGAGAGCTCGATGTACCCGAGCGGGCGCATGGGCGAGCTCTACGCCGTGGACATGGAGGGCGGCACGCCACGGCAGGTGCTGACCATCCCGGCCGAACACGCGCGGCCCGACGAGAGCGGCGATCGCCTGCTCTACCAGGACCGTAAGGGCTACGAGCACTCGCTGCGCAAGCACCACGTGTCGTCGGTCACGCGCGATCTGTGGATGGTCGACCTCCAGTCGGGCGAACACACGCGGCTCACCACCTTCGGCGGCGAGGACCTCGATCCGTGGTGGGTGCTCGGCGAGGACGCGTTCGTCTACCTGAGCCAACGCAACGGTGACATGAACGTCTTCCGCCAGGCCCTCGATCCGGCGGCCGAGCCCGAGCAGCTGACCTTCTTCGAGCACCACCCGGTGCGCCACCTGAGCGTGGCCCGCGACGGCACAATGGCCTTCTCCTTCCACGGCGATCTGTACACCATGGCGCCGGGCGAGGACCCGCGGCGCCTCGACGTGACGATCCGCGTCGACCGCCAGCAGCCGCCGGTGACCGTGGAACAGATGCGCCGCGGCGTGACCGGGTTCGCGGTGTCACCCGACGGCCAGGAGGTGGCCTTCGTCTCGCGCGGGGAGGTCTTCGTGACCTCGGTCGACTTCTCGCGCACCAAGCGCATCACCGACACGCCCGAGCAGGAACGCAGCGTGAGTTTCTCGCCCGACGGCCGCACGCTGCTGTACGCCGGCGAGCGCGACGGGAGCTGGAATCTGTACACCACGACCCTCGCCGACGAGGACGAGGAGTGGTTCTACGCCGCGACCGCGCTCGAGGAAGAGGCCGTGGTCGCCACCGACGAAGAGGAGTTCCAGCCCCGCTTCTCGCCCGACGGCACCGAGATCGCCTATCTGGCCGAGCGCACGGTGCTGAAGGTCCACGACCGCGAATCCGGCCGCAGCCGCACCGTGATGCCCGGCCGCTACGCCTACAGCTACAGCGACGGCGACCAGTGGTTCGAGTGGTCGCCCGACGGCGAGTGGCTGGCCGTGCAGTTCCTCAGCCGCGGCCGCTACTACGCCGACGCCGTGGGCCTGGTGAAGGCCGACGGCAGCCAGGACCCGATCGACATCACCAACAGCGGCTACGCGAACTGGACCCCGCACTTCGCCATGGACGGCGGCCTGGTGATCTGGGCCACCGATCGCTACGGCGAGAAGAGCCACGGCAGCTGGGGCGGCGAGACCGACGTCCTGGGCGCCTTCCTCGATCAGGAGACCTACGACCGCTTCACCATGACCAAGGAGGAGCGCCAGCTCGCCGAGGGCCGGGAACCGAAGAAGGGGAAGAAGGACGCCGATTCCGACGACTCCGAGGCCGAATCGGAGGACGACGAAGAAACGGAGACCGAGCCGGTCGAGATCGACTGGGACGGGATCGAGGATCGCACCGTGCGCCTGACCATCCACTCCAGCGACCTCGGCGGCTTCGCCATGACCCCCGACGGCCGCGCCCTGGTCTACCTGGCCGAGTTCGAAGACGGCCACGACCTGTGGATCCACGACTTCGTCGAGGAGTCCACGAAGCTCGAGGTCAAGCTCGGCGCGAACCGGGCGTCGATGCAGATGACGCCCGACGGCAAGACCGTGTTCGTCCTCGCCGACGGCAAGATCCAGAAGATCGGCCTGAAGACCGGCGACGAGGGCACGAGCACCGGCGAGAAGGACATGGTGTCCTTCGACCCCGAGATGAACGTCCGCCCCGATGCCGAGCGCGGCTACCTGTTCGAGCACGTCTGGCGGCAGGTGCAGCAGAAGTTCTACGACCCCGAACTGCACGGTGTGGACTGGGAGTTCTACCGGGAGCAGTACGAGCCGAAACTCGCCGGGATCCGCCACAACCGTGACTTCGCCGAGGTGCTCAGCGAGATCCTCGGAGAGCTGAACGCCAGCCACACCGGCGGTCGCTACTTCGGCCGTCCCGACGACCCCGAGCGTACGGCCAGCCTGGGCGTGTACTACGACCGCGAGTACGACGGCGACGGCATGCGGATCGCCGAGATCCTGCCCCGAGGGCCGCTGGCCGAGGCCGAGCTGGGCATCGAGCCCGGCACCGTGATCACGGCGGTCGACGGCGTCGAACTCGACGGCGAGGTCAATTTCCACCGCCTGCTGAACAACAAGTCCGGCGAGCGCGTCCGCCTGCGCTTCGACCCGCCGCGCGGCGACGACTTCGAGCGCGTGATCGAACCGATCGGCCCCGGGGCCGAGGGCCGCATGCGCTACGACCGCTGGGTGCAGCAGCGCCGCGCACAGGTCGACGAGCTGAGCGACGGCCGGATCGGCTACGTCCATGTGCAGGGCATGAACGACCGCAGCTTCCGTGTGGCCTACGCCGAGGTCATGGGACGCAACTTCGACAAGGACGCGATCGTGGTCGATACGCGCTTCAACGGCGGCGGCTGGCTGCACGACGACCTCGTGGTGCTGCTCGGGGGCGAGGCCTACGTGGACTTCATGCCCCGCAACCAGGCCGTTCCCGGCCAGCGCTTCCACGGCGAGCCCGGCAAGCGGTGGTGGAAGCCGAGCGCGGTGGTGATGAACGAGGCCAACTACTCCGACGCCCACTTCTTCCCGTGGGTCTACGACCACCTCGACATCGGGCCCACCGTGGGCATGCCCGTGGCGGGCACGGCGACGGCCGTCTGGTGGGAGCGCCTGCACACCGGCGACCTGGTGTTCGGGATCCCCCAGGTGGGGATCGTGGAGCTGGGCACCACGAACTACCTCGAGAACCAGCAGCTCGAGCCCGACCACCGCGTGGCGATCACGCCCGAGCAGCACGCCGCCGGCGAGGACCCACAGGTCGCCGAAGCGGTGCGGGTCCTGCTCGAGGAGCTCGACGCCGAGTAGTCCCCGTTCGTCCCTCTCGCGAGGCGGATCACGTGGGCCGGCCCGGTCGGGTCGGCCCGTCGTGCGTGCGGCCCGATCGAGTTCGTGATGACCGGCGCCCGTTCACGGACCTAGATCTTGTGGGCGCCCGGTCGGAACACTACACTGCGGCCGATTGTGCCGGGCGCGGCCGCGCCCGTGACCTTCCAGCCGACCGCAGGACCCCCGACACGATGCAACCACCTGCCACCCGAAGCCGCGGCACCACGCGCCACACGGTGCTCCTGGTCGTCGTCCTGGCCGTTCTCTGGATGGCCTTCTCGGGCAAGACCGACGTCGTCCATCTCTCGTACGGGGTGCTGTCGATCGTCCTGGTGGTCCTGCTGTCGCGCAACCTGGTGATCGCACACCGGGAACCCGTCGAGAACCAGTACATCGGCCGCCTCCACTGGCTCCGGGTGATCACCTACACCTTCTGGCTCATCGCCCAGATCATCGTCGCCAACGTGCAGGTCACCATCCTGATCCTGCGACCGGGCCCGCCGGTGAAGCCCGCCCTGATCCACTTCCGCACGGGCATGAAGAGCTCGCTGGCCAAGACGGTCCTGGGCAACTCGATCACGCTGACACCGGGAACCTTCACGCTGCACATCCGCGACGACCATTTCCTCGTGCACACGATCCACGAGAACCTGGCCGGTGGCCTGCTCGACGGCACCATGCCGCGCAAGGTGGCCGCCCTGTTCGGCGAGGAACTGCCCGACGACATCGAAGCGACGCTGCTGGACGACCCGGACGCCGTCCGAGAGGAGGTCGAACGGTGGTCTTCCTGAGCGTGATCACGATCATCATCGGATTCGCGCTGATCCTGCCCCTGTACCGGGTGCTGCGCGGCCCCACGGTCTACGACCGCATGGTCGGCGTCACGGTGGCGGGGACCAAGACCGTCATCCTGATCTGCCTGGCCGGCTTCCTCTACGGGCGCATCGACATGTTCGTGGACATCGCGATCGCCTACGCCATGCTGAACTTCGTGGGCGCGCTCGTGGTGGGAAAGTACCTGGAACGCTCCGGCACGGGAGGCCGCTGATGCTCGAGTGGATCTCCTACGCCCTGATCGCGGTGGGCACGGGGACGGTTCTGGTGGGCAGCGTGGGCGTGAACCGCCTGCCGGACTTCTTCACGCGCTCGCACGCCTCGGGCAAGCCCGACACCCTCGGCCTGATGCTGGTCATGACCGGCCTGGCCTTCTACGAGGGCGTCGATCTGAGCACGGCGAAGCTGCTGCTGATCGTGGTGCTGGTGGCCGTGGCCAATCCCGCTGCCGCCCATGCCCTGGGACGCGCAGCGATCCTGAACCGTCAGGTGCCGTGGCTGCGCCGGGATCGGAGCAACGGATGAGCGAAGTCCTGATCGCGTTCTTCTTCTTCCTGGCGGCCGTGGCGGCCGTGGTGGCGCTGCGGGTCAAGGACCTGCTGGCGGCCGCCGTCGTGCTCAGCCTGTTCAGCTTCCTGGCCGCACTCCTGTACGTGTCGCTCGGCGCGGTCGACGTGGGCTTCAACGAAGCCGTGCTCGGAGCCGGCGTGACCGGCGTGCTGTTCGTGGTGGCGATCTTCAACACCCAACGCAAGTCCCGCGACTGAGGAGGATCCGCATGCGAGGCGTTGCCGCGGCCGTGCTGGTGATCCTGGGGGCGACCATGCTCTACGCGGGCCTCGGACTGCCGGCCTTCGGCGATCCGCACGCGCCCGCGGCGGAGCACGTGAGCGACTACTTCATCGAGCACGCCTACACCGACGCCCACACACCGAACATGGTCACGGTGATGATCGGCGACTACCGCTCCTTCGACACCCTCGGCGAGGGAATCGTGGTCTTCGCCGCGGCCTTCGCCTGTTTCCTCCTGTTGAAGGGCAGCCGCCACCGGAAGGACCCCTCGTGATCACCCGGCACCCGAGCATCATCATGGACGTGGTGGTCCGGATCATGGTCCCCGTGATCCAGATCTTCGCCCTGTACGTGATCTTCCACGGGCACTACAGCCCGGGGGGCGGATTCCAGGGCGGGGCCCTGCTCGCGGCCAGCGTGTTGCTGCAGCGGGTGGTGCTGGGGCAGGAACGCTCCCAGCCGAGCTTCCGGCGCGGACTGGCCATGCCCTTCGCGATCACGGGCATCCTCCTGTACCTGATCACCGGCCTGGGCGACATGCCGTTCGGGGGCAACTTTCTCGAGTACGACATGCTGCCCTTCGGCATGGCGCCCGACTGGTTGCACAACACGGGCATCCTGCTCGTGGAGATCGGAATCGCCTTCGCCGTGATGGGCGCGCTGGTGTCGATCTTCGACGAACTCGTGATCAGTCATCGCCCGCAGTCGCAGACGGACGCCGCGGCCGGAACGGAAGAGGAGACCCTTCGATGAGCGAACTCCAGGCCCTGTTCGTCGACCGCTGGCCCTACGTGGCCACCTCGGTCCTGATCCTGATCGGACTGTGGGGGATGGTCTTCAAGCACAACCTGGTGAAGAAGCTCATCGGAATGAACATCTTCCAGGGTGCGATCATCCTGTTCTTCATCGTGCATGCCTACAAGACGGGTGCGAGCGTACCGGTGTACTCCGCCGAGGTCGGCAGCGAGGCCGAGCAGTACATGAATCCGATCCCGCACGGCCTCATGCTGACCGCGATCGTCGTGTCGGTCGCGACCACCGGCGTGGCCCTGACGCTGCTCACCGTGATCCACCGCCGCTTCGGAACCCTGGAAGAAGACGAACTCCTGCGCCGCCTGCGGTCCGAGTAGTCGGGAAGGATCGGGATGGAGTCGGTGTTGCTCTCACTCGCCGCCGAGGTCTCGCGCGCACCGCGGGACGCCGCCCAGGCCTTCGGGCCGACGATGGACCACCAGGCACCGGCGCTGGGCCTGCTGGTGGTGATGGTGGGGGCGTTCCTCGTGGCCGCCCTCGGCTACTGGAAGCGCCGGTTGGCGTATCCGGCCACGCTGCTCACGCTGCTCACCTTCCTGGGCACCGCGATCTACGGACTCGAGCGCGTGCTCACGCTCGGTCCGCTCCACTACCGCATGGCGGGCTGGGAACCGCCGGTGGGCATCGAACTGAACCTCGATGCCCTCAGCGCCTTCGTGATCACCATGATCGCACTCGTGTCGCTGCTGGTGTGCGTCTACGCCGGCACGGCCGTCCGCCGCGAGAACCCCGAGCGCGAGTCGACCTTCTACGGCATGCTCCTGGTCATGCTGCTGGGCCTGACCGGCATGGTGATCACGGCCGACCTCTTCAATCTGTACGTGTGGTTCGAGGTCAGTAGCCTGGCCGGCTATGCGCTCATGGCCGTGGGACACAAGAAGGCCCCGGTGTCGGCGTTCCGGTACCTGCTGCTGGGAACGCTCGGGGCCTCGTTCTACCTGCTGGGTGTGGGCTACCTCTACGTGCTCACCGGCAGCCTGAACATGTTCGACGTCGCGGGGCGACTGGGCGAACTCCAGTCGAACCCGGCCCTGTGGATCTCGGTGGTGTTCATGGTCGGCGGGCTGGGCCTGAAGATGGCCCTGTTCCCCATGCACCTCTGGCTGCCCGACGCCTACACCTACGCCAGCAGCACCAGCACGGCAATCATCGCGCCGCTCATGACCAAGGTCAGCGCCTACGTGATGATCCGCGTGCTGTACTTCGTCTACGGCCACGAGTGGTCGCTCCACGGTGCCGGTGGCCTGGGACCGGCGATCACCTGGATGGCACTCGCGGGGATCGTGGTGGGCAGCGTCATGGCGATCGCGCAGAAGGACGCCAAACGCATGCTGGCCTACAGCTCGATCGCGCAGGTCGGCTACATCGGCGTCGGCATCGGCCTGGCCACGCCCCTGGCGCTGGTGGGCGCCATGCTGCACATCCTGAACCATGCGATCATGAAGTCCTGCCTGTTCCTGGTGACCGGGAGCGTGCAACTGCAGGCCGACACCGTGCGCCTGCGCGACTACACCGGTCTGGGCCGCAGGATGCCCTGGACCTTCGCCGCCTTCACCCTGGCCGCGCTGGCCATGGTGGGCGTCCCACCCACGAACGGCTTCTTCAGCAAGTGGTACCTGGTGCTCGGCGGCATCGCGGCCGGGCAATGGGTCGTGGTCGTGCTGATCCTCGCGAGTAGTCTGCTGACCGCGGTCTACTTCTTCCGCGTGCTCGAGCGGATCTACGCCCGCCCCGCTCCCGAGGGCGAGGACGGCGCCCCCGTGACGGCAGTGGTCGATCCGCCCCTGTCCATGCGGGCGCCGGTGCTCGTGCTCGGCGTCGGCGTCCTCGCGCTCGGCCTGGCCAACGCCTGGCTGGTGTCGACGATCCTGCGCCTGGCCCTGCCCGCCGATCTGCCCTGGCCACTCTGAGGTCACCTGATGCCCATCGACGTCGTCTCCCCCACCACGATCGAATCGGTACGCCCGCTCTGGGCGGTCCTGGTGTCGTTGATCGCGATCCCGTTGATCGTGGCCAGCGACCGCCGTCCGAACCTGCGCGAGGCCTTCACGCTGGTCGCCGCGGCGATCAAGGCGGTGCTGGTGCTGTCGATGCTGCCGTGGGTGCTCGCGGGCGAGCAGGCGGTGGTGCAGCTCTGGGAGATCTCGCCGGGCATCGAACTGGCGCTGCGCGTCGACACGCTGGGCTATGTGTTCGCCGTGGTGGCGTCGGTGCTGTGGTTCCTCACCAGCTTCTACTCGATCGGCTACGTCCGGGGCGCGGGCGAGAAGAAACAGACCCGCTACTTCGCCAGCTTCGCGCTGTGTCTGTCGGCCACCATCGGGATCTGCTTCTCGGCGAACCTGCTGACCTTCGTGGTCTTCTTCGAGATCCTCACGCTGGCCACCTACCCGCTGGTGATCCACAAGGAGACCCCGGCGGCGATCACGGCCGCCCGGAAGTACCTCTCCTACACCCTGCCCGCCGGCCTGGCTCTCCTGCTCGCCGTGGCCTGGTCGGTGTCGGCCACCGGCGGCAACACCGACTTCGTGCCCGGCGGGTTCCTGGGCGCCACGGACCTGTCGGAGACCAGCCTGCGCTGGCTGTTCCTGCTCTTCGTGCTCGCGGTGGGCGTGAAGGCGGGGATCATGCCGCTGCACTCGTGGCTGCCCGCCGCCATGGCCGCACCCACGCCGGTGAGTGCGCTGCTGCACGCCGTGGCCGTGGTGAAGGCCGGCGTGTTCGGTGTGCTGCGCGTGACCGGCTACGTGTTCGGCCCCGAACTGCTACGCGAGATCGACGTGTGGACGGTGCTGGCCTGGGCGGCCGCCATCACGCTGACGGTGGGTTCGCTGCTCGCCCTGCGGCAGGACAATCTGAAGCGACGGCTTGCCTACAGCACGGTGGCGCACCTGAGCTACATCGTGTTGGGCGCCGCGCTGCTCACCAGCGCGAGCTGGTCGGGTGCCGTGATGCACCTGATGTTCCACGCCACCATGAAGATCACCCTGTTCTTCTGCGCCGGTGCGATCTACGTGCGCGCACACAAGGAGAACATCAGCGACATGCACGGGATCGGCCGGCAGATGCCGATCACCATGCTCGCCTTCGCCGTGGGCAGCCTGGGACTGGCCGGAGTGCCCGGCGTGAACGGCTTCGTGAGCAAGTGGTACCTGGCCGTGGGTTCGATGCAGGCCGACCAGACGATCTTCATGGGTCTGTTGCTGCTCAGCGGCGTGCTGAACGCTGCCTATTTCTTCCCGATCGTCCACGTGGCCTTCTTCCGCCGCAACGAGGAATTCGACCGCTTCGGCGAGGCTTCGCCGCTCATGGTGGTGCCACTCGCGCTGACCGCGATCATCTCGGTGGTCCTGGGCGTGGCCCCGAACTTCGGCGTGCACGCCTGGGACCTGGCGCGCTCGATCTCGGCGGCCGTCACGGGAGGTACGTCGTGAAGCTGAAGACTCCGAGCACGCGCGGCTGGATCTTCGCCGCCGCCAGCGGCGCGATCGTGATCGCGCTGCCCTACTTCCTGCCGCACGGCGAGCACCACGGCTGGTGGAGCGCCATTCCGGGCTGGTGGTCACTCTTCGGGGCCGCCGGCTGCGCGGCGATCGTGATCGTGAGCAAGTGGCTGGGCCACGTCTTCCTGCAGAAGGACGAGGACTTCTATGAGTAGATTCCTGGCGTCCTCGACCGCGGCTCGACTGTTGGTGGTCGTGACCTTCGTCCTGCTGGCCGGATCGATGGTGGCCATGGCCGCCACCGAGGGCGGCGGTCACGGCGGCGAGCATGGGCGCATCCTGGCCCCCGTCCTGCATCCCGACACCTTCGCCACCGACTCCTGGCCGCCCGCCGCGATCCTGGTGATCGGTGGGGTGGGCATCCTGCTCCTGCCGTCCCGCATCCGCGGGTACGCGGCCGTGATCCTGTCGGCGATCACGCTGTGGTACGTGTGGAACCTCCCCGACGGCGCGCGTCTGGTCGTGGGCGTCGGCGGGCAGGACCTCACGCTGCTGCGCGTCGACCGGCTGTCGCTGGTCTTCGGCAAGATCTTCTCGTTGATCGGGATCATCGCGGGGATCTACGCCCTGCACCAGCGCGACACCCGCCAGCAGGTGGCCGCACTGTTGTACAACGCCGGTGCGCTGGGGGTGACCTTCGCCGGCGACTACCTGACGCTGTACGTGTTCTGGGAGCTGATGGCCGTCAGCTCGGTGGTGCTGATCTGGGCCCGCCGCAATCCCGAGAGCGAGGCCGCGGGCCGGCGCTACATCCTGGTCCATCTCGTGGGCGGCGCGGTGTTGCTGGGGGGCGTGCTGCTGCACCTCGACGCCACCGGCTCGATCGCCTTCGAGCGCTTCGCGCCCGGCGAGGGCGGTCTGGCCGCCTGGCTGATCCTGATCGGTTTCTGCCTGAACGCCGCGGTACCACCGCTGGGGCCCTGGCTGCCCGACGCCTACCCCCGGGCCACGGTCACCGGCGCCATCTTCTGCTCGGCCCTGACCACCAAGACCGCCGTGTACACGCTGATCCGCGGCTTCACCGGCTGGGAGATCCTGGCCGTGGCCGGCGTGGTGATGGCGCTGTACGGCGTGGTCTACGCCGTGCTGGCCAACGACATCCGCGAATTGCTCGGCTACCACATCATCAGCCAGGTGGGCTACATGGTCGCCGGCGTGGGGATCGGCACGGCGATGGCCGTCAACGGCGCGGCCGCCCACGCCGTGAGCCACATCCTGTACAAGGCGCTGCTGTTCATGGGCGCCGGCGTGGTGATCCACACCACGGGGCGGGAGAAGCTCACCGAACTCGGCGGATTCTGGAAACGCCAGAAACTGGTGTTCGGCCTGTACATGATCGGCGCCTTCTCGATCTCCGGATTCCCGCTCTGGAACGGCTTCATCAGCAAGAGCATGGTGGTGGCCGCCGCCGGCGAGCTGCACTGGGACTGGGCGTTCCTGCTGCTCATGCTGGCGAGTGTCGGGACCTTCCTGCACACCGGCCTGAAGCTGCCCTACGGCACGTGGATGGGCGAGGACCACGGGATCCGGCCGAAGCCGGCGCCGGTGAACATGGTCGTGGCCATGGCCGTGGCGGCCTTCTTCTGCACGATCATGGGCGTGGCCCCCGGGTTGCTCTACGCCCATCTGCCCTACGAGGTGCACTGGGATCCGTGGACCGCACCGCACGTGATGGAGGCGGTGCAGATGCTCCTGTTCACCTTCTTCGTCTTCTACCTGTTCATCCCGAAGCTCGGCGGCCAACCGACGATCTCGATGGACACCGACGTCCTCTACCGCAAGCCCGCTCCGGCGGTGCGCGCGGTGTTCGTGCACGGAGTGGGCGCGGTCTTCGACGGGGCGCACGCCCGGGTACACGCGCTGGCCTCGCGTCTCGCTGCGGCCTTCCGGGATCCGACCGACTGGATCCCCGG